>Ga0180016_100226_pt1 | contig 17614 bp, 13 predicted proteins | sample KR46_M_MetaG_FD_129673 | JGI IMG/M metagenome (GOLD analysis project Ga0180016, IMG submission 129673) | Groundwater microbial communities from the Olkiluoto Island deep subsurface site, Finland - KR46_M_MetaG | ecosystem: Environmental > Aquatic > Deep subsurface > Groundwater | place: Finland... | reverse complement strand
CCAGAATCTGGGCAATCACCCCGATCATCCCGCTGTAACCCATCACCTTGGCCAGCGCCACAATTGACATGATGGTAATTGCCGATTTAAACATCTGCTTGACAGTTTTGCCAAGAATCGTGCTGATTTCACCGAACTTAACCCCTTGAAGCAGTCCGCCCAGATAGGTGGCAATGATAATCAGGGTTCCCGGGGTGGCCAGCCAGTAGAAGGTCATCGGCTTGCCATCGGCTCCGGTATAGATCTGCACGGTAGTACTAGCCTGTTTCAACAGCCCGTTAATCATCGGGAACAGCGATGAGCAAAGAATGATAATTGCAAACACCAGAATAAAGGGTAGCCAGGCCATCACGGCGGTTTTTACGGGGATTTTCTCCACATCTTTGGCAGCGGTATCCTTATAAAAGACCTTAGCCATTAAAATAACTACCGCCATACAGATCACCGATCCAACAATCGCCGGCAGTTCCGCACCTAAGTACTTGGCTACAAAAATCTGTGGCAATCCAAAAGATAAGCCGGCCATCAGGGTAATTAAGAAGACACCTTTTACGGCTTTAACGCTTTTTCCGGTAATCATTACCAGGATAAAGGGGATAATCATAATCATCACAAACAGCTGAATTGCGATCGCGAACGACAAATCATTGACATTCAGACCAGTCACCGAGGCCAGGGTGCTGACTGGCAAACCGATAGCGCCAAAGGCGGTCGGGGTGGTATTGGCAATTAAACAGATAATCGCCGCAAAGACCGGGTTAAAACCGAGCGCCGCTAAAATGCTGGCGGGAATCGCCACTGCGGTGCCAAAGCCGGCAATCGCTTCGAGAAAGCCGCCAAAGCCCCAGGCCAGGATCAGTACCAGAATCCGCTGGTCTGTCGAAACCGAGCTCATCATTTTTTTGATCGTTTCCATGCCGCCGGTGTGGGTCACCAGATTATAGGTAAAAACGGCCGCAATAATAACCAGAAAAATCGGCCAGAGTGCCATCGCCGCGCCTTCGAGGGCAGCGGTAAGACTATCAATCACCGGCATCTGCCAGACCAGAATACTCAACACAATAGTCAGCGCCAGGGCAATCGGACAGGCCTTTTGACCGGGGATCTTTAAGACCCCCAGCGAAACAATTAACCAGGCTACCGGGATTAGCGCGACAAAGAATAGTAACACGTTATCCATGATTCACCTACATCTGACAGACTTTTTTAGGATTGAGCAGGTTTTTGGGATCAAAGGTTTGCTTGATCCCGGCCATCAGAGCCAGATGTTCAGTGCCAAAATCATTGAGCAGATATTTTCGTTTAGCATAGCCGATGCCGTGTTCACCGGAAACCAGTCCGTTAAAGGTCAGCGCTTTGGCGTACATCCGGTCCATCGCTTCTTCGAGGGTGGCGTCCCATTCTTTCTGGCCAAGTTTGTCGCGGCAGACATAGATATGGAGGTTGCCATCGCCGGCATGACCAAAGCTGGGGATCCGGACATCCATATCGCGGGCTAATTCGTGGGTGAATTCAATAAATTCGGCAATCCGGTTTCGCGGTACCACCACATCACACTCATCCATTTCGGTAGTCGAGGCCTTAATCGCTTCAAGGAAGGCGCCCCGGGCTGACCAGACTGATTCTTTCCGTTCGGCGGTATCGACAATATAGACGTCCTTGGCACCCTCTGCCAGACAGAGATTGGCGACCACTTCATATTCGGCCTCGACCTGTTCTTTGGAGTTACCATCAAAGGTTAGGAGAATATAGGCATCACTGCTGGAATCAGGGAATTTTTTGCCCAAAAAATCTTCAGCAAAAAGAATTGTTTGGCGTTCCATAAACTCAATCGCCGTTGGTATTGCCTTGGATTTGATGATCTTGGGAACAATTCCGGCGGCATCGCTGATATTATCAAAGGGAATCAGTAGGCTTAGGGTCATCTTGGGTAAGGGCAACAGTTTTAAGATCGCTTTAGTGATCACGCAAAGCGTTCCTTCGGAGCCGACAACCAGATCTTTTAAGCTGTAACCAGAGCTGTTCTTAACAATTTTTCCACCCAGTTCGATGATCTCGCCGTTAGACAACACCACCGTCAAACCCCTGACATAATCCCGGGTCACGCCGTATTTGACGGCTCGCATACCACCGGCGTTGGTGCTGATATTGCCAGCAATGGTAGCCGATTTTTCACCGGGATCAGGGGGATAAAAGAGATCATTTTCTTCGACAAATTTGGACAGTTCCATTAGCAATACACCGGGCTCAACCGTCACGGTCAGGTTTTCGGTATCCAGCTCGAGGATATTATTCATCAGCGTGGTTTCAAGCATAATCCCGCCAAACAATGGTACACAGGCACCGACCAGTCCGGTACCAGAGCCGCGGACGACCACCGGAATATTATGATCATAGGAATATTTCATCAATTTTGACACTTCTTCGGTGGAGGTTACCTTGATCAGCACCTCGGGATAGGAATGGATGCTGCCCAGCTCATCATGGCTAAAATCTTCACCGATTTCAGTACCCACAAAGATCCGTTCAGCGGGAACCAGACTCTTTAGGAAAGCAATATCAGTGGCTGCTACTTTTTTATAATTCATCTTAACCTACCATCCTTTCTGGTGCTTTAATTGCTTCAGGCATTACCAGGGTTTTCCCGGCTTCTTCGGTTTCAGGTTCATCAATCATTTTTAACAGTTCCGGCAGGATCTCATATAAGTCGCCGACCATCCCACAATGGGCAATATTAAAGATTGGCGCCTTGGAATCATTATTAATCGCGATGATGTATTCCGAATTCTGCATCCCGGCAGCAAACTGGACGGCACCGGAAATGCCCAGGGCGATGATCAGTTTCGGTTTAACGGTTCGGCCACTGAGGCCAATCTGTAGTCTGGCATCAAACCAGCCGGATTCAATGCCCGGCCGGGTACAGGCCACGGTGGCACCGATTTTTTGTGCAAATTGATAAATCATCTCGAGATCTTTTTCGCATTTCACGCCCCGGCCAACTGCCACAATGGTTTCAGCATCAGAGAGATCAACACCCTTTTCTTTCTTAATCACTTCTAACACTTCGATCGCGGAGATCAGCTTGTCTTTGCCAATAGCCATGATTTCAACACTACCCCAGGGTTCTTTAACCAGTTCCGGGGCGGTAAATACTTTATAACGAACCGTGCAAAACTGCGGCCGCGAGTATTGTGTCACAATCTGAGCCATAATGTTACCGCCAAAAGCGGGACGAATCTGAACTAAATCGGTGTTTTCTTTCATTTCCAGAATCGTACAGTCGGCGGTCAGACCGGTGTGACAACGAGCAGCCACGCGCGGAGCCAATGAACGACCGACATTGGTCGCCCCAACTAAAATAGATGATGGTTTAAGCTTTTCAATAAAGTCTTCAAGCACGTTGGCATAGGGTTCAATGACAAAGTGTTTGAGTTCCGGTTGGTCATAGACAAATACTTTGTCGACCCCATAGCTTAACAGCTGATCCGCTTTTTCACTGATATTAGTACCCATAAACAGGGCGTAAACGGGATGATCAATGACCGCTGCCAGTTCTCGTGCCTTACCAATCAGCTCAAAGGTGACCGGATGAATCTTGCCTTCAATGTGATCGACATAGACGGTAATTCCACGATATAAACTTTTATCAATCGCGACTCGTTGTTCTTCTTCCAGCACCAGGACACCGGCAGGTCCGTTTTTTATACACAGCTTGCAGACCTTACAGGCGGAGCTGACTTCCAGTACCGCGTTTTCATATGAGAAGGCATCGAAGGGACAAATTTCTGCCAGTGCCTCAAAGGTTTTTTGATCGACGTTTTCTTTGATTATTCTAATTCCTGCCATGACTTTTTCCTTCCTATCCTAACTATTTTTTCCTAAATATTTTTTTTCGGTTAAAATCCCCAGCAGCGTCTCGGCCAGCACCTTGCCATCACCGGAAAAGCTGGTTTTTTTGACATTGCTTTCAGGCGGGAAGATCCGTTCCACCTGGGTGGGTGAACCACTGAGTCCATATTTTTTTTCATCGGTGTCATACATATCGTTTAGTGTTAATACCTGAATTTCGGGATTTTCGGAAATATCCAGTTTTCGTTTATAAGAGGGTAGGCGCGGGGTGTAAATATCCTTGTCGACTGTGATCAGGCAAGGGTATGGTATCCGCAATATTTCTAGCGATTCTTCCATGTTCATTTGCAGGGTCAGGCCTTTTTCATCGGCGGCCAGAATTTTGATTACGTTGGTGACATGGGGGATTCCCAAAAACTCAGCCATTTCCGGGCCGACCTGGGCGGTATCGCCATCGGTGGTCTGCTTACCACAAATAATCAGATCAAAATCACCCAGTTTTTTTGTTCCTTGTGCCAGGGTATAGCTGGTTGCCCAGACATCGGCACCACCAAATTTTCGGTCAGATAATAAACAACCGGCATCGGCACCCATATAAAAAGATTCCAAAAGTACCGCTTTGCTTTGCAGCGGTCCCATCGACAAGGTCGTAATCGTGCCGCCCAATTCTTCTTTTAAGCGAAAGGCCGTTTCCAGCCCATATAAATCATAGGGGTTCAGCTTTGATTCAACCCCATCCCGAATCAGGACACCTGTTTCCGGATCCACTTCGACGTTGGACGTTCCCGGAACCTGTTTGATACATACCAATATTTTCATACTAACCCTCCATAAATAAATTAAAATCCGTATTGATCGTCGTGACAAACCATCGCGAAATATATTTGCTGTCCATTTCATCAACAGACAGCAAGGACATCAATCGTTGTCTAAATTCCGCCGTCAAACTGATTATCTTATCAGTCAACGATTACTGCAAAACCCTCTTAAACCCATTCATAAACCACTTGACAAAATTTCTGATAAAATTTGATAAAATTCTGCTATCACTGGTCTAGTGGTCAGACCGCTAACCTGTTGCCATTATATGTGTTTCGTAAATCCTTGTCAAGTGTTAAAATAACGTTTTCATACTTTTTTTATTCTCACTTGATTTTTTTGTTCGCTTCTTCTTATCTTTTTGAATTTTAAAATCGGCTGTGGTACAATGATAATTAATAAAAATTTAATGAAACGAAGTGAAGGTTTCCGATGTTTAAAGAAATTGCACATACGAAAATATATTTGCAGATCCTCGAGCAGATTAAAGAAAATATTATTAACGGAAATTTAAAAAGCGGCGACCGACTCCCTTCCGAGCGGCAATGGGCCGAGCAGCTGAGCGTTTCGCGGGCAACCATCCGCGAGGCGATCCGGGCGCTGGAGATGATCGGTCTGGTGGTCTGTCAGCAGGGTGAAGGTAATTTTATTGCCGAACATTTTGAAGACACCCTGACCCAACCACTAACGATTATGTTCTGGCTCAGCAAGGGGGAATTAAGAGAGGTTCAGGAGCTCCGCCGCGCCCTCGAAACCGAAGCGGCCAAGTTGGCGGCTAGGAAAATGACCCCCGAACGTTTTGCCAGTCTGGAAAAGCTCTGCGATGCCATTGAAACCGAAACCGATGAAGCCGTCCGGGCAGAACTGGACAAGCGCTTCCACTATGAGATTGCGATGGCCTCAGAGAACAAGATGATTCATAACGTCTTGCTGTCCTCGGCTACCCTGATTGAAGCGCTGATCAAGGATATCCGGATCGCCATTCTCAATGATACCGAACGCGGGCCAATCATTGATAAACAGCACCGCAGTATCTTAAACGCACTCAAAGAAAAGGAACCCCTCACAGCCGCCTGGGCAATGTCCCAGCACATGGATCTGATTGACGGATTTGTAGCCGGGCTGGAGCTTGACCAACCTTGAGAAAGGTACCTCCGGGTATGGGCGCACCTAAAAAGCCAGCCGCTTGTGAACCCATTTACAAGCGGCTGGCTTTTTTTTATTAAATTTATCGAGAATTTTCAAGAAAATCAAAACTGCTTTATCTAAGCGCCTGATAGTCCGTCAGAAATTGCTTTAACCTGGCCTCAATGATCGCACAACCGCCGACCGCATCGGATTCGATATTCAGCGGCATAATCGGATCATGGAGGGACATGCGCAGCAAACACCAGCCGTTTCCTGCGCTGGCGTCACAGCTGACCCGAATTCCCTCGTAATTGGGTTGCACCACCGTCCAGCCGGGTTGACTGGCGGCAAAGGTGGCAAAATCTGCTAACACCGTTTCGCCATAAGACTTAAAATCCTCAGCGGTTATCTTTAACCGGATTTCCTTGGCTTCCAGCGGTTCTTTTAAGCCCTGAAGAAATGAACTGATCGGTTTGTTAACCTTAAGCAGCTCGGCAAATTTGATCAGCGCCATCGTCACCAGATAGGCGCCGTCATCGAGAAAATAGTTTTCTTTGATGGCACCGTGGCCGCTGGTTTCCATCGCTAAATGGGTTTCGATGCCCGCGTTATTTAGACGAATCGCCTCATTAATGACATTTTTATAACCCCGTTTAAAACGATGATGCTTGCCACCCTGGCTTTCAATATAGGCGGTTAATCCGGTCGATGTAATTGAATCAGTGACAATCGTCGACCCGGGATAATCGGATAACAAGATGCTGGCAATAAAGGCAATAAAAGCATTGCGGTTAATGGCATGACCCCGTTCGTCGATAATCGCTGCCCGATCGACATCGGTATCAAAGATGATCCCCAAGTCAGCCTGGTTAGCCAGCACCGCTTTGGTAATATGATCAATCGCCACCGTATCTTCGGGGTTAGGGACGTGGTTGGGGAAATTGCCATCAGGGTCGAGATACTGACTGCCGCTGGTATCAGCGCCTAAGGGAACTAAGACTTGGCTGGCAAAAAATCCACCCGCCCCATTACCGGCATCAACGACAATCCGGGCACCGGCCAGGGGTTGATCTAATCCGGTTTTGGCACGGATAATCTTTAAAATATTCTGCGAATAGGTGGGCAGAAAATCATAATCCAACGCCTGGCCACCGGGAGTAAAACTAGTTTCAATGGTCTCAGCCATTGCCAGAATCTCGCTAATATCCTCTTTATTGAGACCGCCATCTTTGGTGAAAAATTTCAGTCCATTGCGGTTAAAGGGCAGATGGCTGGCGGTAACCATCACTGCCCCATCAGCCTGGATCAGCGGATCGATGGTGGTCATAAACATCGCCGGGGTGGTGGCCAGACCACATTGATAGACCGTGTTACCCTTGCTAATAAGCCCCAGCGCCACTGCCTGAGCCAAATGCGGCCCGGACAACCGGCTGTCGCGGCCAACGGCAAAGGTCAGCGGTGCCTTGCCCAGCTTTTTCTCCAACCACGTCGCAAAGGCAAAGGCAATTTTCATCGCCATGTCCTGAGTGAAATTGACCTCCTCACCAGGAACACCAGCAAGGACAATACCCCGGACATCGGAGCCATTTTGTAATTTTTTAATCGCTTTAATTTCCATTTATCGTTAATCTCCTGGTCATGAATCGTATTAATTTAGCAACGCCATGCTGGTTGAGCGAAAATTTTCGAGTGCTAGGCGCTGGTTCTTTTTCAAGGCCGCCGCGTATCTACAATACGCAAGGATTTGAAAAAGAAACTGCAACGACGCAATCGGACATTTTAGCCAACCAGAGATGCGCACATCACAGCTTTGATCGTATGCATCCGATTCTCGGCCTCATCAAAAACCTTGGAATGCTTGCTGCGGAAGACCTCATCGGTGACTTCCATTTCAGCCAGACCAAATTTCTCCTTAACTTCGCGGGCAACCGATGTTTCCTGGTCATGAAAGGCTGGTAAACAATGGAGGAAGATCACCTCATCATTGCCGCTAGCCTTAATCATTTCCATATTAACCTGGTATGGTAACAACAGCTTGATCCGATCAGCCATCTGATCCTCTTCTCCCATCGACACCCAGACATCGGTATAGATGGCATCAGCCCCTTTAACCCCGGCTTTGATGTCGGCGGTCAGGGTAATGGTTCCCCCGGTTGTTTGACAAAGCGCTTTCATTTCTGCCACTAAGGCCTCTTCCGGGAACAGCGATTCTGGAGCCACGGCGACAAAATGCATCCCCAGCTTGGCACAGCCGATCATCAGGGCATTGCCCATATTGTTGCGGGCATCGCCGACATAAACCAGGCGTTTTCCCTGCACTGATCCAAGATTTTCCTGGATCGTCAGCATGTCGGCCAAAATCTGGGTGGGATGATCGAGATCGGTCAAGCCGTTCCAGACTGGTACCCCGGAATACTCGGCCAGCATTTCGACAGTTTTTTGTTCAAATCCGCGAAACTCAATGCCATCATAAAAACGCCCCAGAACAATCGCGGTATCCTCAATCGATTCTTTTTTGCCCATTTGGCTATTGGTTAAAAAGGTGACATTGGCACCCTCGTCAAAGGCCGCTACTTCAAAGGCGCAGCGCGTTCGTGTTGATGCTTTTTCAAAAATCAGGACAATGTTTTTACCTGCTAGCAGGTTGCCCACCACACCTGATTTTTTCTTGGCCTTGAGTTCGGCAGCGTAATCAATCAGATACTGGATTTCCGCGGGGGTAAAATCCTTTAATGTCAATAAATGACGTCCTTTTAAATTCATAACGTTTCCTCCGTTTATCGCTTCTTTTATTATATTTTAACTGCTGAAGATTACCTTTCACAAGGTAAATAGCTTAACAGCGATTATTTAAAAAACCGCCCGATCACTACAATGATCACTTCTAAAACCGATCCCGGTAAAGCGGCATCGTCATACAGCGGGGGCCACCGCGGCCACGCACCAGCTCGGATGCTTCAATACCGATGACTTCGATGCCGTTTTGACGCAGCACTGCGTTGGACTGCTCATTTCTAGCATAGGCGACAATCACGCCGGGAGCAATTGCCAGCGTATTGGTGCTGTCATTCCATTGTTCCCGGGCAGCCGCAACGGGGTTGCCGCCACCACTCTCAATCAGGTTAATGGCTGGTAAGTCAAGCACTGCTTTGAGCGCTTCTCTGAGGCTATCTTTGCGCTGATAATGGAGATAGTCACCTTTACCAGGGGTCATAATCACCGTTTCAACCTGTTCTAGAATCCCCGGGTAGACAATAAATTTATCAAAGTCGACCATCGTAAAGACAGTATCCAGATGCATAAAGGCGCGGTTGCGGGGGATTTTTACCGCCAGCACCTTTTTTATCCCCAAATCGGCATTAAAGAGGTTTTTGGCTAGCTCTTCTACCCCCTGAACCTCGGTCCGTTCACTGCACCCGACCGCTACGACAGTGGGGCTCAAAATCAGGATATCACCGCCTTCTACTGAAAAGAAGTTGGTATCCTGGTAAAAGGTTTTATTGTTGCAGCTATCAAACAGCGGGTGATGCTGATAAATCGCCGATAGGTAACGACTTTCCCGCCTTCTGGTGCGGGTCGCCATCGCCGAAATGGACATCCCATCATGAATCGCGACAGCCGGATCGCGCATAAAATATAAGTTTGGCAGCGGATTCAAATAAAAGGCATAGGGTTCCGGGCCTTTTAAATAATCAGTCAGCACCCGGTGCCGATCCAGATGATCCAGTTCTTTTTGCAGCACCCCAGCAATTAAGGCCTCGCCCAGGGTATTGCTGTCAAGCGACATCAGATACTCATTTAGAAAGCCATCGATATAATTTCCCGATGAGGGGTTCTTATCAATCACTTCGGCAATGATGCTTTCGCGAACGGCGGTATCTTTTAAAATATCTTTTAATAAGTCCTCGACATAAAGCACCTCGGCACCGCGTTTTCTGAGGATCGCGGCAAAGGCATCGTGCTCCTCTTGCATTCGGGCCAGCCAGGGGATATCCTCAAATAAGAGCTCCTTGAGGGAATCCGGAACAATTCGCTCCAGTTCCTTTCCTGGCCGGTGAACCAGCACCTTTTTCAGTTTGCCAATTTCAGATTCTATCTTCAGGTTCTTAGCTTTCATTTTTATCTCCAATTTTTTAATACCCGGTTATTATACCATCGCTTTAATAAAAAGCCTACCATTTTAAGCCAACAAAAAAAGAAGAACCTGAGTCCTTCTCCTAATGTGGTTATTTTATGTTGTCGTTATGAAACTAACAGTGCGCCGTCAACTTCATTCTCATCTAGTAATACAATCTTTACACTTTGAGTTAGAAGATCAGAATAACTGAAAGACAACTTCTGTTCTTTTCTTTTATCCTCTTGAACTCGAACGGTAAAAATACTGGGATAAGTGCTCTCAATTACCCCTTCTTTTTGGTAGAGTTTTTTCTTGCTTTTATGTGCTTCAAGTTTGACCCGTTTACCAAGACAATTTTCCACCTCGCGTCTAATGTCCATAATGGTTGCTTTTGGCATGAACTTCACCTCTCTGTGGTTTTCTCTACGTTAGTATACCACAGATTTAAGGAAAAGTAAAATTTTTTATTATAACAAGACCTGGTTTTTTTGTCAATATGTAATTTTGATTTTCGTTTACATTTTGTTTAACGTTTACATTTCTTAAGGTTTCAGATTTTCTAGTCGCGGTCTTTATCTCTGATCAGTGTTTTTTCTTTTGGGCATTGGGGTTGGGATCTGGTATTTCGTTAAAAAGCGAATACATTTCCTTGCCATAACGCAGCGCTTCAACAATCCGCATTGGGTTATGCAGCCAGATCGCCTCATCGAGCTTGGTCAGCACTTCAAAGGATTCAAATCCCCAGGTACATAAAACTGGCAGCATTCCAGCTCTCAGCGCGGTTTCGTAATCAATTGTCGAATCCCCGACAAATAGACAATCCTGTGGTTTTACGCCCATCTTCTGAGCCAGTTTTACGCTTGACTCGGGATTGGGTTTTCGCAATTCATCCCTGGTAAAACCAATTACGTCGACAAAATGGTAGTCTGGAAACAGGCCATGGATTAGCGACTTGGCAGCTGCATCCGGCTTATTGGTACAGACACTAAAGGGAATCTCATGAATTTTTAAATAATCCAGCAGTTTTGTGACGCCGGGATACGGCTTCGTTTTATTTCTGTAATTAGTCGCGTATTCGGCTTTAAGCATTTCCGTTAATTCGTCCACGTAAGGATCATTATCACGATAATTTTCCGGCACGGCATCCCGGACTAAATTTCTTAAGCCTCTACCAATCAGCTTTTTTCCCTCTTCATAGGAATGAACCGGCAAGCGATTATATTTAAGAATCGCATTGACCGAATCGATCAGGTCTTCTAGTGAATTGACCAGGGTGCCGTCTAAATCAAAGATTATCCCCTTATATTTATGCATGTCTTTGTCCTCCTCTTCTGCGATTGCATGTTTTTTATTATTATACCCCATTTTCTCAATAAATTTTGTTTTTTTAACGACTTTGGATTATAATAAGGTTATTATGTTAACTATTTTCTCTGGAGGTATCATTTTGGGTTATAAGGAAGATAATTATCTGAATCTCAGCCGCTCTTTAATTAAGAAAATGGAGCGCCGAAATTTTGAAGGCTATTATTGCAAGACCGCCGCTGAGGCGCTGGAACTGGCTTTGTCTCTGATTCCCCGCGGTGTCAGTGTGACCCACGGTGGTTCTGAATCAATCAAGGAAATTGGCTTACTGGATGCCGTTAAAAACGGTGATTTTGAATATATTGACCGTAGCCTGGCAAAAACTCAGCAGGAAAAAAGAGCGGTGGTTGCCCAGGGGGTACTAGCTCACACCTTCTTGACCGGCACCAACGCCATCACCATGGATGGTGAACTGGTTAATGTCGATGGGATCAGCAACCGGGTTGCGCTAATCTGTTTTGGTCCCGAGCAGGTGATTGTCATTGCCGGGATCAACAAGGTGGTTGCCAATGTCGATGCCGGGATTTATCGGGCTCAAAATACCGCTGCTCCAGTAAACGCGATTCGCTTAAGTGCCAAAACCCCTTGCTACGATACCGGCAGCTGCGCCCAGTGTCATGCTGCTGACTGCATGTGTGCCAATATCGTCACCACCCGCCACAGCCGCATCCCCGGCCGGATCAAGGTGATTTTAGTCGGCGAAAATATTGGTTACTGAGATGACTACGGCCCAATCCTTTGACTTATTAGATCAAGCTTTTTCTGACTATCCAAAAACCATCAAAAAAGAACCGCGAGTGGCTTATGCCGGCACCCGCGGTTCTTATGGCGAGGAAGCCAGCCTGGCTTTTTTTAAACAGCAGTGTCAGCTGTCCCCTTTCAAAACCTTTGAGGATGTTTTTGTCGCCCTGAGTCAGGGCTTTATCGATTATGGGGTACTACCGATTGAAAACTCCTCGACTGGCTCGATTGCCGCGGTTTATGACCTGCTGTCGCGTTATCAGTACTATATTGTCGGCGAACAGGAGATCAAAGCACGGCACTGCCTGCTTTCACCAAAGGGCGCCAGCCTCGCAACCATTACCGAGGTTTATTCCCATCCCCAGGGCTTTTCGCAATCCCAGGAATTTCTCGATGATTATCCCGACTGGAAGTGCATCCCCTATTATAACACCGCCATTGCCGCCGCCTTTGTGGCCGAGCAAAACGACCCCACAATGGCCGCCATTGCCAGCAAGCGGGCCGGTCAAATTTATGATCTCGAAGTCTTAGCCGAAGACATCAACTTTTCACAAACCAATGTCACCCGGTTTGTCGTTATTTCCCGCGAGATCGAACTGTTTGAACATCCCAGCCGGGTCAGCATCGCCTTTCGGCTGCCCCATCGTCCTGGTGCACTCTATGAAATTATCGGAATCTTTTCGGTCTTTTCACTCAATCTCTGCAAGATCGAATCCCGACCGCTATTAAAAGAGAATTGGCAATACCTGTTTTTTATCGACTTCACCGGCAATATTTCCCAGAACACCCTAGTCAACCTGCTGCCGATCATTCAGGAAAAGGCCGAATATTTTCAATTCCTGGGCTATTATCCGCAGTATGAAGAAAAATAAGTTATTGTTTCATACTTCAACACAAACACCCCCATTAAGGCGATGACCGCCTTAATGGGGGTGTTTTTTTAATATGCTATAGGGTTTTGTTGTATCCTATTTTACGCTATTTCTTGACCAGTTCAATCGCGGTATCATGGCCATTCAAATTAAAGACTTCACCAACACCGGCTGTAACGGTGATCGTGTCGGCCAGGGTTTCGGTTTTAATAAAATCAGTATAGATGTCAATCGCCCGATCCATGGCTTCGTCACTGCTGTAGCTTATATCGATGCGATCCATGACTTCGTAGCCGTTGGACTTCCTTAGCTGCTGAATGCGGGAGACAAATTCCCGGGCGCAGCCTTCGTCTAGCAGATCCTGATTAAGGCTGGTATCGAGGATGATAAACTTGTTGTTAAACATCTGGACGTTAAAGCCTTCTTTGGCCGAAATCCGGATGTCGATGAAATCCTTGCGCAGTTCAAGGCTTTCGCCATCGAGCTCAATCACAAAGCTACCGTCGGCTTCCAGCTTGGCGACTACCTCACTGGCCTCTACTGATGCCAGCGCCTTGCCCAGCAGCTTGACGTTTTTGCCAAGTATCGGGCCGGCCACCTTGAAATCGGGTTTTAAGGCATAGTTCATAAAGTCGCCGAGATTGTCTTCAAAGACGACCTGTTTAATATTGAGTTCTTCTTCGATCAGGACGCAGAGATCGCCGAGAGTTTGGCGGTACTTGCCATCGACAATAATCTTCGATAAGGGTTGTCGAACCTTGATCTGGGCCTCTTCGCGGGCACCCCGGCCGAGGCTGACCAGCTCCCGAACCAGATCCATCGGCTCTTCAATGGCATCCTGAATCAATGCTTCATTGATAGTCGGATAATCAGCCAAATGCACTGACACCCCATCGGTTAGCTTTTGATAGAGTTCTTCGGTAATATAAGGGGCAAAGGGGGCACAAAGGCGAACTACTCCTTCGAGTACTTCCCAGGTGGTGTTGTAAACCGCTTTTTTATCTTCAGTCAACTCGGTTCCCCAGAAGCGGCGACGATTACGGCGGATATACCAGTTGGACAAATCTTCGTTGACAAAATTCTGGATTTTCTTGACCGCTTTGGTTAAGTCAAAGACTTCCATTTCTTCGCGCACCTCTTTGACCAGGCGGTTATATTTAGACAAGATCCAGGCATCGATTTCGGGTCGATTGGCATAGGGCACAAAAAATTCACGGGGATCGATGCTGTCGGTGTTGGCATAAAGGGCAAAAAAGTGATAGGTATTTTTCAGGGTATTAAAGAACTTGCTTTGTACCTCTTTGATTCCCTTAACATCAAAACGGGTCGGCGTCCAGGCCGGTGATACATAAAGCAGATACCAGCGTAGCGCATCGGCGCCGTATTCAGCAAACATTTCAAAGGGATCAACCGAGTTCCCCTTGGATTTGGACATTTTCTGTCCCTCGGCATCAAGGATCAAGTCATTGACCAAGACCTTTTTGTAGGGCGCCTTGCCAGTCACAAAGGAGGAAATCGCCAATAGTGAATAAAACCAGCCACGGGTCTGATCAATCCCTTCGCAGATAAAATCAGCCGGGAATTGTTCTTCCCATAGTTCTTTATTTTCAAAAGGATAGTGATATTGGGCAAAGGGCATCGAACCGGAATCAAACCAGCAGTCGATGACGTCCTTGACACGAGTCATCGTTTGGCTGCAATCAGGACAAGTGAAATGGACATCGTCGACATAGGGCCGATGCAGCTCAATACTTTCATCAATTTTTTCAACCGCCCGCTCGACCAGTTCTTTGCGGGAACCGACGGTTTCAAGTTTACCGCAGCCGTCACAGCGCCAGACCGGCAATGGCGTACCCCAGTAGCGGCTGCGCGAGATCGCCCAGTCATTGAGGTTTTCAAGCCAGTTGCCAAAGCGTTTTTCACCGACATAATCGGGATACCATTCGACCTCGTTATTATTCTTGATCAAACGGTCTTTGATCTTAGTCATTTCGAGATACCAGCTGGGCTTGGCATAATAAAGTAGTGGCGTTTTACAGCGCCAGCAATGGGGATAGTTATGAACTACCTTTTCTTTTTTAAACAGCTTACCTTCAGCTTTTAACCATTTGATAATATCCAAGTCGGCATCGATGACAAATTGACCTTTCCAGGGGGTATCGGTATATTTGCCGTCCTCGGCGACTGGCTGCAATACCGGCAGATTGTATTGTCGGCCAACCTTGTAGTCATCTTCACCAAAGGCCGGGGCGATATGAACAATCCCGGTGCCATCTTCGGTGGTGACATAGTCGGCACAGGTAACAAAAAAGGCTTTTTTATCGGGAATCACAAAGGGCATCAGCTGTTCATACTCGATGTGTTCCAGCGCTGAGCCTTTCATTTCAGCTAAAATTTCGTAGCCTTCGCCCAGTAATTTAGGGGCCAGCACCTTGGCGCAGATATAAACCTCGTCATTGCTGCGGGCTTTAATATAATCGGCCTCCGGGTGAACAGCCAGGGCGACATTGGCGGCTAGGGTCCAGGGAGTGGTCGTCCAGACCAGGAAGTATTCGTTGGCATCCTTGCGTTTAAATGCCGCTACAACGGTATTGCTTTTGATTTCCTGATAACCCTGGGCAACCTCATGAGAGGCCAGCCCGGTTCCGCAACGGGGGCAATAGGGCATGATCTTGTGACCTTCATAAAGAAAGCCCTCTTTATTGAACTTATCGAGAATCCACCAGACACTTTCAATATAATTGTTATCCAGGGTAATATAGGGGTCTTCCATGTCAATGAAATAACCCATTTTGCGGCTCATTTCCTTCCACTGGCTTTCGTAATTAAAGACCGATTCCTTACATTTTTGGTTAAACTTGTCAATACCATAGGCTTCGATTTCGGGCTTGCTGGACAAACCCAGCTGTTTTTCGACTTCGATTTCGACCGGCAGGCCATGGGTATCCCAGCCACCTTTACGCAGCACCCGGTAACCGTCCATGACCTTGTACTTACAGACGGTATCTTTTAATGTCCGTGCCAGCACATGATGAATCCCCGGCCGGCCGTTAGCCGTTGGGGGGCCTTCATAAAAGACAAAGTTCTCTTTGCCCGCCCGGTTATCAATGGTTTTCTGCAAAAGATTGATCGCCTCCCATTGTGCTGAGATGGCATCTTCTTTCTCGCCGATTTTTCCTTCTATTAATGTTTTAAATTGCGCCAAATTTCTACCTCCAATAAGACTTTTTGATTGAATAAAATACGCTCAGATAAGTGGTCTGATTTAAATATACTGAACTCATTGCATGAATGAAATGCGCTGCGATAAAACGAGCGCAGCTGCTGCTCCAAAATAAATGTGTCAAAAAACGCTACTTGATAAAATCGTTTAAACACAAAAAACGCCCCCTGAAAAATCCAAGGGACGAAAAATCGCGGTACCACCCAAATTGACAGCAAGCTGCCCACTCTATGAAGTTAACGATTCCCCGGGGTTTCCTAAGCTGCGTTAACTGATAGTTAACCAGGGTTCAGAAATCCTGTTCAAAGGTGATCTCTCTGAGGCGTCCTTAAACAATCTTTCACCACAATGATTGTTTCTCTGTTAAAGCCTTTCCCCACAGCGTCCTTATCCTGACATTTATGTTTTTAGTTAATTTATTATGATCCGATACTATTGTAAATCTAAAATGGTCTGTTTTATATTTTATCCAATAACCTTAATAAAATCAAGTTTTTTGAAATCTTTATTCTAAAAATTAAGAATCTCGGGTATAATGATACTAACCTTACCATTGGTAACAGTTTATTGGGAAAGACTGCGTGCTTTTAGCAACCATTTCTCGCCAAACTGTTAATTAAATAAAATACAAAAGGAGTTATCTATGAAAATACGTTATGTCCTTCTTTCAGTTCTACTCATTGGCGTGCTGATTACCGGCGCTGTCCTACTGATGCCGAAATTGCTAAACGATGAAAAAACAACGGCCAAAGAAACCAGCTCAACGACAACAACCACTAAACAGCCGGAACCAATAAAAAATAACCAGCCCGATGCCACCGCGACCACAGCGATTGTCGTTCCCCAGGAAATGCAAACCGTCATCGAAGAAAATACCGAAGACATTTATGTTGACGAAGCCGGTCTGCTGGCTGGCAATTATCCCAACCAAATGGTGCCTCTCTATGGTGTAACCAGTCTTTCTCAGTCTCATCAGATTACTGGCGTATCCGGACAACCGGGATGGAAAACTTCCTATGTTTCTGATTATTCCACCGACGAGATTCTTGTTTTCTATCAGAACCTGCTCTCCAGTGCCCCGGATTATACTGAGGAAACAGTTTCGGCAACAACCAACCTGAAGGGTACCGTTAGCGGTTATAGCATCAGTATTTCGATTTCACCGAACAACCCGGAAAAAACCGACCTGCCGGGTAACAGTACCGCCAATATCTTTATTGAACAGCTTTAATGGGTTCAGATTTGCAAAAAAATCGCCCCATTCAAACCCTTGATTTTTAAAAATCTTATGAGATAATCTTATCCTAAGCTAGCGGTATCCCGTTGGCTTAGGATTTTTTTAGAATCGAGGTACTGATAAATGAATACTCAAACCAAAAAAATTACCTATACGGCGTTAATGATGGCGCTCATCTTGGTGATGACATCGCTGGTTAAAATCCCGATACCCAATGGTTATGTCCACCTGGGTGACGGGGCAGTGCTCTTGTCGGCTTATAT
>Ga0180016_100225_pt1 | contig 17727 bp, 17 predicted proteins | sample KR46_M_MetaG_FD_129673 | JGI IMG/M metagenome (GOLD analysis project Ga0180016, IMG submission 129673) | Groundwater microbial communities from the Olkiluoto Island deep subsurface site, Finland - KR46_M_MetaG | ecosystem: Environmental > Aquatic > Deep subsurface > Groundwater | place: Finland... | reverse complement strand
GGCAGGACGACCAGACAAAACCGTCCCAGAGCAATATCTGGGACTGGAAAGCTGGATTAATCTTTCAATTAGCGCGGAGATAAGGCTAAAAACCAACGCCGGTAATTACGCAGCGCTCTCTATTATTTCTTTGCCGGCGGGTATTTCAGTAGAAGAATATCGTTTCCATACTGTCGGCACCTACGCTTTCGCTGCCGCCCTTTTGTTTCATTTTTTATTTATATTTTTATTTTATTTTTTGGGAGTAATCCCCTTAGCCGTTATAAACATCGGGAGCACCGCCCTGTGGGTGCTGATTCTCTACTTGCACAAAAGAGGCAGAGGAAAAGTCACCGTAACCTTAGCGTTTTCCGAGATTAATCTTCATTCGATAATGTGCGTCATCTACCTCGGGTGGGGTGCCGGATTTCAATACTATATTTTCACCACTCCAATGCTCCTCTGCCTTGCCCCCTTTTTTTAGAGGACGCTTAAAATAGTTATGACGATGGTCGCCTTTGTTGTTTTTGCGGGCCTGCACTATTTTTCGAAAGGGGCTACGGCTCTGCATCCCTTGGATTCGCTGACAACGGCCATTATGATCTACAACAGCATACTGGCTGTTTTTTTTATACTGTTTATCGTTTCTTTCTACTACAACCAAGCAGCCAATAATGCCGAAGCCTCGTTGGTGATCGAAAAGGCAAGGTCGGATGAATTGGCCTCTTTATTGAAAAAAATGTTCGGACGCTATCTATCAAACGACGTCATGGACTCGATCATCGAAAACCCGTCCGGCTTGGAGTTGGGAGGAGAAAAACGCCGGGTAACGATCATGATGACAGACTTGAGGGGTTTCACGGCGCTGTCCGAGCGTCTTGAACCAGAGCAAGTGGTCCAACTGTTAAACACTTATTTCGAAATCATGGTGGACTTGGTCCTTAGATACGACGGTACTATCAATGAAATCATAGGGGATGCGCTACTGGTCATATTCGGCGCTCCCAAGGATCTGCCGGACCGGACCCAACATGCGGTGGCTTGCGCCATTGAAATGCAAAACGCAATGCAAGAGGTTAACCTGCGAAACCGCGCCAAGGGGTTGCCAGAGCTGGAGATGGGGGTCGCTCTTAACGATACGGAGGTAATTGTAGGGAATGTGGGGTCCAACAAGCGAAGCAAATACGCCGTAGTTGGCAGCGGCGTGAACCTGACCGGCAGAATCGAGTCATATACCATCGGTGGCCAGATACTTGTATCAGAGTCGGTTTACAAAATCCTGGGCGGCCGGTTACGCGTTGACGGCCAAAAGGAGGTGTTCCCAAAGGGTGCGGAATCGCCGCTGCGTATCTATGAAGTAGGCGGTATCGCCGGTGGCCGCAACCTGGTTCTGGAAGGCAAGGAGCCTGATCTAACGGCGCTGGCTAGACCTATCCCTGTTAGCTACTCGGTGCTAGACGGAAAGGACATAGGGAAAAAGGGCGCGCAAGGAATGATCGTACATCTCTCCGCCAAAAGCGCCGAAATAGACCTCGGCGTATCATTAAGGCCCCTGACCAACCTCAAAATGAATCTGGAAGAGGTCGATGAAGACCTAAAAACGAAAGACTTCTACGGTAAGATCATCGATCAGCCGAATGGGGACAAAAATAGGTACTTGATGCGCTTTACAGCCTTGCCGCCAGAGATAAAGGCATACTTCCACTCGCATCGTCAGCACTCTGCCGGATGAGGCTACGCTAAAGCGGTTCATCCCGGTATTCGCCGGAGACGCCAAAGCCTGTCGCGGGGCTCGGCCAGGAGGCCCGGTCCAGTTTTTTGCTGGGTGAGGTTGACGGGGAGAGGGCAGGGTTAGGAGGTGGGCCGGGACGCTCCCTTAAGAGCGAAGCGCCCCAGCCCGGGGGGTCTGTCCAGCGCCCAGGATCTGGCGCGTGTCTTCTCAAAATAATTCGTACAAACAAATCTTCGCGAGGAAGGTCACAGGACGATTGACAAGATCTCCCTCTTCTGTAAATATGCCACTCGTGACATATGTCATATCATTTACTAATCATTCGTTGTTTATTTAGTGAGAGCGCAAAATTTGTCCGGCAAACATTATCTTAAAGTCGGCGCGTTCGGCGCGGAGCGCCTCCATCTCATCAACCGGGAAATGCAGCGGCAGGCCTCGTCCGGCTGGACCGACGAGAAGCGCCTGACCCGCCTGCGCGACCAGCTCCATGAACACGCGGGCCCCAAAGGCCAATCCTTTTGGCTAACCCTGGCCCGCCTGAGCGAGCTGGCCCTGTGGTGGGCCGGTTGCCTGGCCGATGCCGGGGAGTTCCAGGCCGTGGGCGACCTGCTGCTGAACCCGCCGCGCAAGACGCTGTATGTGCGCGGCCGTCCGCAACCTTTGCGCCTGGACCGTCACCAGGCCCTGACCGAACAGGTGCGCCACCTGGCCCCGGAGGGCGCCAACCTGGTGGAGTGGCTCAAGAGCCAAACCATGCTGGTGATCGAGGTGGACCCCCTGTTGCCGTTGCTGTTGGAGGACCTTAGCCAGTGGCCCCACCGCCCTCCTCGCACCTGTCATAGCTTCCAACTGCGCCTGGACCGGGTGGTCGGGGCGCTGTGCCACATCACTTCGCTCAACCTCCCCGAAGGGGCCAGCGTGGCCCAGCATTTGGCCAGGGTCCCCCGGCAGGAGGCCCTGATCATAGAAGAGCACCTCTGCCGTTTCGATCTCGGGCGATTCAACGCCCTGGGCCATGCCCTGCGAGAGCTGTTGCCCCCCTACGCGCCGTCGACGGCCGAGGAGCCGGGGCGCTCCCTGCTGATTGAAGCGCCCCAGCCCTAGGGCCTAGTCCTGCACCAGGGCCTTGGCGGTGAGGTCGGAGAGGTACTCCACCTTGACCCCCAGGCCGTAGTGTTCGTTCAGGTCGGAAAGCTGGGTGTGGCAGTTTTCGCAGGCGGTGCACAGCACCTCGGCCCCGGTGGCCTTTACCTGGTCGGCCTTGACCTTGGCCGACTTCATCCGGAAGTCCTTCTCGCCCATGGCCACCAGGCCGCCGCCACCGCCGCAGCACCAGTTGGCCTGGCGGTTGGGGGTCATCTCCACGAAGTGGTCGGTGAGCTGGTTCAGCACGTAGCGGGGCTGCTCATAGATGCCCCCCTGGCGGGCGATCTGGCAGGGGTCGTGATAGGTCACCTTGCCGGGCAGCTTGCTCTTGTCCAGCTTGATGCGCCCCTGCTCCACGTAACGGGCTATGAGCTCGGCGAAGGTAATGACCTTGAAGGGCTTTTCGCCACTCATGTGCTTCATCACCCGGTAGGCGGTGCCGCACTCGCAGATCACCACTTCCTTGATGTTCAGGCGCTTGGCCTCCTCGATGATGCGCCCGGCGATCTCATTGGTCTTGGCCGGGTTGCCCACGAAGGCCCCGAAGTTCACCGCCTCGAAGTAGCTGAGCGACCATTTCTCCTTGGCCGCGTTCATGATGGCCGCCGCCGGGATGATGGAGTGCTTGCCCGCCAGGGCCACGTAGAGCCCGTCGGCGTCCTGTACGTCCAGGGGAACCACTTCCTCGCCGCCCTCGGAGCGCCAGCGCTCCAGCACCTCTTTTTCCAGGTTTTTGGCGGCGATGGCGAAGTTCGCCTTGGTCTTCTCTATGGTCTTGCCCTTGGCGATGGACATATCGGCTAACATGGTCAGGGTCTTGGGCTCCATGTTCGCGGTGATCAAAAGCATCTTGGCGATGCCCTGGATCACGCCGGTGTCGATGCCGAAGGGGCAGTAGGTCATGCAGCGGCGGCAGCCGGTGCAGGTGTAGGCGGTCTCGTAGACCTTTTCCATCCAGTGGTCGCTGAGCTCCACCGCCTCGTTGAGCTTTTTGGCGATCTTGCCCTTCTTGAAGTACTCCTCGTAGATGCGACGGATGTTCTGGGCCCGGCCCACGGCGGTGTAGCGAGTCTCCGGCGAAGAGGCGTAGGCGTGGCAGGCCTCGATGCACAGCCCACAGCGGGAGCAGTTTTCCAGGTACATCTTGGCCGCCTGGCTCAGGCGCTCGGAAAAGGTCTGGATGAGCTCTTGTTTCAGCTTGGCGTCCATGATGTTTAGCCCCTCCTCAGCTTGTTCAGCGGGATGGCGAAGAAGGTGTGCATGATCTTGCTGAAGGGCAGCACCATCAGGAAAAGGTTGGCCAGGAAAACGTGGGTCACCAGGACCACGTAGTGGCCGCCGTCGATGGTCTCCGCCGGGTCGGCCCAGGAGAAGTGGAACAGGCCGTCCAGGTAGCCGCCGAAGTCCTGCTTGGTCAACACGAAGCCGTTTTCGCTCCAGGAGTTGGCCCAGGAGATGATGTCGCCGGACATGGCCACGCAGAACAACAGGAACAGCAGCAGATAATCGGCGGGCACCGAGATCTCGCGCAGCGGCGAGGCGAAGCGGCGCAGCAGGAAGTAGAGGATGGCCGCGGTGACCACCACTCCGACCGCCCCGTTGCCGATCATGTGGGGCGAGTCTTCGGGGTAGATGTTGAACCAGGGCAGAAGATCAAGGTGGGCCAGGATGAGCACGGCCACGCCCAGATGGAACAGGATCAGGAAAACCCAGAAGGTAGGGTTGTGACGGCGCACCGTGGGCATGCTCAGGGCCCCCCACACGGCGCTGGGAACCGGGTGGTCCTTGTCCGGGAACACCTTGAGGGTGAAGGGGTGGGCGGGGGCCTTGGCCACCCGCGCCACCTTCACCGCGATCCCCACGAGGCACCAGGCCACGGCCACATAGACCATGGGCACGGTGATTACATAGAAGATCTGGTTGACCATGCTCTTGACGTCCCGGGTCTAGTTGTTGCGCTTGACGAAGATCTTGATGAACTCGCCACCCTGCTCGGTGTCCAGCACTTCGTTGCCCGAGGTCTCGGCCCAGGCCGGGAAATCGGAGAGGGAGCCGGGATCGGTGGTGTGCACTTCGATGACCTCGCCCACGTTGACCGAGCCGATTTCCTGGCTCATCTTGACCACGGGCATGGGGCAGGGCAGACCTTTGAGATCCAGAACCTTGGCGGCGTTGATATCGGACATCTTGCTTTCTCCTTTTGGCGTTGCCGTGTATTTGAGGCGTTTTTCGCTTTGACTTTAGATAAAGAGTTGGTTGGAGGACTTGCCGGAGTTGGCCAGGAAGGTGGCCACGCCCACGTAGTCGATGTTGGGGTAATCGATGATCTCTTCGTGCTTGAAGCCCATGAGGTCCATGGACATCTCGCAGACCTTGATCTCCACCCCGAGTTGGGCCGCTATGTCGAACAGCTGGTCCAGGGTGGGGGCGTTCTTTTTCTTCATGAGGCTTTTGAGCATCGCGGTGCCCATGCCGCCCATGTGCATCTGGCTGAGCTTCAGGGCGTTGCGGCCCTTGGGCAGCATCCAGCCGAACATCTTGGACATGAAGTCCTTGCCGCCCACCTTCTTCTTGGCGTCGCGCAGGGCGGCGGTGCCCCAGAAGGTGAAGAACATTACGACCTTCATGCCCATGGCGGCCGCGCCGGTGGCGATGATCATGGCGGCCAGAAGCTTGTCCAGGTCGCCGGAGAAGACCACCATGGACAGCTTGTTTTCCAGGACCACGCCGGCCGGTTTAGGGGCGGGGGCAGTCTCTTCCAGTTTGCGTGCGGGTTCCGCGCTCATGTTTCCTCCAGGGTCAATATGGTCTTAAAGAGTTAGTACCGGGCGTTTCAGGCGGCCTGGCAGCCGTCCAGGCAGGCCAGCAACTGACGCAACTGGGGGTTGCCCAGGGTGTAGTACACCTCGCCGTCGCGGCGCTCGGTGGCCACCAGCCCGCTCATGCGCAGGATGCGAAGCTGCTGGGACACCGCGGCCGGTGTCTTTTCCAGGCGCTCGGCCATGAAAATCACCCGTTGGTCCGACTGGCACAGCAGGGAGATGATCCTCAGGCGCACCGGATGGGCGATGGCCTTTACCATCTCGGTGATGGCGTCGGCCCGTTGCTGACTTTCGGCTAGGCTGCTCATATTCGGCCTTTTGAAACTCCCAAGTTATGAAGTTCTGCAACTTGTTACTGTCGGCATATGAGCAGGTAACGTGCCAAAAAGCTTACTTTTGCCGTATGAAATATATCTACTTGATATAATAACCAAATTTATTTTTGCCAAACCACTTGCCCAAACAGAAGTGTTTAAGTAGACTATTTTATGTTTAGACACTGTTTAGACGGTAGGTAGACATGGACATAGATATCGCCTCCCACTGGGGCACCGTGACCGACACCATGCACGACACGGTTTTGGTGGTGGATCCCCAAGGGCGCATCGCGCGCATCAACCAGGCCGGTGAAGAGCTGACCGGCTACAGCCGCGAGCAGATCGAGGGGCAATCCTGCCGGGTGCTCAACTGCACCGGGTGCAAGATCATCGGCAAAGGCAGCGGGGTGGATTACTGCGGCCTGTTCAGCGCCGGGGAGGTCCGCTCCAAGCGCTGCACCATCACCAACCGCGCGGGCGAGCGGGTGGTGGTGCTCAAACGGGCCAGCGTGCTCAAGGACGACCAGGGCAACATCACCGGGGCGGTGGAGACGCTGACCGACCTCACCGAGCTGCACGCCAAGGAGCGCGAAATATCCCAGCTGCGCCGGACCCTGCGCGGCGATGACGGCTTCGAGGGCCTGGTGGGCAACTCCCCGGCCATGACCAGCCTGTACCGCCTAATCGACACCGTGGCCCAGTCCGACTACCCGGTGCTGATCCAGGGGGCCAGCGGCACGGGCAAGGAACTGGCCGCCGAGGCCATCCACCGCCGGGGGCCCCGGGCAAACAAGCCCTACCTCAAGGTGAACTGCGCGGCCCTGAACCCCAACCTTTTGGAAAGCGAGCTTTTCGGCCATGTGAAGGGCTCCTTCACCGGGGCGGACCGGGACCGGGTGGGCCGCTTCGAGGCGGCCGAGGGCGGCGACATCCTGCTGGACGAGATCGGCGAGATCCCCCCGGCCACTCAGCTAAGGCTGCTGCGGGTGCTGCAAGAGAAGGAGATAGATCGGGTGGGCGAAAACCGGCCGCGCCCGGTGAACGCGCGCATCCTGGCGGCCACCAACCGCGACCTGGCCGAGTTGGTGCGCCGGGGCTCCTTCCGGGAGGACCTGTTCTACCGCCTGGACGTGGTGCCGGTGCAGATGCCCTCCCTGGCCGAGCGCCGGGAGGACCTCCCTCTGCTGGTGGAGCACTTCATGGCCCAGGCCGTGGCCAAGTCGGGCAAGGAGATCATGGGCATGGCCCCGGAGGCCTTTGACCTGCTGGACGCCTACCCCTGGCCGGGCAACGTGCGCGAGCTGCGCCACGCGGTGGAGTACGCCTGCGTGCTCTGCCCCGGCGGGCTAATCACCACCGAGCACCTGCCCCCCAAGCTGCGCCGCCAGGCTCCCGCCCCACCCTCCGCCGCCTCCCAAAAGGGGCGGCGCATGGCCCAACGCCAGGAGTTGATCGAGGCCCTGCGCCAAGCCGGGGGCAACAAGAGCAAGGCCGCCGAACTGCTGGGGGTGTGCCGGGCCACCATCTGGAACCGCATCAACCGCCTGGACATCGACTGCGACCGGGACCTATAGGTCGCGGCTGAGGCGCCGCATAAAAATAGTATCGCGGTAGACATATTACAGCGGTTTGCCTTAACCTGAACTTACTGGTCCGTACCCTCACCATGGTGAGGTAAAACCGGTGAACCCTTACGCCCTGCCCTTTTTGATGTCCTTTGTGCCCCTAATTTTATTGGGGTTGGCCATCATTCTGCAAAACCCCCGCAGCCGCCTTTATCAGATAGTCTGCGCCTTTTGCATCGGCAACGCCCTGGTCGCGGGAGCCGGCGGCATGCTCCACCTTGCCGCCAGCCGAGAGCAAGCCATTTTTTGGAACCGCCTTCCCTATTTGCTCAACTGCATCACCTACTGGCTTTTCCTGCAGTACACCATGATAATCTCGGGCGGCGAGGCACGCATGGGCGAGCGCTTCATGTTTCTGCCCATCAGGTTGCATTACTGGTTAACCATAGGCGTCCTGGCCCTGGTTTTCGCCCTAGTGGGATTAAGCGACCTGGTGGTGGCCACGCCGACCCACAACTCGATCACCGGGTGGGAGCATGGTTATGGTCCCTTCCACCGGGTGGTGATCATCCTCAACATCTACTTCTTAATGTTGCTGCTGTTCGTTCTGCTGCGCGGCATCAAGACCAGCTCCGACCCCATCCAGCACAGGGCGCGCATCATCTACACGGTGGCTATCGGCGTGGCCCAATCCTGGGTAATCGTGACCGGCCTCATTTTGCCCGACTTGTTCGGGGTACCCACCCACAGTTTCGCCGCCATCGCCTGGCTGGTGTTGTGTTTTCTGCTTATCTATGGCCTCATGCGTCAACAATGGGAGACCATCCACGAATTTAGCGCCAACCTGGAAGAAAAGGTGGCGGTCCGTACAGAGGAGTTGGCTCAAGCTAAAAACAACCTTGAACAGGTGCAGGTGCAGATATCCAAATACCTGGACCCCAATGTGGTGGAAAAGATATTCGCGGGGGAACTAACCGCCGAGCTAACCTCCCGGCGGGCCCGGCTGACCATGTTCTTTTCCGACATCAAGGACTTTACCCAGTTCACCGACGCCTCAGACCCGGAGGAGGTGGCCCGTTTGCTGAACGAATACCTGGGGGAGATGTCCAGGGTCGTGCGGCGCTGGGGCGGGACCATACCCCAGTTCACCGGTGACAGCGTTTACGCCATCTTCGGGGCCCCGGACAGCCGCGGAGCGCGCGAGGACGCCCTGTCAGCCGTGCGTATGGCAATGGAAATGCAAAACCATATGAGCTTTCTGCGCCGCAAATGGTGGAACGAGGGAATTCAGTTTCCCTTCCATATCCGCTGCGGCATTCACTCGGGAATGGCAAATGTGGGCAACTATGGATCCGAGGGTTTCATGGAGTTTTCGGCCATAGGGCTGAACGTAAACTTGGCCTCGCGCCTGGAACATATATGCCAACCAAGCCAAATCTACATATCCCACGCCACCTGGGCGCTGGTGAAGGACGAGATACCTTGCGATGAGGTCGGCGCTATCGAGGTCAAGGGGTTCCATTATCCAATTCAGGTCTACCAAGTCGCGCAAAGTCCCTAGGAAACTTGGCAGGCCTCCTGCTGCGCTATGTCTAAAGCGTTTTAGTGTCTTATAATAGCCCGGACTGGCTAGAGGCCAAGGCGAACACCATCTAACCATCACCAATGTCACCGGGAGGATCATGAGAGAGCAGTGGAACTCGCGCACCGGCTTTGTCCTGGCCGCGGTGGGATCGGCAGTGGGCCTGGGAAATATCTGGCGCTTCCCCTACATGGCCTATGAGAACGGGGGCGGCGCTTTTCTCATCCCCTACTTCTTCGCCATGCTCACCGCCGGTGTGCCCTTCCTCATCATGGAGTTCGCCCTGGGCCATCGCTACAAGAGCGCGGCCCCCCTCTCACCTTCCACGCCATCAAGTCGCGCTGGGAGTTCCTGGGCTGGTGGCAGGTCCTGGTCTGCGTGGTCATCTCCTTCTACTACGTAGTAATCCTGGGCTGGACGGTGTGCTATTTCTTCCTCAGCCTGCACCAAGGCTGGGGCGGCGACCCCTCGGCCTACTTCTTCAAGGACTTCCTCAAGCTCACCGCGAGCCCCCTGGAGCCGGGGGGCATGCGCTGGCCCATAGTGGCGGCCAACGTCTTGTGTTGGCTGGCCGCCTGGGTAGTTCTATGGAGGGGAGTGCGCGCGGGCATCGAGCGGCTGAACAAATTTTTCATGCCCATACTCTTCGCCCTGGTGATGGTGCTCCTGGCCCGGGCGGTCACACTGCCCGGCGCGGCCGAGGGCCTGAACTGGCTGTTCAAGCCGGACTTTTCCAACCTGTGGGACTACAAGGTCTGGACCGCGGCCTATGGCCAGATATTCTTCACCCTGTCCATCGGCTTCGGCATCATGATCGCCTACTCCAGCTACCTGCCCGACGACGCCGACATAGCCAACAACGGCTTCATCACCGTGTTCCTCAACTGCGGCTTCAGCCTGTTGGCGGGCACCATGGTGTTCGGGGTGCTGGGCTTCATGGCCGCCCAGCAGGGCGTGCCCATCAAGGAGGTGGTTTCCCAGGGGGTGGGCCTGGCCTTTGCCACCATCCCCGCGGCCCTGAACATGATGCCCGCCGCCGGGCTGTTCGGGGGGGTGTTCTTCCTGGCCCTGCTGTTCGCCGGTTTCTCCAGCTTCATATCCATCGTGGAGGCCTGCGTGGCCCCGCTCATGGAAAAGCTGGGCTGGACCCGGTCCCTGGCGGTGAGTGTGTTGTGCGTGCTGGGCCTGGTGGGCAGCCTGGCCTTTTCCACCGGCGGCGGCCTATTGCTGCTGGACATCGTGGACCACTTCATCAACAACTACGGCATCGTCTTCGGCGGCCTGGCCGAAATCATAATGATCGCCTGGTTCGGCCGTTTGGTGGAGATGCGCGGGTACATAAACCGGGTTTCGGACTTCCCCCTGGGCCGCTGGTGGCCCATCTGCCTCAAGGTGATCACCCCGCTCACCTTGGGGGTCATGGCCATCTCCAACCTGGTGGGGGACTTGGCCCAGCCCTACGGCGGCTACCCCCTGGCCGCCCTCATCGCCTTTGGCTGGGCGCTCATGGCGGTCATGGCCCTGGGGGCCTGGTGGCTGGCCGCCAAACGCTGGGCCTATTGATAAAGGAGCCGGAGCATGACTCTGGGCGCATGGATAATGATGATCGGAGGGTTCCTGGTTACCCTGGGCGGGGCCGCCCTTTGCCTGACCGTGGCCATAAAAAAGGGGCGCGCCGGCTAGTGAGCTTCCCCCGATTTGCTCGACACCTCAAAAAGCACCTATAACGTGCCAGGAGGTGTTGAACGGCAAACAAATGGCGACGTTTCAACCGGAAATTCAAGTAGAGGCGGTGGTCCTGATGAGCAAAAGCCCAAACGCCTCCCAGTAAAAGGTATATTCCCTCTTTACTTTAGTCGACATTAGCAATCAGAATTATCACCAAGACAATCAATTTAGTTGGAGAAGGTACGTAATGACTGGCAAACCAGTGCGCATTACCTTGACCTGCGTGGCAATAATCTTTTTAGTGGGTCTTGCTTTCTCCAGCGCCTGGGCGGCCCAGGCCGGCAAACCCCATATCGTCATCATCTGGGGCGACGACATTGGCCAGACCAACGTCAGCGCCTACTCCATGGGCCTCATGGGCTACCGGACGCCCAACATAGACCGGGTGGCCCGCGAGGGCATGCTCTTCACCGATTACTATGGCGAGCAGAGTTGCACCGCCGGGCGTTCGGCCTTCATAACCGGCCAGAGCGTTTACCGCACCGGTTTGAGCAAGGTGGGCCTGCCCGGAGCGGACCTGGGCCTCAGGGCCGAAGACCCCACCATCGCCACCCTGCTCAAGGCCCAGGGCTATGCCACCGGCCAGTTCGGCAAGAACCACCTGGGCGACAAGGACGAGTTTTTGCCCACGGCCCACGGCTTTGACGAGTTCTACGGTAACCTCTACCACCTCAACGCCGAGGAGGAGCCGGAGCTGCCCGACTACCCCAAGGATCCGGCCTTCCGCAAGAAGTACGGGCCGCGCGGGGTGATCCACAGCTACGCCAACCCAGACGGCACCCAAAAGATCGAGGACACCGGTCCCCTGACCAAGAAGCGCATGGAGACCATCGACGACGATGTGGCCACTCGCGCCTGCAAGTTCCTGGAGGATAAGGTCAAGGCGGGCAAGCCGGTGTTCCTGTGGGTCAACTTCACCCACATGCACTTCCGCACCCATGCCAAGCCCGAGAGCGTGGGCCAAGCCGGGCGTTGGCAGGGCATCTATCACGACGTGATGATCGACCACGACAAGAACGTCGGTCAGGTGCTCGACAAGATCGATCAATTGGGCATCGCCGACAACACCATCGTCTTCTACAGCACCGACAACGGCCCCCACATGAACACCTGGCCCGACGCGGCCATGACCCCCTTCCGCAACGAAAAGAACTCCAACTGGGAAGGCGCCTACCGGGTGCCGGCCATGGTGCGCTGGCCGGGCAAGATCAAGCCGGGCACCGTCTCCAACCAGATAATGTCCCATATGGACTGGCTGCCCACCCTTCTGGCCGTAGCCGGGGTGCCCGACATCAAGGAAAAGCTTCAGAAGGGATACAAGGCCGGCAAGCGGACCTACAAGACCCCTCTGGACGGCTACAACTTCGCGCCCTACTTCACCGGCAAGGCCCAGAAAAGCCCCCGCCAGGAGTTCTTCTACTTCTCCGACGACGGCGACCTCACCGGCCTGCGTTTCGACAACTGGAAGTTTGTCTTCGCCGAGCAGCGCGCCAGGGGCACCCTGCAAATATGGGCCGAGCCCTTTGTGCACCTGCGCATCCCCAGGCTGTTAAACCTCAGGGCCGACCCTTACGAGAAGGCCGACGTGACCTCCAACACCTATTGGGATTGGTACATGGACCACGTTTTCCTGATCATCCCGGCCCAGCAGTACGTGGCCAAGTTCCTGTCCACCTTCAAGGAGTTCCCGCCGCGCCAGAAGGCAGCCAGCTTCACCATCGACCAGGTGATGGAAACCTTGAAGACCCCGGTGGGAGGCAACTAAAAGCGGCCTTGTCCCCTAAAAACTTTCACCGCACCCGGTTTCGCGCCGGGTGCGGTTTTTTATGGGGCAGCGGAGAAAGTTGGTGCGGCCCTTCTAATGCTCGCAGCCGCAGGCCGAGGCCAGATGGGACTGGTAGTTCACCCCGGCCAGGCTCCACCAAACCGGATCGATCACCGGTTCGGAGTCCACCATGGCCTCCCAGGGATGGAAGTGGCGGCAGGAGAAGGCTCGCCTCGCCGTTTCCCGGCCCAATTCGGGGGAGGCTTCCCGGCGCAGCAGGTCCAAGGCGGCCTTGGGCGGGGATGCCGGGTCCGGGCCCATGAGCACGCTCAGACTGTGCATCTGGTTTTGGGCGCAGTCGCGGGGTTCGGCCTGCTCCCGGCCCTGGAGGCGCGCCTGTTCGAAACCCGCCTCGCGGCTAAGCTGGGCCGCCAGGGGGGTGTGCTTGTATTGGAAGGCGTGCAGGCCCAGCAGGCGGCGGAAAAGGTCGAAGCAGAGCTGCCAGCCGGGAGCCTGGCCCTCCAGCACGGGCCGGCCGTAGGGACCGGCGGCGGGCAGGCGCACCTTGCGGCAACGGTTTAGGGCGGTAAGGGAGCACAGGAACCAGGCATGCTCCAGGTCCCAGGTGAACTCCAGGGCCCCCACCGTGAAAAGGTGGTTTGGGATTTCTTCCCGCCGCTCGAAATCGGGCGTGCCGCTGGGGTCGAAAAGAGGGCCAAGCCTGAGGTCCCGCTCCCGGCGGGAGAAGTCGATGAACACCTCTCCCGCCGGGTGGGGATAGTATCGCACCACAAATCCGGCGCGCAGGATGTGGTCTTGTCCGGAGTCCAGGCGCTCCACCTGGGCCAGTTCCAGGCCGTGAGCGCCGGGGGAGCCGGCCAGCCAAAAGTACCAGGCCGGAATCTCCCCCCACACCTGATGCATGCCGTCCAGGCCCAACTCGCAGCGCAGGCGCTCCACCCAGGAAGCGCTCAGGAGCAGGCCTTCGATGTATCCGCGCGCCAGGGTTTCCATAGGCTCTATATGGCCTCCTGCCTGGAGAACAACTCCTTGGCGATCTCCAGGCGGTCGCGGCCCTCGGTTTTGATGCCCGCCAGTTGGGCCGACTCGATGAGCAGTTCGTCCTCACACAGGGTCAGGGCGTAGCTGGACTCGTAGGAGCGGAAGAAGGCGTCGCGGTCGGCCTTTTGCCTGGCCTCCTCCCGCCCCTGTTCAAAGGCGGCTATGGTCTTGGCCCCTTGCCGCAAGAGGTCGCGGAAAAAATCACGCCGGTTTGGCTTGCTCAACCGATCATCTCCAAGTAGCGCGGCCTAGTCGCCCTGGCCGGAGGCCCGGCGCAGGGGCCAGTCATGGAAGAACTGGGCCTGCATGAGCAGCACGCCCAAGAACAGCAGGGTCCAGACCAGGGGCTGGTCCGAGGGCTGGCCCCAGCCCGGCACCTTGCCCAGCACCACCACCGCCAGGGGCGAGTAGTAGAACCAGTAGATGAGCATGCCGCCGGCCACCCCGATAATGGAGCGGATGATCGCCCGCACCAACAGAGGCAGGCCGTTGGGCCAGTTGTTGAAGTAGTACTTCCAGATAAAGGCGAACAGCACGCAGAAGCCGGAGACTTCACCCATGTGGATGAAGCGCCAGTCCGGGCCGTCGGTGTACTGGCCGCCCTGGTAGGGCTCCATCCAGATGGCGTTGAAAATGGCGGTGAGCACATAGACCAGCAGCAGGCCCAGCAGCAGGGTGCCCAGGAAGGTCACCACCCCCTTGGCCAGGTTGGACTCGCCGCCCCGCTCCAGCCACTTCCAGGGACGTCCTTCCCAGAACAGGTCGGAGTAGACCACCCAGAACAGGGTGCAGAGCACCATTCCCAGCCCGAAGAAGGCGCTGGTGGTGCTGGCCCATCCCTCCCACCATGGCTTGGCCCCGGCCATTTTCTGGGCCTCGGGGAAGATCAGGCACACATGGGGATGGAAGAGCACCGCGAAGGTGATGATGGAGAAAATGCTCACCGCGAACAGGCGGGACCAGCCGGTCACCCAGCGGCTGTCGTTCTGCCAGGGCCAGCGGCCGAAGCCCAGGTCCCAGACCAGGGCCCACCACAAGAAGGCGGTGGAGAAATACAGGATCGCGGTGGATGACCACTCACGGGCGTTCCAGGGCTCCGCGCCGGTGCCCCCTCCGGCCACCAGGGCCTTGGGGCTGAAATAGGCCACGCCCAGTTTGCCGATGAACAGCCAGAAGCCCAGGTAGTAGACCACGTACATGATGGCCAGGCTGAGCACCACCCCCAGGATGCCCTGGCCGATGGCCTTGCCCGCGGGCAGGGCCCGCTCCGGGTCGGACGGCCAGCCCAGCACCTTGCCCAGCAGAATCACCGAGGCCAGAAGCATGGCCACCAGGGAGAAGCCGTACATTGGGGTGTAGAGCTTCATCACCCCGTCGGCATGCATGAAAATGAACCACAACACCCAGACGATGCCAAAGACCACCGCCAAGTTTATCAGGCCATACAGATAATTGAACTTCCCAACACCGGTTGGGCTGTTGGACATGAAGCACCCCCTCCCATGGGTAATCGCTCCGGCCTGGCCGAGCCGTTCGGCCGGGCGACGCGAGGCGGGCCGCAGGAACGCTCCGGCCCGCCTCGCGGGAAACAGGCTAGAAGACCACCGTGTCTCCGTTGGTCAAGAACACATTGCTGGCCTTGGCCACGGTGGAGGTCCGCTTATAGCTCTTGTACTTGTCGGTGCCCTTGACGATGGGCACGCCCGCGGCTGACGCCTTCTCGCCCCAGATCCAGCCGGTGCAGTGGTTGCAGCCAACCTTCTTGAGTTGGAAGGCCTTCACCCCCTTGATGATGTCGTCGAACTTGGGGTCCCAGGTTTCGAACAGGGTGATGTGCAGGCCGCCGTAACAGCCGTAGGGCTTGTAGTCCTTCACGTTGCGCCGGGCCCAGGCGTTCAGGGTGAGGATGCCCGGATGGCAGCAGCCGGTCACCGTGACGATGCCCTTGTCCTTGACGTTGAAGTACAGCACGTTCTCGCCGCGCACCCTGAGGAGGATGGGCACGTCATACATCTTCACCGCCACGCCGGGCATCAGGCGGTAGATGGTGTCGCCCTTTTCGCCCTTGGGGTCGGTGAGGACCAGCTTGCCCTGGTGGGGCGTGCCGTTCTTGTTGATCACCACCTCCTTGCCGTCCTTGGTCTTGGCTACGTTCTGGCCGCCCTTCAAGAGCTTCATGTCCTCTTCGAAGTAGGTCTTGGGGGCGTACATGGTGATCTTGGGGCTGCGCTTCAGGGTGGACTCAACCCCCCAGTAGTGGTCCAGGTGCCAGTGGGAAAGGATCATGGTGTCCACTTTGCCAGAGGTCAGCAGCTTGCCCATGTCGCTTTTTTCGTCGTAGATGTAATCCACCCACTCGTTGTTCCAACCGGTGTCCATCAAGAGAATCTTGGGGTCGCCCTCCAGGGGATAGACCGTGATCTTGGTCATGTAGCCGCCGGCGTTGTTCCAGTCCCAGGGGATGGTGTACTGGTTGGTCATGGCTCCGCCGTAGTCCATCAGGTTCTTCTTGAAGATGTCGTTGTCGAACCAGCTGGTCTCGCTGAGCACCTCTACCTCGAGCCCCTTGACCTGCCCGAAGTCGACCTTGTCCGCGGCGTGGGCCGATTTGGAGATGACGCCCAAGCCGCCGGTCATCGACGCGGCCGCCCCGGTGGCGGCCATGCCCTTTAAAAATTCCCTTCTTTTCATCGCGCTTGCCTCCCTGGCTAGTAAACCTTGACGGTTGTCATCAGCGATATGGATCGGCGGTGCCTAGCCCGCTTCCTTTTCCAGGCCGCGGCGGATGGAGTACAGCAGGTCGATGATCTTGGCCGCCTCCTCGTCGGTCAGCTGAACGTAGTGCTTGTCCATGTAGCGGACCACCAGGGTCCACTCGTCCCTGGTCTTGCCGGAGCGTTCGGGGTCGGCCACCGAAAGGTGGCAGGACAGGCATTTCTTCTGGTAAAGGTCATAGGCCGCCTTCTGCTCCTTGGCCGCCATCTTCGCCCTGGAGCCGGCCAGGCCCAGGCCGGCCAGGCCCAGCAACAGCAGGGCCGCCAGCACCAGCGCCAAACCGCTTTTCATCCTTGAGTGTTTGCGTTTCATAAGCCTTCGCCCTCCTTGCGGGTTTTTAGCGGTCCCTCGGACCTGTTGGATTGACAGCCCGGCGCGAAGGCCATATAAAAACACACGACGGTGCCGGCCTTGCCGGTTGCTGTCACCCCGGGGCTCCTTTTTGATCTTGGCGGGTCGGAAGGAGCCCCGTCTTTTATGTCTTCAGCCCTGCACGGGCCGAATGGTTTTAGAGCCTCGCGCGGGCCTAGGGCCCCTGGGCCAGGGACAAGGCCGCGTCTTCTTCCTGCTCCATTTCGCCCAACCCGCCCCGGAGCATCGGCGATTCGGTCAGGGCCGTACGGCCGCAGCAGAACAGGGCCTGCATCACCTGCTGGCGGCGGGCGGCCTTTTGGGCCGCCTGGGGCTCGTGGGCGCGTATGAAGCCCCAGAGTTGCACCAGGCCGGCGAAGACATAGTCGCGCTGGGTATCGCTTAATTTGGTGAAATCCGAGGCCGCGCACTGCTCTGAGGCGGCTAGGCTGTCCACCATATGGCGTAGGCAGGGGTTGGCGGTTTCCACGGCCATGAGGCGGCAAAAGCGGGCATAGCCCTGAGCCACGCCCAGGGCGTCGCTGTCCAGGAAGGCGCGCCCCAGACCGCTGACGCACTGTTCAAGCTGCTCAATGGTTTCCTGGCCCGCGGAGAGAGCGCACCAGGCGGCCAGGGAAGGCAGAAGGCAATAGGCGGCCTCGAACTGCTGCAAGGGCCCGGCTTTTTGGCCGGCGTGCGCCGCCGGGCGCCTGAGCAACTCGGGCGCGATCAAATAGGCCCCGCTGCCGGTCTTTATGGCCAGCACCCCCCGCGTCTCCCGAATACGCAGGGCTTCGCGGAGAGTGGCGCGGCCCACTCCCAGGGTTTTGGCCAACTCCCGCTCCGGGGGCAGGCGTCCGCCGGGCGACCAGGTGTTGGAACTTATCATCTGTTCCAGCTTGC
>Ga0180016_100223_pt1 | contig 17824 bp, 18 predicted proteins | sample KR46_M_MetaG_FD_129673 | JGI IMG/M metagenome (GOLD analysis project Ga0180016, IMG submission 129673) | Groundwater microbial communities from the Olkiluoto Island deep subsurface site, Finland - KR46_M_MetaG | ecosystem: Environmental > Aquatic > Deep subsurface > Groundwater | place: Finland... | reverse complement strand
CCGCAGCTTCGACGCCATCAGCACGGCGCTCGGCGAAATCGTGGACCTCTTCTCTGTCACCGAATGCCGAAACTTCTTCAAGGCTGCAGGCTATGAGGCACAATAGATGCGACACGCTTTAGTGGCAATAACTCAGGAATGATCGCGTCAGATAGTCTGTTCATCGGGTTGCCGTTCGAAATCGGCTTCCACATCCAAGTAAGGAGACAGAGCCACCCCGCACAATCCTACCCCAGATTTTTCGTGAACGGGGATGGATCATTGCAATGCCGTCAAGATAGCGCCACGATGATCGGCGCGGAGGGCTGGTGCCTCGGGGGCTACACCGGTGATCGCCCGCGGCTGGCATCGCCGCGGCCGGTAACCTACCTTTGCAATAGCAACGAAGCGAATTTATGCGAAGCCGACCCTTCTCGTGACAGGAAAAGCGGTTTGTGATACTTTCGATTGTGTGAGCTTAGTTCTGGAGATGCGGCAAATGGCTCTGATCGTCTCTGACCCAGTTGATACAGTAGCCAAGCTGCGGGCGATACTTCCTCGCTGGAACGGCAACGCGAGCAGGAAGGATCATGATCGGGTTAATGACGTCGCAGCGTCATTCATCGCCCGCTCGCCCTATGTCATCATCTCGTCCGCCACGCACGACGGCGGCCATGACGTATCTCCCAAAGGCGACGAGCCGGGCTTCGTCACCGTGCAGGATGATAAGACCCTGATCATTCCGGACCTGGGTAACCATCGCCTCGATACTTTTGAAAACCTGCTTGTTGATCCGCGGGTCGGACTGTTGTTCCTCATCCCAGGCCACACGGAAACGCTACGCATCGCCGGAACCGGACAGATCGCGCGCGACGAGGTACTGAGGGCGCCCTTTGTGATGAACGGCAGGCTTCCCGAGTTAGTCCTCGTCGTGACGGTGAAGCAGGTGTTCATGCACTGCTCGAAATCGCTCGTTCGCTCGAAGCTTTGGTCTCCGAAGTCGTGGACACATGCCGATGACGCTCCGAGCCTCGCTCAGTGGGTGAAGTCAACAGTGGACACCGCGGAAACGCTCGAACAAGTGCAGGGCATTCACGACCGTGATCGTGAAAATCGGCTATATTAGAATGGGCGCCTATTCGTGTCGTCGCCAAACCGGCGAAGAGTTCCCCGCAAAGCGGATATAAAGCAAGCACCGATCACGAAACGACGAAAACGGTTCTGTGGCAGGAATAGCCCGATGTGCCCGTCCCGAAGTGGTAACGTAACCCACGTTCGGCAAAGCGCATGAAAGGCGCGGTATGTCCGCTAGGTTTTCGCGTCTGGGCGAACGTCTGGTTTTCTTTTGCCGATGCACCGCATGACGAGTGAGGAACGGAGATGATCGCAGACGAGGACTTTGCCGGTTTCGAACGTCGGGGATGGGCAGATGACGATACCGTAGCCGCCTACGCGCGCGACTTTGCACGCGCCTCAGAAATGGCAGTGCCCTCACTCGTCGCGGAGTGCGCGGTGGAGCCGGGTATGGCCGCACTCGATCTGTGCTGCGGTCATGGAATCGTAGCGCGCGGGCTGGCCAAGGCCGGGGCCATTGTCACGGGGGTCGACTTCTCACCCTCCATGCTGCGGATTGCCCGCACGGCAGTGCCCGAAGTACGGTTCGTCGAGGGCGACGCCATGGCACTGCCCCTTGAGGATGCGTGCTTCGACGCGGTCACTATGGGCTTCGGGATGCCCCATGTTCCTGACCCGCCCGCCGCTCTGGCCGAGGCGCGCCGCGTGCTCAGACCAGGCGGGCGGCTTGCCTATTCCGTGTGGCAAGAGGTCGAGCAGTCTGCGCTGACCTATGTGTTCGCCGCGATCACTGCACATGGCGCTTTGGGGATCGCACTGCCGCCGGGCCCGGGGGCTACCGACTATGCCGATCCAGCCCGCGCATTTGCGGCAATGCGGGCGGCAGGTTTCGACGACCTGCGCCTTGTGCAGGTGAACAGCCGGTGGCGGATCGAAGATCCGGCAACGCCCTTTGATTTTTTCAAAGACGGAACGGTGCGTGGCGGCGCTCTGCTGCGCCCTCAGCCCGAGCGGAACAAGGCGGCAATACGGGCGGCTGTCGCCGCTGCAGTCACTGCGAACCATGGGGCGGAAGGGCCGTGGGACGTTCCGCTTCCGTCTGTCGTCATCTCGGGACGGGCAATGTGATATGGCTCTTTTGTAAATTTTTGATATGGCGGAGAAATAGCCGTTTCGGATAGCCTTCGGGAACCGAAAGGTATTAGATGGACCGAAGCGGATGGGCCGCACCGGGATGCCGCAACGTGCCAAACCATTTTCTTTGTTCGGTGCAGCTGCGTCGGTTCGGCTTCGCTATGGGTCTTGTTCTTGGTGTCGCGACCACGCCCGTTCTGGCGCGAGCCGACGTCATTAACTGGCGCATGAACAGTTTGCTTCACCCGCAACTTTTCGGGGAAGGCGGGCAGCACTTTGCCGAAACGGTGCAACGGATCACCAATGGCGGATTGGTCATTACGGTGCATGACCGTCTTGTGCTCGACCAGGATACATTCGGCGCGCTTGAATCTGGACTTATTGACGCGGCCTGGGGATCAGCAGGTCACCACCACCGAGAAGACGCTGCATTGACCATCTTTACCGGATTTCCCTTCGGACCGGACCCGGCGGGCTTCACCGCGTGGATGCAAACCGGCGGCGGTTCCGAAGCGCTCGGGGCAATCTATGCGCGGCACGGGCTCAAAAGCCTCTATTGTGGCATCCTGCCTGCTGAGGGCGGCGGCTGGTTTGTCACCCCTGTTGCCAGTTTAGGTGATCTTGAGGGGCTGCGCATGCGCAGTTTTGGCTATGGTGCGCGGGTTCTGCGCAAGCTGGGCGTCGTTCCCTACGAACTGCCAGCAGGTGAAATCCGTGCCGCATTTGAATCAGGCCTAATTGCCGCCGCCGAATTCTCGCTACCATCGATTGACGCCGAACTTGGGCTCGCCGAGGTGGCCAAGCATCTTTACTTCCCAGGCTGGCAACAGCCGGTGACGTCGCTTGAGTTTTTGTTGCCGGAACGGACTTGGGCTGCGCTGTCCGATCAGCACAAGGCGGCAATCGAGGCTGCCTGCGGCGAAACCCTGTCCCGTACGACTGCGGCCGCGACGGCACGACAGATCAAGGCGCTGGAGAGTTTTCTCGTGCAAGGCGTCGAGCTGCATGTCTGGCCGGACGAAATCCTCACGGCACTGCGGCAGGCCTGGGCAGAGGTGATTGCTGAAGATGTGGCCCGGGCTCCACTGCTCGCCGCCGCTTGGGAGAGTTATTTGCGCTTCCAGGAAGCCCATAACGACTGGCAAGCGCGCGCCTACGCAGATTGAACGATCTCAGCCCGGCAAGCCGGCAAGCCGGAGCCCGTCCAGGACCACCGCCAGATCAGCGCCGTCGACAAAGCCGTCAAAGGAGTGCGCTACGCCCGCGATGCTTTCTTCGGGTCGACGCTGGCGTGCGGTGCGAACGATTGCTGCTGCTTCGTCGATCCGACCGGCATGAGCGAGGCTCGCGGCGAAAAGCCAGCCTGGCCACCAACGGACGCCGGCAAAGGTTCCTGAACCATAGAGCGGTCCGAACTCCTCGGCGGCGTGTGCTGGTTCTCCCGCGAGCAGGTAACCAAGGCCCGCGATCTCGCGGTACCACTCTGGCGCGTTCGGAGTCAGACGCCGGGCCTTTTCAATTGTCCGGACAGCCTCACCTGCATGACCGGTCAGCGCGAGCGCGTGGGCCAGAACCGCCAGATTGTCGGGATCTTCCGGGCCAATCGCCACCGCCGCGCGGGCGCTGGCAAGCGCATCGACGGGCGACCTCACCTCCGGAAAGGGGGCGAGCAGGCGCATTTCCGCAAGCAGGCGGTGCGTGCGTGAACTTCCACCCAGTGCGGCGGCGCGTTCAACCTTGTCGAGAGCCTGATCCATCTCGCGACGCCCGCCACCCCACGCGAGGTGTTTGACCTCCAGCCAGTACGTCAGTCCGAGACCTGCCAGGGCCTCCACGTGGCTGGCATTCTTTGCCAGCACCGCTTCAAGCAGGGACCGCGCCTGTTCATTGTTTTCTCGCCGTTGCCAGTCGCGCGCTTTCAGCAGCGCATCCGCCTTCATCATCAGAACGTCTGACTTACCCTGGGGGACGACCACGGGTGCCTGCGACGATGTCAACCAGATACCCGCCGTCGCAAGCGCGAGCGCAGCAACGATCCCGACGGCCCAAGCTGGCCGCGGTCTCAGGATTGGCTGGGCAGGCATCCTGGCCGCATCGCTATCCGACACAAGCATGTAGCCTCGTCGCGGCACGGTGCGCAGCATGCGCGCGCCCTCCGGACCGATGGCGCGGCGAATATCGCTGACGCAATGCGCGAGAGAGTCGTCCGAGACGATCACGTCGGGCCAAGTCAACAACACGAGGTCATCCTTGCTGACCAGTTGGCCGCGCCGCTCGGCAAGAACTTCAAGAACACGGTAGGATTTGGGCCGCAAGAACCTCTCCGCGCCCAGTCCATCCTCAACGCAACCACGTTTGCGGTTCAGGACGAATTCTCCGAAACGGATGTTCGCTGATGCTTCCATGTCAAGGTTCCGAAACTGCAATCATGAAATTGTAGCACAATTCCACGGTTCTTTCAGCGCGTTTTCATGACCTGCTGCGCCATCCATCCAATCCTCCGGACTGATCTGTCTCAGGAGGCTTCCAATGCGAATTGCCATTACTTTGTCTACAGCCCTTTACCTTGCCGTGGCACCTCCGGTTGCTGCTGCCGATCAGTATGATCCCCCGGCGCTGGTCGACACCATCGTGCTCTGGCTCAGCGCGAATTACGGGCTACCAGCCCCGGCGCACTCCCCGATGATTGTCCGTGTGCCGCCCGCCAAACTTGTAGAGATGCGATATGGCTCTCCCGACGCTGTTCCGCTTGGCGACGTTGTCGCTGTTTATGATGACGATACCATTTACGTCATGCAGGGATGGACCGGCACGACCCCCGCTGAACTGTCGATGCTCGTGCACGAGATGGTTCACCATATGCAATCGTCGGCGGATATACGCTTTGCATGCCCGGGAGAACGTGAGGTGATGGCGTACACCGCCCAGGACGCCTGGCTTAATCTGTTCGGAGAATCTCTCGAAAGCGCATTCGGGATCGACGATGCGACGCTGCGCGTCAGCGCGGCCTGCACGTACTGATTACCAAGCGCCATCGTGCACTGGAATACTGTCTATCTCGGCCGTGCCACCGCTCAACTGAGCCAACTCGGCCGGAATATTGACGACGAGTTGCTCAAGCACGTCTTGCCGCTGTATTGGGAACACATAAACCTCACAGGCATCTATTCTTGGAACACCGAGCAGCAGATGGCCGAAGGCTTCAGGCCCTTGCTACTTCCCGGTAGGATCCTCCGGGCCGCATGACGTTCATCGTATGTTCGACCTTAGCGTACGATTTGGAGCAGCTCTTGTTCCGGCCCCGATCAGTGGCCGAGCCACCCACGCCACGATGCATCGGCTCTGTCAGATAACGCCGAATGGGTTGGCACGCCGTGACAGCTCAGTCGGAAGCTAAAAACCAGAAGCAGCGTGCGAACCGAACCGAAACAGTAAACCGGCAGGGTTCCGGCGACAAACCTCTTGTTGTCGTAACCGGCGCCGCTGGAAAGATGGGCACTGCCCTGGTTCAGGCGCTCGAAGCAAAATACCAGGTGATCGGTCTCGAACTTTAGAAAGAGGGAGCTGCCTGCGAGGTCATCAAAACCGATCTGACGTCTCTCGACGCCGTCAGGCTTGCCGTGCACGAACTGGTCGAAAAACACGGATCGCAAATCGCCTCGGTCATCCATCTGGCAGCCTATTTCGATTTCACGGCGAAGAGTCTCCGGCCTATGAGCTTCCGTCTGGTGATTCTGCCCATCATGTTGCCAGGGATTGCGGTTGGTGTTGCGCTGTCATTCATGATCTCGTTCGACGATGTGACCGCGCCGATCTTCCTCTCCGGCTCAACTGCCGCGCCGCTGCCGAAGATGATGCTGGATGCGCTAGATGGAACTCTCCTTTTGTCCCCGCAGGGATCATAATTGGAAAATTCCAGCTTCAAATGGTCCAATTTATTGGGAGCACGTCATGGTCCATCATTTCACGAACTCGCTTGATCACCGAGATTGGGCTCAATCCTACGGCTTCGGCAAATCGCCGCCAATCAACGCCGTGAAGCTCATCGGCGTTTCGTTTTGTCGCGATTTGTTGAGGGAGCGACCGATCAAACTGCTTGCAGACGCAGATTGGGTTTGAAACCTGCTTTGGCTCCATCAGCGGTGGCGACCCCGTGGCGACCACGGCTGCTCTTCGAGCCAAGCGACGAGCGACGAGCGACGAGCGACGAGCGACGCTCAGCATAGTACCCACCCAAATCAATGGGATACATGGTGCCAATTGCAGGACGCGAACCTACGACCCCCTCATTGCGAATAACCATAAAAGCCGCCTGATCATGACCTCTGGTCATCTGAAGAACTACACATTGACGGACGTGACCGGCTCTTGGTGCTTCCCAGTCGGCCTCCTTGCACCTATGGCGGAACTGTTTCGGTTGCCGTGAGTTGTTAAAGAAAAACAAAGGCTAATCACTGATGGCACTTCCCTCTGACGATACAGCTGTACCGGCTGTAAACCCGGGACTGCCGGTTGAAAAAACGAATCCCGAAGCGGAGCGGTCTACGGATCCCGGACTTGCCGTCGCAGCCTCGGCATTCGCCCGTGCATTGCTTTCGGAGGTTACAACCTGGCCGCAGGCGCTGCGGAAGGCTGCTGGACCGGCGCTGCTGGGTCTTGGTGCTGCCTGGAAAAAGAGTGTGGCGCAAATCCATCGGCTTAAGGATGTCATTGCCTCGCGCGCTCGGGCAGAGGGTGCTCAATCCTCGCTGAACGGAACGGCGCGGAGTTCTCATCCGCCAACGCCGGAAGGGGAGATACCGCTTCGGACCCGGCGCGGCTTGAGAATGGTCGCGATCACGGTCGCGGCGGCCTTCGCCATTGGCATTGTCTTGACGGCTGGGGTCGTCATCTGGGCCGTGCGGGATATGCCACTCGCGGACATCCTGCCACCTCTGGAAGAACCACGGCTTGAACTGGTGACGGCTGCTGGGGAAACGCTCTATACTCAGGGGGCCTACCGCGCGGGCTATGTGCCGCTGGTGGACATGCCCCCGACGCTGGTGTCAGCCGTGATCGCGGTCGAAGACCGGCGCTTTTACTCGCACGGCGGCATCGACCTGCGCGCGATCGCACGGGCAGCGATCGCCAATCTGCGCGGTGGCGGGATCTCCCAGGGTGGCAGCACCATCACCCAACAGCTCGTCAAGGTGCTGTACCTCAGCCCCGAACGAACCTTTCAGCGCAAGCTGCAGGAAATGGTGCTGGCGATCGCGCTGGAGCGCCAATTCGGTAAGGATCGGATCCTGGAGCTCTACCTGAACTCGGTCTACCTGGGGTCCGGGGCCTGGGGCGCACCCGCTGCGGCAGAGATATACTTCGGGCACACAATCGCTGAGCTCAGTCATGCCGAAGCGGCGGTCCTGGCCGCGGGCATTCGGGCGCCCAGTCAGATCAACCTCCTGGCAGATCCCGAAACCACGCGGTCGCGCGCCGCTCTGGTTCTGCAGCTGATGCGCGATCAGGATCTGATCGCGCAGGATGAAACGATGGCCGCGGCAGTTTCGGACGTCGCGCTGCTCGAGGCGAGGCCGCCCCCGTCGCGCGCGGGCAGTTACTATGTCGACTGGGTGCTGAAGAGATCCGCGGAACTTTCGGATTTGGTGGACGGGCAGTTCACTGTCACGGCGACCATCGACCCGGTGTTGCAAAACGAAGCCGAAAGGATCGTCGCCGAGATCATGGCGGGACCGGGACTTGCAGCCGGCGCCTCACAGGCGGCCTTGGTGGCGATGACGCCCGATGGGCAGGTCCGCGCCATGGTCGGCGGGGTCGATTACGAGACGAGCCAGTTCAACCGCGCGACCGACGCGATGCGTCAGCCCGGCTCGGTCTTCAAACTGCCGGTCTACCTCGCGGCGATAGCGATCGGCATGACTCCCGGAACCGTGGTTTCTGATGCGCCGATCGAGATCGAAGGGTGGTCCCCGGAAAATTACGGCGGTGGGAACAGCGGGCGGGTCACGCTGACCGAAGCCTTCGCAAGATCGCTGAATGCCGCGACAGTTAGGTTGGCCCAGGATATCGGAACCGAAAACATCATCGCCGTCGCGCGTCAGCTGGGTATCGAGGGCGAGTTGACCGAGGGTCTGAGCCTGGCGCTGGGCACGTCGGAGGTGACCCTGCTGGACATGACCGAAGCCTATGCCGCAGTTCTGGCGGGGCGGATGCCGGTAAAGGCGACCGGTGTGGCGTCCATGTCCGTCGGTGACGCCGGCACGATGCTGGCGGTCACCGCAGATGGTCCGGACGCGGTGGATCTGCGGCAGGCACAGCCACCGATGCTGGAACTGCTGCGCGCTGTCGTGACCTCGGGAACCGGCCAGGGTGCCGACCTGCCCGGTTACATCGGCGGCAAGACCGGCACATCACAGGACAACCGGGATGCCTGGTTCATCGGGTTTTCGGAAACACTGGTCATCGGTGTCTGGGTCGGCAATGACGACGCATCACCGATGGACGGCGTCACCGGCGGCGGGATACCGGTCGACATTTGGCGGTCGGTGATGGCTGCCTCGCAGCAGACGGGTCCCGACGCCTCGCACGCGCCCGCAGAATCACTACCCGTCGCCGCATCGGAGGGTGCGATGCAATGCAACTTGCGGGCCTGTTCGCGATCCTACCGATCGTTCCGGGCATCGGATTGCACTTACCAACCCTATCGAGGCCGCCGCCAGATCTGCACCCGTTAAAGCCCTCGCTCAGATGTGAAGGTTGCGAGTTCTATGCGCTTTGCCTGCCCGGGAGAACGTGAGGTGATGGCGTACAGCGCCCAGAACGCCTGGCTTAACCTGTTCGGAGAATCTCTCGAAAGCGCATTCGGGATCGACGATGCGACGCTGCGCATCGGCGCGGCCTGCACGTACTGAGCTATTCAAGTTTTTGTACCTCGCACGAGTTTCCTCAAGAGCCACCACGGGTGGGTTACCTGTACGAGATGCGACACGGGCATGGGCATCGGGAGCACTATCGGAAATACAATCGAGGCCACCCGGAAAAAGGGACGATCACGCCAACTTGCTTGCTGTTTGGGCCTATGAAAGTTCTGGTGTGCAATCGGAGCGCCCCGCGCGACCGCGAAGCCGACGAAAAAAACAAGCGGCGATTGGGCCGAAGCCCTGCGGCACATTCGGTAGCACTGCGGCGCTTCCACCAATTACGCCATGGTGCTTAGTCTGCCTTAAAATGCGGACGTCTTTGACCTATGCTGATCCGCATGGTCATTTAGTCGAGAGCTGCAGAGTTGGCGGAAAAGAAGGATGCTTCGGAGAACATCGCGCGCATTCGACGGCGGTTAGACCACCGTCACCCAGAGGACATGAACAGCCATGTAGATCACGATAAGTGATCCGATTGTGTAAAAGGTCGCCCGGACTTCATGGGCCTGTCTGGTTGCGTAAGCGACAAAATGCGCCAACCGGGCGGTAACGAAGCCGTACATCAACACCTGTGCTGCCCACAAAACCGGATCGACAGTGACAAAGAGCAGGCCGGCAATCCAAAAGGCCGGAATGTTCTCCAGATCGTTGCGATGCATCCGGCGTGACCGGTCGACATAATCGTTTACTTCCAACTGCGCAGGGTCGGGTTGGTTATTAAGTGGACCTTTCCGGACATCCTCCGAACTGGCAAAGCCTGAGTTGCTTTTTTGCATCCGGTAGACCGTCATCCAGCCCTGGCCCATGATTTTCAGAACCATCAGAATGGAGGCTATCACAAAGGTTTCGAAGACCGGGTTTTCAAGGCTCAAAAGATCCATGGGACGCTCCTGGTAATAGTTTGATATTCGTGGTGAATTGAATACATCGCTTACCATTGGTAATAAGACCCTACTTACCAATGGTAATTTGTCAAGGTGCGCATCCAGACTGCAGAGAGATCGAGTATGCCAAAGAAGAGCACGAGCGCCCGGATCATCATGATCGCACATGAACTCCTCTCCTCGGGCGGTCTCGGTGCCGTCTCGTTCGATGCAATAGCGCGCCGTTTAGGAGCATCCAAGCAGGCGGTGCTTTATTGGTTCCCCACCAAGAGCGACCTGCTTGCGGCTATGTTTGTGCCCTGGCTGGAAGCAGAGGCTGAAGGCGCGGTTCGGGCCGTCGCCGATGCAAGGGATCGGACCGAGGCCATCGAGTGTTTCGTGCGTGCTATCGCACAATTTCATTTTGACGACCTCAATCGATTTCGGATGATGTATCTCGTACCGCAGACGACGCGCAGAAGGTCGAATGACCGCGCGAGCGATGCGGCCGTCAAAAAGATCCATCCGGTGACCAGCCGTCTCTACAATGCGTTGGCAGACCGTCTTGAAGGAAACAACGACGCTGCACGCGCGGAAGCATTTGCCATCCATTCCGCCGTTCTCGGAATCGTGCTGATGGTTGGACTAGCCGATGCCGTGCATGATCCGTTGAAGCATAGAGAAGAGGATTTGATCGACACATTGATCCGCAGTTTGACTGCGATCTGAGCGTCCCTGTCCAGCGCTTGCTGGGCATCCGATGAGACGTATTGGTCATCGACTATGTCGACAACACCTTTCCCGTGCTGGCCCGGATGGCCGCCAAGCGGCGAGTGGGTTATCGCGCGCTGGGCTATGTGATCGAGTGATGGCGCCCCGCTGGGCCGCAAAGCAGACCCGCTCCGCCGGCAGTGGTGGTTAGAAATTCAGGAAAATAACTGATCACGATTTCTTTCTACGCTCAGGCTGAACCGAAGCTGGCGTAAGACCGCGTCGCGCAACCGCGATCATCGGCAGAGCGCTTATTCACCCGGCCGCAGCGCTGCAAGCAGCGGCCTGAGCTTGTGCTTGCGTCGGTGTTTTGCGATCAGCACATCGATATTCGCAATCCAGTCCTCGTATCGGTCGGCCGCGTCGTAGGCGAGCGCGGCGTTTTCCAGACACTCCGCCGCCAATTCATACAAACCCGACTGCCCGGTTTCCATGATGCCAGCCGCCATGCGCTCGGAAATTTCGATCACCCATTCGGGATGGCTGGCATGCGCGGCTTTGGCGAGCCGCATGAGAACCGGGTTCGATGGACTGCCCGGCATGTTCATGAGATCGACGGATCGGACCGCCTCTTCGATCATGTCTTCGCTCAGATAGATCTCGGTGCGGTCCTGGGCATGATCCGCTGCCGCCAGGCTCGCCAGGAGGTGGGGACGCTGTTCGGTCCATTCCGGCCCCGCCAGCATCGCCGCCGCCTTGAAGTCTTCAAGTGACAGGCTCGCCTCGAAAGCCAGCCGCGCTGCCTTCAGCGCAGCCTCTTTCCGCCCCAGCAGGCTGGCACTGTCGCGCAGCCAACGCGCAAGGCCAATCTTTTCGTAAGCCCGGTTGTCGTCGTCTCGCAACTCCAGCCCCCATGTGGCAATATCCAGTGCCGCGTCGATCTGCCCTGTTTCCATGAGGAGGCGTGCAAGCTGAAGAACCTCTTCGGCCGATCGAAACCGCTTGCGGGCGTAGGCCACTGCATCGGAAATGCGCTCAAGTCGAACCAGCATTGCGGCGTGGTCACCATGCCGTCCCGCGGCCTTTGCGAAGTTGAGAAATTCATCAGTCCGCCCTTGGATATCGAGAACCCGGAGCCGCGCCTGCGTCAGCCGCTCCGTCGCCCAGTCACTTCTCCCCGTAGGCGGCCAAGAGCGGCTATTTCCGGCAAGAACATCGCCGAGGCCGATCTCATCCCAGCCCTGCTCAAGCGCATCGATCGCAACCTGCAGATAGTCATCGAGGCCATAGTCATCGAGCATGCCCTGCCAGACGTCGAGCCGAACCATCAGATCATCGCTTTGCTCGGGCGGAAGATCACCAACCAGCACCGCCTCCGCGATCATCTCGCCGAGAACTGGAAAGAATTCATGCAGCGTCTCGTCCCAGTCTGCCTGCTCACGCCAGGCTGGCACGAGCGCCTCCATCACGGGCACGAGAATCTCAAGCGCATTTCGGCCGTCGCCAGCCTCAAGAAAGGGCCTTGCCTTGTCGATCAGCGCCGAAAACCTCTCTTCATCGACCATGACCTCATCGCCGCGCCAGCGATGCCGGCGCGAATGGCTCCCGGACAGCAGCGCCTCCGCCTGCCGCCTGATAAGTTCCGGGTCGATCGTGGTACGGCGCCCACCCACGGTATCGCCGCCCGGCATGCCGACGGCCAGTTCCGTCTCAAACCACAGCGCCAATGCCGGATCCGCTTCGGCCCGCGTGACCAGAAGCGTCACCAGGGCTGCTCGGTCGAGGCCTTCAAGCATACTGTCGAGGGAGGGCCGCTGCGCAACCGCTCCGGGAGCTTCCAGGTATTTGAGGAGTACCGCGACAACGTGCTTGCACACGCCACCCCACTCATAGGCGCAAGTGCAGCGCGTTCCGGCGACGCCGCCGTCGTGAAGCTTGATCGTGATGGTATAGGGCGCGAGTTCACTGCCTTCGACCTCCGCCGTCAGCCGGTCGCCGCGCCGTACAATCCCGGAAACGGCGCCGCGGCGAACATAATCCCGACCGCGCGTGAACGACTCGACCGTTGCCAACGCACGCACGACATCCTGACCGAAGGCTGGATCTTTCATCCGTCGTCTTGCTCCTCTGCAACGAGCACGGCACCGGACAATCCGAGTGCGATGGGAATACCGTCGACCTGTTTCTCCTTGCTGAGCAACCCTGCATCGTCAAGCGCCTCCATGTCGGGCAGGTCGCGCAGGGTCTCCATGCCGAAGGCCGATAGAAAGTGTTTCGTCGTCACATAGGTATAGGGCGCGCCCGACGTCGGACTGCGCGGTCCCGAGGAAACAAACCCCGCGCCGCGCAAAGCGCTGATCGTATCGCGAGAAACCTCCTTGCCAAAAATCTTCGACAGCTCGCCTCTCGTGACAGGCTGTGAATAGGCAATCGCCATGAGCACCATCGACTCGAACTCGGACAGGGCCGCCGCCCCGCCCCGCGTCGGTGCTTGTGATGCCCGGATTGCGTCCGCGTAAGCCGTACGGCTTCGATGCTGCCAGCCACCAGCGACGGACACCAGTTCATAAGGCCGGGATCGGAGCTCCTCGTGCAGATCATCGATCAGTAGATCAATACTGCAATCCTTGCCGACAACGCGTGCCAGGGTTTCACGCGTCACCGGCTCGGCCGAGGCAAAGATCACTGCCTCGACCCGCATCATCCATTCGCGCCAGCGCAGATCCGCCGGCAGATCCCCCAACTCCCGAACAAACAGCCGTTCGGCTGCAACATTCGTCTTTTTTCGGGTTTTCTTTGCTACGCCGGCTCCGGTCATCGTCACAATCCATAAATCCGGAACGACGATCGGCCGGAAAGTTCGCGTATGGCGCCAAAACTTTGAAGCCGCTCGAACAGGCGGGTTGCGGCCCAGCGAGACAGGTCGCTGCCGGGTGCGGAGGCCGCAATCGCATCTTCTTCGAGCAATGCCCGGATCACCGGCTCGGCTCCTTTTGTGCGCAGTTTCGGAGCAACGGCCAGAAGCTGATCGGCGCGGCGGGCGATTTCGCCGGCCGAGCGCAGAGCGCTTTCCGTGGCATCAACAAGAGCCAAACAGATCGCAGTGGCGAACGCCACTTCGCCGGGGCGTAGGCGCCCTCTTCCCCCGATAGTGCGGAAGGCCGGCCCGAACCGTTCGGCCATCAACAACGGTACCGGAAACGACCATTTGAGTTTTTCGGCGATGAGAATATCGGCAAGTGCCCAGGCGAGCGGCTCGGCATCCGGACGGGAGGCGCAAATCTCTGTCACCAGCTCCGCGGCGGCAAAGGGCGCCGGTCGGCTGGATTGAAGCGCTTCATCGGCCGCAGTCGCCGTAGAGGCCGCAAGCGGCTCATCCCACGCAAGGCCCAAAAGTTCGGCAAGCTCGCCAACGTGCTTTGAGGAAAAGCCGGGTTTTCGTACGGAAAACCTTTTGAAGGCCAAAAACGCCTTGCCCGCCGGTCCCGGATCGTCGCCAGCGGCGGTGAGCAAAAGCGCGTCACGCAACGCGTGTTGGTCCTCGTTTCGGCCCATCAGCCGCGCGGCAACGGCGGCACATTTCAGCGCCTGACGCGACCGCCAGCATCCTGCCCAGGCCGGATCCAACTGAACCAGATCGTCGAGTGATTTCATGGCGATGCCGGCTCCAAACGCCGCATCTGCCTCCGGAACATCGCGGCCGCGCGACCGCGACCACCCCGGCAAGGCGGACAATCGGATTGGCATTGATGGCGGAGCGAGCGGTATCGAATCCATGCCGGTGACGCTACACCGGACGTGCGGTTTAAGCTACCGTTTTCGCTATATTCCGCACTGCATGTCGTGATCTTTTTATGAATGATAAGATTGAATTATCAATAATTGTGTATTTATATTTCTTTATATAAATCATCTAATTTGTATATTTACTATATACTGTATAATTATATTGGCGCATAACATATTTCATTCGTACTTATTGATTTTCCATTTCAAATATACCATTTTTACAGAACTGAGAAATTAATTATGGTAACTGCATTTTTTTTGATGTGAAGGCTTATAATTTACGCTCGCTGCCTTATTTGGCAGGATCAGTTAATTGCGTAAGGGTTTCCCATGTCGAAGAATGTATTGCTTTATGCTCGCTATTCCACAGACCGCCAGGATGAGGTTTCGATCGAGACCCAAGTGGACCTTGGCAAGACCTTCAACGATGACCGTGGATGGAACCTGGTTGAGTTTTTCTCGGATGCTGCCGTCAGCGGCACAAGTTTCAAGAGCCGCCCCGGCATTCAGGCGCTACTCAATCGATGCGCACGCGGCGACATCAACATCGTGCTTTGCGTCACTCTCGACCGCATCTCCCGTGACCTCGAACATAGCGCCGGTATTCTCAAGACCCTCAATCATCTCGATATCGAACTATGGACAGTACACGGCGGCGGCCGCGTCACGGATATGGAAGTGGGTATCCGGGCGGTCCTGAGCCAGGAGCTGATCGAACAAATCCGGTACCGCACACTCGAAGGAATGAAGTCTGCGGTCCGCAAGGGCAAGGCAGCCGGCGGCTTGTCCTACGGCTATCGCGTTGCCCAGCAATATGATGCCAAGGGTGACCGCATTCCCGGATTGAGGGAAATCGATTCCGATCAGGCTGCGATCATACAGGAGATTTTCAGGGAATATGCTGCAGGGCGCTCCCCGATCCAGATCGCACAGGACCTCAACAAGAGGGGCATCCCCGGACCTCGTGGCCTCAAATGGCGCGACACAGCCATTCGGGGGCATGTGGATCGCGGCACAGGCATCCTGAACAATGAGGCCTATCGGGGCCGTACGATATTTAACAGACGCAAATTTCGCAAAAACCCTAGGACCGAGAAGCGCGAAGCGAGGGTAAATGCGGAAAGCACCTGGGTCATCATCGACAACCCCGAACTCAGGATCATTGATGACGCACTCTGGAACAAGGTCAAAGCGCGCCAGATTGCGGTCCGCAGCAATTACGATGCGACCACAACGAACAAGTTGAACAAGACGCACAGGCCGAGCTATCTGCTAAGCGGCATCCTGCGATGCGCTCACTGCGGCGGACCCTATGCCATTTCGGGGAAAGACCGCTACAGCTGCACGAACCGTGGAAAGAAGCTTCCCATCGATACCCTCGGCGGAGGTATCTGCACGAACTCAAAGACAATCAGCAGGCAAGAACTTGAAGACCGTGTGCTGACATGTATCCCGAACGCGCTTTGGAACCTCGTCAACATCGAAACCGTCGTCGCCGCCTCCAAGAAGCGTTTGGCTGCCCGGCACGCTCAGGCAGGTATCAATATCCCCGCTCTGGAACAACAGATCGGGGCGAAGCGGCAGGAGCAAAATTCAATCCTCAAGCAGATCACCGATCGCATCCAGGCCAGCCGTCCCGTAATCGCGAGCCTGGACGATATGGTCGATGAGCTTGAAGCCAGAATCAACGACTTGAAGCACCAACTGGAAGTGGCCAGGACGACCAAGCCGGTCAACCTTGCGGACGATGTGACACCGGAGATCGTCCAACGCGTGATCAACGCTGTTATGTATTATGTACGAGAGCATACCGACGGCGAGACCAAGCAACCTTTTATCATTAGGCTCAATTCCACTTAGGTGTGGGCGATCTCACGGCCGAGAAACGAGGGGCGTGCGCATTATTCGGTGCAGCGCGTCTTTCGGGTCCAGTTTTTCGGCATAACGAGTGGCCAGCATGGTGAGGTAGTGGGGCAGGTATTTCGTGGAGACCCCGCGATGGATTCTGTTGAATCTGGTGTCCATTAATTCATGCCAGTAATTGACACGGCCGAGACCTAATGCTCCTGGCCTTCCTCTCGGTAGGCCCTCTGCCTTTTCATCTGCAGTCGGCGGCTCGAACTCGATCACATGGTGTTCGCTGGCGGTCTGGTTAGCGAGTTCTCTGTAGGCGGGAAGCCCGTCGGAACAGATTAACGATCCTCTCGCAATGAACGGTAGAAGGTCCCTGAGGATCGTCGCCTTGTCCCTTCGCACGAGAACGGTGTCGTGATGGTTTCTTGATCGGTCTACTGCGGTCAGGATAGGCACCTGCTCGACTGAGAGACCTCGACGCAGCGCACCGCTGCCGCGATAGCGGGGTGGACGAAGCTCAGGAGGCGTTCCTCTCTTCCATCCCCTATGACCCTTGAAACTCTTGACGAAATAGGTCTCATCGACCTCGACGATGCCGGAAAGCACAGGCTGCGGATCAAGGGCCATGGCAGGAAGCAGACGATGCCTCCAGCGCCATGCCGTGTGTCGGCTAATGCCGATGCCAGCCTCCGAAATTCGCGTCAGCGAGATGCCTTCGAGCAAACGTTCGGCGTAGGGAAGCCAGACTTCTGGCTTTCTCATTCGATGAAAAACCGTGCCCTGCAAAACGCCGAAAGAACGACCGCAGCCATCTTCGCCCACGCAGATGAATCGCTGCCTACCGCGGGCATCCCGGCCGTGACGATGAACCGAAGAACTGGCGCAATGGGGGCAAATCCGTCGTTCGGCGAGAAACTTCGAGCGGACGGCTGTCAGCGCTTCGACAACCGCATTGCGGAGCCGGAACTGGAGGCGTCCGACCAATTCGACGCACTGCTCGATCGACGCATCGACCTCAAGGGCTCGTGAAATCTCGTCGAATCGGATAGCGTCCATCGCAAGGGTCCTGGCAGGATATGAAGGCGTGCGATCTTCTATCCCTACGCTACGATAGCGGCAACAAAAACTCCTTATTTTCTGGGCAGTTGGTTAATTCCCACACGTAAGTGGAATTGAGCCTATCATTATGATCCGCGGGCTCATCCAACAGGTGGTGATTGGGCCGGCAGAGAACGGCAACGGCGTTGAGCTCTACGTCCACGGTGCGATTGTAAGCATCCTGGCTACCATGGACACGATCAAGGCTATGGAAGCCGAGTTCCAAACAGCTCAGGAGTACGAGTACCATGACCTGATGCACAAGGGCGTTCTCGACACGGATGTCAAACGGCATTGAATATTGACCCCTTGTCGGCGTCCAATTTTGACCCCCCACATTTTGCGGATCAGCACTTGGCCTGCCCGGCGCTGGCCGGGGTTGCAGAGGGTAGGCCAAGTGCGGGT
>Ga0180016_100219_pt1 | contig 18371 bp, 23 predicted proteins | sample KR46_M_MetaG_FD_129673 | JGI IMG/M metagenome (GOLD analysis project Ga0180016, IMG submission 129673) | Groundwater microbial communities from the Olkiluoto Island deep subsurface site, Finland - KR46_M_MetaG | ecosystem: Environmental > Aquatic > Deep subsurface > Groundwater | place: Finland... | reverse complement strand
GAGGTCAATGCCTTTGTGCAGCAGCACATGGGCCAATACAATGACCAGCCCCAGGATGAACTGGGCGGTCTTTCGCCTACCCAAGTGAGTGAGCTCATGGATTGCGACTGGCAGGATGAGCACGGTCCCGTCAGGCTAAGCAAATCCCTGTCGCTGCATGAACTGGCAGATTCCCACTTCTTGAACAACGCCCGCCTTCTGCTCACCCAGTGCCAGCAGCGAGGTGGCATCAAAGCCACCTCGGCAGGCTATCTGGACACCAAGTTTGTGCGCGAATTTGTTCAGGCCATGAGTTGGCCGGAGCGCTTAACCACCCTCGTAAAGGGAGCCCAGCAGGGCCGAATGCGGGAAATGGGAGTCCCTCAACTCTACTCCTTGCGCCTGGTGGCGGAGTTTTCAGGGCTGATCAAGAAGAGAAGTGGCCAATTCTCGATTACCCAGCAGGGAGAGAAGTTCCTGCTGGAGGAGAATGCCGGCCGCCTGCTCAACCGGCTTTTTGTGGTCCATTGTCAGGAGTTCAACCTGGACTTCTATGATCGCCTACGCCTGGAGCACCCAGAGGTGCAGCATGCCGTCGCCTTCAGCCTGTACAAGCTGGGGCAGTTGGATGATGGAGCTTGGCACGCCTTGGGGGAAGCCATACCTGCTCTCATGTTGCCCATCGTCAGACACGCCATTACCAGGCAGGAAGATCCTCTGCTGTGGAATGAACTGCAAGTGGAGGGGGTGATCCAGGCGGTAAGCCAAAGGTTCCTGGAGCCCATGGAGAGCTTCGGGTTGCTGGAATTGGATAATACTTGGGAGGCCACAGGCCTCTTGACCGAGGAGAGCCGGGTCCGGCTGACGCCGCTGTTTGGGAAGTTCATAAACTTCCAGTTGTGATCCCGCCCTTCCTAATAATCGGCGTCCAAATTTGACCCACCCCGCCTCATGGCTTTGAAAACAAGTCAGAGAACAGCCTGGGGGCGTATGCATTGGTTGATTCGAAAAACTGAGTGGGTTAATATGCTCATAGTTTGCAGGCCGAAGCTATTTGGCGTGGTTCCGATAGGAAAAGCCTCAGGCGCCCCGGATTTTACCCTGAAGGCCGGGGGCGAGGCAGACACCATGCATTGAATGGCTTCAAATAGCTCAAAATTGAAGGGAACGCTGCCTAAGCCGCATAATCTCTGGTTTATCTGTGTCATAAAGGAAGGATGATATGTACTGCAGGTATTGTAATCAGCCAATTTCGATGTGCTCTTGTAACCGCGACTTCAACCAGAGCGATAAGGGTGATTATGAACCAACGCTAAAGTCCCCAATGCCATCACAATCCGCCTGTCCGTATTGCGGTGGCTCAGGTAACTATGTGGAAAGAGGGATGGGCTGTTTTAAAGATATAGAGTCTCCCTGTCCTATATGCGGTAAGTGATAACTAAGCCAAACCCCAAAATTAATATTTCAATAAGTTAGCAATTGGTCCTTGTTTTCCTCGCCTAACCTAAATTCATGCTGGTCCGCATCACCAAGCCCGCGCCCCGGCCACATTTAGCCAGGGCGCGGCAATGAAGGATTTTGGAATCTGGCGGGGCTAATGCCTGGTCTTGGAAAGGGGCTTGCTTGAGCCCTGGTCAATGATTCGGCCGGCCCGTGTCTTCAAGCCCTCCAGCTCATCCAGGACCTCCATAAGGCGGCGTTTAGCTTTGTGCTTCTTGCGAAGGTCGGCTAGGTATTCTCGCCACTGGTCTGCTTGGCCCAACCGCTGGTAGACTCGCCCCATATTTTGCAGGTACTCGCTGGCCGTGCGGTAGGCCTCGAGCTTGACTCGGGCAATATGGTCTTCAGCGATCTTCTTCCATATCTTGAGCGACACGTCGGGGTGGGTCTCCTGCACCGCCTCGGCCACGGCCTCGTCACTGCCGTCAAACCATCTATCGCTTTCTCTGGAGGCCTCATACAAGGCTATGGCATCGTCGTGCCGCTTCTCGTGGATGGCGATATCAATGAGCACTCTGTACCGGGGTTCATGGTTCATCTGCCTGCGCTCGGGCCGCCAACTTATGGCCAGCTCAGGTAGTGGCCAATCCACAGGAGGCTCAACTTTCACACCCTTACGCGGCGGCGATGCGGGTAGGTCCTGCCTTTCGCCTTTTTCAAGGAAGTGCAGAACAACCGTTCGCACCGCATCCCAGACTTGGCAGGCCTTGGCCGCCTTTTGGAGCTCAAGGTAACTCCCTAAGCTGGGGTGATCGAAAAATTCCAGAGCGCGGTAAGCGGCTACCGTGGCCTGGTCGCCGGCTTTTTGGGCCATCATCCGCAGGTGTTCTTCCATCTCCCAGGCGATGCCGGAATAAGAACCACAGGTGGCCTTGAACCCCCGCACCGCCCAGTCATGCGCCTCCTGGTCACGGCCAGCTGCCAACAGGTGCTCAACCAGGGTGTCGTAACAGAGGGTCATCGGCGCTTCGCGCTCCAGGAGGGGGATTATTTCTTCCTCACGCCCCGATTCTTTTAGGGCGCGGCGCAGCCATTCATTGACCTGATTGCGCTGGTATCTGGGCTTGAATTCCAGCTCTCCAGCTGAGGCCGGCATCTTTCCCAAACGTTTCAGAAGCGCATCGGCCACCTGGTCCCAGTCCTCAGGGCGAAAACCATTAAGGAGGGGACTGCGGACGGCCGGAATCAACATGCCAAACTCATCGGTGAGGTATGCGTCGATTATCCAGAGGAGTTGTTCCCCGGCGGGCATAGAGGAACCCTTTACCGCTCGGAGGACCACTTCCATACAGGCGCCAATTTGGGTTGCCGTTTCGCCGTCATCGTCAGATCGCTCTACCTGGCGGTTACCCCGCTGCCAGAGATCGCGGCCCAGCTCGACCACCTGGTTGCAGTAGCCGGCCGAGAGCAGTGCCTCCAGCCGTCTGCGCACTGGCGTGTAGTTAGGCACTTCGCCATTGCCATGCCAGCGGCTGCGCCAGGCTGGCTCGCTGCTCAGTTCCCGAATATCCTCACGCAAGGATTTGACTATGCCCGCCACCCTGCCGCTGATGAGGTGTTCGCGCTCCTGGATAGTCAGGACAATTTCAGGGTGCTGGCGGGCCAGGTCCAACACCAACTGGGCCAAGTCATCCTTGGTCATCCCTTGCAGGATGTCCTGCAAGAGCTTCGGCGGATGGCCAGGTTTGGGGCCGCGCCCACCAGGCATTGCCATATCCGATTCCTCGTAGTCGGCCTCGCCTTCCTCGTCGCAAAGGTCATGTTCATTTTCGATGCAATCTGAAATGGCCCTGAGCCTATCGTCATCCTCACCCACCAAGGGCAAACTTCGCTGCTCTTTTAAAGCGTCAATGCCCACCAGGATCAAGCCCACGGCGTGCTTGCAGGGCCCCCATTCATAGGGGCAGGTGCAAAGGGACAGCAACTCGTTATCCATGAACCAAACATGGGTGGCATACCTCTCCGTGCCAAGCACCCAGGCCAACAGTCCTCCGTCCTCGGTGACTGCCGGTTTCTCTACATTGGTCAGGTAGGACTTGCCACGGGCGACGATTTTGGTCCCCGCCCACTCCTTGAGCTGGTCCCAGGTCAAATCGGCGAAGCTGGCAGGGGGTAGGGCCTTTTTGGCTTTCATGAGCGATTCCTTTGCACTGCTTTAGGACCATGACTTGGCTGGATTATAAACGCCTCGCCTCCATTTCTGAAACACCAGGTAGTGCTCGTGCTGGATAGGGAGGAGGAAAGGGCTGGCCGCATATGGCCGGTCGGTCAAGTCCTGAAGTTGGTGTAAAAAGCTTTTGGCAACAGGCGGCCTCCCGCAGCTTGTTTGGGCAGCCCGTAGTCAGGCTGGCTGGGGGCAGGATTGAGGCGCACGATTCCCCCGCCTCCTCACGCCCCCAACCCGCCCCTCCTGGGCATCTCAATCAGCTTGCCGCGGGGAGTGATGAAGCAGTCCTCGACTATGACTGAGCCCTCTGGCGGGAGCGGGTCATCTTCCATGGCTGACTCCCGTCTGCCGCCTGCGTCCCGCCAGGCCTCATAAGCCTGATCAGCCAGGTCGTCTGGCTCATCAAGGCTTTTTGTTTTTCGGCTCAGTTCATCCCTGACCGCTGACATGATGATGTCAAAGGCATTGGGCACCTCGCTCAGGTCTATCTTGCACTCTACTCTTTGTTCTTTATTCTTCATTTTCTCGCACCTCCATTGAGCCGCCGCTTAGGGGGCTTCTTTTCCGCCCAGGAAAAAGAAGACCCCGGGCGGGTGACCGCCCTGAGGTTTTCATCGACTGGGTAGGAGTACAGCACCGGGTAGCTCGTGAAGCTGTCCTGATTTAGGTTGTGCTGCCTGACCAGTTCTGTGCCCCTGTCTTCGGGGTTAAGCTCGTTGAGCTTGACCATGGCTTCACTGATCTCGTTCTGCTCAGCCAACTTGAGAAGCTCGTCCATGATCATGGCCTGTTCTTCCTGGCTCAGAACCATGCGGATGCCGAAGTGCCTGTGCAGCACTGCCAGGGTGCCAAGTTCCTCAACTTCATCGGTCTCCAGCCAGAAGCCGTATTCCTTGATGTATTCCACGATGCGGTGGACCCGGAAGGAAGAGGTGGATGGACTCATGCGGTCCACCCCATCACTTTGGCTGTCTGGTCGTATTCCAGGAATTCGGCCAGCAGCTGCACCAGGTCCTGCAGGTCGTTGAATCGCGGCCTGAGGAACTCAGTGTGCTTCCAGCCGCCTTTCTTAGACGGGAAGCTCTTCTTGATGGTCAGAGCAAGCTCGCCGTCATCTGCCAGATACACGTTGAGCCACAGCCGACCTTTCCTAAAACTCTTTATTTTTTCCATTGTTATTACCTCCGTAATTTTTAGGGGTTCGCCCGCCGGGCACGGAATCCATAAATCTTTAGGCGCGACGCCGCCGACCCTGGCCAAGGGGAAAGATTTAGGTAGTCCGGGCACGCAGAATTCCCCTAATTCGGAGGTACAGAACGAAAAAATTGGGAGTTTGACGGTGGGAGGCGTGGCGATGTGAGAGGGGGGGACGAGAGCAGAAGCTGAAGAAAGGGTGGTTTCCTGTCCCTTCAAACGGCGGCTGGGCTGATTACCAACGAAGGCTACATAAGTAACAAGGGGTAAGGTCGAGCTGGAAAGGGTGATCGCCCGCAAAAGGAGCTGAAAGGAGGTGACCGCGAGTGTAGCCATAAAAAGTACAATTTTTAAACTAAGATATATCAATATGTTATCCCCAAAACACATAAATTTTTACAAACAACGTTGCCAAAAATGGGAATTTCAGCAGATATTCCTTTTGAAGCGAAATTGAGCTGCAACCGCGCCCGATTACAAGTCACCTAACCCCCGCTCCAAAGGGAGCCGAAAGGAGAAAGCAGTAGCTGCGGCCTGTAAAATATCAACCCTCAACCGTACGTATAAAAAAAGTAGCATCCAACTAACCGGGCCATGGAGTCATTTCCATGGCCCCTTCTTCATTAAGAGGAGGAGACAAATGAATCCACCGATAGCGGACAACATGGGTGTTAGACGGGCAAGCCTCGAATTCGATTTGCCTGTGAAATGCGCCTTTCAGGGGTGCAATGTCAGGTTCGTACCCCAAGGACCGGCGAGATTGGCCTACCAGCGCAAGGGGTATTGCTATTGCCCAAGTTGCCAGCCTAGGATGGCGGCTTATTTTCGGGCCAAGCAAATGACCCGGATTGCCTAGCCTTGCCATCTGGTTTGGGAACCCCAGGAGGGGCACTTTCGCCCAAGAGCGTCTCATCTACAACATTCGACAAGGAGGGGGATCACTTTAACCATTAAGTCCCTAATTTGCTGGCTCAACTAAAAAATCCTTGGAGGGGAAAATGCAGTTGCCCAATTGTCCCCGGCATCCAAATGCTTGGCTGGTCTCGGCCGGTGGGCCCCGGGGAGAGCAGTTTTTTATCTGCTTAAGGTGTTCACACTTACTTGCCATACGCCAGGGAGTGATTCACTCCCTGGATTGGGAGAAAGGAGTCGGAACTATAAGGGCCGATTATCACGGTGTTGGGGAAAAGAACGAAGATTTTTTATTTTCCTTGGCCGGAGCGGACGGTTTCGAACCCAAAGTAGGTCGGACTATCCTGTTTGAAGCTGGGCTGGTCCGCACCGAGGAAAGCGACTACGCATTTGCGGCCAGTCACCTGGTTCCAGTTTCCAACAGGAGGGATGGAAATGCACCCCGTTGCCAATCAGGAGTTCATCGATATTTTCGACCGGGCATATGGCTTTAATCCAAGGGGGCCGCGTTTGTCTGCCTATTTGGGCGCAGCTCCCTTTAGCTACCAAGTGCTCCGTTCCGGGCTGAGGCCCCTGATCGTCTATAGCATAACCAACGGATTCACTGGTCCCATACAGCATTTCGTGCCCATCAAAGAGTCTTTGTCTCGCCACCAACTTTGCGCAAGGATCAAGCAGGGTCCGACGAGTGAATATGATGCTCCGGCCTGGGCCGATTCCATGGCGCGGGTGCTGACAAAGCCCGGTTTCTCGATTTTTGTTCATTCTGACCTGCGCTGTGAAGGCGTGGTCAGCCGGTATGACTACGCAGCAGGGAAAGGATTGATACGGGCCAACGCACCGTTGAATTTCTGTGCCGACTGGATCGTAGAGGGCCGGCCCAAAGTTGGCTCAGAGGTAGAATACATGCCTCTGGTTAGGGTCGGCCGTGGCTTCCAAGCCAGACTGGTTTCGGTAATCAGCAGGGATTGCTGACCGCGTCGGTAGGTGCCGCATTATTGGCTGGCCGACGATTTTTTCTAACGCCGCGATGCCATTTTTCATCAGTCAAGCAGATATAGGAAATGAAACACCATAGCCATTGGCCGGGAGGAGACCTCCTCCCGGCCATTTCTTATCCCAACAGGGAAAGGAGTAACAAGATGTGCCATTACCCCACCGAAAGCCAAAAAATCATAAACCAGTTGCAGCCCGTGAGCAAGATGCTGAAAACAATCGGCCCCCAGGCTGGCGGGCAACTCTTTCGCCTCATCGAGCACAAGCGAGCCTTTCCGGGACGTGACTTGGCCGATGGCCGTTCTTTACCGGATAGTTGCAAGGCCAAAGGGCATTATATGACTCCTTACAATTACAGCAGCTTCCTAGCCACCAGCGACCGAAATCCTCAAAGATGCCAGCTTTGCGGGCGTCCGCTTCCAGGGGAAGTGTGGCGGCAGCATACGGCTCCCCACAATCACAGGGAACACATTTTCCACCACTTCCACCCCCAGTGCTGGCAGGCCTGGATGATCGCCGTGGCCATCATCTTCAATAACCTGGATTACCGGAAGGTCCTTTCTGCCAAGCCGCGCAGGGTGGCAGCCAGGAAAAACAAACCCTTGCTGATACCAGCTTTGATTGAGCTGCGTTTGGAAAACATCGGACGCGGAGGTCATGGAGGCTGGGGCAGGCGCGGATGGAAATAAAAGGAGGTGCATTGTGGCCTTATGGGACCTGTTCCGGACGAAATTATTATTCAGGCCTGGCCAGTCAGAGTATAAGCGCCGCCGCTCGGACGCCAATCTCAAGCGGGGCAGTAATGTTTGCCAGGCAGGCCAGACAAGTGGACACTGGGCCAAACCTTACGTCAAAGGCAATGGCTCTGGGTCATTAACTAATGAGGGGCAACATAACCCATGGCAAAGGAATCCGCGCGGTTGGGGAAACGCTCGGGGCTGGGGCGCATCTGCTGCTCCTGCCCAACCCCCACGGCCCAAGTCCAAGCCAAAGTCCCCCAGGAATGACCGGCCTCGCATTCCGATCGTCAAGGTCACGGTCTACCACGGCACCCCCACCAAAGATAATGCCAAAAGTATCTTGCGAGACGGCTTCATGGTGGGCTCGGGTAATGGCAGCGGTGATGGCATTTATTTCAGCTCCAACAAGAACACGGCAAAATCCTTTGCCGGCTCCGGTGTGTATTTGGCCTGCCGCATAACGGGTCGCGTCGCGGATTGGAACGCCAAGCTAGCAAATGAGTTCAAGCGGTGGTGCCAAAAACGGAACGTTGCAATGAGCGCCTCAGCCCAAACGGGCTTCCTGTTGTCCTACGGTTACCAGATTCTCCGTAACGGCGATGTGTATGTAGTCCTGCGGCCCCAGACCGTGGCCCCGGCGGCCTACAAGTTCCGGGACCGCAAAATAAAAGTGCTCGCGGTCCATCGGGCCTGCGACGACAGGAAGGTGAGATTATGAGTGGGCAAGAGAACGACGCGATTTTCAGTATGCTGCTGGCGATCGGCATGATGGGTTTAACCGCCACCATGACCTTTGCCGCCTTCAAGGCCCTGGGGTTGGGCAACCTCTTAAAATGGCTGGTCAAGCTTGTGGTTAGCCTGCTGGCCTGGCTGTGTAGAGAGCTGCCGGAGCGGCTGAGCCTGGTGGGATTGACCCTATCTGCCCGCCTGCTGAGGGGATTCAGACCGCACGCTCCTGCCAACCGGAGGGGACGTGCGGCCTTTCCCTATTGCGGGCGTCCACGCGGAGTCAGAGGAAGGAGGACAAGGCCATGAGCATCAGAGACAACCGGGCGGGCAACATACAGGCCGCCGTGGGCAGCCAGGCCTTTTCTTTTATGAGTAAAGATTTCCTAATGTTTTCCATAGGGCTTGGTTTGACTTTTCAGTCGGTCTTGGCCGGTGTGCTCGCCTACATCCTTATCTGGCTCTTGGCCGTAGGGGCCAGGACAGCGCCTATTTTGGGCTTCCTGCTCAACCTGCGCTGGGCGGCCCTGGGCGCCGCCCTAGGTTGGTTGATGTGGGGCCTGCCGGGCTCCCTGCTGCTTGGAGCTGGAGGCTTCCTTTTCGGTTACGCCATGTACGCCTGGGGTCTTGAATACGTGCAAGATCTGTTGGTCAGGGACCCCGACCCTCAACCAAGACGGCCGCGACGCCCGGCAGGCCGGCCAAGAAACTGACCCTGGAAAAACAACCAAGACGCCGAGTGGAATATTGGCTTTTTTAACCATCGACCACATGCCAAGGAGGATTCTATGTCATTACAGAAAAAACTTGCGCGGTTGTCCGATCTTGAGACTCCGGACCTTGAACGCCTTCAGCTGGCCGGCGGGCTCGGGGCCTATCCCTGTCTGGAGGTCCTAGAACAACTGACCGAAACATCCCTGACTGACCCGCATGGCTCGGTCCGTAGTCAGGCCCTCAAATCCCTGGCCCGCATGAGCCTGGAGTTTGCCGTCCAACAATATGCTCGGCGACTCCATCTCGACAACCCATCGATGGTGGATGCAACCATCATGGCGCTGTTTCAATTGGCCCAGGAAGGCCATTCCCGAGCGGTCATTGCGGATTTATTGCTTCCCTTGTGCAGCCATGAAGACTGTAAGGTGGCCAGCAACGCTGCCAATGCGATCAAGGGAATCACCGGACAGGAGCCGCTAGCAGCCGACACCCCAAAAGTCCGCCCCTGGCGGCGCCCTCTGCCGCCACCCGACCCCAAAAGCCCTTGGGGCAGCCTTGCCTGGGAACGGCCCGGGCCATCGGCCCATCAAAGGAAGGCCCCCGGTCCATCCAGGGAGTTCACGGTCATCGGCAGGCCGCCTGCTTTCATTTAGACTACAGCATACCGCCCCAAAGGACTTAAAGTCTTCTGACGACTGGGCTCAAGGAGTTTGTGCTATGACCTACGGAAAAAAGATCGAAAAAAATATTGTACAGTCCCTCAAACTGGGAGGGATTAAACTGGAGGAGAGTCTGGAGTTGGACGCGCACTTCAAGACCGACGCCAGGGTGAAACAAATCGGCCGCCAGGAAATCCCAGGCGGTCTAGCCTTGCAGGTGTCCCTTCAGGATGACTTGGTGAAGGTCAAGCTGGCCAAACAGTGCGCTCTCCGCGCCAGCAGACTTTTTTTATATCTGCTGGTCCGGGAGCCGAATCTCTTTAGCGCCCCTTCCCGCGACATCGGCAGAGACCTGGGGCGGATAATGCAAAACCTTCTCCCCCGGTTCAAGCAGGGCAGAGCTCTTTTAGTGAGCATCGGCAGGCAGATAACCGTGCAGACCATATGATGGCGACCGCGCTGGGCCCCCCTCCGCGGCCGTTTACGAACTCGGCCAGAGCGTCAAGGCACTTCACAGGTATGCGAACATTTTGCTTTGGGCGATTTGGGTGAATTGGTAAGGTTTTTCAAATCCTTAAATTGTCCGAGCTAGTTTTGAGGCTTGGGGAAAAATTTTCGCATACCTCCCGGTTTGGAAAACTTAGAGGATGCCTCTATTTATTGATGTGACGGTACAGCGCCGTAGACGTGGACGTTGGTCGCCAAGGCCGGGATGGCCAAGGCCTTAGAGGATGCCTCTATTTATTGATGTGATGGTACGGTACCCAATTCACTGACCATGGCTTTTCGGGTCGGAGTGGGGCTGCGGCTTCAGTGCAAAGTTCTTAAGCCAAGCATCGCCAGCAAGGCACAGGCAGATCTCGGCTTGGCGTCCAAAGTTTTTTCTCTCTAATGCAAAAAAATTAACCTGGATTGACCAAAACCGTACTTTACGTCTGATAGGTATTGTAAGGGGCAATGACGGTCGCTCAAGCTTCCGGTCAGCCCGCTTGCGAGGCTCTGTTATAGCCAGTCGAATCCCTTAGCCTGAAGGTGAGCCGGCCAAACGTGGATCGCCAGCGCGGTCTGCGTCGCGGGCTTTCTGGAACCTTACAACCCACAAACAGAACACCAACCCAATATTACTCGTCGCTGGAACCCGTCCGGCAGCCTGCCGGCAAGGGGAAGGCATGGCCTTGCGCCCTGCCAGCCGGCGGCAGGAAGGAGGTGATAGGGCATAGAGTAATCCGTTAAACGCATCTTCCCGGTTGATAGCCGGGCCTCAGCCAAGCGGCCATGGGAATTCCCATGGCCGTTCTCTTTATGGAGGTGAAAGAAATGAATCGGTTAATGAGGCAAGCGTTTGAGAAGGATCAGATTCGCGGTCGGGAATCGCGCATAAGGGTCGATCGCGACCGGCAGAAGATCGCCTACAAGGCACCCAACGGCACCCTCTTTTTCATAGAAACCGGTTCGGTCGAGGAAGGCGGCGAACCGGTTGTCCGCAGCCCAGCGGCCGATATCTACTCCGCTGCCCACAAGACCCACACCCTAGGTGGCAGCCGGGTCTGCTTGGCCAACTCTTTGCGGGGATGGGACCTCACCAGAATTCTCCTGCAGTGCGATTCCTGGGCACGCGGAATGGAATTGTATCGCAGCGGCCAGAAGTTTCCCTCCAGCCCCAAGGAAGCCTTTGCCCGACATCCGCAGAGCGGACGGAGCGGCCCCAAAAAACTATTGAAGTTGCTTTTCGGCTGACCAACCGCCGTTCGGCAGGCTATGGCCCTTTTGAGCGACTCTGGTGGCGCTGATCTGCTGCCGGCTTTCGCGGGCCGACTCCAAAACCAGCAACCAAACCAAGGAGGAAGAGATCATGGACTCGAACCAGAATGACGACCAGCGGAATTGGCGACAGCCTTTTGAACAGACCGTTGCGCCTGAGGATGATTGGACATCTTACGAAGCGGTGAATGACCCTGCCACGGGCAAGAAACTGCCCAACGAGGGCCATGCAACTGACGACGATTGGGACGATTACGAGGCAGTTAACGATCCTGCCAGCGGGAAGAGGTTGCCCAATGAGGGTCACGCCGCCGAGGATGACGACTGGGACGATTATGAGGCGGTCAACGACCCCGCGAGTGGCAAAAAGTTACCCAACGAAGGGCACGCCATCGATTCAGGGGTGTTCGGTTGGTGCTCTTTGATCCCGGCGGTTCGGGCTCAACGGACCATATACGTGACCCAGTCGTTCGAAAACGACGTTAAAAGCATTTACGGCGACTTCACTTCATCGGATTATGAGTATCCTACGATGGGGATCACCATTCAAGGTGCTCCAATCTTCGTGGAGTGCCGGCGCTTTCCGGATTCGGCGATCATCCGAGGCCAAGCCACGGACCAGGTGCAGACCAACCCCGCCGTGTACCGGATTTGGAAAAAAGCACTACAACGCCACGGGGGTAAATGCCGCAGGTCCACGGTTCATATCCACCCCATGAACTTGCCCACGTTGTCGATGACCGATATCCGGAACTTCGACTCCCTGCGCCAGAACCCAGAGGACCCCTCCACTTTCCCCACGGGGGAGCCCTACCCTGTGATTTTGGTGAACCTCAACGCCATAGGGGGCCTGGACCTACTAGGGTTTTGGGTCACAGGCGGAACGGCCCGCAAGGCGCCGTTGCAAACGATTCCCGACCACTCCCTAATGGTCAGCGAGGCCTGGCGGAAGGCCCAGCCCATGCCGTTCTTCAGCGAGGAGCGCAAAATTGCCCAGCGGGTCGAGCGGCTGGCGGGGAATGGCTGGCAGGTGACCCTAGGGGTCAATAGCCTTGGTGCCAAGGCACTTTTGGCCAAGCATAGCGATGGCAGAAAAGTGTTGCTCAAGTTCGACCCCAAAATACCCTTTGGCTTGAAACTGGGGGCCACGGCTGCCTTGAAGGTTCACTTCGAGGAATACGTTGACTGGTCTCGGCTATTAAATGACCTTGTCGGCCCGCGGAGGTTTTTCCCGCGCCCCGCCCAGCTCAGCCGGATGGTCGCCAACCAAGCCCCAGCCTATGGCCCTAACCTGCCGCTCGCCGCGAATGGACAGCCGACCGAGGTTCCGGTTCTCCGGGACACTAGGCAAGAGGAGGTGGCGAAGTGAAAGTTTTCATACCAGGAGACATTCAGGCGTCCCTGAAGACCGCCGAGCCAGGCTCCTTGGTTTTGGGCGCCTTCAGCCGGGAACATAACGTGGCCACGGTCACCGGGCTTCTGTCCCCGGCCGATACTGAGCAGGGAATGGCCGGGCAGCCGGTTTTGGCGGTGGTGGGCCGCCAGAGTGGTGACCAGCCCCTTTTCCTTGACCGTAGGGCAGGAAACGGCTGGTTTGACGGCGCTGGTGCCCCCCTTGAGGTTGAGACCTATGATAACGGCCAGTTTTTTAAGCGAACTCCCTTTGATTCCCAGACACGAGCGCACCTCCAAAAAAAGAGGGTCCTTATAGTTGGCGCCGGTTCTGTGGGTGCTCCCATGGGCCTGGAACTGGCCAAGGCCGGGGTGGGCGGGATTATCGTCTTGGACAAGGACATACTGGAAATACACAACTGCATGCGCCATGTCTTGGGCGTCTCCTATATCGGCTGGCCGAAGGTGACGGCTTTCGCCCATTTTCTGAAGGGACAGGCGCCCATGACCGAGTGCATACCTGTACATGGGGATCTCTTCAGCGGTAGGCGCCGCCGATTGCAGCGGATGATGGAGGAGACCAGGCCGACTCATATCCTGGCCGTGACCGACTCCCTGCGGGTCCAGTATCTGTGTCAGCGCCTAGCTCTCCACTACCAGCTTCCCCTGATGGCGGTGTGGTGTGACAACAACGCCGTGGAGGGAGAGATTTTCATGTGGGAGCCTGGGCAGGCGCCGGCCTGGAAGCCGGGAAGGGCTCAGCGCGGGTGTTATGCCTGCATGCGCGACCCCGACACCGTCACCATCACCCGCTCCGCTAGCTTTGATTACAGCAGCGATGACCCAGATTCCTATGGTGGAGAACCCGCCCTAGGGACTTTCATAAACCGCATCAACAACATTGCCGCCATTTTTCTGACCGCCTGGATGCTGGGCGATTGCCCGGCCCCAAGCCGGCTGGCCGGGATCCTGGACGAGCATTACCGAGGTAAGGGGCTGCAATACATCCGCCTGGGGGGGCCGTACCCCTTTGAGGTGGAAGGGCAGCTAACCGCTAAGGAGCCATGGGCCGTGGAATGGTATCGGGTGATGAAAAGGGAGGCCTGCCCGTTTTGTGGAAACCAAGACGCGAATCGGGAGGTTCTTTTTCCAGAAGATGCCCCCCACGTTGATGCTCCCGAGTGCTGGGAAGCATTCCAGAAAGTCTCCTGAACCGACGAGAGGCGCCACGGGAGCCTTCCACGCAGGGGGTTTGAGGCCGGTCGCACACTAGGTGGCAGGCTGTTGGGGCAAGAGATTCGGCTTGCCTGGAAAAAATGGCCTGGCGACGCAAATTTTTACGCGGAAAACGTCCAAAATTGCCTTTAGCCGCCGATATAACTATTAGCGGCACAGAGGAGAGGAAGAAACCTTAGCGGGGCCTTGGGAGAAGATCTCCCGGGCCCTTAACTTTTCTCAAGGAGGATACTCATGACGAGTAGTTGGAGCCAGCAGTTTGCGGAGACCGAAGAGATCACAACCATGCAAGCCGGGGAAAGCGAGGAGGTAGACGTCGAAGTTCAGTGTGTGGTTGAGGGTGAGTCTGGTGGAGCCCAAGCCAGCCACCCCTGGAACCGTGCAAATGCCGACGTCGAAGACTCGGCGGATAGCGCCCAAGAAACGATAACTGAATACTCCGAGCCACCTCTGCCCTCGCTGGCGGAGGTATGCCCCCAACTCATCCAGGAGGGTGAGATCAAGGCGCGGCTCGAACAGTTTATCAACGACTTTAGCCAGGAAATCAGCGAGGTTGAGCGCCTGACCGAGGGGAAGGACTTGAGGGAGGCCGGGAATCGGCTTCGGGGCATGGATGCCCTTTCCGCTCAGATTGTCCAGGCCAAGGCGGAGCTGAAGACAATCAGCGCTGAGGCTGACACCATGATTCGGGACGACTTAAGTGACGGCAAGGACCTGCTTAAGGTTTTGCTGGTCGGTTCAAAGCAGCAAAGTGGGACTGACGAGGAAGTAGGCACTGCCGCCGGTTGGCTGGCCGATGCGAAAACCGCCTTTGAGGGCGGCGATCGGGTGGCCGCCGCGCTTCAGGGACATCGGGCGGTGCAGGTACTCAGGGATCTTTCTGAGAGGATGATCCGCGACGGCCTCGATGCCGCGCGCGTGCGGTTGGCTAGATTTTAAGGACGCGAAGAAAAACCATGCCGGCGGGGAAGATCATTACCCGCCAGAAAGGGACCGAAAATGCTCACTTATCAACTGCAAGAGGCGATCGCCAAAATGAAGAACCATGCCCTTCCGGATCATGTCAGAAGGCGCAGCCTGCTTGAAGCCGCAGGACATCCTTGTCAAGAGGTGGGGCAGGCCATCGTCGGGGTGGCGTTGTTCGACCCGTCTTTGGATATCAAGCAGACGGCGGTGAAGATACTCGCGGACGTGGACGCCGCTTGGGCAACCGAGGAGTTTTGTAAACGCCTTACCCATCGGAACTACTTCGCCGTCCTCAACGCGATCCATGCAATCCGTCAGCAAGCGGCGTTTATTGCCGGCAATAGCCGCCTTAAGCGCCAAGTCACTGACGCCCTGAGGCCTCTGCTGGGATCCTCTGACTTCAAGATAGCAAAGGCTGCGGCGGTCACCTATACAAGGGTTATGGATGGAGGATTTGCCCGCCCGCAGCAGAGTCGGTGGGGCGGTGCGCCCGCAAGTCCCTTTGGAGCTGGCTTCATCGGCGGCCGTGGATTTTAACCCAACTTTACCCCCCAGTCGGCGACGGCCTTTGCCGTTTCCGACTGGGGGGCTTTGTCTGTTTCAAGGAGGTTATATCATGCGTAAATTAATGATCCTATTAATCGTCGTGCTGTTTTTGCATGGCCATATTTCTCAAGCCAAAGCAAATGATGACTTGGTGGTCATCCCATTCCCAGCCATTTATTGGGTAAAGGCCGGCGATACTTTGCTCCGGATAGCGGACCAATCCTATATGTCCGTGTATTTTGCCAACAAGGAATCCCTGAAAGAAATAACCATCAATGGCAGACCGAATCCCAACCGAATCATGGAAGGAATGCCACTGAGAATTCCGGCGGGAACGCCGGTGAGGAAATATGTAGCCCAAGCCATTGCATCGCAGGACTCAATGAAGGCCAAGGTGTTGGGAGTCTTGGCCAAGGCAAAAAGCTTGCGAAACGCGCTGGTTCGCTTAGAGGCAGGCGTGGGTGATGAGTTCAAGCGGGGGGAAGACTTGTTGGGCGAGGCGCAGGGGTTAATAGACAAAGGGCCTGGCTATGCCGGTATTGGCATGATCCAGGCCTACAGCGTGGCGCAACAGGCATTGGATAGGTTTCATGCGGCCAAGTTGAAGAGCAATTTGGAGCGACAGATTGCCCGTTTACAACAGAGATTGGCCGATGATACACTCAAACGCAAAGGTGAGGCGAGCGCGTTTGAAGGGCTCCTAGTTAGTTTAAACAGCCGGGTAGAAAGCCTTTTGCGCGGTGGCAGCAGGCCTTTGGCAGACCCCCAGGTTGGCTTAAGCATGTCTGCGATTCACCTCTTCCTTCTAGGAGGGGGGCTCATGGTCGTTCTGATCATTGGCATTATTTCCAAGAGGTCTATCACCAAAATGCGTAGGGCATTCATTACCGAACGCCTTGCGTTTCACAAGGCAAACCTGATGAGTTGGGTGGGTGAATGAAAATTATAGGCGCGCCGTTTTATGCCCAACGGAAAGTTGAACATAAAACGGCGCCTTTTAATCGCCCATCGCTTTACTAACCTTCATTCGATAGGTAGTTAACTATGGACAAAAGTGAAGACAATTTAGGTTGGGCAGAAAGCGAGGAAGAAGCTTCAGAGCAAAGGACGAATGAACATATGGACTGGTGTGCCACTGAAAATAATTGGAATAATGCAATAAAGGAAGAACGCACAAAAAACCTAACTGATGAAATCAAAAAATGCTTACCCACTATTGAAGAACCGGAAACTCAAGCCCAAAAAGTAATAAATATGATAGATGGCCGCGCCAAACATTTTAGCCGTGGACCCCATTGGGTAGAAAATAATATAACTTACTCGGATTTATTTTTATTAGGGGTGGAAAAAGCAAAAGAAATTATTCAAAAAAATAAAAATGAATTTAATCCCCAAAGAGCATCCTTAGAAAAATATTTAAAAAAAGGGGTAACCGGAGCAATGATTGATGGTATAAGAAAGTTTCAAAAACAAAACATTATTGAAAATTTCACAAAACATTACAAAAGTAAAATAGAAAAAGCACGCACGATTTTCCTCGAAAAAAATTCAAGGGACCCATCTATAGAAGAATTGCATCGAGATACAGGTACAGCTGAAGCTATAATTGAATCTGTACTTAATTTATATGCTTATGAACCCAGAGAGAGCCTCTCCGCTGATGAATATTTAGAAGATATAAATCAAGAAGAATCACCCGAAAACAATCTTTCGGGAATAGCGGAAGAGTGCATGATGTTAATCATGCAGAAAAAACTTGAACTCACTGATAAAAACGGTAAAGAACCAACGGATGAACAACTCGCTTGTGAAACTAATATAGATATAGAAATTATAAGATACTTTAATGAAAGTGAAACTGATGTTAACGATGAAAGTGAAACTGATGTTAACAATATATATGATATGTATGGTGAAATGAATGACGGTACTGTAGAAGCTACAGATGATGATAAGGCAAAACAATATAAGGAATTGTTAAAATTTTATAATATTTTAAAAAAACGAGTTCCTCGGACAGACGAGCCAATATCAGCATTAGAAAATATAAGATCGAAACCTATGTTTCTAGAAGCATTGCGGCGGTGTTTAGATGAACATCTAGTGAATCATGAAGGATATTTGCCATTAAAAATTTACATTCTCATGTTTAAATACGAGGGGGAAAAAAATAAAAAGGATCAAAAAGCGTATATAATTGCAAGCATGAGTAAAAAAAAATCTTTACCTAAAAAAACAAAAAAATCGTTAAATGCCTCTAAAATTTCAAGGGAGTATTGCGGAGACGAAAGTAAACGAAAAGATATCACCAATGAAGCGCTTGAAAAATTTAAAAAGAAAATGAGAAAGTGCATTACAAATAAAGTGAAAAATATGGGATTTAATGATTATGATATTGAAGGTTACCTCGAAAGTATTTACCGCGGATAGTCCCAAATGATTATTTTGGAATTGGTTAGCATTTGTTAACCATACTTATGATACCTGTAATGTTATTTCATAGTAGCCTGCAAAGGTTATTATTGTATGAAAGGAGCCTATTGTGGACATAACAAATTTTGACATGGCATTTTTGGAGGCTTATAAGAAATCGAAAATGTTGGCTAAATGCGGTCCAATCTCTAAACAGTGCCTAACTGAATCTGAGGTGGTTGATTATGTTTATGGCATACTAAGTGAAAATGAGCAAGAAAAGATAAAATCCCACATACAGCAGTGTAGTTACTGTTCGTCGAGGGTATTCGTTTTGCAAATTGAGTGGTCCATGGACCTAGCTTTAGAAAACATAAAAGGAGGCGCTACAATTTATATGCCTAGCATAGAAGCCCTATGCCCTCCCAACGGCAAAGCTGTTTTCATGGCGGATGATTATAGGTTTGCCAT
>Ga0180016_100217_pt1 | contig 18394 bp, 19 predicted proteins | sample KR46_M_MetaG_FD_129673 | JGI IMG/M metagenome (GOLD analysis project Ga0180016, IMG submission 129673) | Groundwater microbial communities from the Olkiluoto Island deep subsurface site, Finland - KR46_M_MetaG | ecosystem: Environmental > Aquatic > Deep subsurface > Groundwater | place: Finland... | reverse complement strand
CGGAAAACTCAAGGAAAACAGAGGCATCGCCATGCGTTCGTGCAAAACCGACCAGAGCTTCGCCGCCTTTGTCTCGCTAGCCGCAGCCGTCATTCAACTTAGATAAACGTCAACAGGCCCTAGATTGTTCGAAATCAATGCCTGCCGCAACAGAAGTGCTAGCGTAAGTTGGAGCACAATGAGGAAAGCATGGATGATTGAGGGCGACGCATGCATCGGCCATATCGTGAGATTGGGCGGCGGCGTGGTTGATGTCCTGTTCGAGACGGCATTGCCGGCGATCACAAATCGCCTGGTGACGCTCAGCGAGCCCGAGATCGTGATCGAGGTCGCAGGCCTGCCAGGCAAGGGCATCGCCCGCGGGCTTGTGATGAACCCGTCATCCGACCTGCGCATCGGTCTGGCCGTGCGCGACACCGGCGGCCCGCTTGATGTGCCAGTGGGCGAGGCAGTGCTGGGCCGGATGTTCAACTTGTTTGGCGAGACCATTGATGAGGGTCCACCGCTGGCCGACCTGCCCCGCCGTCCTATCCTGCGTGCGCCCGTTCCCCTGTCTGAGCGCCGGGTCGAGGGGGCGATCTTCGAGACCGGGATCAAGGCGATCGATCTCCTGAGTCCGCTGGAACGTGGCGGCAAGGCGGGACTGTTTGGCGGCGCGGGCGTAGGCAAGACGGTGCTGATCACCGAAATGATCCACAACATGGTCGCCGAGTATGATGGCGTCAGCCTGTTTTGCGGCATTGGCGAACGCTCCCGCGAGGCCGAGGAGCTGTACCGCGAAATGGGCGAGGCGGGCGTTCTGGACAACACCGTGATGATGTTCGGCCAGATGAACGAAAGCCCGGGCGTTCGCTTTCGCGTGGGGCACGCCGCGCTGACCATGGCCGAGTATTTCCGCGACGACCTGCGGCGCAACGTGCTGGTGCTGATCGACAACATCTTCCGCTTCGTGCAGGCGGGGTCCGAGGTATCAGGCCTTCTGGGCCGCATCCCCAGCCGGGTCGGCTATCAGCCGACGCTGGGTACCGAATTGGCCGATCTTGAGGAGCGGATCTGCTCGACCGACCGTGGCACGATGACCTCGATCCAGGCGGTCTATGTGCCGGCCGACGATTTCACCGACCCGGCTGCCACGCATACCTTCGCCCATCTCTCCGCATCGATCATGCTGTCTCGCAAGAAGGCGTCCGAGGGGCTGTACCCGGCCATCGACCCGTTGAAATCCTATTCCCGCATGCTCACGCCGAGCACGGTTAGCCCGCGCCACTACCGCATCGCTCGCGCGGTGCGCACGACGCTGGCCGAATACGAGGATCTCAAGGACATTATCGCCATGCTGGGCCTCGAGGAATTGTCGGAACACGACCGCGCCACCGTGCGGCAGGCCCGCCAGTTGGAACGCTTCCTGACCCAGCCGTTTTTTTCCACCGAGGCGATGACCGGCAATCCGGGCCGCTTCGTCACGCTCAACGAGACACTGGACAGTTGCGCGCGCATCCTGTCGGGTGAATTCGCGGATCGCGACGAAAGCGATTTCTACATGATCGGGTCGATCGACGACCTCGACGAACCGACGGAGGCCCCCGATGCGGCTTGAGGTCATCACCCCCATGACGGTCTGCATGGATCGCCCCGTTCGGCGCATCGTCGCCGAGGCACCCGACGGGCATTTCGGGATGTGGCCTGCCCATGTCGATTTCGTCACCGAACTGGTGCCGGGCATCTTGCTGTATGAGACCGAGGATGGCGCGGAACGGTTCGTTGCGGTCAATTCCGGTACACTGGTGAAATGCGGCGACTGCGTGCGCGTAGCCGTGCGCGGTGCGGTCGAGGGCGACGATCTGGGCGAACTGCGTATGCGCGTCGAGGCCGAATTCCGCCAGCATGACGAGGAGGAACGTGAAGGCCGCGCCGCGCTGGCTCGTCTCGAGGCCAGCATGATCCGCCGCTTTCGCGATTTGGGGTCGGCGGGGTCATGACCGAAGGCCGCGACAGTGAGACGGAAACCATCGCGCGCAAAGCGCAACAGATGGAAGAGGCCCGCAAGCGCCACCGCGAAAGCGCATGGTACGGGCTGGGCATGTTCGGGCTGGTAGGCTGGTCCGTCGCGGTTCCCATCGTGGCGGGCATCGCGCTGGGGCTCTGGATCGACGGGCGGTGGCCCGGCGAGGTATCATGGACGCTGACCCTGCTGCTTGCCGGCGCGTTGCTTGGGGCGGTCAACGCGTGGTACTGGGTCCAGCGGGAGGGACGGGATGACTGACCGATGCAGACAGACCCTCGGGGGGGCACGATGAGCCTGTCCATCATTTCCCTGCTTGCAGGCGCGCTGGTGGGCGCGGGGCTTGGTGCGATCTACCTCGGGCTGCTTTGGGTGGCCGTGCGTCACCTGCCGCAGGATCGGACTGGCGTCTTCGTTTTCGTGGGGCTTGGCCTTGGGCGCCTGGCACTGCTGCTTGGCGCGCTGGCGGTGGCGGCCGCGCTTGGGCCGCCAATTGAAGGGATTGCCGCGGCGGTGCTCGGGTTCGTCGCGATGCGGTTCGCCGCAACGCGCTTGCTGGCGCGGGCAACGTTGGAGGATAGGGCGTGGAAATAAGTCCCGACGCCTGGGTTATCTACGAATGGCGAGGCCTTTCGCTCAACGCCACAATCGTCTTTACCTGGGTGGTGATGGCGCTTCTGGTCCTCGGCTCATGGGCCGTCACCGCGCGGCTGAGCGAGGGCGAAACCGTTTCGCGCTGGCAGGTCGCGCTCGAGGTGATCGTCACCACCATCCGCGACCAGATCGCCGAGGTCGGCGCGGACGAGCCCGGCCGCTACCTGCCGTTCATTGGTACGCTCTTCTTGTTCATCGCCTCGGCCAACGTGCTCGGCATCGTGCCGGGCTACCAGCCGCCCACCGGCTCGCTATCAACCACCGCGGCGCTGGCGCTTTGCGTGCTGGTGGCGGTGCCGTTGTTTTCGATCGGCGAAAGGGGAATCTTCAGCTACCTGCGCACCTATGTGCAGCCAACGCCGCTGATGCTGCCTTTCAACATCGTGAGCGAGGCGTCGCGCACCATCGCGCTGGCTGTGCGCCTCTACGGCAACGTGATGAGCGGCACTGTGATCGTGGGGATCCTGATCAGTGTCGCACCGTTCTTCTTTCCTGTCGTGATGCAGGTTCTGGGCCTGCTGACCGGCCTGATCCAGGCTTACATCTTTGCCATCCTCGCGATGGTCTATATCGGATCGGCCAGCCGCAGCCGCCGCAGAGCCGACGACCCGTCCACCAATGACACAGGAGACTGAGCATGGATGCAGCAACATGGATCGCCGTGATCTCGATCTTTACCGCCGGGATGACCATCGCGATCGGCTCCATCGGCCCGGCACTGGCCGAAGGACGGGCCGCCTCGCAGGCGCTTCAGGCGATCGCGCAGCAGCCCGACGCCGCCAACACCATCACGCGGACGCTGTTCGTCAGCCTCGCGATGATCGAGTCGACAGCGATCTACTGCTTCGTGGTGTCGATGATCCTGATCTTCGCCAACCCCTTCGCCAATCTTGCCATCGAGGCCGCCTCGCAGGCTGCCGGAGGATGATCCCATGCAGATCGATTGGCTGACCGTCGCGGCGCAGATTGTCAACTTTCTGGTACTCGTCTGGCTGTTGCAGCGGTTCCTCTACCGTCCGATCACCGCCGCCATGGCGCGGCGCGAAGAGCGGATCGAATCCCGACTGTCAGAGGCCAAGACCGCACGCACAGAGGTCGAGGCCGAAGCAGAGCGTCTGCGCGAGCAGCAGAAAGACCTCGAGGCCAGCCGGGAAGAGGCGCTGCGCAAGGTGCGGCATGAGGCCGCTGACCTGCGCTCGGCGATGGAAGACGATCTCCGCGAAGAGATGGAGGCCCGGCGCAAGACATGGGAGAATCATCTGCAGGAAGAGCGCGATGCCTTTGCCGCCAAATTGCGACAGCGCGCCGGCCATCAGGTTATCGAGATTGTCGGCCGCGTCCTGCAGGATTATGTCGGCAGCGACCTCGCAGGTCAGGTGGCGGGCACCTTCGTGGACCGTCTGGGCAGACTTGACGACGAGGCGCGCGACAAGCTTTCGGCCGCAGCCAAGCGTGCGGACGGCCCCGTCAAGGTAGAAAGCAGTGTGCTGCTCAAGCCGGCCGCGCGCAGTCAGATCACGCGCGCGGTTCACGAGCACATCGCCCCCGACATCGAGGTTGACTATCACGAAGATGGCGACCTGCTGCTGGGCGTGCGTTTAACCGTTGGCGAGCAGACGGTCGAATGGTCGGCAACGCGGTTCCTCGGCCGTCTGGAAACGACGCTAGACGAAGTGATCGAGGGCAGCAGCAGACTCCGGTCCGGTCGCACACCGGCCACTGGTTGAAGGGCACGTCATGAATTTCGACGATCTGCACGACGATCTCTTCGCGCCGCTGGAGGACGCGCTGACACGCGTCGACCCGGCCCTGGAGATGGCCGAGATCGCGCGCATCCTGTCGGTCGGCAGCGGCGTGGCCGAGGTCGCGGGCTTTACCGATCTCCATGCGGACGAATTGCTGACCTTCTCGGACGGGGTGATGGGCATCGCCTCGAACATCAGCACGAATGGCGCCGGTGTCATCGTGCTCGGCGAAACCCACCGCCTGCGCCCGGGCGATCCGGTGCGCCGGACGGGCCGCGTGGTTGACGTGCCTGTCGGTGCAGGCCTGATAGGGCGGGTGGTGGATGCGCTTGGTCGCCCGCTGGATGGCGGGGATGCAATCGACGTGGAGGAACTTCTGCCCATCGAGCAGCCCGCGCCCCCGATCATGCACCGCGCGCCGGTGCAGGTGCCGTTGCAGACCGGGATCAAGGCAGTCGATGCCGCCATCCCCATCGGCCGCGGCCAGCGCGAGTTGATCCTGGGCGACCGGCAGACCGGCAAGACCGCCATCGCCGTCGATGCGATCCTGAACCAGAAAGACACCGGCGTCCTGTCGATCTACTGCGCCATCGGCCAGCGCACCTCGGCGGTGTCGCGGGTGATCCAGAGCCTGCGCGAGGGCGGCGCGATGGAGCGCACCATCGTCGTCGTGGCCAGCGGCGAGGATGCGCCGGGACTGCAATTCGTGGCACCCTATGCCGCAACCTCGATGGCGGAGCATTTCATGGCCGAGGGGCGTGACGTATTGATCGTCTACGACGACCTGACGCGCCACGCCCGCGCCTACCGCGAACTGTCGCTTCTGCTGCGCCGCCCGCCAGGGCGCGAGGCCTATCCCGGTGACATCTTCTACATACACTCCCGCCTGCTCGAACGCGCGACTCAGCTGCGAGAGGACCATGGCGGTGGCTCGCTGACCGCGCTGCCGGTGGTCGAAACGCAGGCGCAGAACATCTCGGCCTACATCCCGACCAATCTGATCTCGATCACCGATGGACAGATCTACCTGTCGCCCTCGCTGTTCGAAAAGGGCCACCTGCCGGCGATCGACATCGGCACCTCGGTCAGCCGCGTGGGCGGCAAGGTGCAACTGCCCGCTTTCCGCGCCGTCGCGGGCAACCTGCGGCTGATGTATGCGCAGTTCGAAGAGTTGGAGACCTTCGCCCGCTTCGGCACGCAGCTTGACGCCGAAACCCGCCGCAAGCTGACCCGTGGGTTGCGGGTGCGCGAGGTGCTGAAGCAACGCGAGCACGATCATATCGGTGTGCCCGAGCAGATCGCGGCGCTGCTGGCGGCGACCGAGGGCCTGTTCGACGACCTCGAGCCCGACGATGTGGCCGAGGCCGAACAAACCGTCCGCAAGGTCGTGCGGGCAGAAGCCCCCGAGATCTGCGACAAGATCGCCGCAGGCGAAAAGCTGGGGGACGCTGATCGAGAGACGCTGATCGAAGTGATGCGCGAAGCGCTGTCGGAGGCGCAGGTGGAGAAAAACGATGGAGACGCTTGAAAGCCTGTCGGACGCGCTGGAAACCACGGGCGACATCCAGTCCATCGTGCGCACGATGAAGGCGCTGTCCTCGGTCAGCATCAGGCAATACGAACAAGCCGAAGCAGCAATGGCGTCTTATGCCCACACCGTCGAACTGGGTCTTATCGCCGTTTTGCGCCAGCACCGTGCAGCGGGACTGCCCCTGCCTGGCGCGGGCGGCGGCAATGGACGTGAGGCGCTGATCGTCATCGGCTCGGATCGTGGCCTGTGCGGCGGCTACAACGACAAGATAACGCGCTTTGCCCTGTCCAAGATGGGCGATCAACCAATGGTGCTCGGCGTCATCGGAACGCGCGCTGCGGCTCGGCTCGAGGCAGTCGAGCGGCCCGCCGACAAGGTTCACTCCCTGCCCGGCTCGGTCGAGGGATTGTCACGGCTGGTGCAGACCATGATCGTCGACGTCGACCGCTGGACGCGGGAAGAGGGAGTCGGCCAGGTCTGGCTGGCGCATAACCGCCGCGAGGGGCGCAACCCGGCCAAGCCGCAGGCGCACCGCCTGCTGCCGCTGCCCGACAGCTATCTGCGCAAACTGGCGCAGGCGGAGTGGCCGGGACGATCCCTGCCGCTGTTTCGAATGGACCCAGAGCAGCTGATGTCCTGGCTCGTGCAGCAAAGGCTGTTCGTGGTGATCTATCGCGCATTGGCGGAGGCGCTGGCCAGCGAACATGCATCGCGGCTCGCTGCGATGCATGCCGCCGAACGCAACATCGAGGAACGGCGGGACGACCTGCGCCAGCGCTACCGCCTCCGACGACAGGAGACAATTACACGCGAACTGCTCGACGTCGTGTCAGGCTTTGAGGCCGTCAGCGCAGTCGACTGAGCGGTACGCGACATGTGAAGTTCCCGAGCGGCGCGTCATGGCCGGCTGATTGAATTGCGGCGAGCCCCACGGCGCCGACAGCGGTTAGCCACTGGGCCAGATCACAAAGACGCCAGCGGACAACGCCGTCAAGATGGGGCCGCGTTCGATGGCTCGCGCCAAGGCCGAACGCTGATCATCGTTCAGCAGCGACGACTTGCCGGGAGCTTTGCCATTGATCAACGCGTCGGGACCGCGAGTATTAAAGCGCATCACCCAATCACGTACGATCTGCAAGGTCACACTGCCCAGCCGGGCGGCATCTGATCGCGGACCGCCGTCATAGATCGATGCGAGCGCAAGCAGCCGACGGGCTTGGTTAGCATCCTTTGTTTGGCGGGCCAGAAGACGAAGCCTCTCCCCATCAAAGTCCGCCCGCAAAGAAACCGCTGAACCCATCGCAAACCACTGCACCCAGATCCGCTCTTTTTTGGGAACGCCGTGAGTCAACCTGTCGGACGAGGAGATGGTAGAGTGCTGGGTGGAATCCCTCCTGGCAATATTTCTGCGGTTTCGAATTCTTCCAGACCGAAATGCCGATCGATGCCAGCACCATGACCCGTTGACGCAAGCGCATCGGGCCAAAAAATTTGATCGAGTTCCTGAAGCAAAGCGTCGAGGTGTTGAACCAGGATATCCCGCCAACAAAAGCGATTGCCGCGATAGCGATGGCAATCATAGCGGCTAAATTTGATACTGCCGCAAACAGGGCGCGCCAATTTCGAGCTTCCGGTGGGCGAGATGGAAATCGGCATGGGCATTCACGGCGAGCCCGGCGTCGAGCGTATTCCTGCCGAAAGCGCGGACAACGTCGCCGACAGGCTGTTGTTGCCTATCCTGGAGGAACTAGACCTGCGCACGGGCGACAAAGTTGGAGTACTCGTCAACGGGCTTGGCTCCACCACGCTGTTGGAACTCTATCTGTTGCATCGGCGCGTTGTGGAATTGCTGAACCAACGGGGCGTCGCGATCCATGCAAGCTGGGTTGGTGAATACTGCACCTCACTCGACATGGAGGGGGCATCGATCACGCTGTTAAAGCTGGATGACGATCTGCAACGCTGGCTCGATCATCCTTGCGAGACACCAGCCCTGCGCGTCGGTGCGGCTCCGACAGGAGGAGCAGCAATGCCACGGCGCAAGACGGTCCGGTCAATAACAAGCGACAGACAGAAGATTGATCGCAATAACCTAAAGACCGACGGCAACATTTCGCCCGAAACATTCCGAGGCCTTAAGAAAGCCGGTGCTGATGCGATCTTCACGGAAAGCGACAGGTTGAGCGCTCTCGACGGCGAGATTGGTGACGGGGATCATGGCGTCACAATGGAAATTGGCTGGAAAGCCGTCATGTCGTCGATGACAAAGAGTGAAGACCAGGCAACGATCTCAGAACTTTGCGAGGATATCGCCGAAGCGTTTCTTGAAGCCGTTGGGGCGTCCGCCGGGCCGCTCTATGCGGCGGCATTCCAGGCCGCCGGAAAGGCCGTTTCAGACAGGCTGAACCTCGATGCCGCATCGATGGTAGCGTGGTTGAACGGTTTGCATGACGGAATTGTCGCGCGTGGTGGGGCTTCAACGGGTGACAAGACAATGATCGACGCATGGGCACCTGCCATCTCGGCCGCAGCGGTGCAATTGGGCAATGGCGGCACGACGGTCGAGTGCTTATCGGCAGCCGCCGAAGGTGCAAGGGAGTGTGCCGACGCCGCGAAAGGGATGATAAGCAATCGTGGCCGGTCGAAGAAGCTCGGGCAGCGGTCTGCCGGACATGTTGACCCAGGAGCTGAATCTGCCGCGGTTCTGCTCAAAGCATGGTCTCAAGCTGCTCCTCACTTGTTGCTCAATCGAGATTAGGCTGTGGGGTGTCAGAACCCGCGCCTTATCTACCAAACCCACCGCCACCAGGTGTGTGCATGATGAAAATGTCACCTGAGGCCATTTCAACCTTGTCATTCCCAGTCAGCTGCTTAACAGATCCGTCACTACGCTGGACGAGATTTAGCCCCGGCTTTCCGGGCTGTCCGCCCGCCAGACCTGCTGGAACTGTAATGCGATGCAATGACAGGACCGTTGCTGTCATGGGCTCAAGGAATGCCAATTTTCGTGTGATCCACATTAATCGAGAGGAATGGGATATCACTGACGCAATTCGAGAATGCCCGCCGGCAGGATCACCGCGTCGAACCGCTTTTCGAACGCAAAGGTATCGAACGCGGCGGCTACGATATCTGCTGCCACATCGTGGTCGGCGCAGTTGCGCCGCAGATGATCGAGCATTTCAGGAGAGTTGTCGAAGCCGGTGGGCCTGAACAATCGGGCGGAGAATTCTCATCAACCTATCCGGCGACGGGAGAGGATCATGAAGCGGTTCAAGTCACCGCGCCAACTTCAGCGCTTCGCCTCAATCCACGACCCGATCGCCAACCTCTTCCAAATTCCTCGCCACGACATGCTATCTCACCATTATCGCGAGCTGCGAGGGGCCGCGATGAAGATGTGGAGCGAGATCGCCCATCTTCAGGTAGCCTGATCGCAGACCTCGTGCCCTACCTTGACCTGAAGCCGATAAGTTTACAGTGCCCGTGAGAGTTCTGACGATTGAGGTGGTGTTACAGGAGACGACGCGTGTGCTGTCCCGGTACAGCGCGCTCGAATAGCTAGCCTCGGCGACGAAGGAATGTCCGGTGACCTCGTGTTTTTCGCCACCCTGGACGATGAACTTGATGTCCTTTTTTCGATAGATCTCGACGTTAACCGCTGCGATCCGCTTCGGCGTACAGTCAACCACCAAATCACTCGCCCCAAGCAGATCATCGAGGTTTCCAGCAATGTCGAGACCTGCGTTCCGCATCGCGCTCGCATGTTCCTCGGTCGCCCCGAAAAGGCGGAATCCCTTCTTCATCGCAATGCGCGGCCGCCAGTCAGCACTGATGTCCGCCACCCCGGCAAGTTCCATATCGTCCTGTTGGACAACAGCGTCGGCGACACGCTTTCCGATCACACCGTAGCCGTTGACGGCTACCCGGATTGCTCTCGTTAGGCTCATTTGCTTCTCCTTGCGTCGGAAGTGCTACGCTGTGATGACCATGGCCCATACCGCCAGACATCCCTGACAATCTGCCTAGTATTCCAAAGAAGTAGGTCAGGTTCTGACCTCTAAACACCCGGGCTCAGACGCACATCTCGGACTGGGTCCACTTTATCATGGCCTTGTCATGATCTTACTTGTATCAGCTAGCCTCGCCTGGATGAAGCGGCGTCTCGCTGCACCAGAACAATCCCGGCCAGCACCAAGACGACACCCGCGACCTGGGCCACCTTGAGCCGCTCGCCGAAGAAGGCCGCGCCGATCATCAACCCGAAAATTGGTACCAGAAACGTAAAGGCGTTCGCCCGATTGAGCGAGACTCGCTCCAGCGCCTCGAACCAGAGCCAGAATGCGAGCGATGAACCGAAGACTGAGAGAGCCACGAGGACGAGGACGAATTCCGTCGACCACGTCAGCAAGGAAACATCTTCAGTTACCATCGACAGGAGAGCCAAGGGCACGGCACCTATGAGCAACTGGAAGCCCATAGCCATAATCGGATCAACCTGGCCGGTAAGGCGCTTGATGGCGACATTGCCTACGGAGACGCCAGTCGCAGCGATTACGACGTAGGCGATGCCGAGGGAGTAACCCTGGTTGTGGTCTGCGGCGAGGCTTGGCAAAGCGATGACGGCAATTCCGGCCAGACCGACCGCCAGCCCGATCTTTCCAGTCGCCTTGAGACGTTCCCCCAGTAAGAGGTGCGCGAGGACCGCGGCGATGATCGGCTGCACGTTTGCGATGACGGTCGCGAGTCCCGGCGAAACGAACTCGGCCGCATGGAACATGCCGAGGAAACCCATACTTGTCGCCCCGAGCCCCACCACCACGATAAGGCCCCACGAGCGACAGCCGGCAGGTATGGTACGACCACAGAGAATCCCGAGCGCGATCAGGCAAATGCCAGCCAACGCGGCGCGCATGGCCGCGAAGGCGATATGCGGCGCGAGATCCAGGCCAATGGTGATAAGGGGAAAGCAGGCGGCCCAAAGCACCATGACCGCCAGAAGGCGCAGGGCGGCATCAATGGTCATTGGCTGAGCGCCATGCTTCGCCCACTTGCAGAGATTTGAAAAGTGTATCTGATGGCAATCTGGCCTTTCATCTCTGTCCTGATCCAGATCAATGCGGAAGCTGCATTGACATCCTACACACGAAATCGCTCGAAGTCCGCTGGAGAGAGAAAAGTTAGCATGTCGCAGGCGAGTACATGGCAGCGCAGAAAGGGTCCGCGTCTTTCGACGTGGAGCTTGAGGCGCTGGCTGGTCCTGCTGCTTGTATTGGCCTTTTCCGCATCAGGTCTCGTTCATATTCCGATGGGTGACCATTCCGCATCGGCAGCATCGCTTGCGCATGAGATTGCGTCTGCGGGCGAGGACGTGACTGCGGAGCCGAATTGTGCCGGCGATGCCGATGACGCAACATGTTGTATCGCCAGCGTCTGTTCTTTCTGCGTCCCTATGACCGCATCGGCGACGATTGCTAGAGCGATGGTCGCCGGGATTGTCGCAGCGCTACCCGACGAGGTTCTCTTCGGCCGCGCGCCGTCACCTCGTTTCCGTCCCCCGAGTCTCTCCGCGAACGCCTGAGCCCGCGCAGCTCTCCCGGTGCGGCGGGCCGATCTGATCGGCTCTGGTCGATCCGAACCTGTGACGTTCCCGAGAGAGTTTCATCATGAACCATTTTTCGCTCTGCCAATTTCTGGCATCCACAGCCGGTGCAGGCATGCCCGGCGCGGTTCTTTCGGCGCCGTTTTCAAAGTTCCTCCGTCAGGAGGCGCCGGCATCATGACTCATCATGATCATTCACCCGCTGAGCCAAAGGCAGACGAAAGCCGGCGGCCGCCGTTCCTGAGAACACCATCGGGAGTGGCACTCTGCATATTTCTCGCCACTGCCGGCGCATTTCTGCTTTTCGAGCACAGGATTCATCTTCTGGGGGCATGGCCGCTCTTGTTCCTGCTGGTTTGCGGCGGCATGCACTTTTTCATGCATCGCGGTCACGGTGGACACGGCGGACACAAGGGTGGCAGAGATGAACGGTGATGTTCCCGCCTACGGCCTGTGGTTTCTGGCCGCCTTGAACGCGGGCATCTTCATCCTGTTCGCATTCAGCTTCTTCAAGCCAACCACGGCGCGAGACTGGCGTTCGCTCGGGGCCTTCTCGGCCTTCATCGTTGCCTTGTTCGCAGAGATGTATGGCTTCCCGCTGACGCTCTATCTGCTGGCAGGCTGGGTTGGGAACAACTTCCCGGCTCTCGATCCACTCTCACACGATGCAGGCCACCTTTGGCCTGCCCTTTTCGGTTGGTCCGTGAATCCTCACTGGTCGCCTTTCCACCTGCTGAGCTTCGTCTTTATCGGCGGTGGCTTCATGCTGATCGCCTCCGGCTGGCGAGTGCTGCACGATGCGCAAAACAGGGGCATTCTCGCAACGACCGGCCCATACGCACGCCTTCGGCATCCCCAGTATGCCGGCTTCGCACTGATCATGATCGGCTTCTTCCTGCAGTGGCCGACGCTGGTCACAGGCCTGATGCTGCCGGTGCTGCTCGTCATGTATTGGCGCCTCGCCAAACGGGAGGAGCGCGAGGTGGAGGCAGCATTTGGTGATCAATACCGCCGTTATGCCGGTTCAGTTCCGGCCTTCCTGCCGCGCCTCGCCTCTCTGCTCCGGTCGAGCAGGGGGTGATCGTGGCGTCCAATCTTCCCTATCAACCTGGAGTATAAAAAATGAAAACGCGAAATATCCACACCGCCCTGTTTGCCGGTTTGCTTCTGCTTGGGACGGTGACCTCGGTCGCATCCCAAACCGCGGCGCCGGAGCAGGATCCTCACCACCCTGCGGAAACGCAGGCTGCATCGCCTTCGCCCGCAACGCCGGGTGACGCACCCGTCGCAACCGCGCCAACCGATGCCATGCCCGGTATGGGCATGATGACGCCGGAAATGATGCAGATGATGCAACGCATGATGGGTCAGAGTGGAATGCCGGGAATGATGGGCCAGGGCGGAATGCCCGGCATGATGGAGGGCATGGCCGGAGGTGGCGCGGGGCCCGGCATGATGGGTCAGATGCCGATGGCCGGCATGATGATGTGCCCGATGATGGGCGGTCAGGCGGGGATGGGCATGCCCGGCATGATGGGTAGCCAAGGCAGCATGCTCGGAGCGCCGCTTGGCGCAGCGGAGGAGATGACCGAGGACCGCGTCCGCGCGCTATTGGAGCGGCAACTCGACACTCTTGGCAACCCGCGTCTCAAGCTCGGCGGGATCGGCACGGCGAGTGACGGAAGCATCACCGCGGAGATCGTCACCGTGGACGGCTCGCTGGTTCAGAGGCTCGGCTTCAACCGCTATCCCGGTCTGGTCCGGCAGATAGTCGAATAAACCGGTCGGAGACCTAGCGCCGTTGTTGGCGCCCACGCAAGGAGAGCACGATGAAAACGGATGTACTAGAGGTAGGCGCCTTGCTGACGGCGTGGAGCCCGGACGAAGTGGCAAGGCGCATCGGCGAAGCGCCGGGCGTCGAAAGCGTCTCAGTGGATCACGCTGCGAAAAGCGCCACGGTCGTCTACGACGAAACCCGCATCGAGATTGCCGATATCAAATCCCTGGTGCAGCGGCTCGGGCGGGACACCGCCCCGCCCGCCGCATCGACCGGAAAGGACCACAAAGGTCACAAGGGTCACACAGCTGCGCAAGCGTCGTCAGACAAGGCGGGGCCGGCGTCCGGCCATTCGGGCCATTCGGGCCATTCGGGTCATTCGGGTCATGGGAACCATGACAAGCACGAGGGCCATTCCCCCGCAATGTTCCGGGACCGTTTCTGGCTCTCGCTTGCTCTCACCGTGCCGGTAGTCATCTGGTCGGCCCACATTCAGGAGCTTCTCGGCTACCAGGCCCCGGCGTTTCCCGGATCGGACTGGATCGGCCCGGTGCTGTCGACGGTGGTGTTCTTCTACGGCGGTCTGGTCTTCCTGCAGGGAGCGTGGCGCGAGTTGCGATCCCGGCTGCCCGGCATGATGACGCTGATCTCTCTCGCTATCACGGTCGCCTTCCTGTTCTCCTGGGTGGTTCACCTCGGCCTGATCGAGGCGGACGCGCTGTGGTGGGAACTGGCCACCCTTGTGACGATCATGCTGCTTGGGCACTGGATCGAGATGCGGTCCATCAATCAGGCCGAGGGGGCGCTGAAGGAATTGGCGAAGCTGCTTCCGGACACCGCGACGCGGATCACCGACGGGGGCGAGGAGAAGGTCGCCGTAAGCGCCTTGCGGAACGGAGACCTCGTGCTGGTTCGCCCGGGTGAAAGCATCCCTGCGGACGGTCTGGTGCAAAAGGGCGAGAGCGACGTCAACGAGGCGATGATCACCGGGGAGTCGAGGCCGGCGAAAAAGAGGGAAGGCGACGAGGTGATCGCCGCCACGATCAACGGAGAGGGATCGTTGCGCGTCGAGGTCACCGGGACAGGCGACAAGACCAAGCTGTCCGGCATCATGCGGCTCGTGGCCGACGCGCAGAAATCCAAATCCCGGGCACAGCACCTTGCCGATCGCGCCGCCCGGCTTCTGACCGTCGTGGCTATTGTCGCAGCGGTCATCACCATCGTGGTGTGGCAGTCCCTGGGGGCCGAGATCGACTACTCTGTCGTGCGGATGGTGACGGTGCTGGTAATCGCCTGCCCGCACGCGCTGGGTCTGGCGGTGCCGCTTGTGGTGGCGAATTCCACGACGATGGGTGCCCGCAACGGGCTTCTGGTGCGCGATCGCCGCGGGCTGGAGGAGGCCCGCAACCTCGACACAGTGATCTTTGACAAGACCGGCACGCTGACGCTGGGCGAATTCCGGGTGGTGGCCATGTCCGTTGCGGAGGATTTGTCGGAAGATGAAGCGCTTCGGATCGCGTCCGGCATCGAAGCGGAGTCCCAGCATCCGATCGCCCGGGGGATCGTAAAGACGGCGGAGGACAAGGGCATCGACATTCCATCAGCCGATGGCTTTCGCGCGATCACCGGCAAGGGTGTGGCGGCCACCATCGAGGGCAGCGAATACCACATGGGTGGCCCGGCGCTTCTCAAGGCCGAGAATGTCGGGGTGCCGGCAGCGCTCCTGGAGGCGGCCGGGGCGGCGGCCGACCGCGGCCAGGCCGCGATCTATCTGGTTCGCGACGGCAAGGCCCTCGCCGTCTTCACCGTGGCGGATGCCATCCGCGAAGAGAGCCGCGAAGCCATCGCAGCGCTGCACCAACGGGGGATCCAGGTCGCCATGCTAACCGGCGACGCACAGGCCGTGGCCGATGCCGTCGCGAAGGAACTCGGCATTGACACCGTGTTCGCGGAAGTGCTGCCCGAGGACAAGGCTTCCAAGGTCCGCGAGCTTCAGGCCCAAGGCAAGAAGGTCGCCATGATCGGTGACGGCGTGAACGACGCGCCGGCCCTGGCCACCGCCGACATCGGGATTGCGATCGGCGCGGGCGCCGACGTCGCCGTCGAGGCCGGGCATATCGTGCTGGTGCGATCCGATCCGCGTGATATCCCCCGGATCATTACGCTGAGCCGGGCCACGTACCGCAAGATGATGCAAAATCTGTGGTGGGCGGCGGGCTACAATATCTTCGCGATACCGCTTGCCGCCGGCGCGCTTGTGCCTTGGGGCATCCTGCTGACACCAGCCGTAGGCGCGGTGCTGATGTCGGTGAGCACGATCGTGGTGGCGATCAACGCGCAACTGTTGAAGCGGGTCAAACTATGAACCGGTTCAGGAATGCCCCTCCGTCGCCCTGTGCATTCCCTCACCGGAGCTGCCACCCTGTCTCCGATGATGGAACGAAGAAGCGGCTCGTTGGCCTTTCCGGTGTCCGGGCGGCGCCTCGCTGCACCCCCGTTCCATGCAAGACCCAACAGACAGGACCTTCGCCATGACAGAACAGATTTCTCATACCGGAGCCTGGGCGATCGCGCTCATCGTGATCGTCCTGGTTTCCTGGTTCCTGTACCGCTACCTTGCGCCCAGAACCTGGAAGGAATGGGCCAGCGTCGGCGTGATCCAGGCCTTCATCATCGCACTTTACGCCGAGATGTACGGGTTTCCGCTCACCATCTATCTGTTGGTCCGGTTCTTCGGCCTCGATCAGGGCGATCTCAGCGCCAGCCTCTGGTCGACGCTGCTGGGTGTCGGTGAGACCGGAATGATGATCGCAATGCTTCTCGGATACACGATCTCGTTTGCCGGCATCGGGATATTCATGGAGGGCTGGCGTGAACTGCACAGGGCCCGGCAGAAAAACCGGCTGGTCACGGATCGTCTCTACGGATTGGTGCGGCATCCGCAATATACCGGCCTCTTCATGGCGCTCGCTGGCGAGGGCATCGTGCACTGGCCCACCGTTTTCTCCGTCGCGCTGTTTCCCGTCATTGTCGCCGCCTACTACTTTCTGGCGAGAAGCGAGGAGCGAAAGGTCGAAGAAGAATTTGGTGAGGCCTATCGCGTCTACCGCAGGCGGGTGCCGATGTTTATCCCCCGTTGGGGTCAGTGGCGCACCATGATCACCACGCGCGAGGATACGCCGAATTGAAATATTCCATGGTCCCAAGAACGGAGAATAAAATGGCGAATACAATTGTCGCAGGAGCGAGACTTGACGATGCACATACTCAAGGGCTGTTTCTGATCGCGGGAATTTGCGGTCCGGGCGGTCTTCCGGGTGAACAGTAGTCACATGGAGCCTACGCCCGACAGAACGTCGGACTACAAGGCGGACAGCCTTTCGCTGAGCGGCGCGGTCTCCATGGGGACTGGCGTGATGATCGGCGCGGGCATTTTCGCGCTGACCGGGCAGATCGCCGAGTTGGCAGGCCCGCTGTTTCCGCTTGCCTTCATCGCCGGGGCCTTTGTCACCGGATTCAGCGCCTATAGCTACATCCGCATGTCCAACACCTGGCCGTCCTCGGGCGGGATCGCGATGATCCTGCAGAAATGCTACGGGCCGGGCGCGGTTGCGGGGGGCGCGGCGCTTTTGATGGCACTCAGCATGGTCATCGCCGAAAGCCTGGTGGCGCGGACCTTCGCGACCTATGTTCTGCGGCCCTTCGACATTACCGACGGGCCGTTGGTTCCGATTCTCGCTGTCGGGGTAATCCTGTTCGCGTTCCTGGTCAACATCGCGGGCAATCGCTCAGTCGGGCTGTTCTCGCTGGTCATGGCGACACTCAAGATCGGAGGCATCGCGCTCTTCGGGATCGCGGCGCTGTGGGTGAGCGGCTTTTCCTTCGCCGCCGCCTCCGAGAGCGGACGGGACTTCACCGCGACCGGGTTCATCGCCTCGGTGGCGCTGGCCATTCTCGCCTTCAAGGGCTTTACCACGATCACCAACAGCGGCGCCGAGATTACCGAACCCAACCGCAATGTGGGCCGGGCGATCACGATCTCGATCGCGCTGTGCGTCGTCGTCTATCTGCTTGTCGCCTTCGGCGTCGGTTCGAGCCTGACCATCGACCGGATCATAGCGGCGCGCGACTATTCGCTGGCTGAGGCAGCAGAACCCGCGCTCGGTCAGACGGGGTTCCTCCTGACCGTCATTCTCGCAGCGGTGGCGACGGCCTCGGGCGTGCTGGCCAGCGTCTTTGCCGTATCACGGATGCTGGCGATGCTCACCGATATGAAGATGATCCCGCACAGCCATTTCGGCATGTCCGGCCCGATCCAGCGCCACACGCTGATCTACACTGTCGTCGTCGCTTCGGCACTGGCGGTATTCTTCGATCTGGGCCGCATCGCGTCACTGGGCGCGTTTTTCTATCTGATCATGGACATGATTATCCAGTGGGGCGTGTTCCGTTACCGGCGGCAAGAGATTGGGGCCGCCGGTGCTGTGCTGCTCGCAGCGCTGGCCTTCGACGCGGTGGTGCTCGTGGCCTTCACGGTGATGAAGCTGCAGTCTGACCCGCTCATCGTGATTATCGCTGCAGTCGCCATTTCCGCGGTGTTCGGTTTTGAGCGGCTCTACCTTGGTCGATGGACCGAAATGCGTGGAAATGGCCATGCGATGCACAAGGCCGGCAAATCATGAGCTCCCTCGATTCACTGTTTTCCCGGCCAGCCCGGCGGGGGGCGGCGCTGGGCGTCTGGTCTGAACGGAGGCCAGCTCAGTCGTGGCTGTCTCCGTCATACAAACTGAAAGCGAACAGGAACCGACCATGAGCAAGAAATCGAACAAGAAGGCCGGGCCTGAGCCCGAGGGCTACAAAGAGACCCTGCACCATCTTCAGGTCGAACTGGTCAAGCTGCAACGCCACCTGATCAAGAACGATCTGCGGATCCTGGTCCTGTTCGAAGGCCGCGACGCCTCGGGCAAGGACGGCGTGATCAAGCGGATCACCGCACATCTGAGCCCCCGCGAGACCCGTATCGTGGCGCTCGGCAAGCCCTCGGACGAGGACCGCGCCAGCTGGTATTTCAAGCGCTATGTCG
>Ga0180016_100216_pt1 | contig 18573 bp, 16 predicted proteins | sample KR46_M_MetaG_FD_129673 | JGI IMG/M metagenome (GOLD analysis project Ga0180016, IMG submission 129673) | Groundwater microbial communities from the Olkiluoto Island deep subsurface site, Finland - KR46_M_MetaG | ecosystem: Environmental > Aquatic > Deep subsurface > Groundwater | place: Finland... | reverse complement strand
TCCCGATTGTATTTCCCGCGGTTCGTTTTCGTCCACATCGCTTCCATGTCCTCGTCGAATCAAATCAACGGCATGGAATCACAAGCGATTCATATCATTCAACTTCTTTGTGGACCGACACTTAGATTTCAAGCCGACCTTCTGTAGGCGTTGGCCAGAATTTGCTCAGAGCGCTTAATGCAGCCCGAAGAGAACTGCCCATCAAAGTTGGAAGAAACAGACTTCCCCTCCGCCGTATCACCTTCGCATCGCAGACATAAATCGCCAATTCGACATATCGCGCAAGGAGGGGCCTCCCCCTTTTTCTTCCAGTAATCACCACATGCTTCTTTCAGTCCGCGGAGCTTTCGCATAAGATAAGAGCTAGACACTGGCAATTCCTTCTGGCTTCATTCCTCTGCGGTGAGTGACCAATGCTTGCATGATCAAGAAACAAAAATCTCTTTCTCTCGTCATTATTGCATCGACACACTGCAATATTCCTGATCTATCGTAATAGGTGCAGGAATGCAATTTATACGCTGATTGCGCAGCATAGATTACGCGAATCAGATTCTAATATGAGTTATTCCTGATATCAAGAACGCTGAAACATTCCAAGACTGAGCAAGTTGAAATCTAAAAGGCTGCGACGCTCATGTCTGCGAATGAGAGGGCGGTCTCAAGTTCGAAGTGCGGCAGACATCCATTCAGATGCCGCCATGGCCGACATTATCGTCATCCAGCGGAATCAGCACATACCCGGATGCTGCCGTTGGCATTCCAGATCACAACCTGATTGCGGCCTGCATTCTTCGCTTCGTAAAGCGCATTGTCAGCAAACTTGATCATCTGCTGGTGAGCAGTTCCGCCTGCGCCGATTTCGGCCAACCCGATGCTTACGGTCACGGAAAACGGCTTGTGGCCTTCCGCTTCCAAACTCTGACCAGCGATTGTTTCCCGAATTCGCTCGGCCAAGGATCGCGCTGCCCGAATTTCGGTATGAGGTAGTACCGCGATGAACTCCTCTCCGCCCCAGCGACCGAGTATGTCGAGATCGCGTAACGACGACCGCACCAATTCAGCGACACGGCAAATCACCTGGTCACCGACATCGTGGCCGTAGGCGTCGTTGACGTGCTTGAAGTGATCGATATCCAGCATCAGCAGGGAAAGCCCTGACTTGTAGCGAAGGGCGCGGCTCCATTCCCTTTCAAACGATTCCAGGAAAGCCCTTCGGTTAAGCTGACCTGTCAACGGGTCCGCGCTTGCCAGGCGGACGAGTTCGTTCTGCAGCATGATGCGCTCACTGATATCCCTTACCATCGCCACCATGATCGGGCCGCGCTCCGTCGTTACGGTAAGGATGGTCGCTCCAAGGAGCAGTTCCGTGCCATCCTTTCGGAGTCCGGAGAGATGAGACTTGCGATCGCCCATGTACCGGGCGCTGGTTCCCTTGCTGTGAAACTCTTCCACCTTTGCCGCATGATCGCTCCGGTATCGCTGCGGCAATAGCTTATCGAGTGGCTTGCCGATCATCTCGTCACGGGAATAGCCGAACAGTTTCTCTGCCGCTGGACTGAAAAGCACCACCCTCTGATCGGGGGTAACTGCAACCACCGCATCGGCGGATTCCATCACGATCTGCCGAAAGAAACTGCAGGAGCTTTCGCCCTCCGCGTCAAGAAACACATCTGTCATTCAAAGAGCTTTCAGATTGGGTCGTCTGGGCCCCCCCCAGACTTCAAGATGATATTATAGAAGGAAACCCTTGACACCGCCCTCCAGGCCAAGCTGAGGAACTCCCCAGCATGGCGCTTACCCAGACGGCGAGCTGTTTTGTTCACCCCTTGAGGTGCCGCCCCCGCTGCTTGTTATATTCGCTGATCGTTTCCTTTATTTTCTGAAACCCTTCCAGCATCTCTATGAGATCGGATTTCAAGTTTTCACATTCAGACAGGAGAGCGTGGTGATCTTCACGACTTGAGGTATCTGTCTGCCCGGTAGCCCTATAGCTGTTGAGCTGCACAACTTTGCCCATTGGCTTGTCCCTTTGGTTCCCTAGCAATCACGTTATTGGATAATCTCCCCGGTTTTGACCGGGGGATTACTATTTGGTCAGATGTGAGAGGCTGACGATGCCATCAGTTTCAATCTCGTCGTTGACCGGACCGATGACTGGATGATCCTTCAAACCTAAAACTCTTCCCAGCTCTCGCTTTTGATGGCAGCGCTTCCCTGTGAAGGGTAAGCCTTGCTAACTCTGTTCTTGAGCTCACGGATTCCCTCGCCATTCCGCTTGTTTACAGAATTGGCGCGCTTCTCTGTGACGTGGGCATTGCCGATGTTGAACTCGCTCAGCATCTGGGCAATCCGTGCGACTTCCTGAACTAGAGTATGACTGGATGCATTCGTCTCTTCCACCATAGCCGCGTTGTGCTGGGTACTTTGGTCCATCGTATTGACGGCTGTGTTGATTTCCCCCAGAGCCGTTGACTGCTCCCGTGCGGACTCGACAATCGCGACGATGTTGAGATTGATTTCGTTCACTTCTGTCACGATCGTTGACAGCGCTTTCCCGGTTTCATCGACAAGCGCAACACCAGACTTGACCTGGACTTCCGATGTCGTAATGAGCTCCTTGATCTCTTTTGCTGCTTTGGCAGAGCGCTGTGCGAGTTCACGCACCTCCTGCGCAACGACGGCAAAACCTTTCCCTGCGTCTCCCGCACGTGCGGCTTCGACACCCGCATTCAATGCAAGCAAATTCGTCTGGAAAGCGATTTCATCGATGACACCGATGATATTGGTGATTTGCTTCGAGGAAGTTTCAATAGCGCCCATGGCGGCGACAGCCTGTTGCACCACCTGCCCTGACTTTTCTGCGCCAGCCTTGGTTTTTGCCACCAGTTGTCCGGCCTCATCGGCTCGCTTGCTGGAATCTTTGACCGTGGTTGTAATTTCTTCAAGGGCGGCAGCTGTTTGCTCCAGAGAAGCCGCCTGCTGCTCGGTGCGCTTGGCCAGATCATCGGCGGCGGTGCGTATCTGTTCCGATCCTGCTTGAATCTGGCTGGCACTGCTGTTGATCTCGCCAACCGTTTCGCCAAGCTGTTCCAGTGCGCGATTAAAATCATCGCGAAGCCCGTGATAGGCGTCGGGAAGATCATCGGTAATGCGATAGGACAGGTTTTTGTCAGCAATAGCAGCCATAGCTTTGCCAAAGCAATCGGAGACCATTTCCCGCTCAGACGCGATTGCCTCGGCCTGGGCTTGCTGCTTGGCGATTTCTGCCTGATCGATGTAAACGGAAATAGCCAGGTCCATGTCCAGCAGTGCTGCCTTGACCAGGCTCGCAAGCGCCTTGCCGAAGTCAGGGGCGCTCATGGTTTTCTTCGCGAACATGCCGGATTTCGGGAAAACCTGCTGAACAGCCTGGTTGATCAGGTGATCCAGGATGATGGCATAGCCACCGATATACCATTGAGGCTCAAGGCCAATGCGGGCGTGGATTGTGCCAATAGTCTGGACTTTTTTCACATAATCTTCATTGAAGTTTGCGTTCGAGATGTTGCTCCAGTGCCCCTCCTGTGCGCCTTTGGCACGGGAAATATGGTCATCAGAAGAGAAAAAGCGTTTTACCTCTGGAGTCTTTCGCAGCCGATCATAGAACTTGTCCAGTCCGAGCGGCAGCTCCTTATCAACAATACCCTTTAGCGATCGGATACCTGAAAGGCTGGCGGCATCAAGCTCCATAAATTCAAGCCTGCGACTGATGTCCTGGCTTTCAGATTGGCGTTCAGTCGAGGAAGAATTATTGTGTGCACTCTTTGACATGTTGGCCTCGTTGTTTTCGAATTCTGAATTTACGATCGCTGCAAAGCGTCGCGGTGTAAGCGAAGCAACCATTGATGCTCCGAGCATAATCGAACTTTACGAAAACTGGTATTTACGGGCTACTTATTCATGCGTCGTGCCCATATATACGATATTTTGGCATTATTCTTGCGTGCTACTCCTGTTGAAATTAGAATTGATCTGGTATCATCCCATGCTCTACACAATGCTATCTTGATGCAGTACGTCTCAATCCTGATACCGGATGGTCCAGCGAGTTCCTTGCCTGCTTGCTCGACAGAGGACACGGCGCACAGAATGAAATCGCCTGGCTGGGCGGAACCGGAATGCCCAGCAGGTAGCCTTGCGCCACATCACACCCCTGTTCACGCAAGAGTTCGAATTGCTCTTCAGTCTCGATGCCTTCCGCAACCACTTCCATTCCGAGGTTGTGATCAAGGTTTATGATGGCACGGACAATTATGGAGTCGTCTGAATTGGACTGGATTTCCCGCACGAATGACTGGTCGATCTTGAGCCGATCGACTGGGAAGCGTTTCAGATGCGACAGCGATGCATGGCCGGTGCCGAAATCATCAAGCGCAATCTGCACGCCCAGTTGGTGCAAGTCCCACAGAGAGCGTTCAATGTGGCTGCTGGCGCGGTCCAGCAGCACATTCTCGGTGACCTCGACCTCCAGGGTTCCCGGTTCCAGGCCATACCTGTCGAGCATTGAAGCGACGGTTTCCGCAAAATCGAGCTGCTTGAGTTGGGATGCGGCGACATTGACCGCGATGCGGCCGGGATCAAATCCGTTGTCGCGAATGTCGCGCGCCATCGACAGCGCCTGGTCGAGCACCGAGTGACCGAGCGGGATGATCAGGCCGGTCTCTTCCGCAACGGGAATGAATTCCCCCGGCGATATGTTGCGACCCTTGTGCTCCCAGCGGGCGAGGACCTCAAAGCCGATGTGACGGCCGGTCTTGAAGTCAACCTGGGTCTGGACCGCCATTCCAATCCTGTTGTCCGCTAAAGCCTCGCGCAGCGCATCGGTGGTTGCCTGGCGGCTCTCCACCCGGCGTTTCAATGCCGGATCGTAGAACTCCCAGATGCCGCGGCCCCGCGCCTTTGCCTGGTAGAGGGCGATATCCGCATTCTTCAGCAAGTCCTTGGGCGTGCTGCCGTCGGCAGGAAAGAAAGTCACGCCTAGGCTGCAGCCGGGACGGATTGTCCTGTGTCCCAGCACGACGGTTTCGCTAAACCTCGACAGGAGTTTTCTGAGAACTCTTTCGACATCGGCCACGGTGGTGATGTTTGGCAGCAGGACTGCAAATTCGTCGCCACCGATGCGCGCGACCGTATCGGTCTTGCGCAACACATCGGTCAATCGATGGGCGACCTCGATCAGCAGCTTGTCGCCCGCGTCATGGCCGAGGGTGTCGTTTACATCCTTGAAGTGATCAAGGTCGATGAGGACCAGGGCGCCTGGCAGCTCGCCACCTTTGCGGTCAGACAACGCCTTGGTCAGCAGGGCGGAGAGCACGGAGCGGTTTGCGAGCCCTGTCAGCGAGTCCTGTTCCGCCTGGACCTTGATCGTCTTTTCCGCTTGCTTGATATCGGTGATGTCCGTGCAGATACCAACTGTGTAGCCCGCGTTGGAGCGGCGCTCCTGAACCTGTAGCCAGCGACCATTGTTCAATCGCTGGATGATTGGGCGACCAGGATTGCCGTGCCGCCTGATGCGGTTCTCAATGTAGGCTTCACGGCCTTTCGGACTATCCGGCAGGTCCATATACTGGTCGTTATCGACGGCGATTTTCAGCAGCTCGGAAAAGGAAGCCCCTTCAACAAGGTGATCTGCTTTGGCGGTATGAAATCCCTTATAGGCGCTGTTGAAATGAATTAATTTGTCTTCCCCATCGAATGCTATCACGCCATCTGGAATTGTCTCCAGCAATTCCCGCAACAATTCCTCTGTATTTCTTCTTTTTTCTACTTCCTGCTGCAGCTCTCTTTCGATCTCCTTCCGGGCGGTGATATCGTACCTGATCGAAACATATCCATCTATTTTCCCGAGATGATTGCGCCGAGGTACGATGGTCGTGTCCACCCAGTAGAAATGGCCATGTTTTCCACGATTGCGGATTTCATTGCGCCATGGTCGCCCGCTTGAAATCGTACTCCACAAATCAAAAAAGAATTCACGATCATGGTGTGACGAATTTAGTATTTTTATATTCTGTCCTAATAGTTCGTCTCTAGAATAGCCACTAATTCTGCAAAACTGATGATTTGCATACTTAATTTTCCCGCATCTATCCGTTATAGATACAATAGTATTCTGATTTAGCGCTTCCTTGAAGGCATGCAATTCATTATGGACGTCATGTTTATCTTGAATCATGGGCGCCACCTCAACGAGCGATACAGCGTTCGACAATGAACGAGCCCTACCTTCGCAGTCGTTTTCAAGCGTCATCGGCATACCTCCCTCTATAGCGAGTTCGATTAAGCGTCGGTGTGATATCTATCGTACTAATAATGACTAATATCGTACATATAAAATGGTTAATAAAACTTTACTTGAAAAGTTATCCTGCAATAACTTGGAAGCGGCATCCGTCTACACGAGGTAAATTTAATTGATAGAAACACTCCGCGGAGATTTCGACACAATCAATTGTGTCATCCAAGCACTGCGTCCAGATGCCATCCGTTTTTTGGAAGAACGCGCTATCGTCCGCCGTCTCACCCAAGGACAAACCCTTCATAGGGAAGGCGATCCCCTTACCCACGCAATCTTTCCGCATGAAGGTATCGTTAGCTTGATGGCTAAAATGCAGGATGAACGCAGCGTGGAAAAGGTTTCGGTTGGCAATGAAGGCTTCATCGGAATCTGTTGCATATTGGGCGGAGGCGACACCATCGGCACAGCCGTTGTGCAGGTGCAGGGATATGCTTCGTGGATTTCAATCGAAGACCTTGATGAGGCATATGCCCAGTATCCATGCGTTCGGGCTGCAATGTTGCAATACGCAAAATCATTGATCGTTCAATTGATGGAGTCCGTCGCCTGCAACAGTCTGCACAGGGCAGAACAGCGCGTGAGCCGATGGCTGCTGAGCGCCCACGATCGGGTAAACTCCGAAACATTTCCTTTGACCCAAGCGGCAATTTCGCAGGTCCTGGGCCTCCGGCGCGCCACCGTGAGCTCGGCTTGCAGGACCTTGATGAACGAAGGAGCGATCAAATACTCACGAGGGGCAGTCACCATTACAGATCGGAGCGTGCTTGAAGGCAATACCTGTGAATGTTACGGCAGAATCCAGATGGCTTTTAGAAAAATTAATGCGACTTGATTGGTGGATACAAATATCACATTGAATATCCTCGTGTTTTTAGACACATAATGTTGAGGCAAAGAGGCCATGATGGGCAAAGTTAATTTCAGTGAAGAGTTCAGACTGGATCGTCCACGCCAAGCCCCACGAACCAGCGAAACAGAAGATCGAAATTGAGCCGCTCCATCAGTTGCCGCTCCGAGCGGATCGAATAGAAAAGCTGCAACAGGATCGCCCGAAGCAATCGCTCCGGCGCGATCGATGGGCGGCCACCGTCCTTGTAAAGCGCGGCAAACCGATCATCGAGCGCAACCAACGCAGGGTTCACAAGATCGCGCATCGCCCGAAGCGGATGTCCCTTCGGCACAAGCGCCTCAAGATCGACGTAGGAAAAAAGTTGGGAAGACCGATCATCTGCGCCGCGCATCGCATCAATCCATTGCCAATCACGATATCAGGACCGAATCAGGATTTGCCCCAAAACACCAGCGGGTTTTTCAGCAGCCTGCTAGTGCCTCCGAAAATGGCATTGACAAGGGTGCTTTCTACCAGCAGTGCTCTCAAGAGCGGCGATCAGAAGTACGCCTACCCGATCTCCGCTCTCGCGGCGCCTCAGGTAGCGCCAAGATGGGATCTGTCGTAATCGGCGCTTCGGGATTTTCATTAGCCTGAAATCATCCATGATACGCTATCCGGCGAACCGTTGCTCCGGAATACCCTTGATACCGAGGCCATGGATCGCGAACAGGCTGCCGCGCAAGACCCCGTCGCTAGGAAACCGTGGCAGGGGCGGCTTTGCCATTGACGTTACATAGAGGATGTCCAAGTCCGGTCCGCCGAACATCACGCTGGTGACTTTCTTCACCGGCATTGCAATCTCGCGGTCGACCTTGCCGTCAGGCGTATAGCGGACAAGACGTCCGTCATAGACCAGCGAATTCCAGACACATCCTTCCGCATCGACGGTCGAGCCATCGGCCGCGCCGCCTTTGGAGCCGTCCACCTTGGTGAAGGTCCGGCGGTTCGAGACGTTCCCGGTTTCCTGATCGTAGTTGTAGGCCCAGATTTCACCGGTCCAAGTGTCGGTGAAATAGAAAGTGTCTCCGTCCGGGCTCCAGCATGGCCCGTTCGAGACAATGATCCCGGTGTCGAGTGTGTGCACCGAAAAATCCGGGTCCAGCCGGTAAAGCGCCCCGTTGGGGCCCTCCTCCGATGTATCCATGGACCCGCAGATGAAACGCCCCTTCTTGTCCACTTTGCCATCATTGAGACGGTTTTTCGGCTTGTCGGGCTCGGGATCATGAATGAGCTCAACGTCGCCGGTGTTGAAGTCAAGCAAGTGGAAGCCGTTTTCGAGCGCAACCACGGCGCCGCCATTCCGCCGGAGCGCCATGGATCCTATCTTGCCGGGCACGTCCCAGGCGCGGATTTCTCGCCCGTCATGGGTGCATCGAAACACCCGGCCGTCGAAACTGTCGATCCAGTAGAGCCGCTGCTCCTCAACGTCCCAAAGCGGCCCTTCGCCGAGGGTGGTCTTTACATCGACCAAAACTTCAATGCGCATGGTGATTTCCTCCCAGAGTTTTTAGCCGGCAAATCGCGGTTCAGGAAGTCCCCGCACACCCAGACCATGGATGGCGAAGAGGCAACCGGCCTCGCGCTCGCGATGATACTCATTGCCCATCGGCCGGGCCATCGAGGTGACATAGACGACGTCGAGATCGGCGCCTCCAAATATCATGCTCGTCGTCGACTGCACCGGCAGTCCAACGATCCTGTCGATGACACCGCTTGGATCGAAGCGGATCAGGCGGCCGGAATAGACCTCGACGCTCCAGACATATCCTTCCTCGTCGACGGTCGCGCCATCGGGATATCCGCGCAACTTCTCGAAGCTCGTGAAAACTTTCCGGGAGTGCACATTGCCTGTCGCTGTGTCGTAATCATAGGCATAGATCAAGCCACGCGACGAGTCGGCAAAATAGAGAGTGCGCCCGTCGGGGCTCCAGCAAGGGCCGTTGGAACAGATGATATCGTCATCGAGCGTGTGCAGCGAAAGATCCCGATCAAGCCGGAACAGCTTTCCGATGCCATCGCGCTCCTCGAAATCCATCGAGCCGGCGACGAACCTTCCCTGCCTGTCGACCTTGCCGTCATTGAGGCGCGCACGAAGTTGTCCTGGCTGTGTTTCGTTGATGCGGCTGACCTCGCCGCTGTCAAGATCGAGGAAATGAAAGCCGCTTCGCAGCGACATCACGGCTCCCCCCTGCTCGCGCAGTGCCATCGAACCGATCGGTTCCGGCACACTCCAGTGCTTTACATCCTGGCCGCGCGCGTCGCACCGATGGACCATCGGCCCGTAGGAATCTATCCAGTAGAGCCGCTGTTCTTCAACATCCCACAGCGGCCCCTCGCCCAAGCTGTCCTTCTCCTCGATCAGCACCTCAATGCGCAACATTGCACCGCTCCTTCCCTACTGCTTCAATTCGGATCGACCGAATTCTCTTTCCGTTCCAGCGCTTCCGGTTCAAAAACCCACCTGGTCCCCGCCCTTCAGGGAAAGTATTTCGCGCGCTTCGTCGGGCGTTGCCACCTGCATGCCCAAACCTTCAATGAGCTTGCGGGCCAGCGTCACCTGGTCGGCATTCGATTTGGCAAGAACACCCTTGCCTGCCCACAGGCTGTCTTCCAGACCGACGCGGATATTTCCGCCCAGAGCGATGGACTGAGCGGCAACGCGCAGCTGTGAAGCACCGGCGCCAAGAACCGACCAGCGGTAATTCTCACCGAAAAGCCGGTCCGCCGTGCGCTTCATATGCGCCACATCCTCGGGATGGCTGCCAATCCCGCCCAGCAATCCGAACACCGACTGTACGAAGAAGGGTGGTTTGACGAGGCCGCGTTCGGCGAAATGGTTCAGGTTGTAGAGATGGGCGATATCATAGCATTCGAATTCGAAGCGCGTGCCGTTGTCGTAGCAGGTCTCCAGGATATACTCGATGTCCTTGAAGGAGTTGCGGAAAACAAGATCGCGCGTGGCTTCCAGATGCGGACGCTCCCAATCGAATTTGAACTCCTTGTATTTCTCCGCCAGGTGATAGAGCCCGAAATTCATCGACCCCATGTTGAGGGAGGCGACTTCGGGCTTGAACTGCGCTGCCGGTCGAACCCGTTCCTCCACCTTCATATAGGGGCTGCCGCCGGTGGTGATATTGATCGCGGCCTTGGTTCCTTGCTTGATCCGGGGCAGGAACTTGGCGAACGCCTCGGGCGTCTGGTCCGGCTTGCCGTTCTCAGGGTCGCGCGCATGGAGATGCAGGATTGCGGCACCCGCTTCAGCCGCTGCGATAGCCTCGGTCGCGATCTGGTCCGGGGTAATCGGCAGATATGGCGACATGGTCGGCGTGTGGATCGCGCCGGTGATTGCGCAAGTGATGATAATTTTTCCATCGACAGCCATTGTCTTCTCCCTGTTACTCGCCGATTTCATCTGTTGCGCGGCGCTTGTGCGCGATGAGGGCCATGAGGCGCCTGTCACGCCAGGCCTGCCGTTCGGTAAGATCCGATCCCGCCAGACGCGCGCGCCGGTCGTGTTCCACAGTGTCCAACACCGGTCCCGCCCAGTCGACCCGCCGCTGTGTCTGAGTGAAAATATTTTCGTAAATGCCCTGATAACGCTCAACGTAGTCGCGTATGCCGCCGGGCGCGTTCAGATCGATCGTCTCGAACGGTCCCATGAAAGACCACCGGAGCGCCAACCCATCGCGGATGCCGATATCGACATCTTCTACCGAGGCGAAGCCGTCGGAGACCAGGCGGAAAGCTTCCTCCATCAGGGCACCCTGCAAACGGTTCATGATGAACCCGTCGAGTTCGCGCTTCATGACAATCGGCGCCTGACCGCAGGCAAGCAGAAAATCCCTGCATCGTTCAACCACCTCAGGCGCGGTCCATGGCGCGGGGACGACTTCCGCCGCAGGCACCAGGTAAGGTGGATTGATCGGGTGCACGACAAGGCAGCGATGCCGGCCGGCGAGAGCTTCGGTAAATTGCGAGGGCAGCAGCGCCGAGCTCGAACTCGCAATGACTGCGTCTGGTGGAGCCGCCACATCAAGTCGTGCGAAGATCGTCCTTTTCAACTCAAGCCGTTCCGGCGTGTTCTCCTGGATGTGGTCCACCCCTGCGAGCGCGTCCGTGAGGTCGTCCTCGATGCGTATCGCCGCGAGGACCTGATCGGGCGTATTGCCGTTCAGGAGATCGTTGGAGTGAAGATCGGGCAGAACAATCCTAATGAAATCGATTGCCTTTTCCGCGGCATCGCGATCCTGATCCCACAACGCCACCGTACACCCGGCGCGGGCAAAGCTTATCGCCCAGGCACGTCCGATAAAGCCCGAACCGATGATTGCCACCTTGGTCATCTCAGAGCGTCTCCATGTTGCCGTCCACGCCGATGGACTGGCCGGACAGGTTCGACCCGGCCTTGGAAAGAAGAAACGCCACCGTGGCGGCAACGTCATGAGGGGTCACCATCCGCCGCATTGAAATCTTGGCCAGATATTCGGATTCCATCACCTCGTAGGAAACGCCGACTTGTTCGGCGCGCGCGCGGATCACACCTTCCATCCGGGGGCCCTCGACGATGCCCGGCCGTATGGCGTTGACTCGGATATTGTGCGGGCCGAGTTCCTTGGCAAGGCTTTCGGTGAGGCCGATGATGCCGAATTTAGCCGAAGAATACGGGGTTCGGAAAGCGTAGCCGAAGCGGCCGGCGGCAGAAGACATGCTGACGATAGACCCGCCGCCTGCAGCCTTGAGCATCGGAACGGCGCGCCGGGCACACAGGAACTGGCCGGTCAGGCAGATATCGATGCATTTCCTCCAGTCCGCCGGATCAATGTCCTCGATACCGCCTGTTGGACCGGCGATGCCGGCATTGTTGATCAGTGCATCAAGCCCGCCGAGCTCTTCAGCGATTGCTTTGAACATCGCGTCAACATCGGCCTCTTCCGAGACATCCGCATTGACGCGACCGGCGTCGGGAAATTCCCGGCCAAAGGCGTCAAGAGCCTCATCGGAGACATCACAGACGAAAAGCCGCGCACCATGCAGCGAGAGCCTTCTGGCAATCGCTAATCCGATGCCACCGGCGCCTGCGGTGATCAGCACGCGTTGTCCGGCGATTCCGTCTGCTAGGTCAGCATTCATGCCGTTGTCAGCCATATCTTCAGTCCTTCAATCAAGTCGCTTCGCGCCGGTCACGCAGGGCAATGACCGCGCCGAGAACGACGACCCCATAGATTATCGCCCGTGTCGCATAGGGCAGGGTGGTGCCGGCAAGAAGCGTTTGCAGCGCGGTCAGCAACAAAGCGCCCCCGAGCATCCCCAGATAATGTCCTCGCCCACCGGTGATCAGCGCCCCGCCGACGACGACGACCGCGATCGACGGCAATAGGTAGTCATCACCCATACCGAGGCTGGCCTGACCGGAGAATCCGGTCAACAGGATCCCGACGAGACCCGCACACACCGCCGAGAGGACATAGACGCCAACAAGGGTACGCCCGACGGCGATACCCGACAGTTGAGCTGCGCGCAGGCTGTTGCCGATGCCGTAAACCCTTCGCCCGAAGGAAGTTCGGGACAGGAAGATCACGGCAAACGCAACGAAGACGACCATAAAGTAGACCACCGGCGTGACGCCCAGCACCTTGGCAGTCATGAACCATCGCAACAGCGGCGACGAAAAGCCCGCAGGAGTGCCACCCGAATAGATCAGGGCCGCGCCCTGAAGCATTCCGTTTGTCGCCAGCGTCACGACGATGGGCGAAAGTCCGAGCCAGACGATACCAAGACCGTTGATGAGGCCGATCAGGGCAGCCACTGCGAGCACGGTCGGGAGGGCATAGACAAGTGCCGCATCCGATCCCTGAACCATGCCTGCCAGAAGGATGCCGCAAAAGCCGATCGTCCACGGCACGGAAAGATCCAGCCCACCGGTCAGGATGACCGTACCCTGACCCAGCGCCATGATGGCAAGAAAGCTCGAGAGGACGGCGAGCGAGTTCCAGTATGTCCAGTTGAAGACGGCGTTGCCGAGTGCCAGTTGCGTCACCACAATGACCAAAATCAGCGCTGCATAGGACGGCAGGGCAAACCGGAGCGTTTCGCTATGGCGACTCCAGAAGGAAGGCATTACCATGGCTTTCGAGGCTGGCCGTTCGACATCAGGAATTATCAGACGTTTGTCCCCGCCGCCGATCTGGGAGGCCAGTGTCCCTGCGCGCCAGGCGCGGAGCCAAGTCAGTGCGCTGCGGATCTGATGAGCGAGTGTGGAATCGCGTGTCACCGAACCGGCCAGGACCGCAAGCAGCAGGATTAGCCCCTCGGCGATGGATGAATAGTAGGCCGATACGTTCAGGACCAGCAGGATATTGACGACGATCATCAGGATGTAGGCACCGAAGATCGAGCCGATCGGCCCGCCGCGACCGCCGCCGAGACGGGTTCCGCCAACAACGACCGCCGCGAACACTGACAACAGCAACGAATTGCCGACAAGCGGGTCGCCCGATCCGGTCTGCGCGCTGATGAAGACACCACCAAGTCCGTAGAAGCCTCCGGCGACCACATAGACACCGAAACGGATCCAGGTGACACGAAGACCGGCGGCGGCGGCGGCGTTGGCATCGCTGCCCACCGCATAGACTGCCGTTCCGAACCGCGTCCGCTTCATCCACAGCCAGAACAGCCCGACGGCGACAAGAAGCCCCACGGGCATCGGAATCCAGTTGGGGATCAGGTCACCCATGTAAAAGCCGCCCAGCGAGGGGGAGACAAAACCACCCGGCTTGTCCTGGATCAGCAGCGTCACCCCCTGGACAATGAACATTGTGGACAGCGTGACGACAATCGGTTGGAGCCGCAGAAATGCGATGAAGAACCCGTTGAAGGCGCCGACCAGCATGCCGACGCCAATGCCGATGGCCGTCCAAAGCACGACGGATGCCTCGAAATTCGTTGGATCCATTGTTGTCGCAAGGACGACATTGACCAGTGACAAAACCGCCCCGGCGGACAGATCGAACCCACCGGAAAGGATGACGATCGTCGCGCCAACCGCCGTCAGGGCCAGCGTCGCTCCACCGCTCGACAAAAAGCTGATGTCGAAATAGTTCAGCGGGCCGGCACTTATGAGATCAACGATGAGCAGCAATATCGCGAAGACGACGATGGCTGTCGCGAGACCACGAAACCTGGCGAGCCTGAATTTGGAGCCGTGCATCGCTTTGCCGACCGGTGCTTGACTGTTATTCCCTGCGATGCTCATGCCACTGCTTCCGTCGCGGGTGTGTCTGCGCCCAGGGCGGCGCGCATGATTGCATGTTCGGAGAGATCGTCTGCCTCGATCTCGGCCACGACGCGCCCCGCGTAAAGGACGATGGCGCGGTCGCAGAGATGGACGAGTTCGGGAATTTCGGTCGAGTGGAACAGAATGCTGCCACCCAACTCGGTGAAGGCGCGCATCAGCACATAGAGCTCGTGCTTGGTTCCAACATCAATGCCACGGGTGGGATCGAACAGCAGCAGGATGCGGCTTTCGGCAAAAAGCCACTTTGCAAGGGCTATTTTTTGCTGGTTCCCGCCAGAAAACGAACCGACCGGCGTCCACAAAGCCCGGCGGTCCACTTCGACACGATCGAAAACGCGCTTGACTGCGTCGGTCTCGCGAACCGTATCCACGATCCCGCCACGTCCATAGCGCTTGATCACCGGCAGCGAAACGTTGTGCTTTCCGGTCAGTTTGAGGAACAGCGCTTCGGTCTTTCTGTCCTCGGGAAGAAGTCCAAGAGCGATATTGGGCCTGATTGCGTCGCGCGGCGAAGCAATCGTCACCGGTTCGCCATCAATCCGGATACCGCCCTCATCGACGTCCCGCATGCCATAGGAGGCCATGAACAAGTCGAGCTGCCCCATGCCCTGCAATCCGGCGACACCGAGGATTTCCCCTTTTCGCAACGAAAAGCTCACCTGGCGAAGTTTCGCACCGGCCGAGAGCTTGTCGACGGCAAAGACTTCGGGATTTTCGATCGATTTCTTTTCCGGACGGGCAGGAAATGCCTGACTGATCGAGCGTCCGATGATCATCTCGATGATCTCAGGATCGGTGAAATCCGACACGGCGCCGGTCGAGATATGCTGTCCGTTCCTCAAGATCGTCAGATAATCACAAAACGCGCGAACTTCCGGCATCCGGTGGGAGATGAAAACAACAGTCACACCACTCGCCTTAACGCGGGCAATCACCTCGCCAAGCCAGTCGACATCACGACCGGCGAGCGTCGATGTCGGTTCATCGAGCAATAGAATTCTTGGATTGCGGAAGATGGCGCGGGCGATCTCGATTTTTTGCTGTACGGCCAGATCGAGATCTCCGACTTCATCATGCAGATCGACGTCGAAACCCATGGAATCGAGATGTTCGCGCACCATGACCTCTGCGGCCTTGCGCCTGATCATCCCGGTGAGACCGACAGGAGCATAGGGCAAAAGCATATTGTCCAGTACCGTCAGGTCCGCGACCAAAGTCATCTCCTGAAACGCTGTCTGGATGCCATGACTGTGAGCGACGCGCGGAGACCGGAGGCGGCAAGGCTCGCCAAATATTTCAAAACGCCCGTCATTTGGCTCGATGAGGCCTGAAAGCAATTTAACGATGGTTGACTTTCCTGCACCATTTTCGCCGAGCAAGGCGTGAACAGTTCCCGGCTCGATACGGAAGGAAACATCATCGACGGCAACAGTCGCTCCAAATGCCTTCCTGAGGGATGCGACCGCCACGGCCGGCCTATCTTCTGCCACCTTAAATGCCTTTCTGTCAGTCACCAGCATCTCCGGCCGACCGAAATTTCCAGGTTTATTTTAGAGGGGTGCGGGGCGGCTATCACGCCGCCCCGGAGCAGTCAGGGAAAGCTCACAGCTCAGGCTGACCGACCAAGGCAGCGTTGAAGCCGATCTCGGGGGTCTGGTCGGAGAAGATTGAAGCGAACCAGCCGGGATTCGGAACCAGCGACGGGCTGAATGCGTTGCAGCCGTTCTTCATCTCATCCCAAGTTCCTTCATTGCAGAGCTTGATCGTTTCACTGGTCACCAGCGGAAGCGGCAGAATGGTCAGTTTGGGAACGTCTTTGCCCTCAAGCGCTTCGACCGCGAGCTTCAGCGCCAAACCACCGGAATAGGGTGGCGAGGCATAGGAGATCCGCGGTGCACCTAGCGGTGCGTAAGGACCGGAGGCACCTTCCACCTCCGTACCGACCGGCAGCATCTGAACGCGCCCGCCATTGGCGCCTTCACCGGCACATGGCAACAACTGATCCGGCGTCTTGCCGGCCTCCATCTGCATGGCATTGGCCGTATAGCAGCCGACTTGCATCCACAGGCCGTTGATATCGTTCCAATTCTGTGTCGCCAGGATTTTCGAAAGTTCGGTACGTGCAACAGCCTGGCTCCACATGCCTACGGCTTCGCCAACGACCTTGATATCGGGATATTTCGCGAACACCTCCTTGGCCGCCGCAGTTCGCTGCGTGTCCACCGAAGTGCCCGGCACGCCGGTCATGACAATAATATTCCCTTTGCCATTCAATTTGTCGACAAGCCACTCTGCAGTGACGCGGCCGGCCTCTGTCTGGTCGATATGAATATTGTATGCGCAGGGCTCGGTGATTTCTGCGTCGTAAGCAAACACCTTGACGCCCTTGTCGCATGCATTCTTGACGACCTGGTTCAGGGCTGTCGGCGAGATCGGGAAAACCACAATCGCGTCGGCGCCCTGCTGAACCATGGCGTTGATCTGCTGGATCTGGCGTTGGGCGTTGGGCCCCGACACCTGGACCTGAAGGTCAACCTTGTCGGCCATGCTGGAATGCGCAGCCATGGCCTTGACCATGTTGGCAGCTTCCGCCTGCCAGTCGTTACCGATGTAACTCATGCTGAGGAAAATCTTGTATTTATCCTCGGCCTGCGCGGTGCCAAGCGCCATACCGCCACACAGGACGGTTGCCGCAGCAATACTCATGCATTTTGGTGAAATCTTCATATTACTCCTCCCATTCATAACGCCGGAAAAACCTCAATTCGGTCCGCGCTATAATTTGATCATAAATCAAATATTTCTGATTATGCAAGCCGGTTTGTTTTCGATTATGTTAGATTTGGATGACATCGCATGCCCGATCCAATAGGGATCGGCGTCACAAGAAGGGATGGCGCGATAGATGACGCCATGGGAACGGGATAGAATGAGCGCTGCGAGCAAGAAGCTGGAGATGAAGGTCGAACCGTTGCGCCGGGATACACTCCCCGAAAGGGTGTATCGGCAGGTTGCCGGGTTGATCCTCGACGGCGGAATCGCGCCCGGGCAACTCATCACTATCCAGGCGCTTGCCGAGGCTTTCCATGTCAGCGCGATGCCGGTGCGCGAAGCGTTGCAGCGATTAACCGCAGCCAACGCGCTTACCATCGTGTCCGGCCGGTCAATCGGAATCCCGCCGCTGACACTGGAGAGACTGACTGACCTGCGCAATGTCCGTCTTCAGGTCGAGGGAGCTGCTACGTCATGGGCGGCCAGCCATGCCAATGAGGAGACAATTGCCGAACTCAAACGACATCTGCACCGGATGGAAGAGGCAACGGCTTCAGGCGACACAAAGGCCTATTTGCAGGCCAACCGCGCCTTCCATTTTGCAATTTACCATGCAGCGCAATCACCGACATTGGCCGGCATCATCGAGAACCTCTGGCTGCAGATAGGCCCCTATCTGAACCTCCTGCGTGAATCGGGGAACTATGTCTCGTCCAATGCCCATCATCAGGACATCGTAAAAGCGCTAGCGAACCACGATCACGCTGCAGCCGAGGCAGCCATGGCCGGTGACATCAATGATGCCTTCACCGTACTCGCCAAGGTTCTTGCCTGACTTTTTCAAAGACTCTGTTCGCGTTTTGTGCACATTGGTGATAGGGCTTCTGAAACGCAGGAGATGTGACCATGGCATTGCCAAGTTGTTCAGCCATACTGACCTGGCTACAAAGTGGTGCATGAAAATACCGTCTGCAATGCCGCGCCTGAAGGGCTATCGTCACCCTCGTGAAATCATCGCCTATCTTCACGCCGACTGAAGCCGGTGTCGTCGCGGCTTTCTATGCACTGGTGATCAGCCTCGTCATCTACCGCGAACTGACGCTCAAGGCCCTCTACAATGCCATTCTCAATGCCGGTCGCATGACCGCGGTGATGAGAGCGGCGGTGCAAAATTAGTCCACGGTAGCGGCGGGATTGTCCCGCTTCGGGCGGCGTAAAACCCGGCCACCTATTTTCCTTCTGCAACGACAGCAGGAGGGTTGGGGATCTACACCG
>Ga0180016_100215_pt1 | contig 18581 bp, 13 predicted proteins | sample KR46_M_MetaG_FD_129673 | JGI IMG/M metagenome (GOLD analysis project Ga0180016, IMG submission 129673) | Groundwater microbial communities from the Olkiluoto Island deep subsurface site, Finland - KR46_M_MetaG | ecosystem: Environmental > Aquatic > Deep subsurface > Groundwater | place: Finland... | reverse complement strand
TGACAAGGTCTTAAGTACCAAGGATATTTTTGTATTAGCCTTTGGCGCCATGATTGGTTGGGGCTGGGTGGTTAACACCGGCATCTGGATTGAAACTGCTGGTGCCCTGGGCGCGGCGCTGGCCTTTATTATCGGGGGGATTATGGTGCTCTTTGTCGGCCTGACCTATGCCGAACTAACCGCTGCAATGCCGCAATGTGGTGGCGAGCATGTCTTTAGTTATAAGGCGATGGGGTCGACCGGTTCCTTTATCTGTACCTGGGCGATTATCCTCGGTTATGTTAGCGTGGTGGCCTTTGAAGCCGTCGCTTTTCCGACGGTCATCCAATATTTAAGCCCCAACTTCTTGCAGGGTTACATGTACAGCGTCGCTGGCTATGATATTTATGCATCTTGGGTAGCGGTCGGGGTGGTCACCGCGATCATTATTACGGTCATTAATATTCTGGGCGCTAAAACCGCCGCCAAGGTTCAAACCATTTTCACGGCCTTGATTGCCGGTGCCGGAATCCTGCTAATTGCCGGATCGGTCGTTAATGGCGACCCAGCCAATATTTCCACAAACATGTTTGCCGGCAATATTGACTTGGGCACCACCACCCTCGGCGGGGTACTTACTGTTGCGGTAATGACACCCTTTCTATTTGTCGGTTTTGATGTCATTCCCCAGGCGGCTGAAGAAATCAACGCTGGCTTTAAGAAAATCGGTTCGATTATGATTCTCTCGATTGTCATGGCAGTGGCCTTTTATGCCCTGATCATTCTGGCGGTAGCCTATGTGATGCCCTTAAGTGCGATGGCTGATTCAACCCTGGTAACAGCTGATGCCATGGGTTTAGCCTTTAACAGTAGTATGATGACCAAGGTATTAATTGTTGGCGGGATGGCCGGGATTATCACCAGCTGGAATTCCTTCTTAATTGGCGGTAGCCGGGCGATGTTCTCGATGGCGGAATCCAACATGATTCCAAAGGTGTTTGCCAAGCTGCACCCGAAATATAAAACCCCGGTCTACGCGATTGCCCTGATTGGGATCTTGTCTGTGATTGCGCCCTTCTTTGGCCGTAAAATGCTGGTCTGGATTGTTGATGCCGGCAGCTTCGGGGTCTGTTTAGCCTATGCGATGGTGTCCTTGTCCTTCCTGATTTTAAGAAAAAAAGCGCCCGATATGAAAAGACCCTATCAGGTTAAATATGGCACTTTTGTGGGGATCATGGCGGTTTTACTGTCTGGCTTAATGACACTCTTATATGTGATTCCACTGCCCTTTGCCTCAACCGCGCTGATCTTTGAAGAATGGATCATGGCCGGCGGCTGGGCACTCCTGGGAGCAATCTTCTATGGCTACTGCAAGTTCAAGTACGGGGCCGATTCTGGCGCCCATACCGATGTCGAGTACATCGATGTCGATGAAAATCCGGTCTTTGCCGGCCGTGTTGGCAGCGTCGTAGAATAACCGCACGGGCTACCGTGCGGGGTTGGTGCCCGGCTATCGTACCGACCAATTATTAATCTGTTGTTCGCTGCGGGAGCGGACAGGTTTATCAACCTGTTCGCCCCGATGCGTACAACATGATGTAATAATTGTCGGTACTAAGTTGGTGGATTATCGCATAAGTTAAAGGGTTAGAGCCCTTTATTTTTAGAAATGACAGTTTGATAGTTTGAAAGGAATAGTGATGAATAGTTTTAGTTTTAAGATACCACAGGAGATTATTTGTGGGGCGGATAGTATTGAGAAATTGCCGGAGCTGCTGGTTAAGCAGGGGCTTAAGAAAGTGATGGTGATTTCGGATCCGCTGCTGGAGAAGCTGGGGATGGTTGCTAAGATTACCGATAGCTTAGGCCGGGCGGGGCTTGCTTTTGATAGCTTTGTCGAGGTTGAGGCTAATCCCTCGGTGGAAACGGTTGAATTGGCGACGGCGGCTTTTACTGCCAGCGGGGCGGATTGTCTGATTGCTTTGGGTGGTGGTTCGCCGATGGATGTTGCCAAGGCGGTCGGGGTGCTGGCTAAGTTTGGTGGCACGATTACTGATTATGAGGGCGCCCACCTGGTTCCAGGCGCGATTATTCCGCTGATTGCGATTCCCACCACGGCTGGTACTGGCTCGGAGGTGACGGCTTTTGCGGTGATTACCGACCGTTCCCGCAATTATAAGATGACAGTCTTTAGTTATGAACTGATCCCGGCTTTTGCGGTACTGGATCCCAGCCTGGTGATGACGGCGCCCGAAAAAATCGCCGCTGCCTGTGGGATTGACGCCCTGGTTCATGCCATTGAGGCCTATCTGTCCAAGGCCGCCTCACCCTTTTCGGATGCGATGGCGGAAAAGGCGCTGGAGCTGATTGGTAACAACATCCGCCTCTTTGTTGCTGATCGTAGCAATCCCCAAGCGGCGGCGGCGATGCTTTATGGCAGTATGTTTGCCGGGATCGCCTTTGCCTGGGCACGGCTGGGCAATGTCCATGCGATGGCGCATCCGCTGGGTGGCTACTTTGATGTCCCGCATGGGGTCGCCAATGCGGTCTTGCTACCAACAGTGCTTAAATATAACGCCCTGGCCGATACCGGTCGCTATCAAAAAATTTACCAGTATCTCAAGCCAGGCCAGGATACGGCTGCTTTTATCCCTCAGACTTTGGTCGATGAGATCCTCAGTCTGACCGCTGCATTGGGGATTCCTCAAACCCTCAGTGAGGTCGGTGTGACCGCCGATAAGATCCCAGCCATGGCCGCAGACGCCATGAAAAGCGGCAATATTTTGGTTAATCCCCGAGCCACCACTGTCAGCCAGATTGAAGCGCTCTACCGGTTGGCCTTGTAGGGTTGGAATTATCTCAAGTAGTCAAGTATTATCAGGCTCAAACAGAAAATTAAGCATTAAAAACAGCAGCGACCGGTACCAAGGTCGCTGCTGTTTTTTATACCATCTAAGAGCCAACCGGGTGGGGTTGCTGGGCTTCTAGGAAATCGACGCAGAGGATGTATTTTTTGGCGGCTAGCCGGAAGACTCGCGAATAGGTGATGCAGAGGCTGCCGGTGGCCATCGATACATAGGGTTCAGAAATATAGGTGTCCTGCCGGCGTTTGATTAGATTGTAATAGAAGTTTTTAATTGAATGATCGACGCCCATTTTGGCGGAGTGAAAGACTAGTTTTTCGCAGGCGCCGATGTTTTTGGCGCCGATGGTGTCGCTGCATTGGATTCCGGCTTCATCGAGCACGTAGGCGCAATCGACCGCATCGGTCTGGAGCAGGCAGTGGTGCAGTTGGCCGTCAAACTCGTCGGGGTGATCGACCACCGCCAGCGCTTTGATCATCCCATTAACAGTTTGGGTGTAGGTTAGGCATTTTTGATTATAATCCTCAAGCTCCTGCAGCAGCAGGGCCTTGAAGGCATCGACGACCTCGGCGGTTTTGACAATCAGCTCGGCTTTGAGGACAAAACTGTCGCTGGGTCTGGCAAAATAGAAGCCCTGGATCACCTGACCGCCCAGCTTTAAGACTTGGATTGCTTCGGCGCGACTTTCGACCCCTTCGGCGACAATCAGGGCGCCAATCTTATTGGTCAGATTGACCAGCGACTTAAAGACCTCCTGCTTGTGATAAATGCGATCGATATCGGCGATAATCGAGCGGTCGATTTTGACGATGTCCGGTTTTAAGCCAGCAACCCGATCCATATTGGAAAAACCGGCGCCGACATCGTCCAGGGCAATCAGAAAGCCCTTATTTTTATAGGTGTCAACAAATTCCAAAAGACGCACGCTATCGAGCGCCTTGGACTCGTTGATCTCAATGACGATATTCTTGGGACTGATACCACTGCGGCAAACCTGATCACAGAGATAATTAGAGCCGCCAACCTCATCGATGATGGCCGTATCAAGGTTTAAAAAGAGCAAGAGATCAGGATTGGCCTGATGATAATCAACAAAGCCATCTAGAACGGCGTCGCGGCAAGCGCGATCAAGCGGTGTGGTCAGCCCCGCCAAAGCGGCGGCGTCAAAAAGCTGCTTGGGTTGGATCAGTTGATCAAAACCAGGAGCGATCCCCCGGATCAGCCCCTCCAGACCGAGGGTTTTTTTGCCGGTGACCGACATAATCGGCTGAAAGTAGGCCACCAGGCTTTTTTTTGAAATGATTTCATGAATGTCAAATACTGCTCCGGCAGCGTTTTTATTGTGTCTTGCTATTTTCAATTTTTTCTCCAGAATTGTTGCGATTTTTAGGGTTTGTTATTGTGACGGTGTTTTTTATCGTCAGATGGTCAAAAAGCTAAGTTAGTACCGACAATTGTTACATCATGTTGTACGCATCAAGGCGGACACGGCGATAGCCTGTCCGAACTTGCAGCGAACAACAGATTAACAATTGATCGGTACGGTAGTTTAGCAATACCTAAGAAGTATACGTTAATTGTACTGTGTTGGCGGGATAAATTCAACCCTTTTCGCAGATTCCAAAGTGCCCGAAGCGCGGCTGTCGGCCGCCACCAGCAACATCCAAAGATTTAAAAATCGTGGTGGATATGGTTACAGTTATGGCTGTGAATATGGGGCTCGGTTTCTTTGGACTTATACAGGATAAAATCCTGATAAGCCTGATTAATCGTCTCGTAATTTTCAAAAATGCTGATATTGCCAATATTGTCATGGACAGCCGTCATTAGTTCATGGACATGATGACGTTTTAAATAGTCGGGTAGACTGACATCAAAATTGACATAGGCACCGATTGCCAGCGCCTGGCCATAAAACTCGGCCAGCGCCTGCATATGAGTGGTCAGATCAAAGGACAGCAGGTTTTCATAATCCGGGACGGTGCCACACAGATAAGAAGTCAGAACCGCCTTGTTTTCAGCGCTGGTCAGGTTGTAATAGAGGTAAAAGCTGCGAAACCAGGCGCGCACCTCAGCTAAGAATAAAAAACAGGCCGAATCGGGGAAATGGGCGGCCCGTAAATTGGCAACCCCGTATTTTTCCTGAATCTCGGCGAAGTCAATCAGCCGGGTGTATTCATAGGCAATCGCCTGACCGTATTGCTGGCTCTGATCAAAAAGATCTTCATGGAGTAGCAGGTAGAAATGGCGGTCCTGGTCATCCGGCATCACCAGCAACTTGAGACGGTCGTCCAGGTCTTGTTTAGAGGCTTTAACAATCGCCTGATCGCATTTGCTGTTGGCCAGTTTTAGCCGCTCGGCATAGAGATCGGTGGTGATAATGAATTCCAGCGGGTAATCTTTTTCGACTTGATAAATGTGGTTATATGTTTGGATCATGTTTGTGATAAGAGACATCAGAAATCCTCCTTCAGGATACAATAAAGTTTTAGGAGCGCTAAAGGGCATATTCCTTTGGAACAATGCCAATTGGCCTGGCGGTAACAAGAAAGTGTTACTTAGTGTAGTATAACCGTTTCGGGGGATGGTGTAAATGGGGAAATCTTGATTTTGTGGAATCTGGGCAACCGATTAAGTAAAAAACTGTTTACTAGGTGGCGGTTCGGGTATATTTCAGTTAACATCAACACCGGGACTAAACTTTTTCTGCTAGTCGGGGATTGAAAGGATGTCGATATGAATTGGTTTGCCGCAATCTATTTTAGCTGTTTCAGTTATTATTTTATGACTGGTGCGGAACTGATGGGATTGGCAACAATGCCAAGGACGAAGCGATTATTGTTTCGACCATTGTCTTAGGCATTAAACTCGGCTGCAGCACCATTGCTGAAGGGGTCGAGAATGAACGGCAGCTGCATTTTCTAAAACAGCACGGTTGCGAATAAATTCAGGGCTATTATTTTTATCAGCCAATGCAAGCCCCAAAAATTGAGCATGAATTGCTCAACCACTGTAAAAAAAACAATGGGCTGGTTTGTCTGCCAGCCCATCAAATTACCGCAGTGCCCCGCTATTATATGTAAATCGGGGTCGGTTTTTAATCGGCAGACTGTCGCGCTGTTCTATCAGGGGGGTGACCTTTAACTATTCTATTTTGGGCAAGGGGCTGGTCGCCGCCGTTCCGATTTTAGCGGTTTTTAAAAAGACCAGCAGTTCTGCCTCGCTCAGCGGTTTGGCGTAGTAATAACCCTGTGCCAGGTGACACTGGTTTTTTTTGAGAAACGCGATCTGTTCGGTGGTTTCGACACCTTCGGCAATGACCTGCAGATTGAAGTTTTCGGCCAGTTCGATGATCACCTTGGCAATTGCGCCGTCGTCATGGTCGGGAATATCTTTGATGAAGGCGCGGTCAATCTTTATTTTATCAACGGTAAATTTCTTGAGGTAGGAAAGCGACGAATAACCAGTTCCAAAATCATCAATGGCAACCGGGATCTTGGCTTTATTGAAGGTGGACAAGACTTCTTCGCATTCTTTTTCATTATCCATCAGCGTCCGTTCAGTGATTTCCAGCTCTAGCAGCTCAGCCGGCAGGCCGGTTTGCGCGAGCATTGCGGTGATAATGTCGTTGATATAAGGCAGTTTAAACTGTAGCTTGGTCAGGTTGATGGCGATCGGAATGGGATGACCCAAATCGTAGAGCCGTTTGCCAAAATGGCCGGCGCTTAACAGCACCCATTCACCAATTGGCAGAATCAGATTGGATTCTTCGGCAATGGCAATAAAGTGGTCGGGTGGGATCATCCCGCGCGGACTGAACCAGCGAATTAGTGCTTCAATGCCGACGATGCGATGGTCGCGGATATCGAACTGCGGCTGATAATAAAGCCGGAATTCATTGTTGACGAGGGCATTGCGCAGCTGCTGCTGGATTTCATATTTATGGAGTGACAGGTTGTTGATATGCTGGTTATAAAAGGCTAAGCTACTGAATTGATCCTCAATGACATTGTTAAGCGCTGTGGTGGCGGTTTTAAAAAGTCGCAGGTAACTGCTGGCATCGCTGGGGTAGAGGCTGATGCCGATATTGGTTTCAATGATAAAGCTTTGATTATTAATGAATAGATCAGCACTCAGATCCTTTGACAATGCCAGCGTCTCGAGATAGAGCTGTTCCGGCGACTGGAGCTGGGTTTTAAAGATCCCGAATTCATCGTTATTCAGGCGCGCCAGAAAATCCTGGTCGGAGACGCTTTTGGAAAGCCGTTCGGCCAGTTCGATGATGATCGCATTACCAAAATCGAAGCCGTGGGCCTCGTTGATAATGCGAAAATCGGCAATGTTAATGAGAATCAGGGCATGACTGGCGGTCTGACTTTTATCAGCTGCGATTAAAGCGGTGGCCTCTTGATCAAGAAAAAGTCGGTTAGGGAGCCCGGTTAAGGGATCCACATATTTTAAATCATTGAGCTTTTTCTCAATTTGCTTTTTAAGCGTTAAATCGCTGATATTGCCGATGTAATAGCAACCTTCAGCGGTCATCACCTGACTGATTTTAAGAAATAGTGTCAAAGCGCTGGCACCGGCAGGGGTATGGCTAATTTCGCCGCTAAAGCGCTCGTGGATTGCCAGTTGGGCAATGACGTTTTCGTCGATTAGCAGATGGCTTTCGCGCAGGTTGATATTGACGACGTCGGCATCGGCAAGGCCGACAATCTGCGGACAGGCGGCATTATGGTAAATACAGCTAAAGTTCTGATCAAGGATAAAGACCCCTTCTTCGGCGCCGGCCAAGAGCGCGAGGCTCATTTCAAGCCGTATCTGAATTGCCTTGCGGTTCTTTATTTCCTGATTGAGGGTGGTGTTATGGTGTTCAATGGCGGCAATATTCTCAAGAATCCGGCGGCTTGTCTGATGGAGACAATTGGCGAGGACACCAATCTCATCGGCGCGGGCATAGAATCCGGCGGGCAGATTGATCGGCGTATCATCGTGACTGAAGGAGTCAATCGCGGCAGCGATCGTGGCCAGCGGTTTACTGATCAGACTGGTCAGGCTGCGAATAAACAGCCCAATGATCACCACCAGCAATAAAAAGAGCAGCCCGTTAATTCCGATAAACTGGTAGAGCGGCGCCAGCACCTCGGATCTGGGGATGACCGTGGCGACAATCCAGTTGCTTGTTTTAGTGGGGACATAGGCCAGATAAAAGGGGGTGCCCCTATTAGCGACGTTGACCACCCCGCTGTTGCCGGAAAAGATGGCACTACCAAAGTCGTTCAGACTACTATCGAGATTGGCGGCCGTAATTTTTGCATCGGGCGCCTGTTCGGGACGATAAAAAATACCACCGTCCTTATTGATCAGCAGGGTTTGGCCGTTGGTTCCGATCTGATGGGAATTCATCAGTTGGTAAATATCGGACACTCTTACATCAATACCCAAGGCGCCGAGGGTCTGCTTGTCGGTGCTAATTGGGGTGGTAATCGAGACGACAAGTTCCTGGGTGACAAGATCGATATAGGGTTTGGTGATGGTCGTCTGGCCGGCGGCAATGGTTTCTTTGAACCAGTCGCGTTCGCTCATCTGATAACCCGGTGCCGAATCAAAGGCGGCATCGGAGGTGATCAGGTCATTGGCCGCGGCGATGGCAACGAAGGCGAGGTTGAGATTCGCATCAGAAGCTTTAATTGCCTGCAGTGATTGGGTGACTCGAAAAAAGAGCGGATGGGTGCGTTTTTCAGATTGTGATTTTATTTCGGCGAGCACCTGAAGGAAGTCCTAGTTGGTTTTCATCTGTTCAACGATGACACTATTTTTCTCAAAGGTGCTGTCAATTTCGGTCGCAATCAAACGGGCATCCTTTAAGAGGGCGGACTCGCTGTTTGCCGCAAAGAAAGTATAAAGCATTTGAACCGAAAATAATCCATAAAGCAAAGTTGAACCAATCACAAAGGCACTCAGGACGAGGACGATGCGCCGGATCAGACTTTTTTTAAACCATTTCATAAGACACCCCTTTTGCTGAATTGTCGGAACAAACGATCAAAGCATTCGTCTGTTGTATTGATACCCTAATCTGTAAAGAAATCGCATCTGGGGAAGAAATTTGATCAGACTGAGGTGGTTTAATGATGCGTAAACAAAAAAAAGCAGCGACTGTTTGAGACGCTGCTTTTTGTTTCGGTATCCTTACAAAACATGATAAGAAATTGAGTTCTTGCTTGACAAAAACAGATATATCTTATATAGTGAATATAGGATATATCTTATAATTGCAAAAGGCTGAATCAATGCAAGAAAAATTTGATGTGCTGTTTTATGAAAAAGAAGACGGTTCCGAACCGGCTAAAGAATTTCTAAATAGTCTTGATAAAAAGATGCTGGCTAAGATGACTCGGACTATAGCTGTTTTACAGACTAATGGACCATCACTTAGAGAGCCATATTCAAAATCACTTGAGGGTGGAATTTTCGAGTTGCGTGCCAAGGTTGGTTCAGATATCTCAAGAGTCTTATATTTCTTTTTTATCGACCAACAAATTATTCTAACGAATGGATTTATCAAAAAAACGAATAGAACACCGATACGTGAAATTGAAAAAGCAAATAAATACCGAGCCGATTATTTAACAAGGGAGGCGAAAAAAAATGAGTCGATTTAATGATTATTTAGCCGAGAAAATGGGCGATCCTGAATTTAAAGCTGAGTATGATGCTTTGGAGCCGGAATTTGCCATTATCCAGGCCATGATTGACGCCCGAAAAAAGCTCGGTCTGACCCAAAAACAACTTTCTGAAAAAACAGGGATTGCTCAAGCCGATATCAGCAAATTGGAAAACGGCAATGCCAATCCTTCTTTAAAAACACTACAACGATTGGCCCACGGCATGGGAATGAATTTAAAAATTGAATTTATACCTAACCAGCACCAGCTTAATAAATAATTGCGTCATGACTGTTGGATCCGGTGCTTGTTTTAGGTGGCAAAGGATCACTGCAGGCTAAGGTTAAGTACATGCACCCAGGTTTTGCTAGAAAGTAAAGCCTGGGTGGTTTTAAAATTCATAAGGAGAAAATCAAAGATGGCTAATAATTGGGATAAAGGTTTATTAAAAGTCGAGGAAGAGACCCCAAAAGGTAAATTTCGAGCTGATGGCGTGTGAAACGGTAATTGCATCGACACCTGAGCCGAATAAAGAAAAGCTTAAAGGGTAAGCGCCGCATCAGTTATTATAGAAGTTGAATTAAAGAATTATCAAGAATGAACTAACAATTGCCCAGTGTGCGGGCGATTAATAATCGCCCCATTAAATATTTAATTCAACCTCTATAGCATTTTTTGAGGTTGCTGATGGTTTTTAATAAAAATGAGGGCGTCATTTGCCATCAGCGGCTTGCTATAATAATAGCCTTGGATAAAGTCGCAACCACATTGCATTGTTGATCAGGTGATGTTTAAGTTTGGCCAGTAAGTTACTGACAAAATCGGCTTCATAAAACTGCACGACGGAAATATTGATCGATACGGTAGAGACTTTTTGTTGATTCTTTTGAAGCATTTTGATAAAATCAATGGCCATGTCGATAACTTTGTCGCCTAACTCTAATATTTGTCCACCGGTTTCAGCGATCGGAATAAACTCACTCGGAGAAACTGCGCCATAGCAGCTGCTATTCCACCTTAATAAGGCTTCAAAGCTGTGAATTTGCGAACCATCTAAGGTCATAATGGGTTGAAAGACCAGATAGAACTCATCATTTTCGATGCCGTGTTCAATCGCATTAATCATGTTATATTCGTTGTCAAATAGCTTTTCCAAACTATTTTGTTCGGTTGCCAGCATTAAGTCGAAATCGATGTTTGCATACTTATCGACAAAAACATCTTTTTGGGTTGACATAATATAGGCTTCGGAAATTCGTTTAGAATCGAGATTCTCGGTATAAATATTAGCGGTGGGATAGCTTTCTAAAATTGCCGTTCGGATCCCTTCATCCTGGCCAGACGTCCACTGATAACATAAGTCATAGGAATGAATAATCATGATGTTAGGGGCATCTTCTTTGGCAAAGACCGGGGAATCCATCAAAAAAAATGGCAAATACTAGGATAGTGATGCGTAGTCCTAAACTCCTGAATACAATCAAAGTTGTTTTCATTGCTTGATGGTCCCTCTCAGATTTAAAACGTACGGAGCACGTTAAATTTTATATTAGTCTACGATGCGTCTCTAGTAGCTTTTTTTTAAAAGAAATTAAGGGTCTTTTTTTTGATTATAACATGTCTTAAGACTCCCGTATATTGATTTTTATAGAGCTTTGAAATCTTGCTGAATTCAAGAAATCGTGGTAAAGCGCGGGCACCACCAGGGGTATCGGTGATTTCGCCGCGATCGCGTTCGTGCATAATTAGCAGACAATTCGAGAGGACATCCAGCTCATCAAAGACATTTACCTCAGTGTCGGCTGTTCGCAGCGGCTAGGCGCGCTGTTGGTTACTGTAGTTAAAAACAAGACCAATCTGACAGCCGATACGGCGCTGCCTGCGCAGATTGAAAAAGCCGCTCCCGAGAATTACACCGTCGCCAGCTGGGCGGCTGTTAGTTTTGTGTAGCAGGTGGGTAAAAAGTAAAATGACATTAACGTAAATAAATTTGGGGAGGCACATGATGATTTTTATGGGTTTGTTTCTAACGGGGCTGGTCAGCGGTCTGATTCATTGGTTGATCCGGCGCAACAATGGAGCGTTGCTGGCCGAAACGCTGCTGCTGCACCAGCTGTTTTTTCTGGGGGTTGCGATGACGATCAGCTTTATGGGCCATGTCCTGATGAGCGAGGAGATTGCCGCCCAGATTGGCTGGGTCTCCAACGGCTTTCAGAAAGAGCTCGGTTATGTCTCCCTGGGGATAGGCATCTGCGGGTTTCTGGCGGTCAAGTTCCGGGGGGCCTTCTGGGCGCCGATTATCATCATTTCGGTGGTGTTCTTTTTTGGCGCGGCGCTCATCCACCTGCAGGAACTGCTGGCGCTGGGTAATTTCAACCCCGGCAATGCCCTGATTATCATTCCCGATCTGCTTGGGCCGGTGACCCTGGTGGTGCTGGGGTTGCTGACGCTCCGGGAGAAACGGCGGTCAGGCGCTGTGTGATCACGTCCAGGTTGAAGATAAGGGCTGGCATTGCGATAAAAACGATACCAGCAACTGGCCGCGGGACGGCGACCACGCCGGGATCCGGGGCGAGAGCCTACGGATTGAAGCGGTTAAGATCGTCTTGACCGCTGCCGACGGCCAGGCGGTTTCTGATTTCAGCGTCAGATACCGCTAAAATTTGTGAAATGGGATTGCAATTATCCGTAAAAATCGTCATCATAGCATATGTCTATTGTATTCATACCCCAATCTGTTGCCTCGTTACAAAACGTGCTTGATAAAGTGTGTTGATTTATGAAATTGATTTTAGTGCAAAGAGGTGTCTTTTATGAGTTCCAAGAATCGAGTTGTAATATCATTTATGGTCTTCATATTGGTGATGTCTCTATTTATATTTACAGCGGCAATTGAATATAATCGAAGCTATCAAAATCACATCAAAGAAACGCAAGATACCTTTAGGTATGTCAAGATTAATCTAGAAAATGTAATCACATCGAGAATGGCAGCCATCAAAGGACTAAACGCATATATTGAAATAAATCCGGATTTTAATCAAAATGAGTTTAATTATTTTGCAAAAGGGATTTATGAATCTTCTAGTGATGTTGTTCAGAGTATGTCGTTTTTGACCGATACAAAAATCACACACATTTATCCATTTGATGATTACAAGAGCATCATTGGCGTGGATTTAAGTTTAAATGAAGAACAAAAGGCTTGGATTGATTATGCAAAATCTAATCAGAAGGCCATCATAACAGCGCCAGTTAATCTCGTTGAGGGTGGAGTTGGAATTGTTGTAAGAATCCCTGTTGAGCGAAACAACAATTATTTTGGCCAAGTTTCGATTGTTTTTGATTCAGATAAAACGTTAAAGTCAAGCGGACTGATTGAGCTTGCTGACCATTATTATGTTGAATTATCAAAAATTGATGAGCTAAGCAAATTGGAGCGTGTTATTTGAACCAATAAAGTAACTGACGACACTTTTTCTGACAACAATATAATTTTTCATCACGTTAATCTATATGATGCGACAATGATTGTAAAAGCCGTTCCTAAAAGTGGTTTTGATGGCAAATCGGTATTGTTCTATTTAATTCTTTTGATCGGCTGGCTGATTGCCCTAGTGTCATGTTTTATGGCATATAAACTGTTAGCAATTACAGTGAATTTGAGTCATTCAGAGAAGGCTTTAAAAGAAAATAATGAAGAATTAGGCGTTATGGTTAATCAACTTAATGCTCAAAACAAAGAAATCCATCAGCAAAAAGAGTATATCGAATTTTTGGCTGATAGTGATTACCTGACTAATTTATTCAACAGAAGAAAATTTACGAAAGATATTATGCATCATATTAAGTTAGAAGAGAGCGGAACAATTCTGCTGCTAGATATTGATAATTTCAAAAATATCAACGATACGCAAGGCCATCATTATGGTGATAAGGTGCTGCAACACATGAGTTGTATCATGACAGAAGTCCTATCCAAGAATACAACAGTGTATCGCATTGGTGGTGATGAATTTGCGATCCATCTGTCAGGGATATGTGACAATGAAAAAATCGAAGCGCATATAGCATTACTTTTTGATGCACTGATAGAAAATAATTACATTGAAAAAATAAAGAATCGAATTACTGTAAGCATCGGCATTGCAAAATATCCGCTCGATTCAAGTAATGTTGACGATCTGCTAATAAAGTCAGATATTGCCATGTATCAAGCTAAAAATCAAGGAAAAAATAGATTTTGTTACTTCACAGAAAACTTGATTTCTGATTTTGATTATAATGTTAAAATTGAAAGAGAATTGCAAAACGCTTTGGAATTAGATAAATTCAAGTTGCTTTATCAGCCGATTATAGATTCGAGAACCGGTCACGTTTCATCGTTTGAAGCACTCTTAAGAATAGAAGATTCACTACTGTCGCCCTTGCAATTTATTGCTGTCGCAGAAAATTCTGGACTGATCATAGCAATCGGCCATCAGGTCATTGATCAAGTTTGTCGGCAATTGCGCAACTGGAAAGCAAATCATGGCGCGATTAAGCCAGTGGCAATTAATATTTCTGCCAAACAGCTTTATGATGGCAAAATTGTCGATTATCTTAAAGATACCCTAGCTAAATATGATATTGCACCGAATCTTATCGAAATAGAGATCACCGAAAGTGTTTTGATTGAGAATTCAGACTTTAACATTGCGTTGTTGAGTGAGTTGCGTCATTTTGGGTTTAAAATTTCGCTTGACGATTTTGGAACCGGTTATTCATCATTGAGTTACTTAGCTTATATGCCGGTCGATAAAGTAAAAATCGATAAGAGTTTAAAAGACCGTTTTCTTTTTTTAGAGGACCATTCTATCATGGAAGGAATTATTTCAATATGCCATGGATTAAAGTTACAGGTTGTAACCGAAGGGGTTGAATCAAAAGAGGATTACCAACGGTTGCGCGCCTTTGGATCTGACTTTCTTCAGGGATTTTACTTTCAAAAGCCGATCGAACCTGAAAAAGCGATCAAGTTGTTAGATCAGAAGTATTTCACGTAAGCTATGAATTAAAGGGTAGAGCAGGTCTTCTTAGATAACTGATCTACCCGCTGCTAAAATCACTTGATGGCGAGTATCGGCTGCTAGCAGTAAAAAACTATGCCGTTTTTTATCTGGTCAAGAAGCCGCAAGAAGTTGTCGAAATTCAGGCCGTTTTTTATGCCATGATGAATTTTTCAAAGACCGTCAAATCTTGACAAGCCAATAATACGACCCCAAGCTCAGATCAATTGACTGGGCTTTTTTACGGCACTAAAGGGGCGACTTGGAGAGGCGATGGTGATCAGGCGCGAAACAATTGTGGTTAAAAATAGGCGATTGAAAGAATCGACAAAAGTCTCATGGAGTGATAAAATAAGAGCAGCGATTTCATAAAAATGACAATGAATTAGAGTGATAATGAATTAGAATGATAAGAAATTTCCAACAAAAACTTAGGGGATTGGAGAAGAAATGAAAATCAAATTGCTTTACTGGGTTGGCTTGATGATCCTGGTGTTTCTTTGTTTGACGGTAACGGCTTTTGCAGTTGACAGCCCAGTCGGGGTAGTCTATCGGGGTCATATTCAGGATTTGGGCGATTATCCGTCCGATGGCAGCTGGCTGGACAGCCCCGAGATGATTGGCACCAAGGGTCAGAGCAAGCGGATTGAGGGCTTTGCGATCAAGCTGACTGGGGATATCCCGGCTGACATGGTGATCCGTTATAACGTCCATGTTCAGAATAAGGGCTGGCTCTATGATGCAAACGATTCCACTGACTGGCCTCAAGATGGCGACTATGCCGGGACGAGCGGGCAAAGCTTACGGATTGAAGCCGTCAAAATCGTTCTGACAGATACATCAGGCGAGGCGGTTTCCGGTTACAGCGTCAAATATCGCGGCCATGTTCAGAATCTTGGCGATCTGCCAGCCGATGACAGCCAGTGGTTGGCCGATGGCGCCCAGTTGGGCACGGTCGGCAGTTCCTTGCGGCTGGAAGCGCTGTTGGTTGCTGTAGTTAAAAACAAGACCGATCTGACGGCCTATACGGCGCTGCTTGCGCAGATTGAAAAAACCGCTCCGGAGGACTACACCGTCGCCAGCTGGACGGCCTTGCAAACGGCCATTGAAAGCCATGCGGTGACGGCCGAGCAGTCACAGATGACGGTCAATGCTGCAGTTAAAGCGATCCAGACGGCTTATCACCAACTGGTTAAAAAAGCTGAGCCGGTGGTCTATGACAGCGCCGGAACCTTCGGCCCGGCCAGCGGCAATGAAACCATTGATGCTGATGTCACCCTTGTCGCCGATGCCGTAATACTTCAGAATCTGGTGATTGAAGGCCAGCTAACCATCAGTGAGGCGGTCGGGGATGGCACCGTGACCCTGAATAATGTGACGGTTATGGGGGATACCTTTGTCCGCGGCGGCGGGGTTAACAGTATTCACATTAACGGCGGGTCTTATAAAACCATTGTGATGGAAAAAACTGCCAGCGGGGCGGTCCGGATTGTGGCTACCGACGCCACCGGCTTGGCGGTGGTGATTGCCGAGGATGCCGCCGGCGAGACGATTATCTTAGAAGGAGCCTTTGACAGCGTTGCCGTCAATGCCCCCGAGCTGAGCGTCACCACCGCTGGCCCGGCCACCACCATCGGTCGGTTGAGCGTGGGAGCGACGGCGGCCGGCAGTATCCTTAATCTCGCTGCCGGAACCACCGTCCAGGCATTGATGATCAATGGCAAAAGCGCCATTAAAGGGCCGGGAAATGTGATCGGGGCCATTGTCAATGTTGATGGGGTGGTCTTTGAAAAAGCCCCGCAACGGCTGATGGTAGCCCCCGGCCTGACCGTACCACCGGTTGTGACGCCAGTGCCACCACCGTCTGACCCCGGCCCTGGCTCCCCTGCCAAAAAGCAGCTGTCCATCAGTGCACCCACCATTACCACCGCCAAATACTATGACGGGACAACCCGGGCGGCGGTGACCGCGGGTACCCTGACCGGAGTGGCTCCCGGAGATCAGGTAACCGTCACCGCCATGGCCAACTATGACAGTAAAACGGCCGGCGGCGACAAGCTCATCCAGGTCACGTATACCCTGGCTGGGGCCGATGCCGGTAATTACATTAAGCCGGGGAATACGGCGGCTTCCGGGATCATTGCCCCAAAACCGCTGAGCTTTAATATCTTTACTCATCGCATTTCAAAAGTATATGACGGAACCAATAAGGCAGCGGTCGAAATCGGTCATCTTATGGGCATCGTCGGCACTGACGAGGTCAGTATATTGTCAACGGCAGCCAGCTATTACGATGAAACGGCCGATACCCATAAGTTCATCACGGTCAGCTGTATCCTGACCGGGAGCGACAAAGATAATTATCAGGCGCCAATTTATACCCTGTTTGGCGAAATCACCCCTCAGCCCTTAACGGCTGCCGGGGTAGTTGTCAGCACCGATAAAAGCTATGATGGCTCCACAAATGCCAACGTGACCGATAACGGGACGGTTACCGGGGTCGTCGGAGCGGATGATGTCATCGTGACCCCGATTGCCAACTATGCAACCAAAAAAGCGGAAGCGAATAAGCCCCTCACCGTGACCTATGTCTTAACCGGGGACGAGACTGTTTTGGGAAACTATACCGCCCCGGTGGATGAAATTTATCCCACCGCCGGGGCGATTACCCCCATTGATCTTGTCATGAGCGGGATTACCGTGACCACCGCCAAAGCATACGACGGCACCGCGACGGCAGCGGTCACCAATCCGGGCACAATCGACAATAAATATCGCCAGGATGATGTTGTGCCGATCACCACGGCAGCTTATTCGACCCCAGCAGTGGGCGATAAACTGGCCGTCTGGGTCACCGTTTCGCTAACCGGTGCCGATCGGGAAAATTATCGGCCGCTGACCAGGTTGGTGACCGATCAGGGGGAGATCACCAGCAAACAGCTAACCGTTGCCAGTCAGAATTTGACCACCACCAAGGTCTATGATGGCTTGGCGACGGCGGCGGTGACGGAGGTGACCCTCAGCGGTGTGACTGAGGGCGAAAACGTTGCGGTGACGGCCACGGCGTCCTATAACGACCCGCAATTGGGCTCGGAAAAACCCATTACTGTGGTGTATCAAATTACGGGCGAGGACATCGGTAATTACCTGAAACCGGATGATTTTACCACCACTATTGGGGTGATCAAAAAAGATCTCCGGGTGGTCAGCTATGATAGCAGCACGGGCAGTTGGTCGGCGCAGACGGTTGCCAATGAACTGGCCATTGCGACGGAACTGCCCCAGGGCTTTCGTATCTTTGCCGTCGATCATGACGGGGCCGTCTTTGCCGGAGCCGGTTATGGCACCATTAAACAATACGGCGGCGGAAACACCTGGGAGACACCCTTTAGCGGTGATTTATTACTGGCGAATCCAGTTTATGCCGGGGTTGCTGATGGCATCGCATTGGCGGTCGACCCCACGGATGGCAAGGTCTATCAGATTACCCAAGACGCGGATACTTGGACCGACTCCCTGACCACCATTATTTTAGCAGACCGGGAAGTCATCGGGGCCTATCAAACGGCGGCAGGGGCGGATTGCTATCTGGTTCTGAAGCAGGAGGGGAAATTAATCCAATACAATTTGACGACAAAAACCGAGCTGTATCCGCTAATCGAGTTTCCGACTATCCCGGATGATTATCAGATCTGCGGGGTTAATGTTGCCGGCGGTCAGCTGAATATCTACCTCTGGCCGCTGTCATGAGCATGCATGAAGCATGAAACGGCTGCCCAGGCTGACTGCCTGACAACGCACCGTCTGACGGCGCTGCTTTTTAGTGCTTAAACCTTCCAGTGATGGGAGGTTTTTTTGTTGGCATTCGTCCGGCGCTGTGCTAGTGATACAAATTGATACTAATTGGTATCAGCAAGAAGGACTGTCATGGATGTGAAAAAAATTGCCGTGATGCTGTCGGACAAGCATCTCATTGATTTAAACGGATTTAGAAAAGGCCATTGCCTTGCTGGATCAGTTTC
>Ga0180016_100213_pt1 | contig 18643 bp, 15 predicted proteins | sample KR46_M_MetaG_FD_129673 | JGI IMG/M metagenome (GOLD analysis project Ga0180016, IMG submission 129673) | Groundwater microbial communities from the Olkiluoto Island deep subsurface site, Finland - KR46_M_MetaG | ecosystem: Environmental > Aquatic > Deep subsurface > Groundwater | place: Finland... | reverse complement strand
GGAGGAGCAAGAGGCTTAAATCAAAATACCAGCGTCGCTTCGCTCCGACCAAGTGGCCGCAATGCCCCGGAACGGGTGGCCGCTTTCAGCCGGATCAGGTGGCCGGAATCACCGGAATGCGCATCCCTATTCAAGGCAAGGCTGGACCTCTGTTGGTTTGTGAGGGCCTGGCCACCGGATTGAGTCTGCATGAAGCCGCAGGCTTGACTGTGGTAGTGGCCTTTGCAGCTAACAATCTAGAAGTTGTGGCCCGGATGGTCCGGGAGCGTTACCCGAAACGGGAGATCATCTTGGCCGGCGATGATGACCACGCTACGACGGGCAACCCAGGCGCTTCCAAAGCCCGTGCCGCGGCCTTAGCTGTGGGGGGAAAATTGGCCCTGCCAGTGTTTACCCCGCGTGGGAGCGGGACGGACTTCAACGATCTGCACCAAGCCCAGGGGCTGGAAGCGGTCAGGACCCAGGTGGAGGCAACCCATCCACCGGAGTCGGCGGTTACCGCTGAAGCATCGTGGCCTGAGCCGGTGCCCTTCGAGACACACACCGCCCCCCCGCTGCCCGTGGATGGTCTACCGGACTGGGCGCGGGATTTCGTTTTGGCTGCGGCCGAACAAATACAGGTAGCCCCCTGCCTGGTTCTGGTCAATGTCCTCGGCGTTGTATCCGCCTGCGCTGCACGCCGCTTCCGAGTACAGGTACACGAAGGTTATTCCGAGCCACTAAACCTGTATCTACTGGCCCCTGCCCCGCCTGCTGAACGCAAAAGCGCCGCCCAAGCCGTCTGTTTAGCCCCCTTGCTCGATTGGGAACGGGACCAAGCCGAGTCCATGCGGGACAAAATCAAAGCCGCAGCCAGCCGGCGCAAGAACCAGGAGGCCATTATCTCGGGATTACGAGGCAAGCTGGCCAAGGCAAAGACCGAAGACCGGGCCGCACTCATGACCGAGGTAGAGCGGTTGGAATTGGAACTTGAGGAAGTGCCCAGGTCGCCGCGCCTAGTGGCTGATGATGTGACTGCCGAGGCCCTTGCAGCCCTCATGTCAGATAACGGTGAGAGGATGGCTGTAATGAGCGCCGAGGGCGGCCTGTTTGACACGCTCGGTGGCCGCTACCAAAACGGCCTGCCCAACCTTGACCTGATTCTCAAGGCTCACCCTGGCGAGCCGGTGCGGGTGGACCGCAAGGGCGGCCAGCCAGTGATGATGCACGCCCCGGCCTTGACTCTGTGCATCAGTCCCCAGCCCGATGTGCTGGCCAGTCTGCCGAGCAAACCTGGTTTCCGAGGAAGAGGCCTCCTGGCCCGCTTCGCATATGTGTTGCCTGAGAGCCGGATGGGCCGTCGTAAGCCTCTCGGCCAGGCCATGCCCGAGCATGTCAGTCGCGCCTATGCAGCGGCCCTGTATGAGCTTTTAGGCTTGGACCCTGGCCAAAGGGATGAGCCCCTGGAACACCTCCTGCAATTGGGGCCAGCCGCCCACGATGCGTGGTGTGAGTTCGCCTCGGCCATCGAGGTTGAACTTGTGGATGGCGGCCAATTTGAGACCGTGCAGGATTGGGCCGGCAAACTGCCTGGCTTGGCTGCCCGCCTGGCAGGACTACTGCACGTTATGAAGCACTTGGCTGAGGCTCCTGTCCACGCGGTATCTGGGCAGACCATGGAGGCCGCCCTGTCCTTGGCCGGGACCATGGTGGGCCACGCCCTGGCCGCTTTCGGGCTCATGGGAGCGGACCCGGACCAAGAAACCGCCAAGAAAGAGCTGGCCTGGCTCAAGCGTGCAGGCGTGAACAGGTTTACGGCGCGTGACGCCCACCGAGCTGTGCGCGGCACATGCCCCAAAGCAGAGCAGGTACGCCATGGCCTCGCCATTTTGGAAGAGCGGGCCTTTATTTGGCAAGAAGCTCCGTCAGAGGTGCGGAAGCCAGGCAGAGCCCCAAGTCCAACATATGTGGTCAACCCCAAGCTGTGGGGGCCTGAGTCATGAGCTGGCGCGACACCCTGGCTGCATCACTGGGACACCCCCTCCCTGATTCAGGAGAACCAAAAACCTGGGGGCAGACCCCCATGGACAAATTGGACAATATGGACACAAATATTAGCCGACCGAATTTTGTCCATACTGTCCATTCTGTCCATAGGGTACGGGAGGCCGAGGTACTGGCCGAGCCTTCCACCCAAGACGGGCTGAACAAGAGTGCTCCTACCCTCGCCAAAGTGGAGACCCCGGCTGGACACAGCCCTCCCCCCACTTCGGCACAAGAGTCTTGGGCCTGTTGGTGTTGTGGTGGCCGGCAATACTTCCTGAACACGGCTGGCCAGCCAGTCTGCACCCGTTGCCACCCACCGGTTGACCACATCCGGTTCCCAATCCACTGACAGGCTGAGCAATCGTCCGGAGACTTCTCCGTAACGCCTGCCATAACGCCCGTTATCTACTGGATTGCAGAGATTTTGCTGTATCCCAAGTATGTTGCACTCATCATACAGCATCCGCTCATAACGCTGACAAAACAGAAACATCTGCCTCAACTGGCACAAATGTAACGGTTTTGGCCAAGGCTGAAGCTTTAGGCTTGCATCTCGCTTATGGGGGTATTTCAGGCAAACTGGTAGGTTTTCAAGGTCGAGACTTGTATGCCGCTTGGTGCAACCTGGAGCGGATCCGGCGGGCCCTGGTTTTCTAAGCTGCCTATGCGGCAGTGAACTAGCGCTTGGTGGCGTGATTTAAGGTTCTGTGTTTCTAAGCTGCCTATGCGGCAGTGAACACGGGTGGTCTGTTTTCTTTCAAGCAACACCTTTTCTAAGCTGCCTATGCGGCAGTGAACGTTATCTTGCTTAGTCTGCCCCGTACCTGCCATTTCTAAGCTGCCTATGCGGCAGTGAACTGCGGTGCGTGGTTTCGTGGCCGATGTTTCCATTTCTAAGCTGCCTATGCGGCAGTGAACAAGCTCAAGAGGCTGGGGCTGAGCAAGGTTGATTTCTAAGCTGCCTATGCGGCAGTGAACGCAAGTGCCTGACTCTTCAATTCGAGCTGGAATTTCTAAGCTGCCTATGCGGCAGTGAACGCGGGGATTAGGCGTTTCATGGTTTCCTCCTTTTTCTAAGCTGCCTATGCGGCAGTGAACGCCGAGGTCACCCTGGCCGCCTCCACCGCCACTTTCTAAGCTGCCTATGCGGCAGTGAACACGAAAAACTCGATCATGCCGCGGGCCTTCTTTTTCTAAGCTGCCTATGCGGCAGTGAACGCAGGAGACGTACCCCTCTAACCAGGACTTTATTTCTAAGCTGCCTATGCGGCAGTGAACATTGCGTAGCTTGTGGGGCAAGCGGGCCTTACTTTCTAAGCTGCCTATGCGGCAGTGAACGGCCGCCAGATACCGGGCCTCGCGGGTGGCGGTTTCTAAGCTGCCTATGCGGCAGTGAACACTACGACAACTCCGCGTCCCTTGTAACTTCAGTTTCTAAGCTGCCTATGCGGCAGTGAACTAGACGCCTCACGATGCTAACTTGTTACGATACATCACCTTTCGTTGGTTCTGGCTGCTTCAAGCCTTTTTTTCGGTCTGTTGCCAAGGGGTTGATTTTATTGACTTGAAATTCAGCTTCCCTAAAAGGGTCAAAACCACGGCACCGTGGCCCCTGCACTCAGGCCATAGCTGTTGAACTCACCTTCCACTGGCTGATCCTGCAACGGGCCATGCTCCACAAACAGATGGAAATTATGGCCAGTGCTGCGGCTGCGCGAGGTGATAAACGGCAGCGCCAGTGTTTGAGCAGCGCTGTCTGGTATCAACCGTCTGGCCTCCCCATAGGCGATGCCCTTGCGTTTCATCAGGCGTCGGCGCAGCCTCTCCGGGCTGCTTTTGGCCTGCACCCGGCGCACGACCCGATGCCTGACGCCATTTGGCACCTCGGCCATGCTCCCCATACTCACGTGGTCGCACATGTGACCGGCCCAGCCCAGGGCCTGTAATTTATCCAAGTTCGCGGCGGTGCCGTGCAGACGCAGACGCTGGCCCAGCCACGGACGATCGCTGGCTACCTCTGGAAAGCTGATGCCTATCTCCCGGTTATCGATCCCCGCCAGGGCTCTGTGCAGCCTGCCGAACAAATAGTTAAGCAAAACCTGGGGCGCGAACTCCGGATCGGGCAGCAGCCTGATATCTTGGTACCTATCCATGACTTAGTCCTTTTCGCCAAACACGCCGCCGCGAATAAGGGTAGCCATTACATAATGTTGCTCCTCCACGTTCAGTTCCTTATCCTTTATCACCCAGTTGTCCAACAGACTGTAGAAATCGACCTTTTGCTTGGGCTGGCGATAGGCCTTGCCCTGGGAAGTCACCGAGCCATATGGCTCCACCGCGATGGGTCCCAGACCCTCGGAATCCGGATACCAGGTGTCAATGGTGCGAAGGGCGTTGCCGATCTTTTGGGAATGCATGCCCGCCACTTTTCCCACGGTGTAGAGGGTCTTGCTCTTGTTGCCAGTGTTTCCCCGGTCCAGCAGCAGTTCCTGGGATGGAAAGACCTCCTGGCCGTCACCCATGCGGGCATAGGCAATGACCTCCAGTAGGATGTACTTGTCGCCTGACAAGCCCTGCTCGATCAAGAAAGCCAAGGCCCCCACATCAGGGTTGCCCTTGTCGTCAAAATCGCGCAGGGAGAAGTCCATGGCCTGGAAAATCCACTGTCCAGCGGCCTGGCCCTGCTCCAGATGCCGCACGCACACCTCGATCTGCTCGGCGCTCATCCGGTTGCGCCACAGGAAACGTCCATTGGCCAAGTTGTGGGCATAGCGTCTGGCCAGCTCGCTAAAGCCCTGGCTCCGCACATAAGTCTCCACGGTTTGGGCCAGCTTTTGCTGATAGACGGCATTGTTGCAGGCCGAGGGCCTGCCCGCCCCGGCCAGCACGCGGATAGTGAAGCGCACGCGCAGGGTGTCAGCGTCCACGGGCAGTGTGGCCACGTCAACAGTTTGCAGGTTGGGATTTTGTATGGAGGCATCCAGCTTGGCCGGGTCTTGCTCCTTGGTACTCAGGCGGTTGGAGATCGTGCCGCGAACCGATTTTTCGCGCACGCCGATGGCGGGCCACTGCTCGCCATTTTCGCGATCATCCCATTTGCCGGCGTAGAACAGGGCGTCGGAGACATCGAGCTTGCGCTCAAAGGCTAATACAGAAGCGGTCTTGAGTTCGTTCGCCATTTTTCAATACTCCCTAATCGGCCTGATGCCGCTGTTCGCAAAGATAGAGTCCGTTTTCAGGGTCCGCGTGATGATGCCAAAGCAACTCGTCCGGGCCTTCGATCCGGTGGGGGCTCTTCCACTCGCCCAACGAATAAAGGCATTCGACAAAGCGGAAGGGTGTCTGATCATCCCGCGCGTTGGCCACTTGGCCGGCTTCATAGAGCGGCGAGATGGCCCCGTAGCCCACGGGCAAGGGCACCAGCCATCCCTGTCGCGAGCGGGCTGCCCGCCAGGAAACTTTGCCCGGTGTTTGCGGGTCCTCGGATATGGGCTGCACACGCAGGCAGCTCAGGTCGAGCAGGGCGTCCAGGGCCGTGGTCTTGGGGTTGTCCTGTTGCATCTGGGCCAGGTGTTCGCGCAACTCCGCGTGCGCGCTGACCAGGGCGAATCCGGGCAGCAGCTTGCGGCGTATTTTGCGGAACTGGGTTTCAATGCTTTCCTTATCCTCGGCCAGGGCAAAGTACTCTGGCTGGTAATCGCCGTCGGAGGGCAGGATGCTGCCGCCGGCCAGGCGCATGCCCATGGCCGCCTCCTGAACCTGACGGGCGAAGTACGCCCCTTCGCCTTCATCCAAGTAGCCGTATACGCCAACCAGCAGGCTGGCCTCCATGTGGACCCGGCCCTCTTCAATGACGCTGGCTGTTTCCCCATCTTTGGTTAGGGGATGCCTAGCCAGGCTGAACTTGTAGGTGTATGGGTTTGGTTTGTAGACCTGCGGATCAAAGCTGTGGCAGACGATGCCCACGCCGTCCAAGTTGATTTCCTGGCTTCGCAAGCGCAGATGAAGGGCATGCACAAAACCGGTGAAGGCGCTGGGCGCGGGAAAGCCCCAACTCAGGGGGCCGGATACGGCGTTCGCGTTTTGCACCCGCAGGTGGGGCAATAGGATCAGGCCGTTTATCCGCTCAGGCATGGGCCAGCTCCCTTCCAAGGAACGACAGCTCCTTTTCCAGGACCCTTTGCCACTCGGCGGCCTCAACCTCGCCCATGGGAAGCTTGGCCCGTTTGCCTTGCTCCCGTAGCTTGTGGTTGAACCACCTGGCGAAGCGTTTGGCCACGTCCTCTTGCCAATCGCCCAGGCCGGCCATCGCGGCAAACTCCGGGTCAAGGGCGGCCCTTCCAGGGTCCAGCCACAGGGCTTCCGCCTGATCCAAGCGGAAATGTTGGTCAGCGCTCCAGCCGGACTCCTGTCCTTGTATCAACGCGGCGACGTGTAGGACCTCGTCCACGATGCCCTGTACGAGCTTTTTCCGTCTTCGGCGGATGTTCACGTTGTTGTAGTCAGTCTTGCCCAGAAACTCGGCCAGTTCTTCGATCCGCTCGCGCATGGCCCTACGCCGGTTGAACCAACTCCAGCGGAAAAGGCTGGTGGTGCCCAAGGGCAGGAGCACGGGTTTGCTTTCCCAGACAGGCGGCAGCGACGGCAGGAGCCAGTTCTCACCGTGGCGTTCGCTATTTAGCTGGCTGATATTCTGTGGCTTGGAGCCGCCAAACACCTGCACCGCCAGGTTGGGGTGGTCACGATACCCGGTTTCGTGGGGCTTGTTTTTCTTGCGGGCGTCACGTGCCTGTTTGGCTTCTTCGGAAAAACGGTCCTCACGCATCTTGGTGTAGGCGGCATGCACCAGGCTGGTGGGAAAGAGAGGGGCCAGCAGGTGATAGTGATCGCCGCGGCTGTCCAGGGGGAAAAAGACCTGCTTGGCCAGCTTGTGGCTGGCGGGCCGTTTGCCCCTGCCGGTGATGCCGCCGAACGCGGCCATCAGTTGCTCGGCCTGCTCCGGATCATCCGACAGGGCTGCGGCCATGCTGGCCTCGCCCGCCAGGATGCGCTCGAGCAGGGAGCGTCCTTGGTGCTCTAGTTTTAAAAATTTAGCGACACGGGAAGCTGCGGCATTTCTTAAAGCAATATCTATTGTTAGTTCAGAACCAAGGATATGGCTGCCGATGAGATTGGGATCATCCACATACCTTATTTGAGCCACAGATTGATCTTGAGACAGGTCTTTCCCGACGTTAATGGATGAATGTGTAAATTTGGCTACATGGGTGGCCATCTGCAAGGAACCAACATATGTTGTTATCGCCTTTTGGAGCCATACGCCTATGTCTTGCCCTTCGCCAATGAGCTCGTCCATGACCATCTTCAAGGCCATCGTTTCGTTTTCATTGGGTGGCTTCTTGGGTCTCACCGGCTCCCCCTTTCCCTGGCATGGTTTGCATTATTTACGTCGTTGAAACCCCAAAGCGTGATGGTAATTCCAGGTCTGGCCGTCCTTGCCCATCGGCAGGTCGACCACGCCGAATTTCCGGGCGCACTCCGCGGCTTCCAGATCGAGCCTTGCGGCCAGGTCCAGCAACAGGTCCAGGTAGTCGGACTCACCCCAGAAATCCACGCCCGGCGCGCACTCTGTCTCAAACCGGTAAAACTCGTTTCCAACCTCGGTCAGGCCGCCGTCATGCTCAAGGCGTTGGAACTTGACTGACGAGCCTTCTTCATTGGGTATGAGCACATATGTTTCCTGGCCCATGGCGTCGTACCTGAAGGGGAACGCCCGTTGCAGCTCTCCGCTCAGATGAGCACGGGTGGTCCACCAGAGATCAATGCGAGCCTTGAGGTTTTTGGCGTCGCCCAGCATCACGGATCGCAGGTGTGCGTGCTCCAGGTCGGCCAGGTTATTTTTCGGGTCCGGCTCGGCTCGCTCCAAGATGCGTGGAGCCGAGGATATTTCCACGAATTGCTCCGGGGCGAGCAGTCCCCGTAGGTCATGGCTGGCCAGCGGGAAGTACTTGTCCTCGAAACCGGGGTGCTCAAACACCGGGCCGCTCCCCTGGTTCTTCAGGCCCTTGATATTGCGGCTCAGCAGGCAGATGTTGTCGCGGGCCCAGGGCTCGGGACGGTGCCTGCGCACCCGACCCGCCAGTTGGATGATCGAGCGCATGGACGATGGCTCCACGATGGCCCAGTCATAGTCGTGGTCGCGGCCGACCTCGGCCACCGGCGTGGCCAACACCAGAAAAATGTGGTCCAGGGTTTGGTCATCGGCATCGATGATGGCGCGCACCTCCAGGTCGTCAAACACGTTTGGAGCGTCGTGCTTGCGATTCAACAGCCGATCCAGGCGCCGCTCAATAGCCGAACGCACCAGTAGAGGATGCCGGGCGTGATAACAGCATAAATGGATTCGAAGGGCGGGATCATCGCCCAGCCTGGACAGCGCCAAGGCAACCTCGATCAGCGGATCGATGTTGGCCATGCGCACCAGCCCAAAGCTGACCCGTTTGCCGCCATGGGGATCAAGCACGTAGTTTTGTCGGTGCAGGTCTCGCGCCTGGCTATAGACATGCTCCGCGACCTGCCCCGCGATTTCATCCTCATCGTCGTTTGCGCTCAGGTCCGAGATGTAAGCCCTGGTCCGCGTCTGTTTGTGCTCGGCCAGGGCCTTGACCCTGGCCTCGGCCCATTGCAGATGTTGTCTGGTGAATCCCTCGGCATCGCCGTGGCTTGAGGCCTGGCGGTCGAATTCGTCAAACCAGGCGCAGCAGATATCCTTGCTCGCGCCGGAGAAAACCCTGCCCTTTTGATAAATATCGCGGCCAGTCCTATATGCCTCGAACAGCCCCTGGACAATGGCCGGGGGCAGAGTGGCCGAGGACAACAGCACCCGGCTGCCCAGTAGGCCGGCCCAATGCACCAAGCGGCTCAGGGCGTATAGGTCGGCGACGTCAAAATCGTCCGGCTCGTCAAGGATCAGATCGGCGCTCATCAGACGCAGCATGGGTGCGATTTGACGGCCACCCCTGGTCCCTTCCGTTGCGGGCATCAGGTGATCAATGGTCGAGATGAGGATCGGGGCGTTCAATAGTGCGCCAACGCCCCTGGTGTCCCTGAGCCAGGACGCCAAGGGACCCGGCGAGAGGCTCCCCTCGTAATGCACATAGGTGTTGTCGGGCAACAGGCTGTTAGCGGGCTGATTGCCGTGGACCTCGGTTTGGTCTTCATCGTCGGCGGCGAGTTGATGTAGCTGCCTAACGGCCGCCCCGCCCACCAGCACGGCCATGTCGTCGGGGCCAAGCCCCAGTCTCTGGCGGTAGGCGTCTCCAGTTTGCAGAGTCAGGGTGCGCAGGCCCAGGGCGATTGAAAACCGCGCACCCAATAAAGGATCGGCCAAGGCATACATTATCCTACCGTTGGCCAAGGTCTTGCCTAGGCCAGTGGAGGCCATGTTTATTCCGAAAAAACCTTGATCAAGAGATAATTGCCTGATGGTGCAAGCCAGGTCGAAGGCCTGGTCCTGCCACTTGAAAAGCCCCTGTGCGCTGCGCCGCGTGAAGCCCCTGTGCCGGGCGATGCGGGGCAGGTTTTGGGGCAGCCTGGTCAATGAGCTGACTATGCGGCCGCTGGCGCCCTCCACGCCCAGCAGGTGTTCATCCAGCCGTTGGTTCAGCTCGCCCGTGGTGCGGATGGTGTTTGCATAAAGGGGATAATCCGGGATGCCCTTGACCCGTTTTTTGGTGTCCGCCAGGCTGGAGTAGTGATGATCGGCCAACATCAGGGCCAGGCGGGACATGTGCATCGCATAAGGGTTTTCCAGCCAGGTCGTCCCTATCAATTCCTCGTGATTCAGAATCCGCCGGGCGATTTTCGCGGCCCGACGAATCCAGGGATCGCTGACAAAAGGCAAGTCGCCCTTAAATTTCCAGCAATCGCTTATGAGCTTATTAAGTTCCTTTAGCTCCTTGGCGGAGAGATTCTCGCCATTCGCCCGGCTGCCGCACCAGTGGGCATAAATGCCCTCGGGCAGGCGATCCAAGGTCCCCGTGTCCGGCACCTTGCGGCCGGCAGCGAAGTTAACCGGCATACGATGGTGGGAGACGATAAGCCAGCCCACTGTCTTGGCCAGCGGCGGCAAGCCATCCAAGGGCTTCCGCTCGGTCGGGTTCCGTGCTTGGTCTTCTTGTTCCGTGCCATTGATACGCAGATTATCGAGCCAAGACAGACCAGGGGTTGGGCCCAGGTTTGACAGCCGCTCCAGCCACTGCCTATCGTCATCACCACCCACGAAGGCCTCGAATATCCGCAGGGAGATCCATTCGTGCCGAAACGGGTCGGCAATGGGTCTAGCCTCCCGGAGCTTCTTCTGAAAGGCGACTACGGCTTTACCAAAGTCGTGGAACAGAGCGGCCATTGCCGAGAGTAGACGAATGGCTGCGGCAAAACGCCAGTCATTTTCGTCCTTGCCGCGCAGGACATCCCTGACCGTGGTGTTGGTGGGCACCGCGCCTTGACTGTTGAAGGCCGAGGCCCTGCCCACGATCCACAACAACTCACTATGATTCTTGCCCCTGATCCAATGACAGGCCACGGCCGTGTTTTTGCGGGCTGTGCTCCTCAGCAAGCGGCGAAGTGTATCAAGGCCCTGCGCGGTTATGACCGTCTGCCAGGTGCGTGTTCCGCGCCGCTCCGCAAATTGATCCAAAAGGCGCCGGGTTTGCTTCAGGGCCTTTTTATTGCACTGGGATATGAACAATACGTTCATGCCGAGCGCTTTTCCATGGTGGAAGCGGTTTCCTTGATCACATCTATCATCAGGTCAAGGCATTCGTTGTGGACAAGCTTTTCTATGCAAGCCTGGCGAAAATCTTGTTCACTGTCCCCTCGCATAGCCGAGATGAAGGCCTGGGGCAAGATGTGCGCGTCCTTGACCAAATCGGCTACATCGAACACCAAACCACCCCGGCGTGTCTTGCCGTGCAATACCGCCAGACCGTGAGGTAGCCCCAGGACCCAAGTGGCGGTGGCGCCCAGGCCATAGGCGAGGTAGTTGCCGTGGTCAAGGAAGCGGTTGGCCGGGTCGACGCTTTGGCCACGAGTTGAGCGCTTGAATTGGCCGTAGCCCGTCGCTTGGGCAGCTATTTTGAACAATCGCTTGGTGAGGCGGGCCTCTTCCAGCAAAAGGGCGCTGTTGGTGGGCGCATTATCGATCTGCTGGGCCGATACATGCAAAAATTCCTCAAGCGCCGTCAAATCAACTGCAAAATCATGGTCTCGGCTTTTGTTGGCATGCCATTGTTCACGGATATGTTCCAGGCGAACGCGCTGGAATATCTTGGCCGCCTCAAGGCGCAGGGCATCATCGAACCAAAATTTGACCCAGGCTTGTAAATAGTTGGTCGGGCGATACTCGCTCTGAGGGGAAAACCAGGCGACGTCCACATCCTTTTCCATGGCGCTGAACAAGGGCGCGCCGCCTCCTCCGCAAAAACCCACAAGCACCCCGGCCTTGGCCAGTTCTCTTATGGCCGCCTGGGTGATGCTGGTGCCGGTACCCAATAATATGGTGGTGGTATTGGCGATGGGGATGTTCCAATAAAGGGATCTCTTGCCCAGGTCGGTGACATACTCCACCCTGCCACCGTTCACCAAGACCCGGCAGTGCTCCAGGTAGTACATGTTGGCGCGTTTGGAATGTAGAATCGTCTTTAGGTCAGACGGACTTAGCCAATCCATGGTTCCCCCCGGAATCGTGGCGTGCGTGTTTGGTTCCCACAGAGTTCGATTTATATCATATAATACTGCTGTATAGGAACTGGTTAACGGTGAGTTGCCTAGCTACGCACAGGCATTCAGACTGGCGAAAATTTGAATACTGCCTGTAAAAGAACCAGACCGTAGGTCACATTAAAAGTCCATGGACATACCTGACTTTTCGGTGTTCAATTTCGCTTGACCCCGCGCTGAGCTGGTTAGTAATAAAAAATTGGTTACAGTTTTGAAAAGTTGGCAATAATGATGCTGGTTACTCGGCTCAAATCCATGGAACGTGGTTCGTCGCGGGGCAATGCGCCCTGGTGCCGCCCATTGGAGGATTGCTAGAGTAACTTCCAAATAATAATGGGTTAGCCGCACCTGGGACTTGCTTCCAGGTGCGGTTTTTTATTGCGTGGGTAACGGCGAGGTGGCCGAGCGGTTTAAGGCGGCTGCCCCGAAAGCAGTTAAGCGTGGTTACGCTTCCAGGGTTCGAATCCCTGCCTCGCCGCCACACTGAAAACATACCGGGGTAGCTCAGTTGGCAGAGCAAGGCACTTTTAATGCCTGAGGCGCGGGTTCGATTCCCGCCCCCGGTACCACTCCAAGCTACCCAACGGCCCCGCACTAGATTCCTCCTGACCTGCTTCCCGACTGGGCGAGGAGAAACGCAGCATGACAGAGATGATTTTCCCCATGGATACCAGTGCCACCTACGAGACGGCCTACCAGGCCATTACTAAGGGTGATGACCAAAGGATAGAAGAACTGGCTGCCGCCGCGCCTTTTCTAATCACCAACGAAGAGTTGCGGGAAGACGGTCCGGAGCCCCTGTTGAATCAAGCCATTCTAGACGGCGTGCGAGGCCCTATTGGCCTGCGGGTTGTTGCGACGATCTTAGACCTAGGGGCGGATGTCAATTACTGTCCGCCATGGGGCTGTACGGCCTTGCACGATGCGGCGATGAGCTTGGATGTGGCCATGATAAAGCTGGTCCTTAAGAGAGGGGCGAATCCGAACGTGCTTGATTTCCCCTTGGAGACAGATGATCGTGAAACCGTCCTCGATATGGTGGATTGGGAGATTCTTATCCAAGAGACCAGAATCCCAGGAGAGCCTGATCGAGACCCAGGTGACGTATTGCCGATGATACGGGACTTGTTAGTTCAGGCTGGTGCCAAGGGCTACTATGAAATGCACCCCGAAGAGCTGAATTAGACTCGTTATCGATTCAAAAAATTGCATGCATTTTGTGGGATGGCTTGATTGATAACAGGTGGAAGGCCTTCCCCCCTAGGGCCCCCCGGCCCTTGTCCTGCTGGCCTCGGGCCCAAAAACGCTCACGGCTGCCCTGACTCAGCGCCCTTCGGGGCACCGCGTTCTTCCCCGAATGCCACTCTCGGAAGGGGCCCAACTTGCCTGGCACCAGGCATGGAAGATATCCCCGGCTTCACTTTGCTTCACATAATTTTGTGGCACAGGAGTGGCACAAAAACAGGACAAACAAAAAATAGGGCCTAGGCCAAATGACCTAAGCCCTTGAAATCTTTGGTGCCGAGGGACGGAGTTGAACCGCCGACACGGGGATTTTCAGTCCCCTGCTCTACCAACTGAGCTACCTCGGCCTACAGTCGCCGTGCTCCCGCCGCCGCCGGAGCGGCCCTAGCCGAAACACACGCTTTTTATACCGCCCCTCTTTTAAGGCGTCAAGGGCTAAGCCTTGCTTAACCCGGATGCTTTTGCTATTTACAGGAAGTTTGCTTTGTCCAGACCGTGGGGGGGAACATGCTGGCAACCGTGACTTCGCTGGCCGTACTTGGAGTGCGCGCCTATCCCGTGCAGGTGGAGGTGGACTTGGCTCCGGGCCTGCCCGCCTTCAACACCGTGGGTTTGCCCGACGGGGCGGTGCGTGAATCCAAGGAACGGGTGCGCGCCGCCTTGTAAATGGCGGTCCAAAAGCGTGACGGAATTTATGGCGGTTGAAAAGCGTGACACCCTCATGGAGTGTCCTTCGGTATTTGGAGAATTTTTACCGGAGGCATGGAGAGGGTGTACAAGGAAATGGACTGGTGGACCAAGATACGTCTGGAATTGCGCCACGCTGAGACCAGCAAGCGGGAGGTGATGCGCCGGGAGGGCATCCACTGGGATACCTTGCAGAAAGTCATGACCCATTCGGAGCCGCCCGGCTACCGGATGGCATCCCCCCGGCCCAAGCCCAAGCTGGGCCCCTACCTTGAGACGATCGTCCAGATCATACAAGACGACAAGTCGGTTCCCAAAAAGCAGCGCCACACAGCCACGCGGATCTACGATCGCCTGAAGGAGATGGGATACCAGGGCAAGTACACCCAGGTGAAGCAGGCGGTGTCACGGCGATAGTGATCATAAAGCACCTTGGCGATGCTCTCTCCATCTTTGAACTTAGGATGCCATACAATGTAAATAACAAAGAATGGATGTGTTGAATCTGTCATGTAACATTCCCCAACTTAAAATTGTACAACTAATTTAATTCTTCAATGTGACCTAAAATATTATGTCAACCAATACATTTTAATTATTTGCGACAAATGTTGGCGGCCTTTAATTGGAACCTCCACAGGTAACTAGAATTAACATTTTAAAAGTAAGCTCGCAAATGATTGAACTAGCCACATCTCTACCCATCAAAACTACAGGTGCCAATCCCTCGCCTCACGAAGGCTGGATTTATCTGCTGTAAGGTTTTTTAAGAGCTGCAAGTTGTTTGGGAATTTACCGGCTGTTAATTTCACCATAGTACCCCTCGATAACCATTGTCACATATTCACTATAAGATAATTCATATATAGTTTCAGGGTCAACCGCAGATTTTCAAGATCGTATTGAGCCTTAGTACGAGTCAGGAATCATTGAATGGCATTAGGGTGTTCCTGGAAATATCAGTTAGGGTAGCGTAGCCTCTTGAAAAGCCAACATATATGCTGAAAATAATGTGATCGTTCAATCTCGTGTGTGCCGAACAACTTTTTTTGCCAACAGAAAGCATGGCTCGCCGGATCGTGACAATATTTAGCCGGATAATCCACAGCTTTTCATCAACTCAGCAACTTTCTTCTTAAAATAGGCCGATGGCTTCCTTTTCAGCTGCCTGGCCAAGGTCCCCGGATCAACTCCCAATTGGCTGGCGAATTGTGCCTGTGATAGCCCTTGATGGATTCGGTAACGATCCAGTCTCTCTGCCCAGGTCTGGAGATGTTCCCAGGGGCAGTAGCTCAAAAAATCCATAATGGCTGGATAGTATATAAACCCAGGCTGACACCTGTTCTTTTCCCAATTGGTGATGGTATCTGTATCCGTGTGGAGCAGTATCGCCAAATCCTTCTGGAAAAGTTTCAGGTCTAGCCGTTTTTTTCGAATGTGATCGCCCAATGTCTTTATCTCTTTGGGATAACAAACATTTTTGATCTTCTGAGCTTTTCTAACAACTGGGTTATAACAAGGCAATGAAACTGTGCCCTTGCGGCTATTACGGCGACCCCAAGCGCCAGTGCACATGCGCCCCCCAGCAGGTTCGCAACTACCTCAACCGGGTGAGCGGCCCCCTGTTGGACCGCATCGACATTCAGGTGCAGGTGCCGGCGGTGCCCTTCAAGGAACTGTCCGCCGACACCGCCGGGCCCTCCTCGGTCTCGGTGCGCGAAAAGGTGGTGGAGGCACGGGAGCGCCAGGCCCGGCGGCTGGAGGGCAGCGGGGTGTTTTGCAACGCCCAGATGGGCACCGCCCTTACCCGCCAGCACTGCCGCCTGAGCAACGCGGGCCTAAGCCTGTTGGAAAAGGCCATGGAGCGCCTGGGGCTCTCGGCCCGGGCCTATGGCCGCATCCACAAGATCGCCCGCACCATCGCCGACCTGGAGGGAAGCGAGACCATCGGCATGTCTCACCTCAGCGAGGCCATCGGCTACAGGAGCCTTGACCGGAGTATCGCCTAGATTTTTGGGATACCATTAATGACCGCCACCCAGGTTAAGCTTGACAGCGACCTCGTTTCCAGTAGTTTAATGGGCCTCCACCAAAAGCATCTGAAGGAGATTTTTTGTTTATTAAATCAGTGGATATTGTGTCAATCGTTGCCGACCAGGTAAGCAACCTGTTGGTAGCTGATTGATCATAGTTCTGCAGCATCCCCGAAAAGCTGTTCAGTTTTAAAGACAGACTAATTTCTGCCTGTCTTTCCCCCCGCAGATCTCTGATTGAGACTCTACCGCTATAGTTGCGTCCTCCGTCGGCAACGTCGCCTACATCAAGACATCCGAAAAGCACAAAAACGGCAGTAGGTTGTGTGTTCCGCCTCGGGCGGTTTCACGCGCCGACAAAGCCGGTAAGAATTATCAGGTAGGGATAGGTAGGTCTTGACGATGAGCAGCAATCAAAGCGCAAACGAGAACGCAAGTATTAGCCACCTTCTGCGGATGGGGTGGACTCCCCATTTTCAGGCCCAACTGGAACAGGTTTCCAACCAAGGATTTACTCCGGCCAGAGTGATTGGGGTAAGCAAAGACAGCTTTCGGACAAGCGACGGCGACCGCGAATGGCTCGCCACCCTGGCCGGCAGGCTTAGACATGACGCCAGGGGCATCTTTCCGGTCACAGGGGATTGGGTCCTCATGGCCGACACCGTGATTGCCAGGGTGCTGGTCCGAAAAAACGCCTTATCCAGAGGCGCTTCGGGCGCTCGCAACAAACAGGATGAACGCTCGCAAAAGGAACAGGTAATCGCGGCCAACCTTGACACCATCTTCATCGTTTGCGGGCTGGACCGGGATTTTAACCTGCGCCGCATAGAGCGGTACTTGACCCTGGTCTACAACTGCGACCTGAATCCGGTCATCATCCTGACCAAAGCGGACCTTCTCCCGGACCCAGAGTCTTGCGTCGCTGAAGTGGAGGCCGTGGCCTTCGGCGTGCCCGTGCACCAGGTTTCCGCCTCGGACGACGCCTGCCTGGCCTCGCTGGAACCATATTTGTCTCCAGGCCGGACCACCACCATGGTGGGGTCTTCCGGTGTGGGCAAATCCACCCTGGTGAATCGTCTCTACGGCAGAAACGTGCAGCTTACTCGTTCCACAAGCATTCATGTGGGCAAGGGCAGGCACACCACCACCACCCGGGACCTGATCGTTATGCCCCAGGGGGGGGTGGTGATCGACAATCCCGGAATTCGGGAAATTGCCTTCTGGGAGCTTGATGGCGGGATCGCAACCGCGTTTCCCGAAATCGAGAAGGTCGCTCTGGGATGCCGCTTTGCTGACTGTAGCCACACCCATGAGCCCGGCTGCCGGGTCCTTGAGGCTGTGGCGGAAGGTGAGATCCCAAGGAACAGGATGGGAAACTACCTGAAAATGAAACGTGAGATGGAATATCTGTCCAATCGCCGGCGCAAAAGCGCCGACCGTGTGGAAAAGGAGCGCTGGAAAGAGGTGGCCTTGAAAGTCAAAGCCATTAAAAAACGCAGGGACTAAAGGCACCCTCCTTAATACAGGGGGGCTCTTGGAGAAGAAACATAAGGGCACATGAACCGGCGGGGACTGGAACCCAACCAGTCCCCGCCGGTTATGGCTTAAAGCGGCGCCACCGCCCTACCCGGCCAGTCGCTTGCCGATCTCCCGGCCTAGCTCCTGGGCCTTTTCCCAGGTCTCGGTCTGGTCCTCCACCCTACAGAACTTGTCCGGGGTGACTTCGGTGTTGTCCGGGCCGAACACGTGCGGCAGGGCGCTCATGGGACAGGTGGGGCCGTAGCCGCAGACCAGGCACTTGGGGTTGCCGGTTATCCGCAAGGTGCCCAAAACCTCCATGCCCTCCCAGGCCAGGGAGTGGGCGATCTGTTCGCTGGCCGCTTCCAAGCCCGGCCTTCCGCGCCCATTGCCCGTGGCCACGGCCACGGCCAGCTTGCCCCGGTTGAGGCCCTCGCGGTGGCGCAGGGAGAACAGGCGCTCCAGAAACAGCTTGGTAAAGCCGTTCATGGTGCCGTAGGTGGCGTGCCCGCCCACCACCAGGGCCCCGGCCTGGCGCACCTTGGCCGCCAGGGCCGGGAAGTCGTCATCCACCTTGCAGATGTTGTCCGCGCGGCAGCCCAGACAGGCCTGGCAGGGGCCCACGTTCAGCTCGCTGAGCTTGACGAATTCGCCGGGCAGGCCGCTGGCGGCCAAAATCGCTTGCACCAGGCGATCAGTGTTGCTGTTTGCTATGGGGCTGCCGGAAATGCCGATTATTTGAGGCTGCATGTTGCCGTCTCCTGTGTGGCGTAGCGATGCTCTAATTTTATAGTATAAAGTGAGGGGTGGGCGCTTACATCCGCAGTTGGGAACCCAACCTGGACCCGATCTCCCGGCCCAGAGCCAGGGCCTGCTCCCAGATCTCGCTCTGGTCCTCCACCCGACAGAACTTGTCCGGAGTGACCTCAGCAGTGGCCGCTGCACAGCCGGGCCGGGTCGCCTTTTCTTGTGCTACCATGGCACAAGCCCACCCGGTGGAGAGGTACACCATGAAAAAAATTCTACTGGCTCTGCTATTGGCCCTGTGCTTGGCGCAACCGGCTTGGGCAGGATTTAGAGAGGGAATGTCTGCCTACAAGCGCGGAGACTACGCGGACGCGCTTAAGGAATTTGAGCCTCTGGCAGAGCAGGGGGATGCGTTGGCACAATTCTACCTTGGGTTTATGTATGCACAGGGCCAAGGGGTGCCCCAGAACCGTAAGCAGGCAGTCAAGTGGTTGTCTAATCGCGAGAGAAGAAGTCAAGCTCCCCTCTTTATTTCTTCTTTTCTGACCAAACCAGTCGGCATCATGGTTGTCTTCGAGGTCGAGACACCGGCCCGCCTCACCATAGGT
>Ga0180016_100212_pt1 | contig 18666 bp, 23 predicted proteins | sample KR46_M_MetaG_FD_129673 | JGI IMG/M metagenome (GOLD analysis project Ga0180016, IMG submission 129673) | Groundwater microbial communities from the Olkiluoto Island deep subsurface site, Finland - KR46_M_MetaG | ecosystem: Environmental > Aquatic > Deep subsurface > Groundwater | place: Finland... | reverse complement strand
GCGATGCCGTTCAAGCCAAGAATGGGCGCGCCTCCGTACTCGGCGTAGTCGATTTTTTTGGCGAAGCGCTTGAAGGCGGGCAGGGCGATGAGCGTGCCCAGTCGTGACCAGATGGATTTCTTAAGTTCCGTCTTGAGCATGGACGCCAGGGCGGAGCCCAGGCCTTCGCTCAGTTTCAGGGCCACGTTGCCAACGAAACCGTCGCAGACGATGACGTCAGTATCGCCCGTGAAGACATCCCTGCCTTCAACGTTGCCGACGAAATTGAGGGAAGAACCTTTGAGCAGGGTGAAGGCGTCCTTGGTAAGGCTGTTGCCCTTGCCCTCTTCTTCGCCGATGCTCAGAATGCCGACCTTGGGATTGGCGATGTCCAGCACGCAACGAGCCAGCACTTCGGCCATGAGGCCGAACTGGACCAGATTGTACGGCTTGCAATCCGCGTTGGCGCCCACGTCGATGAGCACGATGGGCTTCTTGAGGGTCGGCATGATGGAGGCCAGCGCCGGCCGGTCCACTCCATTTATGCGCCCCAGTATGAACATGCCGCAGGCCAGGGCCGCCCCGGAATTTCCGGCGGTGACCACGCCATGTGCCCGGCCTTCGCGTACGAGGCGAAAGGCGACCTGCATGGAGCTGTCCTTTTTGCGACGCAGGACGTCCGACGGCTTCTCCGCCATGCCGGCCACCTGGGTGGTGTGCACGATTTCAAAGCGCACATCCGTGTGGGTATGTCTGTCCAGTTCCTTGCGGATGGACGACTCGTCGCCCACCAGGATAAGGCGGGCACCAGTCTCTCGGGCAGCCGCGAGGGAGCCCGGAACGTTCACTTCCGGGCCGAAGTCTCCCCCCATGGCGTCCACGGCGAGACAGATGTCTTTAGGCATCTGCTGCCTTGGTGTACTGGCGTCCCTTGTATTTGCCGCAACCGGGGCAGATGCAATGGGACAGGCTGGCTTCGCCGCATTCGCAGTACACGACGTTGGGAATTGCGACATGGTCGTGGGAACGGCGCATGTTTCTTCTGGACTTGGATGTTTTCTTCTTTGGCAATGGCATGATGGCACCTCTATCTTGACAGCGATCTAATTGGTTTTGATTTTAATACCTTGCAACGCTCTGGCCAGTGGTGACTGGCTGCCGGGGCTGCTGCAGGCGCATGGTTCCAGGTTCCTGTTTTTTCCGCATTGCGGGCATAGCCCCAAACACGTGTCGGCGCAAAGCATTTTTTCGGGCAGGGCCAGGAGGAATTCCTCCCACAAAAGACCCGCTACGTCCAACTCCCAGCCGGTGTCGCAATTGCGCAGGTGGTTGGGTTCGCCTTCGACCAGGTCCTCGTCCTCGTGGGCCTCGAATCCGTCGAAGTCGTGGTCCAGGGTCACTTCGGCCTCTTCCAGGCAGCGATGACACATGGTTTTGATCGCGCCGTGAAGACGGCCATGGATCAGATACCCGTCCTGCTGGGGGACGATGTTCAGTCTGGCCGAAATCGGAACGACGATCTCCATGTCATAGTGGAACTCCTGCCAGAGTTTCCGCCAGACATCCTGGTCGTCAAATGAAAATTCCCGACCTTGTGCCGGGAGATTTGCCAGTCCAATCCAATGTTCAACCATGTGTGCACCTCGAATCGGAACGTGTATATGGCGATTCTTTTTCCTGTCAAGGATTTTTACTTGCCATCCCGGGCGTCCGGATATATGGGTCCAAATTCCTCTGGCGGCAAATCAAGTTCATGGCCGGCCGGAAGTCTCGGAGCTGCCAGGCCATGACAGCTTAGGATATTCAAGCACTATTTAGGAGGACGTTATGTCAAGAGTTTGCGATATTTGCGGGAAGGGCCCCCAGGTTGGCAACCATGTCAGCCATGCCAACAACAAGACCAAACGGCGCTTCATGCCCAATCTCCAGGCCGTTCGTGCCCAGTTGAAGTCCGGCGAAGTGAAGCGGATGAAAGTCTGCACCCAGTGCATTCGTTCCGGATCGGTGACCAAACCCACGGTCAACTAGACTTCCCCGTTTTCCAACAAAAAAGGCGACCTTGGTCGCCTTTTTTGTTGCCTGACGTCCTATTTTTTGGACAGTTGCTGGTTGACGAAGTCCCAGTTGACGAGCTTGTCCAGAAAATCCTGCAGAAAATCGGCGCGTCGGTTCTGATAATCCAGGTAATAGGCATGCTCCCATACGTCCGCTGTGAGCAGGGCCTTGGCACCGTGGGCCATGGGCGTGTCGGCGTTGGCGGTCTTCATGATCTCAAGCGTCCCGTCCTTTTCCACCAGCCAGGCCCATCCGCTTCCGAACTGGGTCATTCCGGCTTCCTTGAAGGCCTTGGCGAAATTTTCGTAGCTGCCAAACGCCTTGTTGATGCCTGCTGCCACGGCTCCGGTGGGTGCTCCGCCACCGCCCGCTTTCATGCACCGCCAGAAAAAGGAGTGGTTCCATACCTGGGCCGCATTGTTGAAAATGCCTGCCTTGGACGGGTCGCCCGCCGCGGCCAGGACTATTTCCCGTAGCGTTTTTCCGTATAGGTCTGTGCCCGCGATCAGCTTGTTGGTATTGTCGATATAGAGCTGGTGATGTTTGCCGTGATGAAAGTCAAAGGTCTTGGCGCTGATGCACGGGCTTAAAGCGTCCTTGGAGTAAGGAAGATCCGGGAGCACGAAGATCATACAAGCCCCCTCTTTTAATGTATTGAACATGGTTGCCAATTCGTGTGCGCATCCGGCCTTTAAAAGCCAGTCGAGCGAAGAAATTGGAAGATAGCTCAAAGTGAATCAATGAAAGTAATCTGTCAACAGGAGGAGCCAAAAATCTGTGCTCACTTGCCGCTGGGTCAATACAGGACGAACTTGGCCAGGCGGCCGTCGAGACCGCCGTTCTTGAGCGGTTTTTTCCATTCGGGCTTAAGGCCGATGCACTTGAGCCACTGCCGGTCCCCGAAATAGACGTAGGCCGTCGAGCCCGCGCAGTTTCTCTTCAGGTGATCGCCGAACCTCTTGAACCACGGAGCCATGTCTTCGCTATTGCCCAGGCGGATGCCGTAGGGCGGGTTGCAGATGATGGTCGTGCCGGTCATGTCTCCCCGTTCAAAAAAATCCCTGCGTCCGACGATCACGTCGTCTCCACCGGGCAGTCGCGACAGGTTGAGGCGTGTGGCTTCCACCGCAGCCGGGTCGTTGTCGCTGCCGCGCAGGTCGGGCTCAATGCTGGTTGCGCTGTCGGCGGCGAGTTCCTGCTCCCAGATCCGGGGTTTGAAGTCGGGTAGCCGCAGGAACCCGAATTTCTGGCGCAAGAGCCCGGCCGGAAGTCCGGTGGCATGCATGAGCGCTTCGCACAGGATGGTGCCCGAGCCGCAAAGCGGGTCCACGAGGGGCGATGTGCCGTCCCAGCCGCTCATGCGGATCACCGCCGCCGCCACGGTCTCGTTCATGGGCGCTTCCACGCCCTGTACACGGTAGCCGCGTCGGTGCATGGAACCGCCGGATGCATCCACGCTGATGGTGGCCACGTCTTCGTGGATGTGCAGATGCAGCCACAGGTCCGGGTCGCGCGGGTCTATGCTGGGGCGGATTCCCTTGCGCTCGCGGAACCAGTCCGCCACGGCATCCTTGAGTTTGAGTCCCGCATACTGCGAATGGCCAATGGCGCTTTTGGAGACATTGGCGAAGACGGCAAAGGTCTGGTCCGGGGTCAGGAAGTCCGACCAGCGCAGGCTCGTGCCCGCCTTGTACAGGGCCTGATCCGTGGGGCAGGGGAAGCGAGTCAGCGGAGCCAGTACGCGTGAAATCAGCCGCGCACGGTAGACGATGCGGTACATGACCTCGGGAGTAGCTTTGAAATGCACGTGGCGGAAGCCGCACACGCTGTCCGTGGCCCCGAGTTCCAGCAGCTCGGTTTGGGCCAGATCTTCGATGCCGTCGGCCACTTGGGCGATGTAAGTGTGGTTTTGTTGGTAGTCGTACATGGGGTGGACCTTATGGACGAGATGGACGAGATGGACCAAATGGGCTCGTCCGACAGGTCAGGAAAGGCCCGGTTTCCCGGGCCGGTGATTACAGGGCCAGAGCCTTGCGGAAGCGTTCCAGGGTGCGCTCGCGCCCAAGGACTTCCATGGTCTCGAACAGGCCCGGGCTCATGGTCGTGCCGGTGATGGCCACGCGGATGGGCTGGGCCAGCGCCTTGAACTTGAGGCCGGTTTCTTCGAGGTAGGCGTGTGCCATCTCTTCCAGGCTCTTGTGGTCAAAGGTTTCAAGAGCTTCCATGCGCTGCGCCAGAACCTTCAGATGCTCGCGGATTTCAGGCGCGAGGAACTTGCCCACGGCCGCCTCGTCGTAGGGCAGGGTGTCGGCGTCGTGCAGAAAGAAGGCCGCCTGCTCTTCCATTTCCTTTATGGTCTTGGCGGGGCTGGAAGAGGGGCACGATGGCTTCAAGGTAATCCGAGGCTGGTTTGAAATCCGTGTTCTGACGGATCATTTCGCCCAGCAGGTTTGCCAGTCTCGGCACGTCTCCGGTCTTGATGAAGTGGCTGTTGGTCCAGTTGAGCTTGTCCATGTCGAAGACCGAGGCCGATTTGCCGAGGCCATCGAGGGAGAATTTTTCCAGCAGCTCGTCCATGGTGAAGAGTTCATCGTCACCGTGGGACCAGCCCAGGCGCACCAGATAGCTGAGCATGGCCTCGGGCAGGTATCCGAGATCTTTGTACATCATGACCGAGGTCGCGCCGTGGCGCTTGCTCATCTTCTTTTTGTCGGGCCCAAGGATCATGGGCACGTGGCCGAACTTGGGCAGAGGGCAGCCCAGGGCCTCGTAGATGAGGATCTGCTTGGGGGTGTTGTTCTGATGGTCGTCGCCGCGGATGACGTGGGTCACGCCCATCTCCGCGTCGTCCACGACCACGGCCATCTGGTAGATGGCGGAGCCGTCGGCCCGGCGGATGACGAAGTCGTCCATTTCCTGCACGTCCCAGGCGATGGGGCCCTTGATGATGTCGTCGAAGACCACCTTGCCGGTGAGCGGGGTCTTGAAGCGGACCACCCGGCCAGGTCCGGGCCCGAGCCCAAGCTCGCGGCACTTGCCGTTGTACTTGGGTTTGAGCCCCGTCGCGCGCGCAGTCTCACGCATGGCCTCCACTTCTTCAGATGTGCAGGAGCAGTAGTAGGCCCCGCCGGTATCGAGGAGTTTGTCCACATAGCTGTTGTAGAGGTCGCCGCGCTGGCTCTGGAAGTAGGGGCCCTCGTCGAAATCAAGGCCCAGCCAGTGCATGGCGTCGATGATGGCGTCGGTCATTTCCTGCGTGGAGCGGGCCTGGTCCGTGTCCTCGATGCGCAGGATGAACTTGCCGCCGCTGCGGCGGGCGTAGAGATAGTTGAAGAGCGCCGTACGGGCGCCTCCGATATGCAGATACCCCGTGGGACTGGGGGGAAATCGGGTCACGAGCTGTGTCATGGTGTACTTTTTCCGAAAAAACGGCGCAGGGCGCCGGTTGACTCTGCAGCTCGGTCCGCTTGGGACCGGGTGCGGGATGTATGTTGTGATATAAATATGCAGCCGTGATGATCCGGCCGTGCGGATCGTCCGACTAAACGGCTTCGACGGCCTTGACGCCCGGGACCATTTTCTTGACGGCACGCTCGATGCTGCTCTTGAGCGTCATCTGCGCCATGGGACAGCCCTTACAGGCGCCGGTCATGCGCACCTGCACGATGCCGCTTGGCAGGATGTCCACCAGTTCAACGTACCCGCCGTCGGCCTGCAGAATGGGGCGCACGGTGTCAAGCGCCTTTTCGACCTGTTCGCGCATGGCAAGCTCCAGACCCGGCACCGCTGTCGGTGCGCCGGGCGATTGCTATCATTCCTCGAAAAGAAGGCCTGCCATCAGTTTTTCCGGGTCTCGCCGTTCAGGAACAGTTTGTTCGGTTATGGCGCCCTCGTTGAATTCCTTTGAGGCGTAGAGGCCGCAGTAGCACCTCCCGAATTCGGCCACGTCCGGTTCGCGGTATACACAGGGACAGAAGATGTCCTTGTCCAGTTCGCGGTTGCCCGAGCCCAGACGGCAGGGGCAGACCATGTAGCCGTAGCGGTCGCGGTTGATCAGCAGGCTCTCCATGAGTTCGAGGACGAACTCCTTGTCCTTGTTGAAAAAATAACCTTTTGCTTCCTGCAACGGGCGCAGTTTTTCGTACAATTCTTCAGGGGTCATCATCTCTCCAGTGCGTCTTTGATCTGGTCCTTCTTGAAGCCGACAATGGCCTCTTCGTCCACGAGCAAGGTGGGGAAGGACAGGTTGGGATTTACTTTCTTGATGGTTTCGATCATCTGCTTGCGCTCTTCGCCTTCAAGCTTGTCCACAAAGATGCAGTCATATTTAACGCCGCAATCGTCAAGGTATTCCTTGGTTTTTTTGCAGTGAACACAGGTGGTTAAAGCGTAGAGTGTGATGGACTTTTCGGGCATGGATCCTCCTTGCTATGTCGTGGGCGTTGGGATAGCCCTTGGCCGTCTTAAAGAGTCTTGCGAAGCTATAAAGATTAATCGCCCCGCCGTCCACGCCCGGATGGGGGCATATCGATGGAGAGCAACATGCGCGAAAAATTTCTGGTTTTCGGGTCGCCGCGTATCGCCGAAGATGAGATCGAGGAAGTCGTGTCCTGCCTGCGCAGCGGGTGGATTGGCACTGGCCCCCGGGTTGCGGAATTCGAGCGGCGTTTTGCGGAATACAAGGACGCAGAGCATGCCGTGGCCGTCAACTCCTGCACAGCCGCACTGCATCTGAGCATCCTGGCCGCAGGCGTCGGCCCCGGCGACGAGGTCATCACCACTCCTCTGACTTTCTGTGCTTCGGTCAATGCCATTATCCACGCTGGTGCCACTCCGGTTCTTGCTGATGTGGACCCGCGCAGCATGAATATCGATCCCGAACGTGTGAAGGAAAAGATCACCTCCCGCACCAAGGCAATCCTGCCCGTGCATTTCGCGGGTCGCGCCTGTGATATGGACCCGATCTGTGCCCTGGCCGGGGAGCATGGGCTCTCGATCATCGAAGATTGTGCCCACGCCATCGAGACCGAATACCATGGCCGCAAGGCCGGATGTTTTGGGGATTTCGGCTGCTTCAGCTTTTACGTGACCAAAAACATCATCACCGGCGAGGGCGGCCTCATTCTGGCCAAAAAACCGGAGCATGCGGCCCGGCTCAAGGTCCTGGCCTTGCACGGCATGTCCAGCGACGCCTGGAACCGTTTTGGAGACTCTGGCTACAAGCACTATCTCGTGACCGAGGCCGGCTTCAAGTACAACATGATGGATTTGCAGGCGTCCCTTGGCCTGCGTCAACTCGACAAGGTCGAAGCGTACTGGCAGCGGCGGGGGGAGATTTGGACCCGCTACATGGACGCTCTGGCCGATCTGCCGTTGACTTTGCCCGCGCCTGTAGAGGTGGGCACCCGTCACGCGTACCATCTTTACTCCGTGATGGTGGATGAGAAACGGACCGGGATCAGTCGCGACGCCTTTTTGACCGCCATGACGGGGCGCAAGATCGGGGTCGGCGTACACTATCTCTCCGTCCCCGAGCATCCGTACTATCAGGAGCGTTTCGGGTGGTCGCCGCAGGACTATCCCCATGCGCGTGACATCGGCCGCCAGACCGTGAGTCTTCCCATTTCGGCCAAGCTGACCGATGCGGATGTGGATGATGTGATTACGGCCGTTCGCCAGGTTCTGGCCAGATCCTGAGCCAGCCTCCCCTGATTGACTTGATGAAGGCGCTGAAAAGCCGGGTGGACCGGTGTCTTCAGCGCTTTTTTTATGAGGGCTGTCGCAGGCTGCGTCCGAATTTCCAGCGCTCCAGCCAGAACAGGAGCACCGCGATCCAGACCATGCCGAAACCTGTGAGCTGATTGCGCGAGAATGGTTCGTGGTACACGAAGACGCCGATGAGGAATTGGATGGTCGGCGCGATGTACTGCAGGATGCCGATCATGGACAGTGGGATGCGGTGCGCGGCGGCGGCGAACAGGACCAGGGGCGCGGTGGTGACCAGTCCCGCGCCTGCGAGCATCAGGTCCGAGCCGATTCCTGCGTGCAAAAAGGCTCCGACGCCCGCATGCTCGCTCCAGCCGAGCCAGAGCAGGGCGGGGAGGAGAAGCAAACCTGTCTCAAGGGTCAGACCTTCGAAAGCGCCAAGGGGCGCCTTTTTTTTGACCAGCCCGTAGAGGCTGAAGGTTACGGCCAGGGTCAGGGCGATCCATGGCAGGCGCCCGTATTGGACGGTCAGGTAGATTACCCCCGCTGCGGCCAGACCCAGGGGAATCCATTGCAGACGCCGCAGCCTTTCACGCATGAAGAAGACGCCAAGCAGTACGGAGAGCAGGGGGTTTATGAAATATCCCAGGCTCGCCTCCACGATATAGCCCGCGTTGACGCTCCAGACATAGATGAACCAGTTCACGCCGATGAGCAGGCTGGCCAGGACATAGCTGCCCCAGACCGTGGGACAAAGGTCGCTGCGCAGTTTTGCGACGCGCCTGGTCAGGACCAGAAAAATGGCCAGGAATGCAAAGGACCAGGCGATGCGGTGGCTCAGCAGTTGCGCTGTGGGCACATGGCCCAGGAGCTTCCAGTAGATGGGCAGAAGGCCCCAGCTGACATAGGCCCCGATTGCGGCGAGAATCCCTGTGTTCATGAAGCGTTATCCTGTACGAAACGTTTGGCGGGCAATCCTGGCCTTTGCGCCGCTTAGTGCCAGTCGATGTGGTCCGGTCCCAGTTGGCGCATCTGGGTTTGAATCCACTGCGCGCGTTGCCGCACATAGGCGGAAGGGTGTGTCGCGGACGACCTTCCTGGGCTCGGCAGCACCGAGGCCAGCAGCGCCGCCTCGTGAGCGGTCAGCCTATCCGGGGGCTTGTTGAAGAAGCGTCTGGCCGCGGCGTTCACTCCGTAGGTGCCATCGCCGAATTCGGCGATATTGAGGTACACTTCCAGAATTCTCTTCTTGGGCCACAGAAGTTCGATCAGCACGGTCAGGCCCGCTTCCAGCCCCTTGCGCACATAGCTGCGCCCCGACCACAAAAAAAGGTTTTTGGCCACCTGCTGCGAGATGGTGCTCGCACCTCGGACGGTGCGGCCCTTCTCGTTATGCTCCATGGCGCGGGCTATGGCGTCCACATCAAACCCGAAATGATGTGGAAAATTCTGATCTTCCGCCGCGACTACGGCCAGAGCCATGTGCCTGGGGATGTTGTGCATGGATGTCCACCTGTACATCACCGCCGGGCCGGGAGCCGATCCCGTCAGCCGTTCCACATGACGGGTGAGCATGAACGCGCTGGTGGGTGGCGGGACGAAGCGCAGGAGGAAGATTATAGCCACAATTCCCGGCAATATCCACGCGGCCACGCGCAGGATGCGCCGGAGCGGCCCGGGGCGGGGCGCCGTGCGGTTTTTCGAAGCCGGTCGCGGTTGCGTACGCCGGGTGCGGGAAGAGGTTGTGCTGCGTGTCATTTTGGAGCTACTGGATTTCAAGCAGGGGACGTGACGCCCGGCCACCGCTTGTGCGCCGACGTCATGCCAAAGTCAATGCGCCCGCGATCGTTTAAAACAAAGGACCAATACATGAATCATCCCCTTAATGAAACCCTGGCCACCATCCATGCCCGGCACAGCATCCGTCAGTTCGAACCTCGCGAATTGTCCGAGGATCTGCTCATGGCCATGCTCGATGCAGCCAATCAGGCCCCCTCGGCTCACAATCGCCAGTCCTGGAGGTTCGTCATTCTGGAGGGGACGGCCAGGAACGATCTGGCCGAGCTGGTATCCTCGGCATCAAAGACATTTCAGAAGCCGGCCTCGTCGCTGTTGCGCATGGCCGCGCGCAGCATCGCCTCGGCCCCGGTGACGGTCGCCGTGGTCAACACCGGGGACCTGATCAGCCACGGCACGGAGCTTTTCCATGTGGACCGCGAGATGGGTTTTGATTTTTTTCGCACCATGGAGATTCAGAGTTCGGCGGCGGCCGTGGAGAACCTGCTTCTGGCCGCCACATCGCTCGGACTTGGCGCTGTGTGGCTCGGCATTCTTTACCTCATCAAGGATGAGATCCTGACTTTTCTGCAGGAGCCCAAAGGCGAGTTCATGGCCGTGGTTCCTGTGGGCCATCCCCTGCGGCCTACCCAGGGGCCGAACAAGAAACCCCTGCAGAACGTGATCAAGAAGATCTTAAAACCCTGACCGGCGGAGGGCGCATGACGCAGACACGGGTGGAGACCGACAGCATGGGCGCGGTGGAAGTTCCGGCGGATCGCTATTGGGGCGCGCAGACCCAGCGTTCCCTGAAATATTTCGCCATCGGCCAGGAGCGCATGCCGCAGGAGGTCATCCATGCCTTCGGCATCCTGAAACTCGCTGCGGCGCAGGCCAATCTGGAACTGGGCAAGCTGTCCGCCGAGTTGGCCGAGCCGATCATGGAGGCTTGCCGGGAAGTCATGGACGGGAAGCTTGCCGGGCATTTCCCCTTGCATGTCTGGCAGACGGGCAGTGGCACCCAGACCAACATGAACGTGAACGAGGTCGTGGCCAACCGGGCCATCGAACTCCTCGGCGGGGTGCTTGGCAGCAAGAGGCCCGTGCATCCCAACGACCACGTCAACATGTCCCAGTCATCCAACGACACATTCCCGGCGGCCATGCACATTGCGGCCGTGCGCATGCTCACAGGGGCGCTGATCCCGGCCGCGGAGGCCATGCATGCGGAGCTTGAACGCAAGGCCGTGGAGTGGGACGACATCGTCAAGATTGGCCGCACCCATCTGCAGGACGCCGTGCCCATGACCCTGGGGCAGGAGTTTTCCGGCTACGCGGCCCTGCTTGCGGATAACATTGAGCGGCTGCGGGGCTGCCTGCCGCATCTGTACCGGCTGGCGCTGGGCGGGACGGCCGTGGGTACGGGCCTGGGGACGCATCCGGATTTCGCCCGTTTAGCCACGGGCCGGATCGCCGAATTCACGGGCTTGCCGTTCGTTCCGGCTCCTAATTTCTACGCCGCCCTCTCGGCCCATGACGCCATGGTCATGGCTTCGGGGGCCTTGAAGACTTCTGCCTGCTCGCTCATGAAGATCGCCAACGATATCCGCTGGCTGGCCTCCGGTCCGCGCGCGGGACTTGGCGAGCTCGTCTTGCCCGCCAACGAGCCCGGATCGTCCATCATGCCCGGCAAGGTCAATCCGACCCAGTCCGAGGCCATGACCATGGTCTGTGTGCAGGTCATGGGCCTGGACGCGGCCATCGGGTTCGCGGGATCCCAGGGCAACTTTGAGCTCAATGTCTTCAAACCCGTGATGATCTTCAATCTGCTAACCGGCATGCGTCTGCTGGCCGACGCCTGCGCAAGCTTCATGGCCCACGCCCTGACAGGGCTCGCGCCGGACAAGGCGGTCATTTCCCGGCATGTGGGAAATTCGCTCATGCTGGTCACGGCCCTCTCGCCGGTCATCGGCTACGACCGGGCCGCCGAGGTTGCGCACAAGGCGCATGCCCAGGGGACAAGTCTGAAAGAGGCTTGCCTGAGCCTTGGTTATCTGGACGGGGATGCGTTTGACGCCCTGGTCCGGCCTCTGGCCATGGCCAAGCCGCACGGCGCCGGTTGATTCCTGCGCGCCGTTCATTCAATGCGGGAGACTGGGCCACGAAGTCGGTTCAGAGCGGACCTGCGGGTTGTTCAGGATGCATCTGATTTTTTGGAGCCGAGCTCCGCAAGCCGGATGTATTTCTGGAAGGCGTAAAAAAAGGAATTGACCGCCAGCACGAACCCGGCCTTGCCGTCCAGAAATCCGCGCCGGAAGAAATAAATCTTCATGAACCTGGCCAGTCCGTGTCCAAGAGCCTTGGCTACGCCCGAACGTTTGCCGTTGGAGTGCATTTCCTCGGCGGCGATCTGCGTGTAATAATTCATCTTTTCTACGTGCTGCTTGAGGTTCGCATACGGGTAGTGGATGATGTCTCCCGTCAGGCGGCGCGTTTTTCCTTTTGTTTCAAACCCGTAATGCGGCCCCGACACATGCACTCCCGTGTCCCCCAGCTTGAAGACGCGGGGAAGCAGGTCCGGATACCATCCGCTGTGGCGCAGGAAGCGGTCGAAGTAGTAGGAAGTCCGGGGGCAGAGAAAGGCGCTCATGTCCTGCGGGTCCTGCAAGGCGCGGATGACGGCCGCTCGCAGCTCATCGGACAGGATCTCGTCCTGGTCGAGAGAGACCACCCAGGCAGTGGTAATGTGCTCGAAGGCGAATTCGAACTGCTTCTTGGGCCCGGGCCATGGGTTGACCAGGACGCGCGCCCCGTGGGCGGCGGCGATCTCCGCCGTGGCGTCGGTGCTCACGGAATCCACGACCAGGAGCTGGTCACAGAAATCAAGGGATGCCAGGCACGCGTCCAGATGTTTTGCCCCATTCAAGGTCAGGATCAGCCCGGTGACTTCAGATTTAGCCAAGCCCTTTTTCCTCCAGACCACGCAGGATGGAGTTGAAGACGGCGTCCGGGTCCCGGCCCGCGTCCACGACCAGAAAGCGGCTGCGGTGCAGAGCGGCCCAGGTCAGGTAGCCTTCGCGGATGCGGGTGTGGAAGGCGATGCTCTCGGCCTCGAAGCGGCCTTCGGTGGCGGCCTTGTTGTCCTGCATGTTGCGGGTCAGGGCGCGCTTAAGTCCGATCTCCGGTTCGATGTCCAGCAGGATGGTCACGTCCGGCCACAGCCCCTGCACGGCCACGTCGTTCAGGTGGTGCAACAGCGCCGGGTCAAGGCCGCGTCCATAGCCCTGGTAGACCACGGTGGAGTCGGCGAAGCGGTCGCAGATCACGGTGCGCCCGTCTTCCATGGCCGGGCGGATGATCGAGGATACGTGCTGGGCACGGTCGGCCAGGTACAGGAAGAGCTCGCTGGTGGAGGACAGGTCGCTGTTTTTGGGATCGAGCAGGATGCGCCTGAGTTCTTTCCCCAGGCGGCTGCCGCCGGGTTCCAGAGTATGCAGGACATCGTGCCCTTGACGTACGAAATATTCGATGAGCTTCTTGCACTGCGTGGACTTGCCGCAGCCCTCCATGCCTTCAAAAGTGAGAAACATGTCCACTCCTTACGAGTTGCCGGATGTTGCGGTGATGCCCATGGCCTTTAAAAGAGGCGAGTCCTCGGATTTGGGCTGCACTTTCCTGGGTATCCTGGGCTGGGGTTCCGAGGACTTGGCCGGGGCCGGGGTGCGCATGGGCTGGTACAGGTAGCGCCCCAGGGTGCGGTGGTAATCGCTCCATCCGCTGATCTGCTCTCCGTCTGGCGCCTTCAGGGCTCCATGCACGGTGTTGATCTTGGCGTCCAGGTTGTCCGCGTAATGCAGGATGAAGGCTTCCATGGTCTGGGGCAGACAGGGCGAGCCGAATGCCAGCTCGCCGTGGTGCGCGACGATGAGGTGCTTTAAATGCATGGCCATCGCTTCGGGCAGGTCTTTTGTCTTGCGCAGATAAGGTTCCAGAACCTCCAGACCGATCTGGATATGTCCGAGCAGGCGCCCGGCGTCGGTGTACTCGCGGCTGATGCCGTGGGAGAGTTCGAAAGCCTTGCCCAGGTCGTGAAACAGGGCGGCCACGAGCAAAATCTCCTTGTCAACCTGCGGGTAGAGCAGGGACAGGGCCTTGCAGATGCGCATAATGGCCAGGGTGTGCTCCAGCAGCCCCCCGGCATAAGCGTGGTGGATGGCCTTGGCCCCCGGCGCGCTCAGGAGGGATGCGCGGATATGCTCGTCGCGGAGCACGCTCTTGCACAGGGCCGACCAGGGCTTGAAGGTCAACTCGGTGTTCAGGAGTTCTTCCATTTCGCGCAGGAGCTCTTCCGGCGGGATGGCGGATGAGGGCAGGAAGTCGGTCAGGTCCAGTCCCGCCTCGCGCGGGTCGATGACGGTCATGTCGGTGATGTTCATCTGCAGCTGGTCTTTGAAGGAGGCCACCTGCCCGCTCACGGCCACGAATTGTTCGGCCTGCAGACCCTCGTATTGCTGGCTCTGCGGAAACCATACGCGGGCTTCGATGCTGCCGGTGGAGTCGGTCAGGGTCAGTTGCCAGTAGGGTCCATTCTTGGCTTCCTTGCGCTGGACCTGGGACAGGGCGAATACCTCGGAAATCGAATTTCCTTCGGCTAAATCGCGAACGTAGGTTTTTTTGTGCTTCATTAAGTTGCTATTCCTGCATGCATGAGGTAATGGCACCCACAGGGGCGAAATCAATATTTTCTAAGATAATTGGGCGGTTGCACAGTATTTCAAAGGTTTTTGCCTGAGTGTTTCCCGTTTCGTCTACAGGCAAGTTTTCAGCTTTGGCAAGAGGCCGGACGTGTCCGGTCGCATTGACGATTCCATTCGGCGTGTCTTTTTTCATACCTCGAAAGAAACCAGAAACATTTTATCGAGTGGTTATGTCCAAAAAGAAAGGTCAAGCAAAGGTGACGATTTATCCGGATTGGTGTAAAGGCTGTGGAATATGCGCGGCTTTTTGTCCATCCAAAGTGCTCGAACTCTGGCCGGATGGCAAAGCACATGTGGTGCGCGAGGAAGACTGCGTGAATTGCGGATTCTGTGAGCTGCATTGCCCGGATTTCGCGATCTCCGTGACCCCCAAGGAGGTCAGCCGCAGAAAGACCGACACGCTTGATGCCTCAACAGGCGGGCCTCTTGACCCGTCCGCAGGCACCGACCCGGGTCCGGAGGAAAATGTTGGAACACCTAACCGGGAAGACGAAAATGGCCACAAAAAAGCGTAAGAGAAAGGAAATTTTTGCCCTCGGCAACGAGGCTGTGGTCGAGGGCGCATTGCTGGCCGGTTGCAGCTTTTATGCGGGCTATCCCATCACGCCCTCCACGGAGATCGCCGAGGTCATGTCCGCAAGACTGCCCTTCGTCAAGGACGGGGTTTTCATTCAGATGGAAGACGAGATCGCCAGCATGGGTGCCATCATCGGCGCATCCCTGGCCGGCCGCAAGACCATGACTGCCACCTCCGGCCCGGGCTTTTCCCTGATGCAGGAGAACCTGGGTTACGCCTGCATGACCGAGGTACCCTTGGTTGTGGTCAACGTCATGCGCGGGGGACCCAGTACCGGTCTGCCGACGAGCCCCGCCCAGGGCGATGTGCAGCAGGCCCGCTGGGGCTGTCACGGCGACCCCCCGATCATCGTCCTGTCGGCCAGCGATGTGCAGGAGTGTCTGGAAATGACCGTGGTGGCCTTCAATTTCGCCGAGAAATACCGCACACCAGTCATTTTGCTCTTAGATGAGATCACGGCCCACACCAGAGAGAAGATCTCCATTCCCGAGCCCGAGGACTTTGAGATCCTGGCGCGGGTCACCCCGGCCATGCCGCCGGAATGGTACGTGTCCTATGAGGAGACCATGCGCGGGGTCCCGGCCCTGCCGCCGCTGGGGTCCGGATACCGCTTCCACGTCACGGGCCTGACCCACGACCAGAACGGCTTTCCGACATCCAAGCCCGACGAGGTCAAGGCGCTGATGCATCGTCAGTTCCGCAAGATCGACCAGTTTTTCTACGACATTCAGCTTTTCGACGAGGTCAGCTGCGAGGATGCAGAAGTGGTCGTCGTGGCCTACGGTTGCGTGGCCCGCTCGGCAGAGCTTGCCGTGCACATGGCCCGGGAGCGCGGGGTCAAGGCGGGGCTTTTGAAACTCAAGACCCTCTTCCCCTTCCCCAAGACCGCAGTGCAGGCCCTGGCCCGGCAGTGCAAGGCGCTGATCGTGCCGGAGCTGAACATGGGCCAGATCTCGCGCGAGGTGAAGCGGGTCAATAACGGATTGACCCATATCATCACCAACAACCGCGTCGACGGCCAGATCATCACTCCCTCGGAAATCTTCAAAAACATCATGCAGGCGTGACCATGGCACAGGTAACACAACTCATTCACGACTATCTGCGGCACAACAAGAAGTTCCCCCATGTCTACTGCGCGGGTTGCGGACACGGCATTGTGCTCGGTTCCCTCATCCGCAGCGTGCACAGCCTGGGTTATTCCAAGGACGAAGTCGTCCTTGTGGCGGGCATCGGCTGTTCCGGGCGCATGGCCGTGTACGTTGACTTCAACACCGTGCACACCACCCATGGCCGGGCCCTGACCTTTGCCACAGGTATCAAGATGGCCAATCCGAACCTCAAGGTCATTGTGGTCATGGGCGACGGCGACGCCATGTCCATCGGCGGCAATCACCTCATCCACGCGGCCCGGCGCAACATTGGCCTCACCGCCCTGGTTCTGAACAACAACATCTACGGCATGACCGGCGGCCAGGCCTCGCCCACCAGTCCCGAGGGAACCATATCGGCCACTTCGCCCTTCGGCCAGCTCGAAAGCAGCTTCGACATTGTGGAAATGGCCATGGCCAGCGGCGCGAGTTACGTGGCCAGGGGCACGGTGCTGCACGCCAACATGCTCGATTCGCTCATTTCCGAAGCCTTGGAGAAGCCGGGCTTCAATCTGGTGGAGATACTGACTCCCTGCCACACCCAGTACGGCCGCAAGAACAAGTTCAAGACCGTGGTGGACATGTACCAGTGGTACAAGAAGAACACCGCGAAGCTGGAACGCTACCGGCAACTCGCTCCGGAAGAGCAGGCGAAGTTTACGCCCATCGGCGTGTTCCGGGACGAAATGCGCCCCGGCTTGGAAGTGAAATACGCGACACTGCGCAACAAGCTTCAGGAGCAGCCAAATGCCTAAGCAGCACGAACTGGATCGATTCGAGATACGCCTTTCCGGAACGGGCGGTCAGGGCATCCTGACCTTGGGCAAGATCATGGGCCAGGTATTGGCCCTCGATCACGGTTTTTACTGCACCCAGACCCAAAGCTATGGGCCTGAGGCCCGGGGCGGGGCCAGCCGCGCCGACTTGGTCATCAGTTCACACCGGATCAGCTATCCAAAGCCCGTGAATCTTGACATGCTCGTGGCTCTCAGTCAGGAGGCCTGCAACCTGTACTTTCGTAACTTAAAGCCCAGCGGCTTTCTGCTTGTGGACACCTCGCTCGTGACCCAGACCCCGTCGAACATATTCTGGGGTCTGCCGTTTACGAAAATGGCCAGGGACAAGATCGGCATGCCTCAGGCTACCAACATCATCTGCCTGGGGGCGCTGAGTCATTTTCTGCCGTTCATGAACTTCGCCAACGTGAAAAAGGCCCTGGCCACGGTCCTGCCGGCCAAGATACTGGACGTGAACATCAAGGCCCTGACCCTGGGACACAGCCAGGCCAAGAAACTTTATCCGGACGCAACCGACAAATGGACATTCTTCTCACCAACGACGATGGAATCAGAGCAGTAGGCTTAAGAGCCCTTTATGCCGCATTGACCAAGGCCGGACACCGCGTACACGTGGCCGCACCCATGACCGAACAGAGCGCGGTGGGGCATTCGGTGACCCTGTTTTCACCCCTGCGGGTCAAGCAGGTGGAGGAATCAGGGTTTTCCGGCCTGGGCATTTCCGGCACCCCGGCGGACTGCGTCAAACTGGCGCTGAGCCACCTTTTGCCCAAAAAACCGGACATGATCGTGTCCGGCATCAATGCGGGTGCCAACGTGGGCGTGGACGTGCTCTATTCGGGCACGGTGTCGGCGGCCACGGAAGGGGCCCTGGACGGCATTCCGGCCATGGCCGTGTCCGTCGATGACTACCATCCCGAGGAGCTTTCCGCCCAGGCTGAGTACGCCGTGGACATGCTGGGGAAGGATTTTTGGTCCGGTTTTCCGCGCCACTGCGTGCTGAACGTCAACTTTCCGTCCGGCCCCCTGGCCGACGCCAAGGGTCTGAGGGTCTGCCGCCAGACCAGTTCGACCTACCGGGACTGGTACGACGAGAGGAACGACCCGCGCGGAAACCCGTATTATTGGCTTTGCGGCGTCATTCCGCCTGAAAATGTCGATCCGGATTCCGACCGGGGCCTGCTGAGTCGAGGTTATATCACCGTCACGCCCCTGACCTTTGACTTGACTCATGCAGTGTATATGGAAACTCTGAGCCGGCAATTGGCGTAGAACAAAAATCGAATTTCAAGGAGAAGATCATGCCCCTGACCACGCCCAAGGAAATGTTTGCCCGAGGCTACGCCGAAGGTTTTGCCGTCGGCGGTTTCAACGTGAACAACATGGAAATCATCCAGGGCATCATGGAGGCCGGAAACCTCGAAAAATCCCCTCTCATTTTGCAGGTTTCCGCCGGCGCGCGCCGCTATGCGGGGCAGGGGTACATCATCAAGCTTATGGAGGCCGCCCTGGCAGAGTACGATCTGCCGGTCTGTCTGCACCTCGACCATGGCCAGAATTTCGAGATCTGCAAGGAAGTCATCGACGGCGGCTTCACCTCCGTCATGATCGACGGTTCGCATCTGTCCTTCGAGGAAAACATCGCCCTGACCAAACAGGTCGTGGCCTACGCACATGATCGCGGCGTGTGGGTCGAGGCCGAACTCGGCCAGTTGGCGGGCGTCGAGGACGACGTGGACGTGGAGCACAGCGTGTACACCAACCCGGATCAGGCCGCCGAGTTTGTCGGCCGCACGGGCTGTGATTCCCTGGCCATCGCCATCGGGACCAGCCACGGCGCTTACAAGTTCGCGGGCGAGGCCAAGCTC
>Ga0180016_100211_pt1 | contig 18723 bp, 13 predicted proteins | sample KR46_M_MetaG_FD_129673 | JGI IMG/M metagenome (GOLD analysis project Ga0180016, IMG submission 129673) | Groundwater microbial communities from the Olkiluoto Island deep subsurface site, Finland - KR46_M_MetaG | ecosystem: Environmental > Aquatic > Deep subsurface > Groundwater | place: Finland... | reverse complement strand
GTGGAAACGGCGGTGGGAGAAAAGAAGAAATGAAGCACAGACACTTGAACCATGAAGCGTGGACCCCGGCGGCCATTGATTCCTGCATCACCCGGGGACGACAGGAAGATTGGAACGAGCTGCGCAGGGCCGCCCTCGATGACCCGAAGGTCATGATCTCGCTGCAATTAATCCGACTCAGCAAAAACATGCCTGAGCTTGCTGCCGGAATATTTTTGTCCGATTCGGGAAAAATGAAAATTTCAAGCTCCGAAAAAACACCAAAAACCTGCTGATCTTTGAAAATTGAAGCAAAAATAGGCACCACGCCAACCAATTGTGCATGCGCAAGACGTTGAGCGCCGTGGCGGCCAGGAAAATGGACAAAGTGGCCTTCTCTTGGCCACGTCTGCGCAGTCGGTTCAAGCCGAGTTTCCTTTTCGCTACGCTGAAGGCGGACTCGCCTCCGGCCCGTTGTCGGTAAAGGGCCTTGGTTTCCGTGTCCTCGGCAAACATCCGCCGTCTGGCTTCGATGCGGGGCTTTTTCCAGTCCCACTCAAGCCTGGCTTTGCGCTTGGTGATCTTTACCGGACAGTCATGGCTATGCGGGCACTCGCGGCAACGAGCGGGATCAAAATGGGAAACAGTCTTCTTGCGTCCGGAATGTACTATATTTTCAACGCATTGTTGCCCCATGGGGCAGGAGATGATTGTGTTTTCCTCGGTGCGAACAAAGTCCATGACTCCGAATCCATCAGCAGGGGTTCCCGAGGGCGGGCACACAAGCTCCACTCCGTGTTCCAGGCAGCCTTGCTGATTCATGTCGCTATCGTATCCGTTGTCGGCGAGCAGGGTTTGGGGTTTGAGCCCTTTGTCCTCAAGGACTTCAACAGTGTCGAGAATGGTGGTTTTGTCCGATGTGTTGGCGAGATGAACGCTGACCTGAGTGACAATCTTGGGGTTCGGGGTATCTTTGTCCTTGGCGCAGGTTTCGGTGAAATCGGCCTTGTAGCCGACCTTCTTGTAGTGCCCGTTGTAATGGGCGTCGGGATCATGAGGATTGGCCATAGCCGTGCCCTTGGTGTCTTTGTTGGGCTGGACGACGATCTCTTCGCCGCTCTCGACGATCTGCTCCTCGGCAAGGCGCACAAGCAGGGCAAAGGAAGGAAGTTGGCTGGCAGAAGGATGATCTTTGAATTGCGCGACAAGGCCCAACACATCCTTGGCGGCCAATAGCAGGATTTGCTTGTACTGACTGGGCTTGTTGCTCGCGAACCAGGAGTTGTCCTTGGTCGGCAGATAACGGTCGCGCAGCTCCTGGTCGAGTCGACCGTAGATGATGGGGTGCGCCTGCCTGAGTTCTCCCAGGAATTTCTTGATGGTAGTGGAGAAGAGTTCGAGTTTGGACATCCGGGCCAGGTTAGTCTGGACCATGGTGGAGTCGGTGCGCTGGAGCGCGGCATCGAGTTGCAGACGCTTGGTGATCGAGGTGAGAACCTTGTTGAAAACGGTGGCTCCCTCTCCCAGAATCTTAGCCCGGTAGTAATAGTAGGAGCGTTCGGAGAGATATTCGCTTCGGGAAATATCCAAGGCGTAGCGAAAGGTATCGTTAAAACTGTACGCCTCAATGGCTTCAAGGTCGGTCATGTCCCGAAGAGCCTGAAGTATAAACAACCCGACGATTGATTGCAGGTCTTTAGTCGGCCTGCCAAACTCTTCAGAAAAGTGTTTAGAAAAGAAATGAATCGGAATATTGGGAAGAATGTCTTTTCTGAAAGTATGATAAATAGAGCCTTTGAGCATCTTGTGATGTCTCTCAGTGCCCCATGGTATGAAGTCCATTAGCTCTTTTTGTCTTCTATCTTTTGATCGTATCATGGCATTATTTTGTTATTGTTGAAGATAGAAGTTTTTACTAAATTAGTTATTGAAAATCAATACATTGATTCTATGTTTTAGGATTTAGGACTTTTTGCAGGCGGATCAGGTCATGGAGAACTTGCGCAAAATCGCGGGCTACGAGCTGAACTTGCTGAGCGATTTTGACGGCCCGTGCTATCAGGAATGGCTGCAGTGGGTTCAGGATTCGAAGCAAAAGGAATGGGGACCAAATTTGAAAAACTGCGGGGGAGTGTGTGTCAAACCATCTGAAGCCCTTCGATCACACCGAGACGCCGTTCTCGCGCTCGTCGAAGCACGCAAGGCATGCAACGCCCGCGTCTTTGGGTCTGTCCTGCGGGGCGAGGATGTCGAAGGCAGCGACCTCGACGTTCTCGTTGATCCCCTGCCCGGGACATCGCTCTTTGACCTCGGCGGCCTCCAGGTCGACCTTGAAGAACTTTTGGGTGTGCCTGTTGACCTGGTCACGCCCGGCGACTTGCCAGAGACTTTCAGAAATCACGTGCTCACTGAGGCTCAAAAAATATGATTCTGTTTGCTGGTGACTGTCATGGAGATTTTGTCCCGCTCATCGAGGAAGCAGGCGAAGCCTCAGCTGTGGTGCTCTTGGGGGACCAAGAGCCAATGAACGACCTTGCAAAGGAGCTGGGCCCAGGCTTGGCCCCGAAAACTTTGTGGATCTATGGGAATCATGACAGCGATTACCTGTGCTATTTCGAAAATCACGCGCCAATGGTCCACCACAACCTACATTGCCGGTTGGTTGAGATAGAGGGCGTCCGGATCGCTGGCCTGGGTGGGGTGTTCCGCGCAAAGAAGTTCGAAATTGACCAGACCACGCGCCTGGACGAGGTGGATCTGGACTGCCTCCAAGACACTCGTGAGGCATGGATAACGCTTCGACGAGGTGGACGGCCATACCCCGCAGATTACACAAGCATTTTTCCCGATGACATAAAGTCATTGCTGGCACTCGCGGGACACGTGGACGTGCTGGTCACGCACGAGGCTCCGGAAAGCCATGCGCTCGGCTACCAGCTCATCGGGGACCTAGCCCGCGCCATGGGCGTCAAGATGATCATCCACGGCCACCACCACGAGCGCTACAGCGCAACTATCACGGATGGAATCCGCGTCGAAGACCTCGGACTGGCAAGGACAAACGAAGGATTTTTCTGGCTGGACCACGGCCTTGGAGAGCGGCCATGATTCTTTTCGTCGGGGACTGCCACGGTGACTTTGAACCCATGCTTAAGGCCGCAACCGAGGCCTCGGCAGTCATCCTTCTCGGGGATCAAGAACCCCTTGACGATCTGGCGTCCATCCTCGGCCAGGAGATCGCGGAAAAGACATGGTGGATATTCGGCAACCATGACAGCGATGATCCCGAATACCTGACGCACCACGCGGCCATGGCTGACAGAAACCTGCATTGCCGCGTGGTGGAGATTGATGGCCTGCGCATCGCCGGACTCGGCGGCGCCTTCCGCTCCAATATCCTGGGCGTTGACCGGCAAACGACCTTGAATGACCTGCCCATGGTCCGCCCCCAGGATACGCGCCAGAGCCTGGCGCTAATCCGCAAGGGCAAGAAGCTCGCCCCACAGGATCACACGACAATTTTCCCGGAAGACCTTGCGCTGATGGCCCGCCTTGCCAGTAAGACCCGCGTCGACGTCCTCGTGAGTCACGAAGCCCCGGAGTCCCATCGACTTGGCTATCGGATTCTGGGTGATGTGGCCCGCGCCCTCAAAGCCAGGATTCACGTCCACGGCCATCACCACGAGCGTTATGACGCCATGATTGACGGAGGCGTCCGGGTTGCCGGAGTGGGGATGTCGGGCATGATGATCGAATGGCTGCAGCCAAAGGATGGGCTCTTCTGGCTTTCGGCCTTTCCTGGCGGCAATGTGCTTGCGATGGGATACGACCCAAGAAGGAAGATGTTCCAAGGCGAGTTCGTCGGCCTGGAAGGATGCAAAGGTCTTACGGCGTCCGACCTGAACGCCTTGCAAGAAAAAGGAGCCCTGCTTCTTGAAACGTTCATGAAGAAACCCAAGCGTAGATAACAGGAGAACACCCATGCACACAATGGTCTATGACTTTTCCAAGGTGAGGCCTCCAAAGAATCCGATTGATCCCGAGGAAGTGGCTACGCTCAGGAGGATACTGCGAAAGTATCCTTGGGACATCGAAGACGACCGCATACGGCTTCACCCTGAGCTCAAGGTGACGTCAAAAGAGCGCCTGATTCTGCGTAAGTATCTGATGGCGAAGGGCTACCACGCCACAAAGGATGCGGTTGCGGCGTTGGACGCCATGAAGGACTCATTACCTTACGAATAACACACTAAAATAGTTAAATAATCATCATAAATTCCTAAGACAAATCGAGATGGCCTTTCATTGATACTGCTTAGCAAGCCGAAAAGCGCGACAAAATTTTCACGAGATCGTCCCAACAGCCTGGGACGATCTCCACTATCCAAGACGATTTAGCCCCAAAGAAGGTGTATTGGAAACACTCTGTTTCGGCTGGCGTCTGACAAGAACCAATTTTCCGCATGAATTCAACAACACCGATCAATATGTCTTACATCCTAAAATTCTTGACACTTTCCCCCAGCTGAGGCTTATCAAAATGGCTGCAATAAAATGTGCAGCACATGCTCCAGGAGGGTGAGGAGGAAATGGCTCAGGTCTTTGGATCAGCTGGCAAAAGTGCTTTTTCCATGGGCGACACGCGGTATCAGGACTTGCTTTCTCGCATCGCCCTGCCCATGCTTTCGCTACTGCTGCTGATACCTGTCGGGTATTATCTGCTGACCCGTGGCCATTTTTTCTGGGGTGCCGGGGTCGCTCTCTTCTATGTCGTCTCCATCAAGTCGCTTGAAGAGGCCGGGCTCAATCTCAAAAAGCGTATCTCCCACGCCGACACAGGAGCCAAGGCCGAACAAGCCGTGGCTGAAGCCCTGCAGGAGCTCCCTGACGATTACCACGTCTTCCATGACCTCGAATTCCCCGGTTTCAACATCGACCATGTCGTGCTCGGCCCTAACGGCATTTTTCTGGTGGAGACCAAGAGCCAAAAAGGAAATATCACTCAGCAAAATGACGTCCTGCTCAGAAACGGGCGCAAATTCTTCAAGGATTTTTTGAATCAATGCTGGAGCCAGACCTACTCGCTCCGGGATCATCTGGGCGCGGAGAGACTTGGCGGACAGACGATCATGCCTATTCTTTGCTTCTCTCGAGGATTTGTCCAAATTCGTGGGCTGGTGAGAGGCGTTGAGGTGCTGAATATCCGCTTCTTACGACCGTATATTCTCTCGCAGCGTGGGAGTCTTCCGACCCAGGCAAGAGAGCAAATCATCCCCCTGCTGGCCGCAGCCGTGTCCAACCAGGCGGAACAACCCAGCCCAATTGGCCAGCAATCCCAAACTGGCGGCATTGTCTGTCCGAAGTGCTTTCATGAACGCACAAAAAACGACGACCTGTTCTGCAGCCCTGCCGAATGCCCGAAATGCGGCGTAATCTACACTCGCGCTCAAGCAGATACGCCTGACACGCCCCCTGCCACCCAAACCACAGGCACAAAGGATCTTCCCCCGATAGTATTCGCCCTGCTTCCGTTTCTCCCAAAACGATTTCCATTTAGCCTGCTTGCAGGCGTAGCCTTGGCAAAAAGAAAACCGTCAAAGTCGAATTTTTCATGGAACATCCTGGCGCTCAAACTTACCGCATGCGCCCTGGCCGTCCTCCTCTTGATCGGTGCCTTCAAAACCATGCAGGCCACCGTGACCAGCATTTTCAGCCTACCGCAAACGCAAACCAAGCAGGCCCCCAAAATATATACCCCAACGAAGCCGCATCCAATTCACCCCGTAGCATTTCCACTGACACACGCGGTCTCATCGGATAATTCGGCAAAGGCAATCACTTTCGTTTTTGAGGAAGATCGAGGTCAGAATGTCATCCTGCTTTTTTTCGACAACAAAGCCAAAACTCTCGCCTTGCGGGCCTGCGTACGCGCGAACGAAAAATTGACCGCGACACTTCCCCTTGTAGACTTGGGTTACGTCATAGTCACCGGCCCAGTCTGGCAGGGCTACGAAGACTTATTCGGCCCAGCATCGGAATCAAAGAAAGCCCTTATTACCTTGAGTTCTCAGACGAAAGCGGGCAACGTCACGTCCATTCAAGCGACGTCGAGCATGTTCGTTCAGAAGGGAGCCCAAAGCCCCCTTCCTGAAACGAAAGCGTGGGTTAAAGCGGCCTTCAAGAATGCTGGCGGGTTCATGGAGATGTAGCATACCATGTGGAATTTGATGAAATATTCCTTCTCATGGCATCAATGGAAGATATGAAGGGTAGTTATAAATGAAGATCATCGACAATATTAACGATCTACTTGGGGATGATCTAAAGGCATCACTGCGCGCGAAAAGCAAGCTCAAGATTGCTGCATCCTGCTTTTCGATCTATGCTTATGAAGCACTCAAATCGGAGCTTGCGAAGATTGATTCGCTGGAATTCATCTTTACAGCACCGACCTTCGTTCCCACCGAAGTCACCGACAAGCTGAAAAAAGAGCGTCGAGAATTTTTTATCCCCAAAGCTTACCGGGAACGCAACCTCTACGGCTCCGAATTTGAAATCCAACTGCGAAATAAACTTACCCAGAGGGCCATCGCCCGAGAGTGCGCTGAATGGATGCGGCGCAAAGCCAAATTCCGCTCCAACAAAACCAAATCTTCAATGCAACAGTTCGCCTGCATCCAGGGTCCGGAACTGGACACCGCATATATGCCATTACATGGATTCACTGCTGTGGACTTGGGATATCAGCAAGGAGACGCAGTTTCTAATATAGTTAATCGTGTAGATGAGAAAGTCTTTACCTCCACGTACCTTCAGCTTTTTGACCAAATCTGGAGTGATCCTACCAAACTTGAGGATGTGACGAATGCAATCTGTGATCATATTGCATCTGTCTACCAGGAAAATTCTCCCGAACGTATTTATTTCCTGATACTTTACAATATTTTCAATGAATTCCTCAATGATATTGATGAAGACGTGCTGCCCAACGATCGCACGGGCTATCAAGATACGCTCGTATGGAATAAACTTTTCAACTTTCAACGCGACGCCGCCATAGGTATTATCAACAAGCTGGAAACCTTCAACGGCTGCATACTTGCTGACAGCGTAGGCCTTGGTAAAACTTTTACCGCCCTGGCCGTTGTGAAATATTACGAACTGCGGAACCGTTCAGTGCTGGTTCTGTGTCCGAAAAAGCTCGCGGACAACTGGCTGAACTACAACCGCAACCTGACGACAAATATCTTCTCCAAAGATCGCTTCAATTACGACGTCCTTTGCCATACGGATCTCTCCCGGACCTCGGGCGAGTCCTTTGGCATCCCTTTAAACCGCGTTAACTGGGGCAATTACGATCTGGTCGTCATCGATGAATCGCACAATTTCCGTAACAATGATGCCGTCAAAGACCGGGAAACCCGCTATCAGAAACTGATGAACCAGGTCGTCCGCCAAGGCGTTAAAACCAAGGTTCTGATGCTGTCCGCCACCCCCGTCAACAATCGCTTCAATGATCTGCGCAACCAACTCGCGCTGGCTTACGAGGGTGACTCTGAAAATCTCAGCAAGAAGCTGCGCACAGGCCGATCGGTGGAAGAAATCTTCCGGAATGCCCAAGCGACATTCAACCAGTGGTCAAAATTGGCACCGGAAGATCGGACGGCGAAAGCTATTTTGGACTCCCTTGATTTTGACTTTTTCGAACTGCTAGACAGCGTAACTATTGCCCGTTCACGAAAGCACATCCAGACCTTCTACGATACCAGCGATATTGGACAGTTTCCCGAGCGTCGCAAGCCGTTGTCATTTCACTCGCCACTGACCGGGCGCACGGATGTAATGAGTTTCAACGAAATCTTTGAACAACTTTCGCTGCTCAAACTCGCTGTGTACGCCCCGATTAGCTACATTCTGCCAAGTAGACTCAAAAAATATGAAGACCTGTATGACACCCTGGTGGAAGGCGGTAAAAGAAGACTCAAGCAGGCAGACCGCGAACAAAGTCTACAGGCATTAATGACGACTAACTTGCTCAAACGTCTCGAAAGTTCTGTTGAGGCATTTCGGCTGACTCTGACAAGCCTGCAGGGCAATCACATTCGCACCTTGAACAAAATCGACTCGTTCAAGGCCGCAGGCGTTGCTGACAGCGTCTCAGACTGGACTGATAGCATTGTCAATCTCGAAGCCGAGGAAGACGATATCCCCCTTGGGGATTCGGAGATCGGCGGTAAGGTTAAAATCAACCTTGCCGACATGGATCTCCCCTCTTGGGAGCACGACCTAAAGGTTGACCTGGAAGTTATTAATGCCTTGCTGACCTCTATGGCAAAGGTCACGCCCAAGGATGATTCCAAGCTGCAACACTTAAAAGAGCTAATTCTCAATAAAATTCAAAACCCTATCAATGACGCTAATAAAAAAGTCCTCATTTTCACAGCTTTTGCTGACACGGCCAGTTACCTCTATAATAATCTGTCAGCCACCATATTGGCGACACATGGGCTTCACACCGGAAAAGTCACCGGCAAAGACGCGCCAAAATCAACTCTCAAAAAGAATTATGATTTCCAATCATTGCTGACGCTTTTCTCTCCTCGCGCCAAGGAGAAAGCTCAAGTGCTCCCAAAGGAGCCTGAGGAATTGGATCTTCTGATCGGCACCGACTGCATCTCCGAAGGGCAGAACCTCCAGGACTGTGATTACCTGATCAACTACGACATCCACTGGAACCCGGTTCGCATCATCCAACGATTCGGGCGCATTGACCGCATCGGCTCTATCAACAAGACCATCCAGTTGGTGAACTATTGGCCCGATATTTCTTTGGATGAGTACATCAATCTCAAGGAACGGGTCGAAAACAGGATGGTCATTGCCGACGTAACGGCCACCGGAGATGACAACGTCCTCACGGCAAAAAGCAGTGAGATTTCATATCGGAAAGAACAGCTCCGGCGTCTGCAGGAAGAAGTGATTGAACTGGAAGACCTGAAGACGGGCGTATCCATTACCGACCTGGGCCTGAATGACTTTCGTATGGACCTGCTTAATTATGTCAAAACCAATGGCGACCTCGCTAGCGTGCCGGGTGGTATGCATGCGGTTGTCCCAGCCAGGCCGACAATGGGTTTACACCCAGGCATCATCTTCACACTGCGTAACCGCAACCATGCGATCAACATCAATCAACACAACCGGCTTCACCCTTACTATCTGATTTATATCGCCGAGGATGGTGAGATTTTATCCAACCATACTGAGGTCAAGAAGCTGCTCGACCTGGTCCGTTCCAGTTGCAAAGGCCAGGATGAACCCATCGCCCAAGTCTGCCGCCTTTTCAATCAACAAACGGACGAAGGTCGAAACATGAAGGCTTGTTCCGACCTGCTGAGTACAGCAATCCGTTCGATGATCGACGTCAAGGAGGAGAAGGATCTGGACAGCTTGTTCTCTGGCGGCAAAACCACGGCCCTTGTGAACACCATTGCTGGGCTTGACGATTTTGAACTCGTCGCCTTTCTCGTGGTGCAAGAAGAAGGATGACAGCCGTGCTCTTCGACTACCCAAAGAATACCGCCTTCGGACGCGTGCTGCCCAAGAATAAAATCTATGAGCACGGAAGCCCAAGTAGCGCCGTCAAGCAGTTGTTTGTCAGCCAGGTGGAACAGATCGTCTGGCAGTACAAGCTCGCCCCGGAAACCATTAACATGAGTGGCTCACCGTCTGTTCCGGAAATTCAAATTTTTAGTATTGCCTTGAAGGATGGAGCCCTGAAGACGGAAGTGCTGCAATGCATTGACCTAGCCATACCATTCCCGATCATTTTTGAGCTTCGGTTCGACGGGAAAGTAAAACCTGTCGCCGCCTTTAAGCGGCCGAGTGAAACGGATGCCTGCAAGTGGGTCATTAGCGAATATTTTGATTGCGACTGGGCAGCTACCGATACGCCACGCAAGCCCTTGCCGATGGTTTTTGATCTTGAGGCACTCTACGGTCATTTGCTGCTGCCACTAATGCCGTACCCGGCACGGTCTGGCGAAGACCTGCAAAAACGAGTGGAACGGATGGAACGCATTCGGCTCAAGCAGCGGGAGCTGGAGCGTTGTGAGGCCCGACTCCGCAAAGAGAAACAATTCAATCGCAAAGTTGCGATTAACGCCGATCTGCGTGAGCTGAAAAAAGAACTTGAAAATTTGGCCAGTCGCCCTCTCTGAAAGTTGAACGATAGCCACACCCAAAAGGATGGACATTGATGGAAAAGATGAAAATGCACTCCCCGAATCTGACCCAGGAGAACATAACCCGTATCCGTGAACTGTTTCCCGACTGTGTGACCGAGGCCCATGGCGATGACGGCCGGTTGACGCTGGCGGTCGATTTCGACCAGTTACGGCAGGAATTATCCGAGTCCATCGTGGAGGGTCCACAGGAGCGTTACCACCTCAACTGGCCTGGTAAGCGTGAGGCACTTCTCACCGCTAACGCGCCTATCGCCAGAACCCTGCGTCCCTGTCGGAAAGAAAGTGTGAATTTCGATACCACGAAGAACCTGTTTATTGAGGGCGATAATCTGGAAGCCTTGAAATTGCTTCAAGAGACTTACCTCGGCAAGGTCAAAATGATCTACATTGATCCGCCGTACAACACAGGCAACGATTTTATCTATAAAGACAATTTTGCCGAAAACGTAGAGGAGTTCCTGAAAAGGTCAAATCAGAAGGATGAAGAAGGCAATCGGCTGATTTCAAATACTGAGGCCAATGGGAGATTTCACTCTGATTGGCTATCTATGATGTACTCCCGCTTGAAATTGGTTAGAAATCTTCTTTCTGAAGACGGGGCTATATTTATTTCGATAGACGACAACGAACAGCAAAATCTACGAAAAATATGCGATGAATTGTTCGGTGAAGAGAATTTTGTCAATTGTATATCTGTTAAATTGTCAGAAGCAACGGGCGTAAAAATGTCCCACGCTAATAGCCGATTTCCGAAAACTAAAGAATATGTACTTTTTTACCGGCGTGGCTCGGAAATTTCAATTAAGCCTGTGCAAGTAGCAAATGAATCTTGGAATGACGAATATAAAGAAATAGTGCTCGACTTAGACAAGGCACGGATTGAGCGGATAAAAGAGTTGATCTATCAAGAAATATCCACTGAAAGCGATTTGAAGGAACTCAATCAACTCGCGAATGGAGCAAAACTATGCTCCCTTACACGACATTTTCGCGACATTGGGCTATCGTCAGATTCTGAAAAGGATGAATTTAAATGGTCCAATGCATGGCGGATTATCCAGGCGGTTGGAGCAGGTAGCCTAAAGGATCGTGCACTTATATCCCGGAAGGACGGACAAGAGCTCTCCGCGGTCCTGTCGTCGCGGGGCAAGTTGAGCCTTTTTAAAACATATTTTGATGAGGAAAGTCGAGATCCTCGAATTCGTATTCTTTTTGCGGATAAATATCTGCAGCACAATCCAGGCGACTTTTGGTCAGACATAAAAACGGCTGGAGGCGTTGCTTTGGAGGGTGGGTTAACATTTCCCAATGGAAAAAAGCCTTTAAAACTCTTGAAGAGACTAATTGATACAATAACATCCTCGACAAAAGAGGATATTGTTTTGGATTTTTTTGCTGGTAGTGGAACGACAGCTCATGCAGTTATGGAGCTTAATGCCGAGGATGGTGGCACGCGAAAATCTATCTTAGTTCAGTTGCGTGAGCCTGCCGCGCAAGAATCCGAGGCCTTTAAGGAAGGTCTCAAGTATGTCTCTGATATTTGCAAAGAACGACTTCGGCGCGCAGGCAAGAAGATTCTGGAAAGTGAATGTCATGAAGGCTGGAACAAGGACATCGGCTTCCGCGTTCTCAAGGTCGATTCATCCAATATGGCCGATGTTTACTATTCGCCGGATGCCGCCGATCAGAGTAAGTTCCAATATTACGTGGACAACATCAAGCCAGACCGCAAGCCTGAAGACCTGCTCTTCCAGGTACTGCTGGACTGGGGCGTGGATCTTTCACTACCCATTCGAAAAGAGACCATCCAGGGTAAGGCCGTCTTCTTTGTCAATGAGTCGCCCTACGATCTTGTTGCCTGCTTTGATACCGGCGTGAATGAGGACCTCGTCAAAGAACTCGCCAAATTTGAGCCGTTGCGGGTTGTGTTCCGTGACGCTGGCTTTGCCACTGACGCCGCCAAGATCAATGTGGAACAGATATTCAAGCAGATGTCCCCTGGCACTGACGTAAAATCGATTTAGGGAGGACTTGGCATGAAACTTAAGTTTAAAGTCCAGCCCTATCAGACCAACGCGGTTGAATCCGTGGTGGATTGCTTTGCAGGGCAGGTGAATACCACAAGCCTTGCCTACCGAATTGATCCTGGTGTGAACAAAAAGCTGTTGGCACAGGGATCAACTTTGCCGGGGATTAATTTTGATGTTGAGCAGACCGGCTTCAAAAATGCTGATATCCACCTGACCGATGCCCAGCTGCTGACCAATATCCAGGACGTTCAGCGTCGTCAGAACTTACCTTTGTCTGACAATCTGGTCTCAATCGCCGGATGCAAGGTCAATCTTGATGTGGAGATGGAAACCGGGACCGGCAAGACATACTGCTACGTCAAAACCTTTTTCGAGATGAACAAGCGATACGGCTGGACCAAGTTCATCGTGGTGGTGCCCAGCATTGCCATTCGTGAAGGCGTGCTCAAATCACTGGAGATTACTGCCGAACATTTCACCGAAAGCTACGGCAAGAAGGCCCGCTTCTTTGCTTACAATTCCAGGCAGCTGCACCATCTGGAAAGTTTTTCCTCTGATGCGGGTATCAACGTCATGGTCATCAATATCCAGGCGTTTAACGCTACAGGCAAAGATAACCGCCGCATCTATGATGAACTGGACGACTTCCAGTCACGCCGTCCCATCGATGTGATCAGCAGCAACCGTCCCATTCTGATCCTCGATGAACCACAGAAAATGGAAGGCACAAAGACGCTGGAGGCTTTGGCCAAGTTCAAACCGCTGATGATTCTACGTTACTCGGCCACCCATCGGACCACGCACAACAAAATCCACCGCCTCGACGCTCTGGACGCGTATAATCAGAAGCTGGTGAAGAAAATCGCAGTGCGTGGTATCGCCGTAAAGGGGCTGGCTGGCACTACGGCCTATCTCTATCTGGAATCCATTGAGATATCCAAAAAAGCGCCAGTTGCCCGAATAGAGATGGAGGTGCGCCAAGGATCCGGTATTAAACGGATCGTCAAACGCTTGGAGCGAGGCACGGATTTGTTCGTTGAGTCGAACGAGCTGGATCAATACCGAGGTTTTGTCATTGCTCAGATCGACGCCACCAAGGATACCGTGGAGTTTACCAATGGTCATGTTCTGAGTGCTGGCGATGCAACCGGCGATGTAACGGAAATGGCCATCCGGCGGATTCAAATTAGGGAGGCGATCAGAGCCCATCTTGAGAAAGAACGGGTTCTCTTTACCCTGGGCATCAAGGTACTGTCCCTTTTCTTCATCGACGAGGTGGTCAAATACCGGGACTATAGCCAGGCCGATGAACAAGGAGAGTACGCCAGGATTTTTGAGGAGGAGTACGAACAGCTCAAGGCCGAATATTTAAGCCTTTTGCCCTTGGATGGTGGGATGTACCAGGAATATCTGAAATCTATTCCCGTAGGCCGTACCCATAACGGCTACTTTTCCATCGACAAAAAAACAAAGAGGCTCACCGATCCGAGCTTTAAAATGCGTGGAGAGGACGCGGGCCTTTCCGATGACGTCGATGCCTATGATTTGATTTTGAAGGACAAGGAATCGCTTTTGCTGTTTCCATCCCCGCTCGATAGTGACGAGGTCCGAAGAAAAAAAGAAGTTCGTTTTATTTTCTCTCATTCCGCGTTGAGAGAAGGTTGGGACAACCCCAATGTTTTCACATTGTGCATGCTCAAACACAGTGACAACACGATTTCGCGTCGCCAGGAAGTGGGGCGTGGTTTGCGAATCAGTGTCAACCAACAGGGGGATCGCGCGGACAATCCGGCTACGGTCCATGACGTGAACGTCCTGACCGTTGTTGCCAGCGAGAGTTACAAGGACTTCGTTGGGAATCTTCAGCGCGAGATCAGCGAGTCAATCTCTGCACGTCCTCGAAAGGCTGACGAGGCCTACTTTACCGGGAAGGTCATCTCTACCGAAACTGGGACCGTGGAGATTACCCCGGTCATGGCTAAGCAGATCTACAAATACCTGTTGAAAAATGACTATACCGATGATGCGGACCAGGTTGCAACAGCCTACCATGAGGCGAAAGCAGCCGGAACGTTGGCTGCCCTTCCGCCCGAGCTTGCCCCTCACGCAGAGCAGATATTCGGATTGATCGACAGTGTCTTCAGCGAGTCCCAGCTGCCCGTTCCTGAAAATGCCAACAAGGCGAAAGTCAATCCCATCAATAACGTCAATTTCCAAAAGAAAGAATTTAAGGCGCTATGGAGCCGAATCAACCAGAAAGCGGTCTACCGCGTTGAATTCGATTCCAACGAGCTGATTACTAACAGCATCGAAGTTCTCAACGAAAAGCTTGAGGTCACCCCCCTCCAGTATACGATTCACACTGGTATCCAGAACGACGCAATCACCGACGATCAGTTGAAGCATGGAGACAGCTTTCAACTCACTGGAACCAATGTTGAAACACATAATGCATCTGTGCACTCCATGGTCACCTACGACCTGCTGGGCAAACTTGCTGAAAACACGCAGCTAACCAGAAAGACCATTGCCGCTATCTTGGGCGGGATCAATGCCGGATCATTCACACAATTTAAGGAAAACCCGGAACATTTCATTGCCGAGGCGTCTCGCCTGATCAATGAACAAAAGGCCGCCACCGTTGTGGAACGGCTCAGTTACGACGCCGTTGAGGACTCCCACGACATAGGCATTTTTACCGCGAGCCAGACCAAGCACGACTTCACCCATGCGGGTAACAAACTTGAAAAACACATCTACGACTACGTAGTTACGGATTCCAGAGTGGAACGGAATTTCGTGAAGGAATTGGATACGAGTGATGATGTTATCGTCTACGCAAAGCTCCCCAAAGGATTCTTTATTCCAACCCCTGTAGGCAACTACAATCCAGACTGGGCCATTTCCTTCAAGGAAGGCAAGGTGAAGCATATTTACTTTGTGGCTGAAACTAAAGGTTCACTCTCCAGCTTGAATCTGCGAGGGATTGAAAATAACAAGATCGAATGTGCGAGAAAGTTTTTCGAAATGCTCAATAAAAAGCATGAAGAAAAAAATGTAAAATACGACGTGGTGACGAGCTTTGGGAAATTGATGGAGCTTGTTGGAATAACTTCTACAGACAATTGACCAGTTTTTATTTCAGGACTCCACTACTTTACGAGGTTATTATGCCTTTAGATTTATCTGACACACTTGTTGTAGGAATATCAGCAACCGCTCTTTTTGATCTGAAAGAAAGCGACGCTCTTTTTCAAGAAACTTCAAAGTCCGATCCAGACAACGCAATTGAAATATATCGAAATTATATGATGGAAACAGAGGAAATCCCTCTGAATCACGGAACGGGATTCCCTCTTGTCAATGCATTATTGAATTTAAATCAATACCAGAAGGAAAATGAACCTCCCTTAGTCGAAGTAGTTATAATGTCAAAAAATAGTCCAGATACTGGAATTCGAATTTTAAAATCTATACGTCATCACAAGGTAGCAATCACTCGATCCGCATTTACAGCTGGAGAGAGTGTTGTAGATTATCTCGAAGCTTTTGACGTAGACTTGTTTCTCACAACCTCAATAACAGATGCCCAAAGAGTTATTGATAGTAGGTTCTGTGCAGCAGCTGTCGTAAAAAACCCACCAGAAGGCATATCCAATATGCCAGACAATCAAGTCCGCTTAGCTTTTGATGGAGATGCTGTAATTTTTGATGACAGTAGCGAAATTGTATACAAAACAATGGGATTAAGCGAATTTCATAAGCAAGAAGACGACAATCATGACATCCCTCTTGCTGAAGGACCATATGCAACTTTCCTAAAAAAGCTATCTCGACTGCAAGACAGACTGCCGATGCGTATAGAATACTCACCAGTAAGAATTGCCCTAGTCACGGCAAGAAATTCACCTGCTGAATTACGAGTTATCAAAACACTTCGTCATTGGGGCGTGTATGTCGACGAAGCATTTTTTCTTGGTGGCGTTGAGAAATCGAAAGTATTAAAAGCTTTTAAACCACATATTTTCTTTGATGACCAAGAAATTCACCTTGAACCAGCCGCAAAATCTGTCCCATCAGGGCGTGTACCCTATACGAGCGAATCTGTACTAAACACACCTTCATAAGATTAATAGAAGCATATGGGGAAAATATAAAAAACGGAGAAAAAAAATGCTTGAGATTGAAATCACAGAGTTAAATTTCCCTTCAAATCACACAAACATCCAAGCTATCGAGGTCAACCTAGACAGTATACCAGAACAATACGATGGCTATGATTATTTTATTAGAAAAGCACTCTTGAATAGTATCGAATCAGACAATATAGACAACGTATCTATTTATGTCTGGGGTTCTCCTAGCAATTCGTTTATGACTTTTAATTATTCTATATTCATCGGCTTAAAAGGAAATTCTAAGTTATTAGACAATATTTTATACGAGTTTAATCGTGTAAAAGAAATTAATACACGCCGTTGCGGCACTGCAAATTCTTCATTTGACTATCTCCAATACCACATTCAAGAAAAAAAAATATGGCAACCACTTGATAAAATAACTTGGTATTGTAAAGAGGGGGTGTCAGACAATAAAGAGACTGTGGATTGGGACGACGATGACGAGACACAAAATCAAACACGCACTAACCAAGAATTACCTTCAAGATTTAGAATAGCAAGATCTGATGCAAGTGTTGGCACAATTCGCAGCACAATCGAAAGTGTCTTTGGATTGCCAGAAGGCTCTGTTGCACTCTGTGATCCGAGTGGCCGTCCGTTACGCGCAGATGCAAAGATTGCAACGTTGCGGAAAAGATGGGAATAATTTTTTAAAATATTACAACCTAAATCCGTGAAAAAGTTGCATTGAATATACAGTTTTGAAACATTTTGCACTTGAAATAAATCAATGATACCGGCATATTGGACTTGCTTTTCCTGAATGAGTTTTTGCACCCATTGGGTGCGACAGGAGTCTGCAATGCTCATCACCGATATCAAGCGAAACGAAGGAAACAACATTGGTCATGTCGGCCTGGCTCTGATCGGCGAGATGGCCAGAGTTTGCGGCCTGGATACACTGGTCGACCGTCTTGGGCCTGGAAAAGCTCCGCAGATCAAGGAGCGTGAAATTTTCCGCACATTGGCCGGCCTCATGTGCCAAGGCAAAACGGATTTCGACCATGTTCGTGAGTACTACGGCGACGATTTCTTCGCGACCAGCCTTGGCCTTGGACGCGTTCCTTCCGCCGAGATTTTGCGGCAACGGTTTCAACGGATCACCTTGGAAACTGACCTGGATGCCCAGTTGCCCCGCTGCTCGGTCGAACTGTGGAAGAAGACCGGAATGCAGCCTGAGATCATTGAGATGACCAGGGACGACAACAAGAAAGAGCACTGGGTGCGCCTTGATATCGACGTCAGCATTTTCGATAACGCCGACACCGAGAAGGAAGGTGCCAGCGCGACGTACGACAAGAGATTCGGCTTCGCTCCGATCTTTGCTCATCTTGGTGGCGGCTGGATGGTCAACGGCAAGCTTCGCCCCGGGTCGAGCCATTCCAGTTGCGAGGGCACGGATGAGTTCATCCTGGAGAGCCTCGGGTACGCCAAGTCCATGGTGGAAGCGAACGTTCTCGTGGGCGCCGGCAGCGGATTTGACAGCAAGGAGCGTCTGGAGACTCTGTGCACTCAGTCGCGCACCGGCTTCATCATCAAGCACAATCTGCGCAGGGAACCGGTGACCGGCTGGCTCGCTACTGCCAAGGAGCACGCGCAGAAAGTAGAGAATTTCGCAACGTCCCGAGAAAAAGGCCGGATCTACCGGGGCTTCGTGATGCGTGAGATCGGCAAGAAGAAAAGGGCGGTCCGCCAGATTTTCGAGGTCACGGAAGTGTTGAGCAAGGACGGTGTGTTCATGATGATTCCAGAGGTCCGCGTCTGCGTTTTGTGGACCAACCTGGAATTTGATGCCGACCAAGCTTTGAAGCTGTATCGCAAGCGGGGCACCAGCGAGCAGCATCACGGGGAATTCAAGACCGAGATGGACATGGAACGCCTGCCGTCGGGCAAGTTTGCCGTGAATGCCGCCTTCCTGCGCTTGGGCATGCTGGTCTACAACATGCTTCGGGTAGCCTCCGTGGATTTGGTTGTGGCTCGGATGCTGGGGCTGAAAAAAGCCAACCGCCGAAGAACCAAGACAGTCATGCGGAGCATGATGAGCATTTGCGCCAGGATCACCCGCCATGCACGCAAGGTAATTCTGCATGTCTCCTGCCCGGAGCCATGGTTCAAGGTGGTCTCTGACCTGTTCTATCGTCTCAAGACGGCGTAACGAGATGGTCATTAGGCTGCATTCCTAGGAGTAGTGCGTCTGAAAACTGCAAAAAGTCGGTTCTCGGAGCTTGCGAAGCGACAATTGTCCTTCAGTTGAAAATTTTCAGGTCGAAAGTCGCCTGGATTTTC
>Ga0180016_100209_pt1 | contig 18952 bp, 20 predicted proteins | sample KR46_M_MetaG_FD_129673 | JGI IMG/M metagenome (GOLD analysis project Ga0180016, IMG submission 129673) | Groundwater microbial communities from the Olkiluoto Island deep subsurface site, Finland - KR46_M_MetaG | ecosystem: Environmental > Aquatic > Deep subsurface > Groundwater | place: Finland... | reverse complement strand
TGGTCAACGCCTACTGGGTAAATCCTGACGGGGGCGTGCTGAAAGCGGTTGCGCTGACAAAAATCATGGGCTCAAAAGCCGAAAGCATCACCAGTTTCGACAAACTCGCGGTTTGCCCCACGGACCCGGCAGTGCTCGTCTTCAGCCACTCCATTCCCGGCACCCCGCGATTCGAGAAGGTCATGCACGAACCCAGTTCCGCCCTGTCCCTGCACGACAGTTGGGTCGGGGTGGGCAAGAACATGCGGATCACGCCCCATGAAATCACCGCCTTCGACCCGGTTTGGTCCGGGGACGGCAGGCGCGTCTACTTCATTGGCTACAAGGACACCCAGGCCGCCGACGATGATCTGTTCCGCGTTTTACGCATCGATCGTTTCGGTTCGGGCCTCAAAGAGCTGGTGTTGGGCGAGAGCGTGAGTGTGGGAGTCAGGGCTGCGGCAGGGCAGTGAGGGGGAAATGGCCGGTTTTTTTTGGAATCGGCCCTATTGCTGGTACGTCCTTGGCATGGGCAGGTCCCATTTTTCATAGATCTGCGCCAACTTGCCCTGATCGGACAGATTGCGCATGCCCTGCTCGAAGGTCTCAAGCAGTTCCCGTCCACGCGGCGAGTCGGTGAAAGCCGGGAAGTATTGCCTGAAGCCTACGGATTCGATGCGAAACTCGTTTTCGTCGAGCGGCGTTTTACTGGACCTGATGCTCTCGTTGATGAGGTGCAGGTCGTCGACGTAAAAATCCGCCCCTCCGCGAACGACCCGCTCCAGGGCTTCGACTCCGCTGTGCGTCTCGCTGGGCTGGATGGGGACGGAAAAATCCCGCGCGGCGTAGTATCCGAGCCTCCACACCACGCGTTTGTTCGCCATGGAATTGGTGCCGTCCCAGTAAGGAAAAGCGCTTTTGCGGAAGATCGCGTGGTATTCACCTTCGTACATCGGTTCCGCAGCCAGTCGCATTCCGGCCAAGGCTAGAGGGAGGCACATGTAGATGTCGACTGTGCCTTCGCGGACCATGATACGGCCCCGCTTGGCCGGAACTTCCAGATGACGGACCGTTTTACCGTCGGGCGCGTAGATGGCCTGCATGAGGTCGTGGTAGAGCCCCTGCCCGTCGGCGCTGGTGAATCCCTGCCAATACGGGGACGCGGTGATGACCTCGTCCGCGCGGACGGCAGCGGGGACAAGAAGCATGATGATGGCGGCAAGCAGAAGCATGTGCGGTTTTAGACTACTGGTCATGAACAACGCATCTAGCGCACCCCGGGTTCGCGAACAAGTGGAATCTGATGTTTTTTATGATCGCTCCATCTGCGGGCTTGCGTCCGGGGTCCTGACGTGATTTGTTCGGTCCCTGACTTTTATGGAACCATCATCCCCGACGCGCCAGCGGCAGGGATGTTTTTTTCATTCTGTAACCGGGTAGGATTTCATGCAGAATATTTTGGATCGAGCCGCACGGATAGTGTCCCTTCTGGACCTGACCTCCCTGTCTGGCACCGAAACCGTGGACGAGATCGAGCGGCTCTGCGCCCGGGCCGAGGGGCCGTGCGGCCGGGTCGCCGCGATCTGTGTTTTTCCCGGCCACCTGCCCCAGGTTCGCGCCAGCCTGGCCGGGCTTTCCCTGGAGCAGGTCGAGTTGGCTACGGTGGTCAATTTTCCCGCAGGGGACCTGGATGCGGACGGGAGTGTCCGCGAGATACGGGAGGCTCTGGCTCTAGGGGCCACGGAAGTGGATCTGGTCTTTCCCTACCGGGCCTTTCTGGACGGATTGACGGAGCAAACAGGAAAATATCTGGATGCCTGCCGTCAGGCCTGTCCTGTGCGGCTCAAGGTCATCCTCGAAACAGGGGAGCTTGGCAGCCGGGACTCCATTCGCGCGGCAAGTCTCCTGGCCGTGGAGCGGGGCGCGGATTTCCTGAAGACCTCCACCGGGAAATCTCTGGTTCACGCCACTCCCGAAGCGGCCACGATTATGCTCGAGGTCATCGCCCAGGGCGGCGGCAGGGTCGGTTTCAAGGCTTCGGGCGGGTTGCGCACCATGGACGACGCCCTGGTCTACCTCGCGCTGGCCGACAGGATCATGGGCCGGGACTGGGTCAGCCCACGGACGTTCCGGTTCGGGGCCAGCAGCCTGCTGGACGACGTGCAGGCGAGGGCCTTCGACAGGGGCCGTCCGTGAGCCGGATCTGTCTGCTGGTACTCGATTCGCTGGGGATCGGCGGAGCGCCGGACGCGGATCTGTTCGGAGATCTCGGAGCCGACACCCTGGGGCACATCGCCGAGGCCTGCGCCCAGGGGCTTGCTGATGAAGGCCGGAGCGGGCCACTGCGCATCCCGGTCCTCTCGTCCCTGGGACTCGGACTGGCGGCGGCCCTGTCCACGGGCCGGATTCCTCCCGGTCTTGAGTCGCCCGGTCCTGCTTTGGGCCGGTACGGCTGCGCTACGGAGATCAGCCTGGGCAAGGATACCCCCAGCGGCCATTTTGAAATGACCGGCGCACCGGTGCTCTTTGACTGGGGCTATTTCACCGGGGCCACCGATTCCATACCTGCCGCGCTGCTGGACGAGCTTGTGGCCCGCGCCGGTCTGCCCGGTGTGCTGGGCAACTGCAAGGCCTCGGGCACCGAGATTCTGAGGCGTCTGGGCGAGGAGCATCTTCGGAGCGGCTGTCCCATCGTCTACACTTCGGTGGATTCGGTGCTGCAGATTGCCGCCCATGAGCAGGCCTTCGGCTTAAAGCGTCTGCTGGAGGTCTGCGCCATCGCCCGGGAGCTGGCCGACACGTACCACATAGCAAGGATCATCGCCCGCCCCTTCACGGGCCGGGACCCAGGCACATTTGTGCGGACCGGGAACCGGCGTGACTTCTCCATTCCGGCCCCTTCGCCCACGATTCTCGATCTGTTGACGGAGACAGGCGGAACCGTCTTGTGCGTTGGCAAGGTCGGAGATATTTTCGCGCATCGCGGGGTGACGAAAAACATCCGCGTCTTTGGCCATGACCGCCTCATGGATGCGACCCTGGGGGCCTTTGAAAGCGCCGCGGACAGGACTCTGGTCATGACGAATTTCGTTGATTTTGATTCCGTTCATGGACATCGTCGGGACGTGGCCGGATATGCAAGAGCGCTTGAATCCCTGGACGCGCGACTGCCCGAGTTGCTGGCACGGCTCACGCCGGGAGATCTGTGCATCTTGACCGCTGATCACGGATGCGATCCGACCTGGAGCGGCACGGATCACACGCGCGAGCGGGTGCCTGTCCTGGCCGTGGGGCCGGGGATCAGGTCCGGGAGCATCGGCATTCGCGATACGCTCAGCGATATCGGAGCCTCGGCAGCGCATTTTTTGGGCATGGCGGGAACCGGGCATGGCCGGTCGTTTTTTGTCGAGGATGAGCTCACAACCCTTCGTTAAAGGAATACTCATGACCCCCGATTACGGCCAAGGGCCGAAAAGTTTGAACGAACGGATCATCGCTGCGCTGCTCAGGCTCATGGTCTGGGGCGGCGTGTTCGCCGTCGTCTACATCCTGCGTTCCTTTTTTCTGCTGCTCTTTTTGACCTTTGTGTTCGGCTATATCCAGAACCGCGGAGTCAACAGACTACAGGGCCTGATCCCCAACCGGCCGCTGCGGGTCGTGCTGGTGGCGAGCATATTTCTGGGTGTCCTCGTTGCGGTGGGCGTCTTTCTGGTGCCCCGGGCCAAGGACCAGACCGTCCTTTTCGTCACCCAGTTGCCGCAGTACGTGGAACGGCTGGACCAGGAACTCGGCGCCCTGGGGGAGCGCTACCCCATGATCGCCAACGCCATCCCTGAACTCGGCGCTGTCTCAGACCACCCGGCCGGCCATGGAACATCGAGGGTTGCGGCCCTGGTGCAGCAGATTTTCGGTATGTCCGATCACCCCGTCGGGCAGAACAAGGTCAACCAGTTGCTGGATCTGGTGCGCGGGGTGGGAGGGCAGATTGCGGCCATCGCCTCGGCCTTTCTGCTGGCCTTGCTGTTTTCCTTTCTCATCGTGCTCGACCTGCCACGCCTTTCGGCCAGCGTATGCTCCCTTGAAAATTCCAAGCTCGATTTCGTCTATCGGGAGGTGGCGGCCAGCATACGGGATTTCGCCATGGTGCTTGGCAAGGCGCTGGAGGCGCAGTTCGTCATCGCCGTGGTCAACTCCCTGCTCACGGCCATCGGCGTGGCCTTGCTTGGACTGGGCTCGACCATGGCTTTTTTGATGGTCATAGTTTTTCTGTGCAGCTTCATTCCCGTTCTGGGCGTTTTCATCAGTACGGTGCCCATCTGCCTCATCGCCCTGCAGAGCTCGGGGATGACGACCATGCTGCTGGCCATCGTCATGATCACGGTCATCCACCTGCTCGAAGGGTACGTGCTCAATCCCAGGATCTACGGCTCCTACATGCGCATCAATCCCGTCATCGTGCTCGTCATTCTGACCGTCGGGGCCAAGCTGTTTCAAATCTGGGGGCTGGTGCTGGGTGTGCCGATCTGCACCTATATCTTCGGGCATGTCATTCAGCGCAAGGAAGGGCCCGCTCCGTTCGAATGCCCTGTGGACACCGGCCGGGATAAAGCCGCCTCACCTTCCGTGGCCGTTGATGGACCTCAATCGTAAACGCCTGATGGAGCCAAGAGTGGAAAAAAACCTGAGCATCGTCATTGTCGAGGAGCCCTGCCTGTCGCGCAACGTCATGTCCAAGGCCCTTGGTGTGTGGGGGTACCCGTGCGCCATTGCCGAGGACGAAGACGCCGCCTGGAAGGCCGTTATGATCGCGCAGGCTCCGGTTCTGGTCCTGGCGGACTGGCACGCGGACTTCATGGGATGTGATGAGTTTTTCTGGAAAGTTCGCGCCACGCCATCGTTGCAAGATGTTTATCTGATGGGTGGAATTCCGCGTGGGGCCGTGGGGGCGATCCGGCACTGCATGGCCTCCGGGGCCAACGACTTCGTGTATCGCCCTTACGACCTCGATGAAATGCGCGTGCGCCTGCATGTGGCTTGCAAGGTTATGGGCCTGGATCCGGATGGCTTCATTTTTCCGGACTGACAGAGATCTCTTCTCGTCCCTTTTTTCGCGGAATTTGCCCGTTTTCAAAACGGCAGATTCCGTTTTTTTGCGTCGCCAGTTTTTAGAGCGTGGTGGACCAGTGCAGGGCGTTTTTCTGGATGGCCATGTTCATCTCGGGCTGTATGAACTCCCTGGGGCCTTCGACAAAGGGCAGGTATTCGATGCTCGCCTCAACCATGCGCAGTGACCCGCCCTGAATTATGGGAAAAAGATTCTTGCGGGCCGGAGTCAGGCGGCCGAGAACCACGGGCAGGGCTTCGAAGGCTTCATTCCGGGGCAGGGTCGCCGGGTGCAGGGGCGTGCGCGGCAGGGTTTCAAGTTCGGGGGCATGGGGCTGATACAGGCTGACCTGGGCGGCCATGTTCAGAAACAGCTCGGGCCTGATCTTGAAAGCCGGGACGCGAAAGGAAAAGGCCGTGGATTCCATCCAGGGCAAAAGGACGCGGGGCAGGTTGGTCAGGCGGATGAGATCGGCCCAGGTCTGGAGCCGAAAGCCCCGAGCCTTGGCACGCAGATTCCAGAAGGGCAGGTAGATGTCCGGCTTTTCCCGGGTGTGCAGGAAATGCGGGGTGATGGGCGTCCCGCCATCAGGGCCCGGTTCCCAGGCCGTGTCGCAATGCAGACAGGTCTGTACCAGGCTCTGGCGGTCGCCGGTCAGGTCCCAGCCGCAGTTGGGGCACAGGGTGGACGAGAAATTCAGGTGGCTGCCTGCTTTTCCCCCTTTTTCCGTGTCGATGCAGGCCGGACCCAGGTGTTCCCCGGTGATGGCGTCCACCAGTTCGTGGCTTTGGAAAACGGGCTGGTAGATGAGCGAGAGGGTGTCGCCCACGCAGGCCGTAAGCTTTGGTCCGGTCTGGGAAGGAAGTCCCGGGATGAGGCGCAGCAGGCGCGCCTTGAAATCGGAGCTGGGCATGGTCGGTGGCAGGAAGAGTCCGTCGGTGGCCGGCTCCACGAAAGACAGGTTCATGGCCTGTGTGCGCAAACCAAGGGACGGCGGCATGGCCGGATTGTCCACCGCCAGCAGGCTTGAATCGAGGATCCTGTGCAGGGTTGACTGCAGCCCCAGCGCAAAGGCGTTGCCCCTGAAGCGCCAGTACGGGACATGGATGAGCGTGCCCGGATGCGCGATGCGGGGCCTTAGATGGTACTGAAACGGACCCTGCGCATGGATGAAGAGACGGACCTGACAAAACGGACAGGAAAAAATCCTGTCCGTTTCGTCAAGCTCCACCGGAGCCCCGCATTGCGGGCATTGATGGGAGAGATGGAGCCCGTTCATGGTCAGGCCATGCGCTCCCCGCAATGGTTGCAGAACGTGGAAGAGGCCAGGTTGTCCTGAGCGCAGGAGGGACATTTGGCCGTTTCGCGCACGCTGCCCGCCTGGCGGCCGCAACGGGGGCAGAAGCGCGTGCCCGGGGCAAGGTTTTTTCCACAGCCCTTGCATTGCTCGAAGATGACCAGTTGGTGCCCGCAGGAGGCGCAGAATTTGTCATCCTCGCGGATGGGCTGGCGGCATTCCGGGCATGCGAGGGCCCCGGCCGGGGCCGTGGCCATGGTGGATTGTCCCGCCATCTGCATGGCCTGAGCCATGAGGGTGGGCATCATGAAGCCGACCCCAAGACCCATGGAGTCGCCTGCGCTGCCCGGGTTGGAGGCCGCCTTTTCCATGGCCGTCGCGGCCTTGAGCTGCATGAGCTTGTTCATGTCGTTGAACATGCCGAGCTTGGTCTTGTCGTCCATGGCCTTCTGGACTTCTGGCGGCGGGGTGATGGCATTGATGAAAAGCTGGTTCAGAGACAGCCCGAAATGGCGAAAATCCTCCTGCAGCCGTTCGCGCAGCCCGTGCGACCATTCCTCGTAGAGGCTTGGCAGGTTCAGGATGGTGTCCATGTTTTCGCCAAGGTAGTCGTTGAAACGGGAAACGATGACCTTGCCCAGGTAGTCGCTGAGGTCGGTCACCGAAAAGGAAGCCATGGTGCCCACCAGGGAATTGATGAAGAGCAGGGGCTGGATGATCTGGACATTGAACATGCCGTAGGCGCGCAGGCGGATGAGTCCGAGTTCGGAATCTTTGAAGGCCACGGGCTCTCTCGTGCCCCACTTGAGGTTGGGGAAGACCTTGGTGTTGACCATGTAGGCTTCGGCGCGCAGCGGGCTCTCAAGGCCCCATGGGATGCCCATGATCTTGTTTAAAATCGGGATGTTGGCTGTTTTTAGCGTGTGCCTGCCCGGTCCGAAGACGTGCACGGCCTTGCCGTTGTAAAAGAAGATGCCGGCCTGGGTTTCGCGTACGATCATCTGCGCGCCGTACTTGATTTCGCCGGAGCCCTCCTGGGGGAAGCGTCTTGCGAATTCCTGGCCGCTGTCGTCAAACCATTCGATGAGTTCCAGAAAGAAAAGATTGTTGGCTCCCATGCGTCCTCCGTGGCCCGGTTATTGTTGTCGGCCCTATAGGACGATTCGCTTGCAATTACAACTTGAGGTCCTTAGTGAACAGGACTTGTCACCTGAAATGGAGGAGCACCATGGACCGCACCAAGGAAATCATGACCGCGCGCGACATCGCGCGCACTCTCGACCGCCTGGCCTGCCAGATACTGGAGCAGATCCCGGACCACGAATCCATCGCCCTGGTCGGCATCCAGCGGCGTGGCGCGGATCTCGCGGCACGGCTGTGCGGGCTTCTCGCGGCGCGCACCGGCCGGAGTCACCCCTGCGGCGAGCTTGATATCAACCTGTACCGCGACGACTGGACCTCCTCCACCGCCACGCCGAACATCAACGCCACGCGCATAGATTTTTCCGTAGAGGACAAGGCCATCATCCTCATCGACGATGTGCTCTTCACCGGCCGCACCATCCGCTGCGCCCTGGAGGCCATCCTGGACTTCGGCAGGCCGCAGTCCGTCAAGCTCCTGGTCCTTGTTGACCGGGGGCATCGCGAGCTGCCCATCCAGGCTGATTTCGTCGGCAAGACCGTGGCTACCGAGCGCGGTCAGCAGATCAACGTGTTCCTGCAGGAGCGCGATGGCAGGGACCAGGTGTTGCTGGGCTGATTTTTTTTTGCCGCAAAAAAAGGCCGCCTCCCCATCGGGGACAGCGGCCTTTTTTCATGATCAAGGGTACGGGTCAGATCAGGCCCTTGGCGGCCAGAAACTTCTGCAGTGCTTCGGCGTTGGCCGGACCAAGCGGGGTCAGGGGCAGGCGCATCTCAAGCTTGATGCGGCCCATGAGGGAGAGAGCCGTCTTGACCGGGATGGGGTTGGTTTCGACAAACATCATGCGCGAAAACGCGGCCAGGAAGAAGTGCAGCTCCTGCGCCTTGGGCAGATCTCCCTCGAACCAGGCCGAGCAAAGGCCGCTCATCTTGTCAGGCAGGATGTTGGAGACCACGGAGATGACCCCGCAGCCGCCCACGGACAGAAGCGGCAGCACCGTGAAGTCATCCCCGGACAGGACCTGAAAATCCGGCCCGCAGTATTCGAGCACCTGGGAAACCTGGGTCAGGTCTCCGGTGGCCTCCTTGATGCCGATGACGTCCGGGATGTCCTTGTTCAGCCTGGCCACCGTGGCCGGAAGCAGGTTGACGCTGGTGCGGCCAGGCACGTTGTAGACGATGAAGGGCATGGACACTTCGGAGGCGATGCGCTTGAAGTGCTGGTAGAGGCCTTCCTGGGTCGGCTTGTTGTAGTAGGGCGTGATGAGCAGCGCCCCGTCTGCCCCGGCTTCCTTGGCGAAGCGGGTCAGTTCCACCGCCTCGGCCGTGTTGTTTGACCCGGCCCCGGCCAGAACCGGCACCCTGCCCTTGACCTGGTCCACGCAAATCCGGATCACCCGTTTGTGTTCGTCGTGGCTCATGGTCGCGGATTCTCCGGTGGTGCCGCAGGGCACGACGCCGTTGATCCCGCTTTGAATCTGCCATTCGATCAGTTCTCGATAGGCTTTTTCGTCAAGCTGGCCGTTTGAAAACGGGGTGACCAGGGCTGTGAACGCTCCTTTGAATTGCATCGTTTCCTCCCGGGTTGGGGGCTGTGGTTGATACGCTGGCCGTCTGGGATCTAAAGGCCCAGGGCGGATGGGCAGAACTCGCCCTGGTAGACGAGCTGGGCCTTGCCGCGCAGGAAAATATCCGTGCCGTGAACGCCGATCTCAAGCACCTCGCCACCCGAGGTGGTCACCCTGGCCCTGGGTTCGCAAAGACCAAGGGCGTGGGCCACGGCCACGGAGGCCGCAGCGCCCGTGCCGCAGGCATAGGTCTCGTTCTCCACGCCGCGCTCGTAGGTGCGCAGCAGAAGTTCGCTCCGGCTTACGACCTGGATGAAATTGGCGTTGGTGCCAGCCGGGGCGAAATGCGCGTGATAGCGGACCTTGGCCCCGAGATCCTTGATATCGAGGGCCTTGACGTCTGCGGAGACGATGACCGCATGTGGCACGCCGGTGTTGGCGAAATGGGCCGTGAAGTTTTCGCCGCCAAGATCAAGGGAAAAGTTCAGGGTCAGGTCCCTGGCCGGGGTCAACTGCACTTCGACCTCGCCTGCATCACGGAAGACGCGGGCGTGGACCTTGCCTGCGTCCGTGAGCATGAGATGCTCCGCCGGGGCCATGCCGAGCATGTGGGCCAGCAGGGTAGCGCAGCGTGAGCCGTTGCCGCACATCTCGGCCCGGGAGCCATCGGCGTTGAAGAAGTGCCAGCGTGTAGCGGCCTGCCCGGAATCATCGGATTCCAGAAAGATGATGCCGTCAGCGCCGATGCTGAAGGCATGGGGGCACAAGGTTTTGGCCCAGTTATGCATATCGGCGGGGGATATGGTCTTGGCGCTGTTGTCGATAACGATGAAATCGTTGCCGCTGCCTTGCATTTTGTAAAATGGCTGGGTCGGTGCGCTGAAAATGGACATGCGGGTTCCTTGAAAAAGATATATTATGTGCCTTGAGTTATGGGGAATTGGGCCAAAATGCAAGGAACTCGCTAAGGATTGAAGATGGCGTTTATTTCCGGGTCCGAGGGCACGCCTCCTCCCATGGACATGGCTTCCGTGAAAATGGAAACCTGCGGCTCCCACACGGTTTTTTGTCCGGGCGCGGGCAGTTCGGGAATGGTCACCTTGTTCACGCTCCTGCCCTTGGTGAAGGGCCGCGCCCACAGCAGTCGACCCTCGCGCATGTAGAGGCCCGTATACCCGGGGCCTGGTCCCGAGCCGAGGATGATGTCGAACGCGTCCCCGCTGCGGTCGATGAAATCATTCTCCCGGTTTCCGCCCCAGGTGCTGACCCCAATGATCAGATTGTACTTGCCTTCACTGCGCAGTGACTCGGCGAGGCGGGCGACCTCTTTTTCCATGTCAGGGTCATGCTGGCCGCTGTCGGGGAAGAGGATAAAGGCGAGGCTGCCGCCCGGCACGTCCCGGACGAGCAGTTGCGGCTTGGTGAACGGACCGCTCCAGGTCGGGCCCGCGTCCATGCCCGCGTGCGAGAACACCAGCGCATCGGCCGGGGACATGAGGGCGATGTCGTACCCCAGCAGATCGTAGGCCCTCTTCAGGTTGCCGATGACGGAAGGGTGCCTGTCCGTCTCCAGGCCGAAGGGGGAGAGCTCGTATCCGCCGCTGACAATGATGATGTCCGCATTCTCGCGTGCGGTTTTGAAAAGGGTGGCCCGCCGGGCCAACCCGCCATAAGTTTTACTCCCTCAGCTGGGGCAGGGGTTGAACTCCCCGAGGCTGTTGCCGGTGAAGAGGATGGTCGTTTCAGCACTGGCACGGGGGGCCGGGCAGAGAAGCAGGACCAGAAGAATCCAAATGGCGCGTCTAAGAAGTGTCAGTTTCACGAAGACCTCAGATCAGGGGTTTGAGAATGGGGCTGCGGGCGATGAGATCCTTGAGCCTGGTCCGGCGTTCGAGGATTTTTTTCGCAATCTCGCGGATGTCCTGCGCGGCTTGGCAGTTCGGCGCGAATTTGAGCAGCGGGACCTGATGACGCACGGATTCCGTGACCATGGGGTCCCGGGCTACCGTGCCGAGCAGGCTGATGGGCAGATTCAGGAAACGCTCACAGGCCTGGGCCAGACGGGTGAAGGCGTTTTTCGCCTCCTTCTCCGAGTCGGCCATGTTGACGATGACCTGGAAATTCTTGATCTGACGCTGGGTGAAGAGCACCTTGATCAGGGCGTAGCTGTCGGTCAGGGACGTGGGTTCGGGGGTGATGACCACGATCCGCTCCTGGGGCATGGCCGCAAAAGACAGCACCGTGGGGCTGATCCCGGCGCCAAGGTCGAGGACCAGAAAATCGTATTGCCGGAACAGGGTGTCGAGTTTGCCCAGCAGCAGGCCCTGTACCTCTTCGTCCATCTCCACCAGTTCGGCCACGCCGGAAGCGGATGGCAAGAGAACGAAGCCTTCTCCGGCCAGTGGAATGACCACGTTCTCGGCGGTGGCGTCTCCGATGAGATCCTGCAGGTTTTTTTCCGGGGACAGGCCCAGGAGCACGTCCAGATTGGCCAGCCCCAGGTCTGCGTCGAGCAGGATCAGGGAGCTGCCAAGCTCATGCAGGGCGAAGCACAGGTTCAGGGCGAGGTTTGTCTTGCCCACGCCGCCTTTGCCGCTGGCGATGGCGATGCTGAGTGTCGTGTTGGCTTCGGTCATGTCAGTCCTTGTTCTGCTCCGTGCTCAAAGACGCATCGGAGAATGAGGAAAAAAGAAAGCGTTTTTCGTTATGGTGCACCAGTGACAGCTCCTCTCCATGGGGGAGGTCCAGGATGGGCGAGGTCTCGATCCTGTTTTTTCCGTTCTGCTTGGCGCGGTACAAGGCCTTGTCCGCCTCGGCCATCAGCTTGGCCGGGTCAGGGGTCAGTTTGCCCCGATAGCTCGCCACACCCATGGACATGGTCATGCTGAGTCGTGCGTCGCCACAGGTGATTCTGGTTGTCTGAATGATCGACTGGATGCGCTGCAGGAGCATCAAGGCCCGAGCCTGCCCTGTGCCGGGCAGCAGCAAGACGAACTCCTCGCCTCCGATGCGCGCCGCCGTGTCAATCATTCTCATTTCGTTTAGCAAGATTGACGCCATGGCTTTGATGACATTGTCTCCACAGGCGTGCCCGTAGGTGTCGTTGACGGCCTTGAAGTTGTCCAGATCCATGATGCACAACGTCAGCGGTGTCTTGAAGCGCGAGGAGCGTTCGACCTCCATGGCCATGGTCTGGTCAAATCCCCGGCGGTTGGCCAGACCGGTCAATGAATCCTGACCTTGCAAAACGTGCAGGTGCTCAATGTGCTCCTTGAGTCTCACCAGCGCCGGGAATTTGTCGCCGTGCAGGGGTACAACGACCCAGTGTCCCAAATTTTTTTGTCGCAGCCGTTCGGGCCAGGACGGATCGGAGCGGATCAATCGAACCAGGGCCGCCACCCCGGAGATGACCGGGGAAAGCCTCAATTCCTGTTCCAGGATCTCGAGTTCGTCCAGCAGGGTCTCGTCAGGAGGGAGGTTACGATTTTCCATGCAGGTACAGGAGGTAGTTGTGGATGAATGCGTCGATGTTGCCGTCGAGCACTGAGTCCACATTGCTGGTTTCCGTGCCGGTGCGGTGATCCTTGACCAGGCGGTACGGCTGCAGGGTGTAGGTCCGGATCTGCGATCCGAAGGCTATCGCCCCCTTGGCCACATATTCGGCCTGCCGCTCGCTGGCGATCTTCTGCAGTTCAAGTTCATAGAGGCGGGCTTTAAGCACCTTCATGGCCGCTTCCTTGTTCTTGTGCTGTGATTTTTCGTTCTGGCACTGGGCCACCAGACCGGTTGGGATGTGCGTGATGCGTACCGCCGAGTCTGTGGTGTTTACCGACTGCCCACCGGGGCCGCTGGAGCGGAAAATGTCGACCCGGATGTCTTCATCCCGAACCTCGATTTCGATGTCCTCGCCTGCGTCGGGGTAGATATCGACGGAAGCGAAGGAGGTGTGTCGCCGCCCGCTGGAGTCGAAGGGAGATATGCGGATCAGGCGGTGCGTTCCCTTTTCGCCCTTGAGTTGCCCGTAGGCGTAGGGGCCGTGGATGTGCAGGGTCACGCTTTTCACCCCGGCCTCGTCGCCAGGGAGGAGGTCCAGCAGTTCGACCTTGAAGCCCGTGCGTTCAGCGAAGCGGCGGTACATGCGCAGGAGCATCTCGGCCCAGTCCTGGGACTCGGTTCCCCCGGCTCCGGGATGGATTTCTAGGATGGCCTCGCTTATGTCCTCGGGGTCGCTCAGCAGGGTGCGCATCTGGGCGGCCTCCAGTTTGGCGCTCAGCTCCTCCAGGGATTCTTTCAGAGCCTGCAGCATTTCCTCGGTCTGCTCGGTGGCGGCCATCTCGACCCACTCCAGGGCGTTGTCCCTGGCGAGGGCAAGGGCCTCCCATTCTTCAACCTGACTCGCGACCTGGGTCTTTTCCTGCAATACCGGGGTCAGCAGGTCGGGTTTGTCCCACGCTCCGGGCGCGGAGAGCTGCTTCTCGATTTCATTGAGACGTTCCCTGTGCCGGCGCAGGTCAAAGTCGCCTCCAGAAGTCGGAGAAACGTTCGTCGAGGTGCGCGGCCCTGGCCTTTAATTCTGAATATTGCAGCATGATGTATCCGGTTATGTATGATTTTTCCGGCCATTTCTCCAGAGAGTCCCCAGCAGGGCGACAGCCAGGATGGGAAAGGCCGCGTGAATGAAGTAAAAATGTTCGTGGTAAAAGGTCGTCTCTGTCAAGAGTTCTATGGCCGGATCATGGGCGATTTCGGCGACGAAAAGGGGTGTTTTTCCCCGCAGGCTGCCGTCGGGAGCGATAAAGGCGCTTATGCCGGAGTTGGTCGCGCGGATGATGGACCGGTTCTGTTCCACGGCGCGCAGGATGGAGAGGTGCAGATGCTGCAAGGGTGCCGACGACCGGCCAAACCACGCGTCGTTGCTGATGTTGACCAGCACGTTTGCCCCAAGCTTCACCTGTTTCTGGGCCAGTTCGGGAAAGATGGCTTCATAGCAGATCAAGAGGCCCATGGCCAGGCTGCCCGTTTTGAGCGGCGCGGCGTTGCGGCCGGGACGGAATTCGAACTGTCCGGGGACCAACTTGGTGATGAACGGCAGCCACTGTCCCAGGGGCACGTATTCGCCAAAGGGGACGAGGTGCTCCTTGTCGTACCAGGACAGGGTTTCGCCCGCCCCGCCCAGCAGATAGGCGCGGTTGTGCAGGACGTACTGGGGCGCGCCCGGTTCCATGGGGGCGGAATAGGCCGGGGCTCCGGCAAGGACCGGGATCCCGAGGCGCGCCACGCCCAGGCGCATTCCTGTGGTCAGGTCGGAGGGGTCCTGGAAATAGAAGGGCATGGCTGTTTCCGGCCAGATGAGGATCTCCGGGGCGTTTTTGTCCACGGCCTTGAAAGAGAGGTCCAGATAGGCAGCCAGGATTTCCGACTGCATGGCCTCGTCCCATTTGAGGCTCTGGTCGATGTTGCCCTGGATCATGGAGACCGAAGCCGTGGCTGCGGGAGCGCGGGGTTCGCGCATCAGGGCGGGGAGCAGACACAAGAGGATCAGGGCCGGGGCAACGGCGCGGGTCCATCCCCGTCCCGCAAGCAGGCTGTGGCTCAGACTCACCAGCACTGCGGACAGGCCGAAGCCTCCGATCCAGGCGGCCAGTCCCAGGGTCTGCGGCCACGGAGCCATGGATTGGGCCAGGGTCAGCCAGGAGAAACCGGTCAGAAAATGATTGCGGGCCAGTTCCAGACTGGCCCACAACAGGCCCGTGGCGAGCATGGCCAGAGGATGGGCGGATCTGGATCTGATCAAATGCACGCCCATGCAAAAAGGCCCGCATAGGCGGCGAGCAGGGCGCCGACCAGAACCGGGCAGGGCAGAGCCAGGGCCCAGGGCAGCCCGCCGTGATCATGGACCGGGATGGCCAGCCAATAGAGGCTCGCGGCATAACCAGGCAGGGCGGTTAGAAAGCCGCTGCGAAAGGCGTGGGTGAGACTTGTGGCCCGCAGCGACGTCAGGATGAGCGCTGCGGGCAGGAGCAGGATCGCGGGCGGAAAATGCAGCAGCGGGTTGGCAAAGCCGAACCAGGCCCCAACGAGGGCCATGCCCATGGGGCCAAGGAGGCGCACGAGCGCGTCAGGATGTTGGCTTTGAGATGATAACCCACTGGATTTGTTTGACATCTGCTTCCTTGATAAGAAACGTGTAGCCCTGCAAGTCCAGGGATTCGTCGGTCTCCGGGACGCGGCCGAGTTGTTCGCTGATGTAGCCGCCCACGGTTTCGACCTGTTCGGATTCAAGTTCGATGCCGCATTCCTCATGCAGGTCGTCGAGGATGGTTCGCCCGGAGACGAGGAAGGTGCTCTCGTCGATGGGCTGAATCTCCTCGGGACGGATGGGGTAGTATTCGTCCTCAATGTCGCCGACGATCTCTTCCAGAACGTCCTCCAGGGTCACCAGGCCAGCAGTTCCGCCGTATTCGTCAAGGACGATGGCCATGTGCTGCTTGTTGGTCTGAAAATCAAGCAGGATGTTTTTGACGTTCTTGGTTTCGGGAATGAAATAGGGTGGCCGCAGCACGGAAGCTAGTTCCGCCGGGGCCTCTTCGTCGCCGACAAAAAAGCGCAGCAGCTCCTTGCAGTGCAGGACGCCGACGATCTGATCCTTGGTTTCTTTGTAGATGGGCAGGCGCGAGTGTCCGCTTTCAAAGAATTTTCTGGCGACATCGGTGATGGTTTCGTCGATCTCGGCGCAGACGATGTCCGTGCGCGGGATCATGATTTCGTATGCCTGCTTGTCATCAAGCTGCAGGACGTTCAAAAGCATGGACATTTCGTCGTTCTGCAGTTCTCCGCCGTCTTTGGCCTCTTGGATGGCTTCTTCCAGATGGCATTCGCCCTTGCGGGAAAAAAAGCGTCGCAGTGTAATCCAGAGTCGACTGTCAGGGCCCTCATCCATAAATACGTTGTCCTCCATTGGAAGGGTTACAGGTTGAAAAACGCATGCCGTCTAAACGATTTCCCTTTCCCGGTAAAGCTCAAGGTGGCGTTTGAAAACCCAGGTCACCAGTTCGTCGATGCCGCGCTCGGCGTCGACCTTGACCCAGTCGATGGTTTCCATGCCCTGCTCCGCGCAGCATTCCACGAATTCGTAGCCGAGCATCACCGCCTTGTGATCGGGGTCTTGCACTTTGGTGCGCAGCCGGGCCGCCATGTAGTAGGGCGTAAAAACCATCTCGCCCGCATCTTCGAGTTCCAGGCGCATGAACAGGATCGGATGTCTGGCCACGAAATCATCCAGTCCGTCATAGACCTGCGGGTCGAAGGACAGCTTGATGCCGCCGCCGGACAGGTCGAGGACGCGCAAACCCTCGTGTTCTTCCCGGGTATAGACGGCCAGGGGTTTTGGCCAGCTGTTCGAGTCGGCCTCGAAATGAAAGGTTCCGTCCTCGGCGGCTGGCCAGACTCGGAAGTCCTTGATGTCCCTGGGCGGAAGCTGCAGACGCAGGTGTTTGCGCTTCTGCCCGAGTTCCACCTTGGAGGGGACGGTAAGAACAACGTAGGAGATGTCTCCTTTTTTCCATACCCCGGCCACGGAGGAGGTGAAGGTGTAGAAATAGGGGGGCTTGTTTTCCCGGGGGATACGGAAGTAGCAGACCATGAGCTTGTCCATCCAGTTCTCGGAAGGGGTCACTCCGAGGGGCATCTCCAGGGTGATGCCCGTATCGGCCAGCTCGAAGAGCGTGCACGAGATGGTCTGGCGGGAGGTGGTGATGGGATGAAAGCTCATGTCGATGCGGCTGCGCAGGAGCATGGCCTGTTCCAGGATGGAGGAGATCTCCCTGGGCAGCACGGTGGAGCCGGATTGACGGTTCCAGGACGTTCCGCCGCCAAAGCGTCGCCAGATGATGTACGCCAGGATGACAGCGCCGACCAGCACCGCCGTGGTGACGATGCGGCTGCCTTCCGGCTGGTGGCCGCCGGAATTGAAGAAGGCCAGGGATATCTGCCGCAGCGGGCTGTCTGAGGCCTGGAAGGCAAAGAGGTCGATCATCTTCGGTCTCGTTCAGGATTCGTTCGGGGTTGAGGGGCTGTGGCCGAGATGGTCCGGGTTGCCTCCGTGAACGCGCAGCAGGCATGGGACAGACCTGTTCCGGGCATCCCTGCGCTCTTTGTCGGCGCTCGGGCACGGGTCCTTTTGCATGTCTGCATATGCGAAAAAAAGCAAGAATTGAAGCTGGGGCCTGATTCGTCAATCGTGAACGGATGCTCGTATGTAAGCTCTCAGAGCATTGCCGGCATTGGTCCGGGCCCGTCTTTGTCCAGCACCCCGCACTGTAGCAGTTCGCCCAGTTCCTGGAGAAGCCTGTCCGCGTCGCGGGGCAGCCGGCCGGAAAGAGACAGGACGTTGGAACTGTGATCGGCCCGGAAGACCGTGCGCGCAAGCTCGAGCCCAGCGAGGATCTCGCGCAGTTCCAGCACGGATTGCTCCTGCGTGAGCGGAATGAAGCTCCCATCCGCGATGCGGCGCGCCAGAGGGGTGCCGGGAACGGGAACCAGACGCAGGCAGGACAGCAAGGCCGGCTGCATGGCGTTCAGCGCCACCGCTGTCTGCCGCGCATGCGTGGCGGAAAGTTCCCGGCCGCCGATACCGACGAGGACCATGACCGACACGGACAGTCCTGCGTTCTGGGCGCGGACGCAGCCGTCAACCATGTCGCGGACGGTTCCGCTCTTGCCCATGCGGCGCAGCACTTCGTCAGATCCGCTTTCCAGACCCAGGTAGAGCGTGTGCAGGCCTTGTCGACGTAGCGTCCTGAACTGCGCGTCGCTTTTTTGCGCCATGGCCTGCCCCGAGGCATAGCAGTTGACCCTTGCCAGCAGAGGAAAGGCCTGGCGCAGCCGGGTCAGGATGTCCTCCAGGGACGATGCGGGAAGCGCCAGGACGTCTCCGTCGGCCAGAAACACGCGTCTGGAGTCCGGGCGTGCTGCTGCGGCCAGCTTGATGCTTTGTTCAACCGCCGCCGGGTCATGCACGCGGTAGGGGACTCTACGGTACATGGCGCAGAATGCGCAGGCATTGTGCGGGCATCCGTCGGCCACCCGGATCAGCACGCTGTCCGCTTCCGCCGGGGGGCGAAACATGGTGTGTCCCTCCTGGGTCATGGCTGCCGCTCGTACATGGTCAACAGAAACTGTTCCAGCTCTTTGCGCGAAATGGGTTTGGGCAGGTGCCCATTCATGCCCGCTGCTCTGAAACGATCGGCGTCCGATGCAAAAGCGTGGGCGGTCATGGCCACGATGGGCGTCTCCCCGCCCTCCGAGCTTGGCCAGGAGCGGATGATGCGGGTCGCCTCCAGACCGTCCATCTCCGGCATCTGAATGTCCATGAGCACCAGATCAAAAGATTCCCGGCGCATGCGTTCGATGACTTCCTGGCCGGTTGTGGCCAGGGAGGGAGTATGCCCCATGCCTTCCAGAAATTTCATGGCGATGAGGCTGTTGACGGGGTTGTCTTCGGCTACGAGCACTTTGAGGGAAGGCATGGGGCGGCTGTCTTGGGATTTTGCCGTGACCGCGCACTTCGGCGGTTGTTCAGGCGCATGAAGCAGCGGCAGGCAGACGGCGAAGAGCGAACCGCCGGAGTCGGACTCGAAAGCCAGGGAGCCGCCCAACAACACGACAAGATGCTGGGTGATGCTCAGACCAAGGCCCGACCCCTCGAATTTGCGGGTCTGGGTGGTGTCGCCCTGGGCAAAGGGGGCGAACAGGCCCGCTTGAGCCTTGTCTGGAATGCCAACGCCCGAGTCTTCAACCTCGATGTAGATGCGGTGCACCCCGGGCTTGATGGGTGCGAGGCAAAATACGCGAATATCGACCCGG
>Ga0180016_100205_pt1 | contig 19300 bp, 21 predicted proteins | sample KR46_M_MetaG_FD_129673 | JGI IMG/M metagenome (GOLD analysis project Ga0180016, IMG submission 129673) | Groundwater microbial communities from the Olkiluoto Island deep subsurface site, Finland - KR46_M_MetaG | ecosystem: Environmental > Aquatic > Deep subsurface > Groundwater | place: Finland... | reverse complement strand
TCTTGAAGCATTTCTTGGGCCGCTGCTGCCCTCGTTAGGGCGACTGGAGCGGCGGCGGTGGGGTGTGTTCTATGTGCAGGGATTACTCTTGGAAGGGGGACGGAAGACCGCCGCCGGTATGGCGGAGCGTTTCGGGGGTAACGTTCAGGCGTTACAACAATTTGTGAGCCAGAGTCCTTGGGATTGGGTACCTGTACGACAAGCCCTTGCCATAGAGACCGTACGCCTGGCAAGCGGTCGTGCCGGTTGGATACTGGATGACACGGGTTTCCCCAAGAAGGGAACCAATTCTGTCGGCGTTGCCCGCCAGTATTCAGGTACCCTTGGCAAGGTGGGCAACTGCCAGATTGGAGTGAGTTTGAACTACGCCACTGATGAAGGCTGTTTCCCGTTGGATTTTCAGCTGTACCTGCCCAAGGAGTGGACGAACGATCCGTCACGCTGTCAAAAGGCTGGCATTCCCAGGGACGTAACGTTTAAGCGGAAATGGGAGTTGGGTATCCAGATGATCGATCAGGCACGGGAGTGGGACATTCCGGCCGGTGTGATCGTGGCCGACGCTGGATATGGGGTGGCCACGGAGTTTCGAACTGAGCTGCACGACCGTAAACTGTTGTACGTGGTTGGCATCACCAACGATGTACACGTTTGGCAGGGCGACGTAGAGATTTTACCTCCAGATTATCCGGGTCGTGGTCGGCCCCGGAAATATCCAGTTGAATTACCTTCAGATGACAGTGTGCTGGAAGTCGCAAAAAACCTGCCGGATGATTCTTGGCTCCAGATCACTTGGCGGGAAGGCCAGAAAGGACCGCTGACCGGTCGTTTTGCGGCAGTCCGAGTCCAGCCCTCCCACGGACCTAAGCAACGACGCAACATATTTGATCCTGTTCAATGGCTCCTAGTGGAGTGGCCGTTGACTGCTCCAGAACCGACAAAGTTTTGGCTGTCCAACCTGCCGGAGGGCACACTGCTTAAAGACTTAATCTATTGGGCCAAACTCCGGTGGTGGGTAGAGCAAAACTACCAACAACTGAAAGACGACCTTGGACTTGATCATTTTGAGGGTCGATCCTGGACTGGGTGGCATCACCACGTAACCTTGACAATGATTGCCTTCAACTTTTTGGTAACGGAGGGCTTTCGGAGTAAAGAAAACTTCTGGGTGGACCCTCCGACGCGCCAGGAGGGAACTGCAACGGATGCTATTGATCCGACTTGGTTTTTGCCCGACTTGCCGGAACCGAGGTCACCCTTTCTTCAACTGAAGCTGGGGCCTTGATCCGCTACACAACAGACGGGGGCGAGCCGGATACCACTAGTAGTTGTTTTGAAAACCCGATCTCAATTGTTGAGGCGATTACTATCAATACTAAATCGTTTGCACCCAACCGGCTGCCAAGTGACACGGCCACCCATCAGTACACAATTATCACCGAATTTGGCTCTCTAAGCGGAAGAGTAGAAACGATCAGTACAGACTTAGGACTTTCCGGAGTGAATGTGTCCGTCTACAAAAATGAAGCGTTTGTGAAAGATACACTAACCGGTACTGACGGGACATTTATCGTGGCGGAGCTTCCTGCCGGAAGCGGGTACAAGATCGTCTTTTCTAAAGAAGGCTTTCTTCCGGTGTCCTATGTGGGCATTACCGTCTCAGGTAACCACACAACATACCTGGAAACAGTCGAAATGCAACCAGAAGCGGCCCAGACGGGGGATATTAGCGGTTATGTCTCAAATGCCTTAGATAATCAAGGCGTCGGCAATCTTCGAATTGACTTCCGTATGGGTCTCAACGTGACCACCGGTTCGGTCGTCCAAACGGTGGTCACCAATTCGGATGGCAGTTACTCTGTTTCAGATCTGCAACCAGGGAGTTATACCGGCGAGGTATCGGGTGAGGGTTACACAACAACATCCTTTACAGCTGTTTGTGTAGCTGATTCAACTACCGCAGGTCAGAACGCGACCATCACCCTGGTTCTACCTGAGATGTTTCACGTGCAACCTGACGGTGAAACAGTTGTTGCGGGGAGTTATACCTAAATACTAGCCTATCCCTGTGCTGGTGCCACAGCGAGCTCCGATAGTAACCGTTCCGCTTCCTTTTGGGCGGCGGCGGTGATGGTGCGCAGGGGGGTTCCGGTGGTCTCGGCCAGGTGGCGGCAGTCTTCGAACTCGGGTTTGGCCTGCAGTTGGCCTGGTGCGATCTGGGCTACCTTGATCCGTACCGGGCCGAACGGGGTTTCCACTTTGTAGATTTTGCGGGGGACGGTGATCCGTTCCTCGCGGTGGATGCGTATCCCCAGGGTTCCGGTTTCCTGGATCAGGAGATCGGTAATTCTGGGGATATCCTTTTCTTCGGTGAGGACAGTGAGCTTGACGCCCGCACGACCTTTCTTCATAGCGACGGGGTTGTAGAAGGCCTCCCTCACCCCGGCGGCAAGAAGGCGTTCAATGAAGTAGGGGTACAGCTCAGGATTGACATCGTCGATGTTGGTTTCCAGAACGACGATCGTCTCTGTAATCCTGCTCACCGACACGTCCAGATCGCCCAGGACAGCCCTCAACATGTTAGGGAAGGGGAAGGCTCTGGTGCCGGCCCCGTAGCCGGTTCCTGCGGGGCGTAGGGGGGGCATGGGGCCGCATTCTGCAGCCAGGACGGCAACCAGTGCGGCTCCGGTGGGGGTGACCATTTCGCCCTCGACGTTCATTGGCTTCGTAGGCAGACCCTTGACCAGTTCCAATACCGCCGGAGCAGGGACTGGAAGGATACCGTGGGCGCACCGGACAAAGCCGGTACTCATCGGCAGGGGTGAGGCGTACACCCGCTCTACACCAAGCATTTCCAAAGCGGCGACTACCCCCACGATTTCCACAATGGCGTCAACTGCTCCGACCTCGTGGAAGTGGATCTCCTCGGGGGAGACTCCGTGAACCTTGGCCTCGGCTTCGCCCAGGCGGTGAAAGACGGATTTGGCCAGGTGGCGGGTGCGTTCTGACGCCGGACAGGTGTCGATAATGGCGAGAACGTCCGGCAGGCGGCGGTACGGCTGGTTGGGCTTCGCAACTACACGTACGGACGTGCCGGCGATCCCGTGACTCCGGGCCGGACGTACCTCTATACGGCAACCGGGGATGTTTATGAACAGAGACTGCAGAGAGCCTGGATCGACACCGAGGTCGATGAGCGAACCGAGCGCCATATCGCCGCTGATTCCGGCAAAGCAGTCCCAGTAGAGAACCCGCATTAATCTTCCCTCCCCGTACGGATGATGGCGTCGGCCATCGCTGCCGCGCCGTAGCCGTTATCGATGTTAACGACGGCTACACCCGGGGCGCAACTGTTGAGCATTGCCAGCAGGGCCGCGATTCCGCCCAAGCTGGCTCCGTAGCCCACGCTGGTCGGAACGGCAATTACCGGCCTGGCGGTAAGACCTGCAACCACCGACGGCAGTGCCCCTTCCATGCCGGCTACCGCGATCACCACGCGGGAGTGTTGAATTAGCTTCTTTTGGTCGAACAGGCGGTGAATGCCTGAGACGCCTACATCGGCAACCAGTTCCACCCGGTGTCCCATCGTCCGTGCGGACACGGCGGCCTCTTCAGCCACCGGCAAATCCGCGGTGCCGGCGCTTAGGATCAAAACATCGGGCCACCCCTTTTCTTCAGGCTGGGCGTGCGCGGGTTTCTCAAGTACAATACATCGGGCAAGGTTACGGTATACCGCTTCAGGAACAATCCGGCTGACGGCTTCATAGTCCTCGATCGTGGCCCGGGTGGCCAGGACCGGCGCGTCCTGCCGGGCCAGGTGGAGGAAGATGTGGGCCACCTGTTCCGGGGTTTTCCCCTGGCAGAAGATGACCTCCGGGAAGCCGGTGCGCAGGTGCCGGTGGTGGTCCAGCCGGGCGCAACCGATGTTTTCGTAAGAGAAATCCTTCAGATCTTCAAGGGCTTGGTAGGGGCTTATCCGACCGCCGGCAACGCCATTTAGCAAGTTGCGGAGCTTTTCTTTATCCACAGCGTACCCTCCAGGATTTCACAATTAGCCTGTGTCGGTTTTGCTGATTGTACTCAGCTTTTAAGTGGCGGCCCACAAGTAAAACGTTGCGAAAAACATTGTCAGGCGGTATCATTTTTTACAGGTCAAACACACCACTGCGGTACCCGGCGAGGTCGACAGTGACAAACCGGAACCCCAGGGAGCGGAGATACCGATGGATCGTTTGGGCGGTAGGCTGTTCCGCCAATCGACCCAGTACCTCAGGCTCAGTCTCGATCCGGGCGGTGTCTCCGTGGTGCCGGACTCGAACCACTCGTAGTCCAAGATCGTTCCGAAGGAAATCCTCGGCCAGGGCTATCTGCCTCAGATCGGCCGGGGAGATGGGTCTGCCGTAGGGAATTCGGGTGCAGAGACAGCTCTCGGAAGGTTGATCCCAGTGCGGGACACCGTATTCACGGGCGGCTTTCCGGATTTCGGTCTTGGTCAGGCCTGCCTCGCGGAGCGGACTGCGGATCCCGAACTCCTCCGTGGCGCGGAGACCGGGACGGTGCGTTTTAGCATCATCGGCGTTAGTGCCGTCCAGGATTACGGCTAGCGCTTGAGAGCGAGCCAAACCGGTTAGGGTTCTGAACAGTGTTGATTTGCAGTGGTAGCAGCGGTCCGGCCCGTTGGCCCTAAATGCGGGATCGTCCATTTGCGCAGTCTGAACCGTTAAGTATCGGATGGGCAATGTCTCTCCCCATCCGGCGGCCCGCATCAGGTCTTCGGGGACGGCGAATGGGGTTACGGCGGTGACTGCGGTGACACGGTTGCCAAGTACCTCTGCGGCCAGCCTCAGCAGAAGGCCCGAGTCCACGCCGCCTGAGCAGGCGACGAGGGCGTTGTCATAAGTCCGGAGTGCTTGCCGTACCCGTTCGATTTTGTGAGACATTAGGAAGTCCCCCCGATCTGAAGTCTAGAGTACCGGTTTCCGGTTGTCAACATCATCCACTTTTAGAGAAATGGGGCTGTGTAATGCCAGAAATACAATTCTCCGCCTACCTCAACGAGATTATCCTCGCCGGCTTGGGTATCCTACTATTAGTCAGCCTGGCACAAATCCTCGTCTACCGCCGAATGCTTCGGCAGCAGCATCGGTTACTCGGCTTCATACGCCAGCACGGCGGAGATGGTATTGAAAAGGGCTTGGAGAATTGCACCGTCCGCCTCCAGGGGATCGAATCCGATCTGGAGGCATCCGGGCGTCGGCAGCGCACCATCGAGGATAAACTGGATGAGTGTGTTCGTACCCCGAAAGCGATCCGCTACAACGCCTTTGGCGATGTAGGCAGCGACTTGAGCTTCTCTGTGGCTATTCTGGACGCCCGCAAGAATGGTGCAGTTGTAACTGGGTTGTATTCACGTACAGAGTCTAGGACCTACTGCAAGCCCGTTCAGGATGGTGTTTCAACGTACGCGTTGACCGAAGAAGAGCAGGCGGCAATTAAGCAGTCCGGGGGTGATGGGACCCCTACCGCCCGGCCGTAGAATCTGTGAATCGGGACGATGATGAAGGTGGTTGGATATGTTCTCTGACCGTACCGAAGCGGGCCGTCGACTAGCGGAAAATATGGCCGATGAGTCCTTGGAGGACGGGCTAATCTTAGGTATCCCCCGTGGCGGGGTGATCGTGGCGGCCAAAGTCGCCGAGAAGCTGGGACTGCCGCTGGATATCATTATTCCGCGTAAAATCGGGGTGCCTTTCAACACCGAAGTGGCCATCGGCGCAGTCACCCAAGACGGAACAGTGATCCTGGACGACCGTCTGATGACGCTTACTGGGTTGGATGAAGCCGACCTCAGACCCCAAATCGAGCAAGAGATCGCTGAAATCGCCCGCCGTACAAGACTGTACCGGGGTGACCGTCCGGAACCGGAATACAGGGACAGGACCGTGGTTTTGGTTGACGACGGGATTGCAACCGGAAGCACGACCCTCGCCGCTCTACGTTCGATCCGCAAAGGGAATCCCCGAACAGTTATCCTGGCAGTGCCGGTGGCCCCGCCCGAAACTCTGGACCGTCTGGCTCCAGAAGTGGACCGGATCATCTGTCTCGAGGCTCCTGATCCGTTTTACGCCGTGGGCCAGTTCTATGATCATTTTGACCAGACCTCAGACGAAGAGGTCATTGACATCCTGAATCGTAACAAGGCCTGGGCCGTTTGCGGTTGTATAGAACGGTAACACCTCCCCGATACTATCACTGACGGGAGGTGATTGTTTTTGAAGAAGGTAGCAATCAGTGAAGGTTTGGGTGATCTCGGTAGCTTCTTTCAGAAACGGGGATATACCGTGGTGCCGCCGGATGAGGCCGATCACTCAGCGGCTCTGGTGGTGTCCGGAATGACCGATGACTTCACCGGGGTGCAAAAAAGATCGCTTAAGGTTCCGGTGGTCAGTGCCGAAGGTAAGACCCCTCAGGAAGTTTTTGAACAGGTTGAGCGGGTCGCGGAAATCCAGTAAAGTGAGTAGAAAGAACAAACCCCGGGGAAAGCCCCCGGGGTTTCGCCTGGGACAGCCTAGTCCTAAAATTTATGCACGGTCAACCGCTGCTGCAGCCTGCTTATGATTGTAGATAGTCTGTTTAATTCCGTCTGTGATCACGTGGGCAATCTGCATTACAATGTTTAACCGCGTGCTCTGCAGGATCATATATTCCATGAAACCACCAACGTTTACCACACCGGTGATGTGTAGCTCACCCACAGACGGCAGGGTCTTCTTCACTCCGGCCCCAGGCTTAAGCGGACCGTCCACAATGTTGACGTAGCCGATGTTCTCCTGGTTCCCGAGGCAGGCATCGACGGCGATAATGTACGGGTTCTGGTATGTCTCCCGGATTACCGCCATAACCTGCTCCAGGTTTGTGGCATGAACCGGTTCCTCCAGGGTGCCGTACACGCTGAAGAGGTTCTGACCGGTAGCGGAGAGCAAACTTCCAACTAGTGGTCCCAACGAGTCTCCCGTAGAACGGTCCGTGCCGATGCATAGTAAGACAATCGGCCTTTGCCCCGCCTCGAGGTTCGCCTCGGACAGCCGACGGTACAGTTCCTCGGCTAGTTTCATAGCCGCCAGAGAGTCATCTATATGAATCCGCGATAGCGCGGGTGTCCCGATTCTGCATTCAAGGGCCTGTTCAGACATCAGATATACGAACCCCCTTTGATATGGTGTGAAAGTTTATGCTTAACTGGTATAGTTATTGCCACTCAACAAACCAGTTATTCCCCAACAAGTAGTGATTTCGCGGGTTATAGCATACAAATCAGGGAGGTTGATCGGAAAAAGGTTTGAGGTGAAGAACGGCGTGCTTCAAACAGGGGCGCTGAAGGTGGCTCTGCTCTACGTTGGAGCGGTTATCGGGGCCGGATTCGCGTCCGGCCAGGAGATTCTACAGTTTTTTGGCGTCTACGGAGCCAAAGGCATTTGGGGGGTGGCTTTGGCTACCGTGCTGTTTGCCTACCTCGGGGCGGTTATCCAGAGTACTGCGGTACACCTGAGAGCGTCCAGTTATCGTGAGGTCTTGAATTACCTGCTCGGGCGCCGGTTAGGCCGCATTATGGATCTGGTGAGCATCGGCATGCTCGTAGCCGGCCTGGGCATCATGCTGGCGGGTAGCGGTGCCGTTTTCCAGGAGCAGTTTGGACTTCCGGCCGGTGCCGGAGTGTTAGTGTTGGCCGCCTTTGTGTGTGTCGTAATTTACTCCGGCTTAAACGGTTTGTTGGCCGTAAACGCGGTGCTCGTTCCACTGAAAATTATTTTGGTGGTTGTTGTCTGTCTGCTGGCATTGCTGGTCGGCGGCGGAGGTTCGGAAGTGATTGAGGAAGCAGTCACGGAGAGGACAGTCGTGGGTAGTTGGCTGGTATCTGCTTTCCTCTATGTGTCCTACAACATGGTAGTGCCGGTGGCCGTTTTGTCTTCGCTGGGCTGCCACCTGAACCGTCAGCAGGCCATACGGGGCGCGGTAGCGGGCGGCCTGGCGCTGGGGGTGGCAGCGAGCATCGTCACCCTAGCCGTAGTCACCTTCTTTTCGGATTTGGCGCTTTACGAGGTACCGATGCTTTTTCTGGCCGGGATTGTGCACCCTGCCGTACGGACGATAATTTCTGTAGTCATCTGGATGGCGGTCTTTACTACGGCCATCGCCAACGCGCACGGCTTGGCCAGCCGCTGGGCCCTGCCGGGTACGACGCGTTACCGGGTGGTTGGAGTGAGCGCGACACTTCTGGTTGTGCCTCTGGCCTTCATCGATTTCTCTTTCTTGATCGGGTTTTTCTACCCCCTCTTCGGCTATGCCGGTCTGATACTGATCCTGGCGCTGTTGGTAAGGCCGTTGAGCAGGTTTTTTGTAGCCGGACGCGAAAACCATGTCTAAGCGCCCCGAATCGGGTATATTTAGCGTGTAGCTTTGTTTAGGAGGGAATCACTCTGAACTGGGTGGATTATCTGCTTGTTGTCATTCTGACGCTGACGGCCTGGGGCGGTCTGACGCGGGGATTGGTGCGCAGTGTGCTCGGGTTGGTCTCCCTCGCCCTGGGGTTTGTGGTCGCCCTCAAATACTACACCCCCGTCGCGCAGTACATTGAAGGGCACTTGGGGCTGACCTCGGTACTGACCACCTTCTATGAACAGAAGTTTCCGGTATCTGAACCGGTCAGCGGCTTTCCCGCCGTAGTCGGTGGGGAGGGGGAGTGGCCGCTCCCGGCCAGCTTCGATGCACTGATCAGTAGTTTTGACCTCTTCCTCGCCGGTGAGGTTTCGGTCTTTGGGCAGGGTTTCGCGGATACTTTGGCCACTGCCACGGTTAATACAGGGGCCTTCATGCTGGTTTTCCTAATTGCGGCGTCCGTCGTAGGGCGGGTACTGTCGGTTGTTCCGCGCCTGCCCTTGCTAATGCCGCTGGATCGGGCCGGCGGATTCTGTTTCGGCCTTGCTAAAGGTTTTGTGTTTGGGGCGCTGGCCGTGGGTGCCCTAAAATTGGCTAGCCTGTCCAGCGTATTCATGGGGCCGAACATGGTATCCGAAGGACTGGCGCAGTCCCAAGTGGCTCCGTCTTACATGAGTTTCCTGGACTACCTGTGGACTTTTGTAATGCCTGTGTCTAAGTAGGCTGATACACCTTACCAAAACAGATGGTTATGATGGTTATCGGAGGTACGGAAACCGTGAGCGTTGAGTTTCGAGTGGGGGACATTGTACGGATGAAAAAAGCACACCCGTGCGGCTCCGATCGCTGGGAGGTCTTACGTACCGGCGTGGACTATCGTATCCGTTGTACCGGTTGTGCGCGCACCGTACTGTTACCCAGGCCGAAGTTTCTAAAAGGGGTACGCGTAAAGGTCACCCTGCCCGACTAGGAGGGCAGGAATCGGGGACAGGCTACTTTTTCTCGTATGTAAGACAAATCCCCGTTCTAAGCCTTATATGAAACAAAACGATAGGTGTTAGGGTAGATTACGTCGCGAAAAAGTTGCCTGTCCTCGTTTCCTGCCCATCTTCAGCCCAGGCTTATCCACAGAAAACCGCACTTACCCACAAAAGTAGCCTGTCCCCTTATTTTTCAATATGGGAATCTATGGAAATGGAAGTAATTGGAAGAGTGAGGGTGTGACAGCCTGCCAATGCCCGCCAACCGGCTCACAGCGGGTTTGCGCCGCTATGCTATCATTAGGGCAAAAATGCTGAACGCGCCGTATATCGGCGATTATCCCTCAATCGCCCTCCACAAGGTGGGTCGGCAGGCGCATCGGACGATGGTTGAGGATGTGGACAACCTAAGCTAATAAGAGAGTGGTGACGGGTATGGGTTATTCCATCCGATCCGATCCGTCAACCCGGGGATCTCCTGGGGGGGGTAAGAAAAGGTTTGTGACACAGACCGGAGTACTTCCTTCAAAACCCTACCGGTAAATACACGGTACCGATAGTGAGGAAAGGAGCCGGGACAGTGGCGGCGATTGGCAGGAATCAGATACCGAACCGGACAAGCAGTCGGAGGCAGCTTAGCGATTCCGGCGAACATATGGCTTGCCCCCACCTATGGTTCTCTTGCCGCAGGTGGGGAAATTACCCAGAGCGGTTACGCGCTTTGGGCTAAACACAAACAGCTACCGGTCACCACCGGTTTCCTGGTCCAGGGTCGACCAGGGTAGGAACTTAGGGACTGACTGACTATTTTGGAGGACGGACAGCATAGCCTAGATAGAAATGTTTTGATCAAGGTATTAAGGCCGGATTGCGGGCCCAGCACCAGTTACCCGGGGTAACCATTCCAATCCTTTCTGGAAAGTTGGTGAGGCTATGCCTGGAACGACCGACGGCGGCAGCCGTACCTCGCGCAGGTACGTACGCAAGAAGCTGTCGTCCGCAGATGCATCCAACAAACGGTACGTTCTGGAGGAACAGCAGGCGGTGAATCAGTGGGCCTGTGTTCCGAAGTCCAGACGGCGGATTGATATTCTGGACGAGCCCGAACCAAGGGCTGCGGAAACAAGAGGGTCAAGGCGCGTGCGGGAAGTGCGCCATGACCACGACCACGGGGACTACTACGAGCCGGACATTGATCCGGATGATGACTACGAGACCGACGTACCGAGACGTCGTCGTGCCCAGTTGATGCGATTCAGTTTGGTAGATTTAATGGGTGTTGTCAACTTCAGACCTTTAGTGACCCCGATTCTGGTAATTATCGCGGCGATTGCCGCAGGAATGGCGGTGGAAAGTCAATTAGGACTGCTCGGTCCCGCAGTTATAGCGCTAACTGCGACGGTAACCGCCATCACGGGATGGTTTGGACAGGCCAGCCTGACCACACTGGTTGGCGGGGGAGCGGTGCTCCTGACTGCTTTGTGGATGGCGGCCAAGGCCTTACGGCTTAACGCCGTGCACTATGATGTGCCTCCGGCACGCCGGCGTACCATGGTCTCAAAAGAAACCCTGGACCGCTATTTTTAGAGGTCCGTCAACGAGGATGCGAACTGGTTTCTTTCCTAAGTAAAATGGACTGTGTGGGGGTAACGGCTTGGACGCAAGCCGGTTACTCTCCCGCTTCTCATACTGAGTATCCATAACCTGAAAACCATGATTCTATGGTTCACCTTTTTAGAGATAAATGGCGACCACTCCTCATTTCAATATCGGAGCTCCTTCCTATGGCCATAAGGCCACATTATGGCCATAGGCCTACGCCCTCCGAAGCCCTCGGAGGGCTTTTTCATTATCTGACACAAAATGCCAGGAGTTGCTTGACGTTGGGTGGACAAATGGGTTATCATGTTTTGGGTCTGCCCTGTTCCCACCCTGCCCTGTTATGGGGCCGTTAGTCCATAGGGAGGAGGTGAATCTGTGCGGCAGTACGAGGTAATATACATTCTGAATGCTGGTCTGGATGAAGAAGCTAACACCGCACTGGTTAACAAATTCAGTGATCTGATTGCGAATCAAGGCGGCGAAATTACCAAGACTGACATTTGGGGTAAGAGACGTCTAGCCTACGAAATTGATGACCTGCGTGATGGGTTTTACGTGGTTTTGAAATTCAAAGGCGAATCGGCGGTTGCCAAAGAGCTTGATCGCGTATTCAGGATCACTGATGGTGTTCTCAGGTACATCATCATTCGCGAAGACGAGTAGTCTTCGCCCTGAAGGCGGTGTTGTTAAATGTTCAACAAGGTAATTCTGATCGGGAGACTGACCCGCGACCCGGAATTACGCTACACGCCCGGCGGCGTGGCCACGGCGAAGTTTAATCTGGCCGTTGATCGGCCGTTTACCGACAGCCAGGGGCAGCGCGGAGCCGACTTCATCGACATCGTGACTTGGCGAAAGCTTGCGGAGACGTGCGCCAACAACCTAGGGAAGGGCAGACTTGTGGCGGTTGACGGACGACTCCAAGTGCGTTCCTACGATGATAGTCAAGGGGTGCGGCGGAAGGCGGCCGAAGTGGTGGCTGAGGCCGTGCGTTTTTTGGACTGGCCTAAGGATGGCAAGGAAGGCGGCGGGCGTGAAGACCGGCCGCTTGGCAGCGAAATCGATTTTTCGGACGACACCGAGAATATTCCTTTCTAAGGGGGAAACTGGATGAGACGCGAGAGGGGACGTCGCCGGAAGCGCATTTGCAGCTTCTGTGTGGATAAGATTCCCGTAATTGATTTCAAGGACGTAAACAGACTTAAGAAGTATGTCAGCGAGCGCGGCAAAATCTTGCCGAGACGGATCTCGGGGAACTGCGCCGGACATCAGCGGATGCTGACCGTCGCCATCAAACGGGCCCGCAATATGGCCATGTTGCCGTATTCGACGGACTAGAACCTGCAGACCGTGAATTTTTGGCAAACCCCGGGTTCTCTGTGGCCCCGGGGTTTTCCTTTTCTCTCCCTAAATCCGATAGGCATTAAGACGCCGGAACCCTGGCAGGAATGGGTGGTTGCTTTGACGAATAACACCAAGAATCGCCCTCAAAATAAGTATTGTGTGACAGGCGAGATGTGGTGGGGTGAGTTGATGCCGGCGGGAACAATTAGGGAAGGGATCCTGTTCACGTCGGCTCTGATCCTTCTGGCGGTGTCCGGCGTGACCCTGGTCTTTATGTCGTTGATCGCCGGTTTGGTTGTGCTCCTGATGACCGCCGCGATGACCAACCGTAATACGGCCTTACACGCCCTGGCCTACTTGATCTTGGCGGCTGTCGCGGCCGGTCTTGCCCTGCGGACATTGGATCCGGTTCTGCTTTTGGGCGAGTTCGGTATACTGGGAGTCTTTTTCGGACTGTGCTTCAAGAATCGGGTGGCCTATCGCTGGACACTGAATATCGGGGTGGTTCTGGCGGTAATCCTGGTTTATGCGAGCCTGGGTTTAAACTATCTGCTGACCGGCCAGGATCCTTTTGACATCAGTGCCTTAATTGCGGCCGCCGAGCCTCTTTCCGAAACGATGGAACAAGCGATGTCGATAATGGCGGTGGTGATGCCGGGCAGTTTGGTAGTCTGGGCAATGGCGGTGGCCTTCGGGGGTTTCTTTCTGACCGGCAGTCTGCTTCACCGGCTAAGCTTCATCAGGGAACCCCTGCCGGACTTTACTGCATGGCGTTTACCCTGGTACGTTATATGGGGACTCATCGGCGGTCTGATACTGCTCCTGACTGGAGACCGTTGGACGGTCGAATGGGTGGATGCTCTCGCCAAGAATCTGCTTTTTGTAACAGTATTCGGTCTGTTTCTGGCGGGGCTTTCGCTCAGTGTTTTCCTCTATCGTTCGTTTCCGCCTCCGCGGTGGATGAAGATCGCCCTGGTGCTCACGGTCTTGATTTACTCCCCGGTGGTGGTATTCCTGGTGGCTAATGTCGGTTTTGTGGACGCCGTAATTGACGTGCGTTCCCGTGTGGAGAAAAGGAGTGGAGAGTCGTGAAAGTAGTGCTGTTGAAGGATGTAGCGGGGATTGGTAAGCGCGGCGAGATTGTGAATGTGGCCGAGGGCCACGGGCGTAATTTTCTGATTCCCAGGGGGATGGCCCAGGAAGCGACCGATGGGCGGGTGAGGGAGATTGCCCGGAACCGCCAGGCTAAGGCCTCCAAAGAAGAGCGGATGGCTGAGGAGGCCCGTAAACTGGCGGCTCGGATCAAGGGACTCAGCGTTAAGGTGGAGGCCCGGGCCGGAGAGGGCGGAAAACTCTTCGGGTCGGTGGGCAACAAGGATGTAGCCCAGGCCCTCGCCGCCCAGTCCGGTATCAAACTGGACAGGAAGAAGATCGAGTTGAAGGAGAGCATGAAGGCTCTAGGCTCATATCCAGCCTTGGTCCGTCTCCATCCGGGAGTTCAGGCTGAGTTTACGGTGGAGGTTGTCAACGGCAATGCTTGAACGGATTCCCCCCCAGAACCTGGACGCCGAGCAGGCGGTGCTCGGCGCCCTGCTTATGGATCAGGACGCGATTTTCCGGGTGGTCTCGATCATCAAACCCGATGATTTTTACCATTCCGCTAACCGGTTAATATATAAGGCTGCCCTGAGCTTGCAGGATGTGGGACAGCCTGTGGATTTAGTTACGGTGACTGATCAGCTACGGCGTGAAGGCTTACTGGAGAAGGCCGGTGGGGCGACCTACATCGCCTCGTTGAGCGACCTGGTGCCAACCACGGCGAACGTGGAACAGTACGCCCGGATTGTGGAAGAGAAGGCGCTGTTGCGCACCCTGATTCTGGTGGCCGGTCGGATTGCGGAGATGAGCTACGAGGAGAATGACGAAGCCCCCCGCCTGCTGGACCAGGCCGAGCAGATGATCATGGAGCTGAGTTCCAGGCGCGGCTCAACGGCCTTTGCCCAGATCAGAGAGGTACTGCTGAAGGCATGGGGTGCCATCGAACAGGCCTATGCCAACAAGGGGCGCCTATCCGGTGTGCCCACCGGTTTTGTGGATCTGGATAACCTCTGTGCCGGATTGCAGCCGTCCGACCTGGTGATCGTGGCCGCCCGTCCCAGTATGGGGAAGACCGCACTGGCGCTCAGCATCGCCTACCAGGTAGCAGGCTCCAACGACCGCACACCGGTGGCCGTGTTCAGCCTGGAAATGTCTAAGGAACAGCTCGTGCAGCGGTTGCTAAGCATGGAGGCCAAGGTTGATCAGTACCGTCTGCGAACCGGGAACCTGCGGGAAGAAGACTGGGAGCGCCTGCACGACGCGGCCGCGAACCTCAGCGATCTACCGATCTACATTGACGACACTGCGGGGGCCTCGGTGCGCGAAATCCGGGCCAAGGCAAAGCGTCTGCAGGGGGAAAAGGGCCTAGGTTTGGTGATCATTGACTACATCCAGCTGATGCAGTCCGGCACCCGTGTGGAAAACCGCCAGCAGGAAATCGCCCAGATCTCCCGCACTCTGAAGGGTTTGGCCAAGGAACTGAACGTCCCGGTGGTGGCTCTCTCCCAACTGAGCCGTGCCGTGGAGTCCCGTCCGAATAAGCGGCCGCAGATGTCCGACCTGCGTGAGAGCGGTAGCTTGGAGCAGGACGCCGATGTGGTCGTATTTATCTACCGCGAAGAATACTATAACCAGGAAACGGAAGAAAAAGGGATTGCCGAGCTGGTCGTTGCCAAACAGCGTAACGGTCCGACCGGCACGGTAAAGCTTGCCTTTTTAAAAGAGTTCACCCGTTTCGTAAACCTCGCCCGCCATTGACAAAGCAAACCCCTTCTGCTACAGTTTTACCCGGCGGAGTGATGGACAATGAAAAAGTATGATGTAATCATTATTGGAGCGGGGCCGGCGGGGATATTCGCGGCCCTTGAGCTTGTAAAAGACAATAACGACATCCGGATCCTGATGCTTGAGAAGGGACGCGACATCAAGCGTCGGGTTTGCCCGTCACGGGTTAAGCATAACCGTTGCCTAAACTGTTCACCTTGTGCAACAGTCTGCGGTTGGGGTGGTGCCGGGGCCTTCAGTGACGGTAAACTGACCCTTTCCCCGGAAGTAGGGGGGCATCTGGGCCAGTACATCGGGGAAGAGGCCCTGGAGGCCATGATCTCTTATGTGGACGGGGCCTACCTGCGGTACGGGGCACCGGAGAAAGTGTACGGGGTGACGAGCCCCGACGAGCTTGCCGACATCCGCAAGCGGGCTACCCTAGCCGGGTTGCGCTTGGTGCCGTTGCCGATCAGGCACCTCGGTACCGGACGTTGCGCTCAGATCCTGCAGAAGATGTTCGAGGAGCTGTCGGCCCGGGTCGACGTCCGGACGGACGTACAGGTGACCGGAATCGTCACCAAAGACAACGCCGTTGTGGGCGTGGAAACCGCTGACGGCCGGGTTTATTCGGCTGAATACGTAATCGCCGCCCCAGGGCGGGAGGGCTCGGAGTGGCTGACCGCGGAAGCACACCGGCTTGGTCTCAGTACTACGGTCAACCCCGTGGACATCGGCGTACGTGTGGAACTGCCGGCTGTGGTAATGGAAAAGATCACCTCCATGTTTTACGAATTGAAGTGCACCTACGTTTCCCAGACTTTTGAGGATCGGGTACGTACTTTTTGCATGAATCCGTACGGTGAGGTCGTAATGGAAAACAACGACGGAGTAATCACTGTAAACGGGCATAGTCATGCGTATAATAAGACCGAGAACACCAACTTCGCCCTGCTGGTGAGCAAAAACTTCACCGAGCCTTTTCACGAGCCGATTACCTACGGGCGTTCGATCGCCAGGCTTGCGAATCTGCTTGGTGGCGGAGTGTTGGTGCAACGCCTTGGAGACCTAACGAACGGGCGAAGGAGTACCAAGGAGAAAATTGAGCGCGGGCTGGTGCGGGCCACGCTTACCGAGGCTACACCCGGTGATTTAAGCTTAGTGTTTCCCTATCGGCACCTGATGGGGATTTTGGAAATGCTCAAGGCGCTGGATCACATCGCGCCGGGGGTCTTTTCCCGGGACACCCTGCTGTATGGAGCCGAAGTGAAGTTTTATTCATCCCGTCTGGCCCTGAATCAGGGCCTGGAGACTAAGATTAAGAACCTCTTTGCGGCCGGTGACGGTGCCGGTGTTACCCGGGGCCTGGTGCAGGCTTCGGCGGCGGGGGTCGTGGCGGCCAGAGAGATCCTGCGGAGAGTATAGGAGGAGTTTCCCGATGGCGTTAGTCGTGCTAGTAGGTGCCCAGTGGGGCGATGAGGGTAAGGGGAAGGTCACTGACTTTCTGGCTGAACAGGCCCGGATTGTGGTCCGCTTTCAGGGTGGGAATAATGCGGGACACACGGTGGTGATAGGATCGGAAGAGTTCAGGCTACATCTCCTGCCTTCCGGCATCCTGCACCCTGATAAAGAATGCCTGATCGGAAACGGCGTTGTCATCGATCCGGCTGTGCTACGGGGGGAACTCGAAGCCCTGGCCGGCCGCAACGTGAAAATTGGACGTCTCTACATCAGTGAACGTGCTCACCTAATCATGCCCTACCATCGCTACCTGGATAAACTGCAGGAGGAACGCAAGGGGGAGGCCAAGATCGGCACCACCCGCCGGGGCATCGGACCATGCTACGCCGACAAGATCAGCCGGGAAGGCATTCGCGTGATTGACCTGTTGGACAGTGAGCATTTTCCGGAAAAGCTGCGACGCAATGTGGAACTTAAAAATGAATATATTGAAAAAATTTACGGGGCACCGGGCCTGAATTATGAAAGCATCCTGGACGAATACCGGATCCACGCCGAGTTCCTGAGGCCTTTCGCGGCCGATACCTCTCAGATTCTGAGCCAAGCCATTTATCAGGGCAAAAACGTCCTTTTCGAGGGGGCACAGGGAACCCTGCTGGACATTGACCATGGAACATATCCCTTTGTGACTTCTTCCAACCCCACGGCCTCCGAGGCGGCCGCGGGTAGTGGTATCGGTCCCACTGCGCTGGATCAGGTGCTGGGGGTCTCCAAGGCCTACACCACGCGTGTCGGTGAGGGTCCGTTTCCGACCGAGCTGGACGGCCCGGCCGGGGAGGAGATTCGGGCCAAGGGGCGCGAGTTCGGCACCACCACCGGTCGCCCACGGCGTTGCGGCTGGTTTGACGCGGTTATCGGGCGCTACGCGGCACGGGTGAACGGTCTGGATTACCTAGCCGTGACCAAACTAGACGTATTGAGCGGCCTCAACACGCTGAAAATCTGCAATGCCTACCGTTGGCGGGGTGAACTCCTCACCGAATTTCCGGCCAACGTTGAGGTGCTCGCCGAATGTGAGCCGGTATACGAGGAATTACCGGGCTGGAGTGAAGACATTACCGGAGCACGTCGGCTGAAGGATCTTCCAAAGGCGGCTCGCCGTTACCTAGAGCGCATCACTGAATTGGTTGAAGTACCGGTGGCCATGGTCGGAGTGGGGGTGCGCCGTTCGCAGACGATTGTGGTCCAGGATGTGTTCGCGGACGTATTTGAGGAATAGCTCCAGTGAAGCCGGCAATTACCCTTGACAGTCGTTTAGCCGTATAGTAAGATAGCCCTTGCGAGGTTTTTATGGCCCCATGGTCAAGTGGACTAAGACACCGGCCTTTCACGCCGGTAACCCGGGTTCGAATCCCGGTGGGGTCACCAAAAACAGTAGTCAGTCGTCAGAAATCGGTCGTCGGAAGCAGAGGAAAGTCGGCTTCACCGACTGGGGACGATTAGAATAGAAGTCAGTCGCCGTCATCAGACTTCGGAAAGATATAGAGAAATAATGAGGGCGGATTCCGCCCACTTTGTTTTTTTAGAGCCAGGTACGGTGCCGTTTGTGTTTCCACGGCGGCGACTTGCGTGGGTCTTTGTTAAGTAGTATAATCAGTGTTGCACGCGGGTGTAGCTCAATGGTAGAGCACCAGCTTCCCAAGCTGGGGGTTGAGGGTTCGAGCCCCTTCGCCCGCTCCATAATGAACGACGAAGCCGCTTCCTTGATCGGAGCGGTTTTTTGTTTGTGCTTGACAAGGCCAGCGCGCCGGCCGATCCCACATTAAAACTTGTCTGCAGTGGATTTTTCCAATATAATATAATGAGATCAAAACCTCTTTAGGGGGAGTAGACCATGTTCGTGCGTGATTGCATGACTCGTAGTCCCATTACTATTACACTCGAAACCCCCATTTTTCAGGCTTTGGATATCGTCCTCAAGAAAAAGGTGCGGCATCTTCCGGTTCTTAGGGACGGAAAAGTAGTCGGCTTGGTCACCGAGCGCGGATTACTCCAGGTTTCCCCTTCTCCGGCCACGACCCTGAGCGTTTATGAACTGAATTATGTACTCTCGAAGGTGACCGTTAAGGAAGCTCTGGTCAAAAACCCGATTTCGGTACCCTCCGACTGCCCGATTGAAGAAGCAGCCCAGATAATGAGGGACAAGAAGATCGGCAGCCTGCTGGTTTGGGACGACGAAAAGCTGGTCGGGATCGTTACCCAGACCGATATGGTCGAGGCGATGGTTCGGCTCTTTGGGCTGCGCAAGGCCGGTAGCCGGGTCGTCGTGGAAACGGCGGACCGCATTGGAGTTCTTGCTGAGATCACGCAAGTATTCAAGGAAAAGGACATAAACATTATTAGCCTAGTTTGCCTGGAGGTGGATGGAGGGCGCTTCCACCTGACTCTCCGTGTAAGCATGGCGGATCCGGCGCCGCTGGTGAATGAGATTGAAGCCAGAGGCTTCAAGATCGTGTCGGTGAACTAACGGCAGGGGGAATGAGATTTTTGGAGGGGAGATACTTGGCTAAACACATTAAGACGATACCCCTTTCGCCGCCCCTGAAGCGGGAACATAC
>Ga0180016_100203_pt1 | contig 19558 bp, 21 predicted proteins | sample KR46_M_MetaG_FD_129673 | JGI IMG/M metagenome (GOLD analysis project Ga0180016, IMG submission 129673) | Groundwater microbial communities from the Olkiluoto Island deep subsurface site, Finland - KR46_M_MetaG | ecosystem: Environmental > Aquatic > Deep subsurface > Groundwater | place: Finland... | reverse complement strand
GACACGCGCACGCAACTCGACCGGATGCGGCTTGCCCATGGCGGTTCTCCTTCCATGGGTAAAGTGAATCACAAATCAATCAGTCAGGGAATCCCGAATCTCAAAAGCTGCGACGCGCTTTAGATTTCGGGTCGGTCGGTCCGACGCAAGCTAGCGGGCTTTGATCCGCTCGATGAACTGTTCGGCAATCGGCAGAATGCCTTCAGCCATCTGATTGATTCCCTTGGCGTTCGGGTGCATGCCGTCACTCAGCACCATGCCCGGGACGCCGGTGACGCCATCGAGAAAAAAAGGATAGAGCAGCAGGTCATATTCGGCCGCGAGCTCGGGATAGATGGCGTTGAACGCGGCTTCGTAGTCTGCGCCGAGATTGGGCGGGGCAAGCATGCCGGCAAGCAACACCTCGATGCCGCGTTCCTGAAGCCGCACGATCATCGCCTCGAGGTTTTCGCGAGTCTGCTGAGGCGGCAGACCGCGCAGCGCATCATTGGCGCCGAGTTCGAGGATCACGCCGTCGGTGCCGTCGGGGATCGACCAGTCGAGCCGCGCCAGCCCACCCGATGTGGTGTCGCCGGACACCCCTGCGTCAGTAATGCTTACATCATGTCCGCGCTCCTTGAGTGCCGCCTCCAGGCGCGCCGGGAAACCCTCGTTGCTCTCAAGCTGGTAGCCCGCCATCAGGCTGTCGCCGAAGCCGATTATGTTCAATGGAGCGTCGGCGAAAGCCGCGCCGGAACCGCCCGCGCCGAACAGCGCGAGAAACAAGGCGATCGCCAAACCTTTAAAATGCATGGGAAGTCTCCTAAGTGCTCGTCATCAAGCGGTTTGCCGCGCCATTGTCTTTCCATATAGGATTCCCAGCCCGTGTCTCAATCCAACGCCAAATCCATTGTCACTCTCAGGCAGGCCAATCTGACGCTTGGGACCGGGGCTTCGTCGGTGCATGTGCTCAAGGGCATCGACATCGACATCGCGGCAGGCGAGTCCGTCGGCATCGTTGGCCCGTCGGGATCGGGCAAGTCAACGCTTCTGATGGTGGTGGCAGGGCTTGAGCGGCTCGATTCGGGCGAAGTGCATGTCGCCGATCACGCGCTGCATACTCTGAGCGAGGATGCGGTCGCCGCCGTGCGTGGCCGCTCGGTCGGCATCGTGTTCCAGTCATTCCATCTCATTCCAAACATGACGGCGCTTGAAAATGTAGCCGTGCCGCTGGAGCTTGCCGGCCGCGCCAACGCCTTCGACCGTGCGCGCGAGGAATTGATTGCCGTGGGCCTTGGCGACCGGCTGACCCATTATCCGGGGCAATTGTCGGGCGGTGAACAGCAGCGGGTGGCGATTGCCCGGGCCTTGGCGCCGGATCCGGTGCTGATCGTCGCGGATGAACCGACAGGCAATCTCGATGGTGAAACCGGACGGCAGATTGCCGACCTGCTGTTTGCCAAGCAATCGGAGCGCGGCGCGACGCTGCTGCTTGTGACCCATGACGTGACGCTTGCCGACCGCTGCAACCGGCAGATCGCGGTGCGGTCGGGCCGAATCGTGCCCGACGAGGCAAGTGTGGCCGGCAAGGTGGTCGCCTGATGGCCGCGGCTCAGGGGGAACCCGCAGCCAACAGCCTGCGGCTCGGACTGGCTGCCCGTCTGGCCTTGCGCGAATTGCGCGGCGGGCTTTCCGGATTCTACATCTTTCTCGCCTGCGTGGCGCTCGGCACCGGCGCGATCGCCGGGGTCAACTCGGTTTCGCAGATGATGACCGGATCGATCGCATCCGAAGGCAAGACCATTCTTGGCGGCGATATCCGCTTCGAGATCGAGAACCGCGATATTGGCGAAGCCGAACGGGCCTATATCGATAGGCTTGGCACGGTTACGGCCGGCGCCAACATGCGCACCATGGCGCGAAAACCCGACGGGTCGGATCAGTCGCTGGTCGAATTGCGCGCCGTCGATGGCGCCTATCCGCTCTATGGCGGGTTCGAAACCGTGCCGGCGATGCCGGTGGATGCGGTATTTGCCGAACAGGACGGGATTTTTGGCGCGGCTGCGGCACAGATCCTGCTTGATCGTCTGGGGATTGCAGTCGGCGACACGTTGCTGGTCGGCCAGGCGGAATTCACCATCCGCGGCGTCATCGCAACCGAACCCGATGCCTTGTCGGAAGGCTTCGGCTTTGCGCCACGGCTGATGGTTTCGCGGCAAGCGCTTGAGCAGGCCGGGTTGATCCGGCCGGGCAGCCTGGTCGAGTACAGCTACCGGGTGCGGCTTGACGAGGCCGCCGGCAGCCGCGATCTCGCCGCCTTGCAGGCGCAGTCCAACGAGCGCTTTCCCGATGCCGGCTGGTCGGTTCGCACCAGCCGCAATGCCGCGCCGGCGCTCACCCGCAACATCGAGCGGTTCTCCCAGTTTCTCACGCTTGTGGGGCTCACGGCGCTGATTGTCGGCGGCGTCGGCATCGCCAATTCGGTCCGCGCCTGGCTCGAAGGCAAGCGCGGCGTCATCGCCACGCTCAAATGCGTGGGCGCCCCTTCGACCCTGGTGGTGGCGATCTATCTGATCCAGGTCATGCTGATCGCCGCCTTCGGCGTTCTCCTGGGCCTGGCCTTCGGCGCGCTCATGCCGTTCGCTGCGGCCAGCGCGCTGGAAGGCGTCATCCCGGTCGCGGTCAGCGCCTCGTTCTACCCGGCCTCGCTGGCGATTGCCGCGGGCTTCGGCCTGACGACGGCGTTTGCGTTTGCGGTGCTGCCGCTCGGCCGCGCCGGCGAAGTGCCGGCAACGGCGCTGTTCCGGCAACAGGGTTTCGAGGCAAGCGGCCTGCCGCGCTGGCCCTATCTCCTGACCGCCGGCCTGACGCTCGCGGCGCTCTGCGCTGCCGCCATCTGGTTTGCTGATGACCGCCGCATTGCCGGCACCTTTGTCGCCGCCGTGATCGTGGCCTTTGCCGTGCTGAGGCTCGTCGGCCACGGCGTGCAATCCATCGCCCGGCGCTGGCCGGCGGTGCGGTCGACGCCGCTTCGCCTCGCCATCGGCAACATCCACCGTCCCGGCGCGCTGACTCCCTCGGTGGTGCTGTCGCTGGGGCTGGGGCTGGCGCTTCTGGTGACGCTGGCGCTGATCGACACCAATCTCAGGCGCGAACTGTCGGGCAATCTACCCGACCGGGCGCCGAATTTCTTCTTTGTCGATATCCAGTCGAGCGAGATCGACGGGTTCGACCGCGTCGTCTCCGAGCTTGCCCCCGACGGCAAGATCATCAAGGTGCCGATGCTGCGCGGGCGGATCACAGGGCTCAACGGCCAGGAGGTCAACGCGGAAAATGTCCCGTCGGAAGCCCGCTGGGTGCTCAGGGGTGACCGCGGCGTCACCTATGCGAGGAACCTGCCTGAAAACTCGCGGCTGTCCGCCGGCGAGTGGTGGGCGCCCGATTATGAAGGCGAGCCGCTGGTGTCGTTCTCCGCCGAAGAGGCGGGCGAGATCGGGCTCGCGGTCGGCGACACCGTCACCGTCTCGGTGCTCGGCCGGTCGATCACGGCGCGGATCGCCAATCTGCGCGATGTCGAGTGGGAATCGCTGTCGATCAACTTCGTCATGGTGTTTTCACCCAACACATTCGCCGGCGCGCCCCATTCCTGGATGGCGACGCTGACCGATCCGGACGCCGATGCAGCGCTTGAGGGCGCCATCCTGCGCGGCGTGACCCAGGCCTACCCGACGATCACCAGCGTTCGGGTCAAGGATGCGCTCGAACTCGCCAACCAGCTGGTGGGACAGATCGGCATAGCCATCCGCGCCGCGGCACTCGTGGCGCTGATCGCCTCGGTGCTGGTGCTGGCCGGCGCCCTGGCTGCCGGCAACCGCTCGCGCATTCATGACGCGGTGGTTCTGAAGACGCTCGGCGCCACGCGGGCAACGCTGATTCGCGCCTATGTCTATGAATACGGCCTGCTCGGTCTTGCCACGGCGATTTTCGCGCTGGCCTTTGGCGGCGTGGCCTCCTGGTTCGTGGTGAGCCGGATCATGACCCTGCCGTCGGAATTTATGCCCGATATCGCGCTCGCCACGCTTGTGGGAGCGCTGGTTCTCACTGTCGGCATCGGATTATTGGGCACCTGGCGGGTGCTTGGTCAAAAAGCCGCACCTGTCTTGCGTGAGCTTTAGGGCCGCTTTTGCGGGATCATTAAGCAATTGCATAGGTTTCCGCTCAATTTGGAGTCCGAAAGGCCTTGTCGTGGCCGCAGTTCATCCTCATATTGCAGGCAGGCATGCTGGAGCCCCGCAGCGGCGCCTGGGATTTATACCCGACACCGTAATCCACACCGGGGCTTATAAAGAGGAAAACATGGCTGACTTTCGCAATTCGAATGTCCGCGTAGCCAATGGCGCCCAGGCGGGCGTCGCGATTGATGAAGGCCTTCGCGCCTACATGCTGCGCGTTTACAATCTCATGGCAATGGGCCTCGGCATCACCGGTGTTGCCGCCTACGCCATCGCAATGTTCGCAACCACCAATGATCCGGCATCCGCCGTCGCGACGCTGGGCAACGGCAAGATGCTGACCGGCCTTGGCGCCGCGCTCTATGGCTCACCGCTCAAATGGGTGGTGATGCTGGCGCCGCTCGGCATGGTGTTCTTCCTGAGCGCCCGCATTGAAAAGATGAGCGTCTCCGCCGCACAGACATCGTTCTGGGCTTTTGCCGCGATGATGGGCGTCTCGCTGTCGTCGATCTTCCTGGTCTACACCGGCGCGTCGATCACGCAGACCTTCTTCATCACTGCTGCGTCCTTTGGCGCGCTGTCGCTTTACGGCTACACCACCAAGAAGGACCTGTCCGGCATGGGCTCGTTCCTGATGATGGGCCTGTTCGGCCTGATCATCGCCATGGTGGTCAACATCTTCCTGCAGTCGAGCGCGCTGCAGTTCGCAGTCTCTGCGATCGGCGTGCTGATCTTTGCCGGCCTGACCGCCTATGACACGCAGCAGATCAAGGAGATGTATTACGAGGGCGATACCGACGCCACCGCCGGCCGCAAGGCGATCATGGGCGCGCTGCGCCTGTATCTCGACTTCATCAACCTGTTCATGTTCCTGCTGCACTTCCTCGGAAACCGCGAATAGCAGCATCTAGCACTGAGACTGAAAAGGCGGCCTTCGGGTCGCCTTTTTTGTTGGCCGGAGTTCAGCTTGGCGTTACACCATCTGCCGAGCTTTCTAGACCTGGACCCCCACGCCGATGATCATCCGCGACGCCACCGCTGCCGACCTCCCAGCCATCACCCGGATCTATGCCGACAGCGTTGAGAACGGCGTGGCAAGCTACGAACTGCTGACGCCCGACGAGGCCGAGATGGGCCGCCGGATGCGGGCCATCACCGGCGACGGCTATCCCTATCTGATCGCCGAAGCAGACGGCGGACCGGACGCTGGCGAGGTGCTGGGCTATGCCTATGCCTCGCCGTTCCGCACAAGGCCGGCCTATCGCTGGCTGGTGGAGGATTCGATCTATCTGGCGCCAGAAGCGCGCGGCAAGGGCGTCGGCGGCGCGCTTCTCGAAATTCTCATCGGCCGCTGTGAAAACCTGGGTTTTCGTCAGATGGTGGCGGTCATTGGCGGCGCCCATCCGGCGTCGATCGCGGTGCACCAGAAGGCCGGATTCGCAAGCGCCGGCATGATCACCGGCTCCGGACACAAGCATGGCCGCTGGCTTGACACGGTCTTCATGCAGCGGCCGCTCGGCCAGGGGACGGCCACGGATCCTGATCCAAATGCCTATCCGGGAACGCTGTTCAAGGGGTAGTTAGGGGACAGTGTACTTTTTCGGGCGTCGCCCGAAAAAGTACACTGTCCTCGACCTTTCGACACCGTTCCCTACCTGACCAGCCGCGGCGCCTTGTCAAAATATTTGAGCACGATGTCGAGCTCGTGGCCGCGCTTGAGCACAAGCCCCGCCGCGGAGATGATGGCGAAAGCACCCTGCTTGCGCGCCCGGGAAGGGTCCTTCTCGATGCGGTAGAGAGGGACTTCGCTGGCGCGGCGGAAGGCGGAGAATACCGCCCGGTCGCGCAAATGGTCGATCGCATAGTCCCGCCAGTGACCTTCGGCCACCATCCGGGAGTAGACTTGGAGAATGCGGTCCAGCTCGCGGCGCTGAAACGTCACCGGCTCGGGCGTGGTGCGGCGGCGCAGCTCGGCTAGGTCAATCGCTGCCGAGTGGGCGCCCGCAACGGCTGCACCCCGGTTCGCGGCGTAATCCGCCCCGTCAGCCATTATTTGAACTGCCAATCATTGCTCATGACGCCAGTGTGCCTGACACAATCTCAAATTCAAGCGGGAATGACATTTTTGTACAGGACCCGCAGGTTTGTACAGCACCCGCAGGCGGTCAGCGCGGGATCAGGCGATTTCGCATTGCACCATCACGAAACGCTTCACGCCGTTGCCGTTGTTGACCCCGGCGCGGCCAGAAACCGGCCCGGGGCATAATTGAGCCGCATTTCAGACAAATCCCCGCCCGATTTCAAACTGAATGTATCCGCGTTGCCTCAGACGGTTCGAACCGGGGACTTCGAATTTTAAGCCCCCCAGCCCCCTCGGGGTCCCCGGGACGGATCCATGACAGTCAGTCCGCATCAGGACGTTCCCGCGTCCTGATGCGCGAGGCAACCCCCAAATCCCCAAGACTGGACCGGCCTCGCGCCGGTCCATTTTTGTTTGGAGCTGATGTCAGTTCGATGTGTTTGGGTCGATCATCGCGGCGCCGAGGATCCGGCCCGGGGCTCCGTCGTTGCCCTCCACCTGCAGCAGGATGGCGCAGCCGCGTCCCGGGTAGGCGGAAATCACCGAGGCGGGCAGCTTGAGCTCCACCGCCTCGCCACTCCACATGCCGACGGTCTCCATGTCCCGCACACTGTGATAATAGGTGATGGAGCGACCGGCATTCTCTCCGCTGTCGATTTGCACCGTGGTGACGTCGTCGAAATAGGCCACCACGAGATTGGCCTTGCCCTGGCCCTTGCCGACCGAAATGGTCAGCCCGTCGGCATCGAGATCCGCGGCCACATCAATCGTCAGTCCCGCGCCCGCGGAGGCCAGCCTGGCCAGCATCGCGTCGATGGCGGCGCCATCGGCGCCATTGACATGGTCCTGGCCATTGATGACCGCTTGCGGCGTATAGACGTTCTTGCGCCCGAGCGTCTTCGCATAGCCATACTGCCTCTCGGTGCTGGCCTGGCTGGACAGCGTGTCGGCCCAGCCGAGATAATTCCAGTAATCGACGTGATAGCTCAGCGCCAGCACCTCGCCGGCCTGGGCAAGACGCGCCAGTTCCGCATCGGCAGGCGGGCAGGACGAGCAGCTCTGGCTGGTGAAAAGCTCGACGACGCCGAGGTAATTTTCCGCCTGCGCCAGACCCGATCCCGCCAGGCACACCGCGCCTGTCAGCGCGGGAAAGGCGAGGGCAAGGCAGCAGGCGCGAAGGGTCATGGATTGGGATCCGTTTCGATCAGCGTGAAACTCGTTCGGAATGGCTTGGGTTTTACCTTGGAGTGACGCACACGACCAAATCACGTTGCGGTGACAGGCTCAAGCCTGAAGCGGTCCTGCCTTAGGGCGAGGCGATGCTGCGCCCGGCGCCTGTCCGGTGGCGAGCCGGAATCCGGCAAAGAAAAACCCGCCGGAACAGGTTCCGGCGGGCCGATTGTTGTGTCTGCAAGGGGTATTTACGCAGCCAGGTCGCGCAGCACGGTCTGCAGAATGCCGCCATTGTTGAGATATTCGAGCTCGTCAAGCGTATCGACACGGCACAGGATCGGCACATCCTTGACCGAACCGTCGGCGAAGGTGATGTGGGCGATCTTCTTCTCGCGCGGCTGCAGATTGGCCAGATCGTCGATCGTGACCATCTCGTCGCCCTTCAGGCCGAGGCTTTCCCAGGTGGTGCCGTCCTCGAAGACGAAGGGGATGACGCCCATGCCGACCAGGTTGGAGCGGTGGATGCGCTCGTAGGACTCGGCGATGACGGCGCGGACGCCAAGCAGGTTGGTGCCCTTGGCGGCCCAGTCGCGCGACGAGCCGTTGCCGTATTCGCCACCGGCGAAGATCACCAGCGGCACGCCTTCGGCCTTGTACTGCATGGCGGCGTCGAAGATCGAGACCTCCTCGCGCGACGGATAGTGGAAGGTGTAGCCGCCTTCGCGTCCGTTCGGCCCCAGCATGTAGTTGCGCAGCCGGATATTGGCGAAGGTGCCGCGCATCATCACTTCGTGGTTGCCGCGGCGTGTGCCGTACTGGTTGAAGTCGGCAACGCCGACGCCATGATCCATCAGGTAGCTGCCCGCAGGCGACTGCGCCTTGATCGATCCGGCCGGCGAGATGTGGTCGGTGGTGATCTTGTCGCCGAACAGGCCCAGCACGCGGGCGCCCTTGATGTCGGAAATGCCTGCGCCGGACTTGCCCATGCCTTCGAAATAGGGCGGGTTCTGCACATAGGTCGACTTGTCGTCCCAGGCATAGGTCTGGCTTTCCGGCGCTTCGACCGCCTGCCAGTTCTCGTCGCCCTTGAACACGTCGGCATATTTGGCCGCGTAGAGTTCGCGGGTGACATATTTCATGATGAATTCCTGGATCTCCTGGCTGGAGGGCCAGATGTCCTTGAGGAACACCGGATTTCCGTCCTGGTCCTCGCCGATCGGCTCGGAGGTCAGGTCCTTCTGCACCGAGCCGGCCAGCGCATAGGCCACCACCAGCGGCGGCGAAGCCAGGTAGTTGGCCTGGACGTCCGGCGAGATGCGGCCTTCGAAGTTGCGGTTGCCGGACAGAACGCCGGCGGCGATCAGGCCCTTGTCGTTGATGGTCTTCGACACCGGCGCGGGCAGCGGGCCGGAATTGCCGATGCAGGTGGTGCAGCCGAAGCCGACCAGGTTGAAGCCGAGCTTGTCGAGATCGTCCTGCAGGCCGGATTTCGACAGATATTCCGCCACCACCTGGCTGCCGGGGGCGAGCGAGGTCTTGACCCAGGGCTTGGTCTTGAGGCCGCGGGCGACCGCGTTGCGGGCCAGGAGGCCGGCGCCGATCAGCACGCTCGGGTTCGAGGTGTTGGTGCAGGAGGTGATGGCCGCGATCGCCACGTCGCCATGGCCGAGATCATAGTCCTCGCCCTCGACCGCGTAGCGGGTGGTGAGCTGGCCGGGCTTCTTGTACTCGTCCTCGAGTGACTTGGCGAAGCCCGCGGCGATGCCTTCGAGCGCAATGCGGCCCTCGGGACGCTTCGGGCCGGCCATCGACGGCACGACGGTGGAGAGATCGAGGTCGAGCGTGTCGGTGAACACCGGATCGGCGGCGCCGGAATCGCGCCACATTCCTTGCGCCTTGGAATAGGCCTCGACCAGCTTGATGCGGCTCTCCTCGCGGCCCGACATGGTGAGATACTTGAGGGTCTCGCCGTCGACGGGGAAGAAGCCGCAGGTCGCGCCATATTCGGGGCCCATGTTGCCGATGGTGGCGCGGTCGGCCAGCGTCATCGAATCGAGGCCGGGGCCGTAGAACTCGACGAATTTGGCGACAACACCCTTCTTGCGCAGCATCTGCACCACGGTCAGCACCAGGTCGGTGGCGGTAACGCCTTCCTTGAGCGCGCCGGTCAGGCGGAAACCGATAACTTCGGGCAGCAGCATGGAGATCGGCTGGCCGAGCATGGCCGCTTCCGCCTCGATGCCGCCGACGCCCCAGCCCAGAACGCCCAGGCCGTTGATCATGGTCGTGTGGCTGTCGGTGCCGACGCAGGTGTCAGGGTAAGCGGTGACTTCGCCGTTTTCTTCCTTGGTCCAGACGGTCTGGCCCAGATATTCGAGGTTGACCTGGTGGCAGATGCCGGTGCCGGGGGGCACGACGCGGAAATTCTTGAACGCCTGCTGGCCCCATTTCAGGAAGCGGTAGCGCTCGCCGTTGCGTTCGTATTCGTGCTCGACATTGCGCGCCAGCGCGGTGGCGGTGCCGAATTCATCGACGATGACCGAGTGGTCGATGACCAGGTCGACCGGCACCAGCGGGTTGATCTTCTGCGGGTCGCCGCCGAGCGCCACCATGGCGTCGCGCATGGCGGCAAGGTCGACCACGGCGGGAACGCCGGTGAAATCCTGCATCAGCACGCGCGCCGGACGGTAGGCGATCTCGGCTTCGGCCTTGCCCTTGTTGGTGAGCCAGGCGACGATCGAGAGGATGTCGTCCTTCTTGACGGTCCGGCCGTCCTCGTTGCGCAGCAGGTTTTCGAGAATCACCTTCATCGAGAAGGGAAGCGTCGAGACGCCGGTCAGACCGTTCTTCTCGGCCTCTACCAGGCTGTAATAGACATAGTCGGTGTCCTCCACTTTGAGGACGGAACGGCAATTGAAGCTGTCGAGTGAATTGGCCACAGGCAACCCGCTTTCATCAGTTCGGCCGAGGTTTCAAGGCGAACACCTTACACGCTCAAGCGTGGAGAAGGATGCGGGTACGGTCATTTCCGCTGTCCGCCCGTGACGCTGAGGGCGTCATGTTCGGCGCTTTAAGGAATTCACGCCGACCGCTGGCGTGGTTGCGGGGGTTATAGATAATTTCGTAAGAACGTGCCAGATCAACCATTGGCTCATTGTTACTTTTTTTGGGCGGCAGGTTTTTGACCGAACCGCCGCCATCGACGGCGCGACGAAGCGGGGACCGAATGCAGGCGGTAGCCACAAAACTCACGGGACGGCGCGGCGACAGCGTGCTGTTCGAGGATGTCTCCTTTGCGCTCGGCCGCGGCCAGGCGCTGGTCGTCACCGGTCCCAACGGCGCGGGCAAATCCACGCTGCTCAGAATGCTGGCAGGATTGCTGCCGGCTGATTCGGGCTCCTTCGCGCTGACCGGCGATGACGGAGCGGCGCTGCCGGTAGCCGAATTTGCCCATTATCTCGGTCATCGCAACGCCATGAAGCGCGAGCTCAGGGTTTCGGAAAATCTCGGCTTCTGGAAAAGTTTCCAGAGATCCGAGGCGGCCGAAGGCCTGTCGATCAATGCGGCGATCGAGGCCGTGGAGCTCAGCGGCGTGGCGCATCTGCCCTTCGGCTATCTCTCGGCCGGGCAGCAGCGGCGAATTGCACTGGCGCGGCTGCTGGTCGCATCCCGGCCCTTGTGGCTGCTCGATGAACCGACCGCAGCACTCGACAAGCGCTCCGACCAGCTGTTCGCCGATCTCGTCCGGGCTCATCTGGCGCAGGGCGGGATGGCGATTGCCGCCACGCACCAGCCGCTGGGGCTCGACGACATCGTCTCGCTGGAACTTTCGGGCAACCACCGGGCAGCGTCCGCATCCGGGGAGTCCTGGTCATGATGGCGCTTTTGAAGCGCGACCTGGCGATTGCCACCCGTTCGGGCGGGGCGGCGATGCTGGGCGTGCTGTTCTTTCTGGCCGTCGTGGCGGTCATTCCCTTCGGCATCGGGCCCGATCTCAACCTGCTCGCGCGGATCGGCCCGGCCATCCTTTGGATCGGTGCGCTGCTTGCCTCGCTGCTCGGCCTCGACCGGCTGTTCCAGGCCGACCGCGAGGACGGCTCGCTCGACATGCTGGTGATGCAGGACTGGTTCGCGCTGGTTGCCACCGTGTTCGTCAAGAGCCTCGCCCATTGGCTCGCCACCGGCTTGCCGCTGGTGCTGGCCGCGCCGCTTCTGGGGCTCTTGATGAACATGAGCGCGCTGTCCACCGGCGCCGTGATGCTGACGCTGCTCGCCGGCACGCCGGCGATTTCCTTCATCGGCGCGGTGGGGGCCGCCATCGCCGTGGCGCTGCCGCGCGGCGGACTGCTGGTGTCGATCCTGGTACTGCCCTTGGCGATCCCGATCCTAATCTTCGGGGTCAGCGCCTCTTATGCTGCGGTCACCGATCCCGATCCATTCTGGCCACCGTTCATGATCCTCTCGGCGATCGCGCTGTTTTTTGCAGCCCTTGGCCCGGTCGCAGCCGCCGCAGCCCTCAGGGGAGCGTCCGATTGACACATCGGTTCCATGCCCCACATTTGATCTGGCGCATTGAAACCGGCTGCATCAGGCATTAGAAAAAAACCATGAGTGACACCACAGCATCCCAGGGCTGGTTTACCAGCCTCGCCAATCCGACCCGGTTTCTCGCCCTGTCCGGGCGGGTGCTGCCATATCTTGCGGCGGCTGCGGTGATCACATCGCTGATCGGCCTCTACATGTCCTTCGCGGCGCCCGAGGATTACCAGCAGGGCATCACGGTCAGGATCATGTTCATCCATGTGCCGGCGGCTTGGCTCGCCATGATGTGCTATTCGGTGATGGCGGTCGCCTCCATCGGGACACTGGTGTGGCGGCACCCGCTGGCTGATGTCGCGGCCAAGTCGGCGCTTCCGATCGGTGCCGCCTTCACCTTCCTGTCGCTGCTGACGGGCTCGCTCTGGGGCCGGCCGATGTGGGGCACATGGTGGGTGTGGGACGCGCGGCTGACGTCGGTGTTCGTGCTCTTGCTGATGTATCTCGGGCTGATGGCGCTGCACAAGGCGATGGATGATCCGGCCCGCGCCGCCCGACCCGCCGCGGTGCTGACGCTGGTCGGCTTCATCAACATCCCGATCATCAAGTTCTCGGTCGACTGGTGGAACACGCTGCACCAGCCGGCCAGCGTGATCCGCCTCGACGGTCCGACGATTCATCCGTCGATGCTCTATCCGCTGCTGGTCATGGCGATCGCCTATACGCTGATCTTCTTCACGCTGCATTTCATGGCGATGCGCAACGAGATCTATCGGCGGCGGGTGAGCGCGATGCGGCGTCAGGCGGCACAATCGATCGGCGGCGGGGAGATGCGGCCATGATGAGCCACGAAGCCTTCGTCTTTCTCTCCTATGCGGCCACTGCCGTCACGCTCATCGGCCTGCTGGTGCTGACGCTCGCTGACGGGCGCGCCCGCAAGCGCGAGCTGGCCGAGCTTGAGGCGCAAGGGGTGCGGCGGCGCTCGCAAGGCTCAGGCGGGCCGCGCTCATGAGTGCACCCAGGGACGAGGGTGCGCCACAGCCTGCCAGCCGCCGTCGGCTCATGATCGCATTCCTGCCGCTGGTGCTGTTCATCGCGCTGTCTGGCGTGTTTCTCTATCAGCTCGGCTCGGGCAAGAACGCCAGTGAAATCCCCTCGGTGCTGATCGGCTCGAAGGCCCCGTCGCTCGACCTCGCCCCGCTCGAGGGACTGGTCGAGAATGGCCAGGCCGTGCCGGCGCTGACCGACGCTGCAATTGCGGGCAAGTTGTCGCTGGTCAATGTCTGGGCCTCCTGGTGCGTGCCCTGCCGGCAGGAGCACCCGATCCTGCTCGAGCTCGCCCGCGACCCGCGGGTCACCCTGGTCGGCATCAACTACAAGGACAAGACCGAGAACGCGCTGAAATTCCTCGATGAACTCGGCAATCCCTTCACTGCTGTCGGTATCGATCCGAATGGCAAGGCGGCGATCGACTGGGGCGTCTACGGCGTGCCCGAAACCTATCTGGTGGCGCCCGACGGCGAGATCCTGTTCAAGCAGATCGGCCCGTTCACCGTGGACGCCCTGCGCGACAAGCTGCTGCCGGCCATTGAAAAGGCGGTTTCGCCCCCGGCCTGAGCGCGTTTTGCGGGCTCGGCCGCAACCGCATCTCGCCCTCAGCCCATCCCGGCCCTATAATCCGTGCATGAGCACACCCAAGCAGTTCGACCGCCAGGTTCCCGCCGGCGACAGCCATGAGCGCGATGTCTGCCGCACCTGCGGCTTCGTCAATTACCAGAACCCGCGCATCGTCGTGGGCTCCGTCGTCCGGCACGAAGGCAAGGTGCTCCTGTGCCGCCGGGCGATTGAGCCCCGCCGCGGCTTCTGGACCGTGCCCGCCGGCTATCTCGAACTCAACGAAACGCCGGAAGACGGCGCCCGGCGCGAGGCGCGCGAGGAGGCTCTGGCCCAGCTCAGGCTCGGCGAGTTGCTCGCGGTCTATTCGGTGCCGCACCTGAGCCAGGTGCAGCTGATCTGGCGCGCCGAACTCATGGACCCGGGTGCGGGCAAGGCCTTGTTCGGGGTCGGCGAGGAAAGCCTCGAGGTCGCGCTGTTCGACTGGGACAATCTGCCAACCGACGAGATCGCCTTCCCGACGGTGCACTGGATGCTGGCGCATGAGCGCGAGGTGATGGACAAGGGGTATTCCGGGCCGTTCGGGAATGTGGGGTGAGACACCCAATGCCCCGACGGCTTGCTTTGAGCCAACGCTTTCCGTGCGGCAAATTCGGCAGGCATCATTAATCAGCGTGGTCTCTTGGGAAGCCCTTTGGCTTCTCTGGCCAATGCGGCAATCTGTTCATCGGCCTCCTGCTGACGTTCAAGCTTCCGCTGTGCATCGAATTTGTCATAGTGATCTTCGGCGCGCCTCCTTGCATCCGAAGCACCGACTTGTCCGCCAGTGCGCAGAACTGTTCGTCCCAACTGCAGCAATTGCCGATCGAGAAGATTCTGTGCATCTTGCATGACCACAAGCCTGCCCAGATCGAGCTGGTCTTCAAAAATGTCGAGCAGTATGCTGGTGAGCCTGTTGAGCTCCTTGATTTCTCCTTCGGCCAGGTAGTTTTTTGAAACAGCAACATCCGCCTTCCGGATGTTGTCCTTAGGCCAGGTCTGCAGTCCCATATTCGCTGCATTGCTGTCAGCTCTCGACGCGACGATTTCCGCAGGTGTGTGGGAGGTGACGGCATAGACAAGCTTGGCTTGCGTCTTTTGGAAAAACTCCCGCGCCACTTCGGCGTTGCCGTCATAATCCTGGCACATGGCGCAGATCTGGCGCAACTCGCGGTAAATATTGGCCTCATCTGAGCGAATGTCACGAATGATCTCGCGAAGTTCGGCAATCCTGTCGGCATTGTCCGGTTGCTTGAGCCGAGGAGAATCGACGACGAATCCCTTCCTGGCGAACTGGACCAAGATCCCCGTGGCCCAGCGGCGGAAGAGCGTAGCCTGCGTGGAGGAAACGCGATAACCGACGGATATCACCATATCGAGATTGTAGTGCTCGATCTGCCGCTGGACATGACGAGAACCTTCTTGCCGAACTTGTGCAATTTTTGCACTCGTTGGGCCGGGTTCCAGTTCGCCCTCGGCATAGACATTCGCGATGTGCTTGGTGATGACGGATCTATCAACACCAAACAGCGCCCCGATCTGCGCCTGCGTCATCCAGAGCGTATCGCCCTCGTACCGGATATCGAGCCTCAACCCCCTGTCCGTGCCATACACCAGAAACAGGTCCCCGGTCTCGGCGTCCTCGCTCACTTGGACGGGCCCATTGTCGTCACTCATGAAAGATCCAGTTCTGTTCCAATGGAGAACATTATAGCAACATCAAGTTGCTTTGCCATCCTTGCAAAGGCGCTATGGGTGCTCGATGCAGTGTCGGCGAGAAGACCCACGAAATCCAACTGCGCGTCTGGGTCAATCTCCCGATGGTCGCCCATGCGCGCGTGGAGATGATGAAGAGCTAATTTGGCGGTTTGGGGCTCCGGCAAGAGCCCGCGCGTGGATCGTCGCCGCGCCCCTCAGGCGACCTTCAATGTTGGAATGCTGGAGACGTCGACCTCGCGCACGGCATGCCAGGCATCATGGGCCGCCTGCATGCGGACCCAGAGCAGCGGGCCGTTTCCAAACAGCTTGCCGAGCCTGACTGCGACGCCGGCGCTCACCGGCCTGTCCTCCCGCAGGATTTCATAAAGATGTTGCCGCGAGATGCCCAGCAGGCTGGCGATTTCCGTCTTCGGCTTTCCCACCGCCGGAAGAATGTCCTCGCGCAGCAGCGCGCCGGGATGAGTGGGGCAGCGATCGGGATTGCGTTGTGCTGTGAATGAACTCATCTGCCACTCCTAATGGTACTGCTCAAAGTCAACATTGTGGACGTTGCCGTTCTCGAACTCGAATGTGATGCACCAGGGACCGTTGACGTGAACGGTGAATCTCGTGGGTTTGTGTCCCGCAAGTTGGTGGAAATCGAAACCCGGCAGGTTCAGGTCTTCAGCTTGCGTGGCAGCATCCAGGGCATCGAGCCTCGCCTCGATGCGGGCATGAAACCGTCGGTCGATCCTGGTCCGCGACCCTTCCCAGAGCTTGGCCAGTTCCTTGCTTCGAAAGCTCTCTATCATGAAAATATGTAACCTTTTACGTGACACATGTCAAGTATCAGGTTACATATCTGGCCAGTCCGGGGCGGGTTGGGTAGCCAGTTCACCAGACCTTTCTCGCGACCACACGTGTTGCGCCGGCTTTCAGCCCCGTCCCGCAAGGACGTATGGCTGATATGGCTGCGCCATCGCCGCTATCCAGCCGCCTTCACGGCAAGATCCGCCATCTGCAGGATCGCCTCGCGCGAGCTGGCAACGGCGATGAAGCGGGCGTTGTGGCAGAATTTTGCGCCTTTGACGCCGCTTGCCTCTTCGAGCGCGGCATCGGTCAGGCCGGCCCAGGCCGCGGGCAGGTCGGCGCGCTGGTCGAACGTGTCGTCCGAGAGCTTGATGCCATTGAGCGTCCAGTCACGCCCACGCGGCATGACCACGAACAGCATGTGATCGGCCCCGGCCTTCTCCAGTGCCGAGCGGTAGGGCATGCCCATCGGTAGTTCGAGGATCGGCGACGCGCCAGCGCGCGCGATGGCGTCGAGCACCATGCCCTCGGCGCGGCCCTTGGCCGCGAGGTTGCCGATGAAGGCCTCGACAAAGCTCCGGGCGATGGGCAAGGCCTTGAAGAAGGCGTCGTCGTCGGCCGTTGGCGAGGGGTCGTCGAAGACCGGTTTCAGGCTTTCAAACAGCGCGGGCAGGGTCAGGACCGACAGCAGGCCGGCCACCGACGGCTGCATCGCGCCATTGTCCAACAGATCGATGGGCAGCACGAAGCTCGTGTCAAAAGCCGAATGGATGTCCTCGATGCCCCGCGCGGGCACGTCAAGCGCCTCAAGATAGGCCCGTCCGTAATGGGCCCAGATCAAGCCGAAGGAACTCAGCGGCTGGCCATCGTCGCGCAGCGGGCTCGGGCGCTGATGGTGGTCGAAAATCTGGCGGGCCGGATCATGGTCTCCGCCGACATCGAAGATGATCCTGTCTGCCGCCGGCGCGAGCCATCGCGGGTCGCGGCTGCGCTTCAGCTCGGCGTGAGGGAACAGGCCCGTAAGCACGACGGAAGATAGCAATTCATCAGCATGGAAGCCGCCGGAATGGGTGACAAGATGAGTGATGGTCATGGCGGTGTCCGGGAAAGGTCTCACACATCCAAACCGGACAAACGCGTCTGGTCCGATCGGGCTACACATGCCGTCCTCTCAGCTAATCCCGGCGAGATCAACAGTTTTGTTGTGATCGCCATTGGCGTCGGCACCGCTTGGACAGGATCTGCTGCATCCTTATGGCCGGCACGGCGGTCAATCGCGCGCTGGCGAACACTTAGCAATGTTGCGAACTATCACTTGACGGCGCCGTCAACTCGAGATAGTTAGACACATGGCTAAGCATGACACCCAACTCTCCGACCTGTTCCACGCGCTGGCGGACCCGACGCGACGGCAGATCCTGACGCGGCTGGCGCAGGGACCCGCGCCGGTGACCGAGCTCGCCGGCCCGACAGGGCTGCGCCTGCCTACGGTCATGCGGCACCTTTCGGTTCTTCAGGAGGCGGGGCTGATCGCGACATCCAAGGATGGACGGGTGCGCACCTGCGCCATCGTGCCCGAGGCGCTCACGCCGATGCAGGCATGGCTCGAGGAACAACGCAGCATCTGGGAAGCCCGGCTCGACCGGCTGGACGACTATGTGATGAACTTGATGAAGGAGCGAGACAAATGACACTGGAGCTGGATCCGGCGACGGATTTGAGTTTTACCCGAACGCTGGCGGTGCCGCGGGGTCTGGTATGGGAATGCTGGACGCGGCCCGAGCACATCCCGCATTTCTTCATTCCGGCGCCGCACAAGGTCACCTCCGTGGACATCGACCTGAGGGTCGGCGGCCGCTTCAACACCACCTTCGACGTCGAAGGCAATATCATGGACAATCACGGCGTCTATCTCGAGGTGGTGCCCGAGGAGAAGCTGGTGTTCACCGACGCCTACAGCGAAGGCTGGAAGCCCGCGCCCGATCCGTTCATGACCGCCATCCTCCTCCTGGCGGATGCGCCCGGGGGCGGCACCCTCTACACGGCGATCGCCCGGCACCGCAGTCCCGAGAGTCGGACCTCGCATGAGGAAATGGGATTTTTCGACGGCTGGGGCACGGTGGTCACCCAGCTCGAGGCCTATGCGAAAGGACTGGCAAAATGAGCGACAGTTTCGCAACGCTGACCTTCGAACGCCGCGTGGCCGCACCCGTGGCGACCTTGTGGGAAGTCTGGACCGCGCCCGCCGCGCGCGCCGTCTGGGCATCGCCCGCGCCCTCGGTCACGGTCGAATTTCTCGAAGCCGACACAAGGGTCGGCGGCCGCGAGATCTCGCTGTGCAAGGTGGAGGGCCAACCCGACACAAGCTGCGAGGCTGGATGGCTTGCCTTGCAGCCGGGCCGGCGCAGCGTCAATTACGAGGTGATCTCGTCGCAGGGCGTCACGCAGTCGGCGGCCTTGGTCACGGCCGAATTTTCCGGCACGGGCAACGAAAGCCGGATCGGGGTGACCGTGCAGCTGTCGTCGCTGTCTGAAAACATGGAGGACGGCTACCGCCAGGGATTTTCCGCGGGGCTCGCCAATCTTGCCGGCGTTGCCGAGCGGACCATGGTGATAAGCCGCGTCATCGCCGCGCCGCGCGACGTTGTCTGGGGCGCCTGGCTCAATCCCGAGACCCTGCCGCAATGGTGGGGACCCGACGGGTTTTCCTGCCGCACCCAGCGGATCGACCTGCGCGCCGGCGGCGAATGGGTGTTCGACATGATAGGCCCCGATGGCACGGTGTATCCGAACCATCATCTCTATGGCGAGGTGAGGACCGGGGACAGGATCGGCTACACGCTGCTCTGGGGCGAGAACGGACCGAAACACGCCGATGCCTGGGTGCAGTTCGAGGACGAGGACGGCGCAACCAGGATTACGCTCGGCATGGCGCTGAGCACTGCGGAAGAATACCGGACAGCCAGGGGCTTCGGCGCCGTGGAACTGGGGCTTCAGACGCTGGGCAAGCTCGCCCGCTTCCTCGGCGCGCCGTGACGCCTATCCCTTCGCCGCGTCTTCCTCCACCGGCAGCGCATGCCGCTGCATCAGCGGCAGTTGCATGATCGTGAAGATGATCGACAGCGGCATGTTGCCCCAGACCTTGAAGGCGATCCAGAAGTCGGTGGAGAAATTGCGCCAGATCACCTCGTTGACCACCGCCATCAGCAGGAAATAGAGGCCCCAGCGCAGGGTCAGGATGCGCCAGCCCTCGGCGTCGAGCCGGAAGGCGGAGTCAAACACATAGCCCAGGAAGGACTTCTTGAAGAGCAGCCCGCCGAGCAGGATCACACCGAACATGGTGTTGATGATGGTGGGCTTCACCTTGATGAAGATCTCGTCCTGCAGCCACAGGGTG
>Ga0180016_100202_pt1 | contig 19560 bp, 19 predicted proteins | sample KR46_M_MetaG_FD_129673 | JGI IMG/M metagenome (GOLD analysis project Ga0180016, IMG submission 129673) | Groundwater microbial communities from the Olkiluoto Island deep subsurface site, Finland - KR46_M_MetaG | ecosystem: Environmental > Aquatic > Deep subsurface > Groundwater | place: Finland... | reverse complement strand
GAAGGCACCGAGATCCAACAGGTAGGCGCCCCACCAGAGCAGGTGTGAGGAGATGCGGTTCAGTTCGCAGGTGATGACGCGCAGGTATTCGGCGCGTGGCGTGGGCGGCGTGTCGCCGAGTTTCTCCACCGCGCCAACGAAGGCCCAGTTCCAGGCCAGCGCGTGCAGGTAGTCCACCCGCCCCATGTTGGTGATGAACTGGGCGTAGGTTTTCCCTTCCGCCATCTTTTCATGCATGCGGTGGATGTACCCGAGCACGGGCTCGGCGCGCAGGATGTACTCGCCGTCGATCTCCAGCATGACGCGCAGGACGCCGTGCGTCGAAGGGTGCTGGGGGCCCATGTTCAGGATGAGGGTGTTGTCCTGCTTCCCTTGTTCGAAGTGCTGTGTGTAGAATCCGCGCTCGGCGATCTGTTCCCTGGTGAACATCATGCCTCCTCCGGGGTTGCCGGGGCCTGGGCCCAGGGAAAGAGCGTGGTCAGGGATATTTTGCCTTGTTCCGGTTTCTTGAGCGGCGGCGTCTGGACGTCGGGCGGCAGGAGCAGGGGAAGCAGGTTTCCGTGTCCGTTGAAAACCGTGCCGAAGAAATCAAAGCATTCCCGTTCGTGCCAATCTGCGCCGGAGAAGATGCCCGCGATGGAGTCGATGGTGTTGTCCAGGCTGACGGCCATGCAGCAGATGCGCCCCGGGCGGTCGAAGTGATCGTAGTGATAGAGCACCAGGGTGCCCTCCTGCACTTCGGACACGGTCACGTCCTCGAGGTGATAGCCTTTGTCCCGGCAGAGCCTTGCGGATTGGCAAACCTGATCCGGCGGGAGCAGGACGGAAAAGGTCAGCCCCGTCCTGAGCGGGTCCTGGGCCGCGGCGAAGAGGCAGGGGAGATCCTGGAGAAAATGCGCGCTCATGGTTCGATTCCTCCCATGGCCTCGGGCCACCAGCGTTTTCCGGTGATCTTTTTCTGGAGCAGGAAGAGCCCTTCCAGGAGTCCCTCGGGGCGAGGCGGGCAACCGGGGACGTAAACGTCCACGGGCACGAGCGTGTCCACGCCCTCGATCACGTTGTAGTTGTGCTCCCCGGCAAAGGGGCCGCCGGAGATGGCGCAGTTGCCCATGGCGATGACGTATTTGGGCGCGGGCATCTGCTCGTACAGGCGGACCAGGGCCGGGGCCATCTTGCGCGTCACGGTGCCGGCCACGATCATGAGGTCCGATTGGCGGGGCGAAGGCCTGAATACCTCGGCCCCGAAGCGTGAGATGTCGAAACGGGCCATGCCGACGGCCATCATCTCGATGGCGCAACAGGCCAGGCCAAAGGTCATGGGCCACAGCGACATGGCCCTGCAGATGTCGAGTACCTGCTGCGCCGGCTTCAGACTGAGCAGCGGCGGCTCGAGGTCTGTTACCGCCGGGGTGATACGCGGATTCGTCTGGGCCATGAGAACACTCCTTTGCTGGAAAAATAGAAGATCGCGGTGAACAGCACGGAAATGAAGACGAGGACCTGCCAGAAGGGGACCCACCCAACGGTGTCTGGATACATGGCAGCCACCGGGAAGAGGTAGAGGACGTCGACGTCGAAGGCGATGAAGATGAGTGCATAGAAATAGAAGGTTAGGCCAAAGCTAACTCTTGCCTGCCTCCCGTGTACCGGAATGCCGCATTCGTAGGATTCGGCGAAAGCGCCGCCCCTGGCTTTGGGGGCCAAAAGGATGGATACAACAATCGGCCCGATTGCAAACGCAACGCCGGCCGCCAGAAACGCGAGGATGGACATGTTCATCCAGCTGAAGACCATAACGATCACTCCTGCTAGAATAAATTTATGACAACAGATTGTTCAAAACAGATTTGGCTACAGCGATTCCGTCTCGGGTTGTTCCGAGTTCATTAATGCTTGGCACGCCAATGGATATGACCGCATAATCTCAAAAAAGAATGTCACGATAAGATGTAGTGACTGCCTTTTTCTAGAGTAACGGAGGAGAAGGAATGTCGATGCCACCGTAGTGAGTAGTCAAAACGGCAGAAGACGATGATGTGGATTTACGCCGCAGGCGCAACATAAAAGTACTTGCGCTGCAAGGAAGTCGCAAGATGTCGAGGATGGGATAATACATAAACCCTCCACAAAAAAAGAGGTGTAGACCGTATGGAGGCCTCACCCCGAAGGGAGGTCTCCTTTCGATGCTTACGGGGTTAGCTGACGGGCTCGGGCCGAAAGGTGCCCTACGCGTATGCGATTCGCCCCAATGAATTGGGTCCCCCGCTTCCGCCCTGGGCGGAACTCAGCAATGCTGAAGTACAAATGTTTTACCTAAATTCAAAAGTCAAGATAAAAAAATTATATTTACGCAAATTAGGTTGTATATTAAAATTTTTGTCAATAAAAAAATAAAAATAAAAAAAATTCATTTAACACAAAAGTAAAAAATTCATTTTCAAATCACTTATGAAAATGATAAATTGTTGTATTTTTTATATTAAAAATACAAAATCAAAATAATAATAGTTATATTAAATTATTTTTAAATTTATTAATTATCTCTGTGATGTTAGGTAGAAATTTGTGGCAATTTTATTTCCAGGACTATCCACTATGAAAAAATTTCAAATTTCAATTTTTTTTTAAGCAAAACAGCAGTTTAATGAAGATCAAGCTGCTTTAGACGTCGTCTTATTTGGGTTGAACATTATGATACGCGCGTAAATATTGCGTCTTGCCGATTGAAATCAATGGCAATATACGTAACTGTGACCTTCATGAATAATCGTTCTGTTTTAACGGTTATGTATTCAATTCTAATCAATTCGGGTTTTGTCTTCTCATAAAATTGCGCAATCAGGATTTTGAATTATTGTTTAAAGACGTAAATTTCTAATAAATAGATCTTGTTTGTTTCGACATTTGTACATCGAGTGAAAATGGTTCTCCAATGAAGAAAATCTGTGAATTTGGAATAAGCTCACCGGCCTCTGCTTCTTTCTTGTAAAGTAAAATTAGCAAAATATGAAGTGCAGCTGTTGCATTAAGGGCATTTTTTAAATTTGCTTCCGCAAAATGTTCATTACGTTCGTGCTTTGCTTTATTGTATGCACGCCACCAAAGTGGCTGAGTTTCTGTCTTCCATTTATTCCAAGGGTTTAAAGTGATCCCATGTATTGGCATGTGTATCTTGATTGCATGGAAGTCTGGGTGTTGTTTAGTTATGATTGCTTTGTAATTTCCTATGTTTTCTGTAACGTGAATATTATCAATTTTTTGACAATACAATCTGGCAACAACCTCAACTTCTGAAGCTGCAGCAAAAAGAATGCGGCCAAGTTCAATTGAGTAGCTGGAGAAATTTGATGTCGTGATTTCTAAAAAACGAGAAAGAAAAGAAAGGTCATTTTCAAGTGCAATAAAGTAGTTCCAGTGAATGGTGTTTTGTTTTTGTAGGATCATTATTAGGCTCACTAAATTTAAATTGTGCGCTGGACATGCGGGAGATAATTTCTCCCTCATAAATTATCGAAACGCAATAATGTAATTCAGCTAGCTAACGTTCGAAAATCCAAAGTAAAAAAAAATAATGCCTGTTATAGAAAAGAATTTCAGCATTATTTGGATACTTTCAGTCAAATTGTATTTTTTGGGTGTATAGTCAATTTCTGGATGTCGCGAAGGCGGCGTGGTGCGATCGGGGTGTGCATTATTGTTTTGCATAACAACTCCATATTCAATTAAATAAGTATCACTACATACAGCGAACTGTATTGGTGAAAGATAGAACGCTTATTTAGGATGTGAATATAGGAGGAGCGCGAGTGGCTGTTGCAGCGAGCCAAATTTTATTAGCAAAACAATCAATATCGTTGAAATGAATAGAAAATAGCGGCTGTGTTGAATTTAAGAGTATTTGGTGTAGAGTTAATGCATATTGGAAAGATTTATCTGATGAGTTATAGCTTTCTTTAGAGGTTGAACTAACAGTAGCAAGCGTTGATTCCAGAATGGCAGGAGTGAAATAAACCATGCTGGAACTATTAGTAAACGATTGTACAGTGTCCTGAGCGCATTCTTTGGAGATAGGATGAGCGCAGAATACTAATAATAGAGAAATAGTCAGTCGTAATAGACTATTTGCGCATTTGATCATTTTTTTAGAACAGGTATTAAAACCTTGTTGTTGTACAATTCGGTCATTAACGGAGATTTCATATTTTAGAGTTGGTAATGCTCCATTTGTTGATGTTGGTGCGAATATCTAATCAAAAAAATCGCTTTTTTTTAAATGAGCCTTTTGGTTCTGCTTGTCAATATTGGCGCGAATGAGGGTACTTTGTCAGCTGGTCACTTGCATGAAACTGACCGCATTCTTTGAATCGGCATGGAATAATGACATGCCCGCACCATGACATCTTTGCCACTGAGGACTTGACACGAAAGGAATTGATGAGCAGAAAGCTGCTCTATTCACGAAACTGTTTTCGTGAATCATGCTGCGCATAAATGTAGTTAGACAGCGAGTTCATTCACTTCTTTACGAGAGACAGGCAATGACTTCAGCTCCTTATGAATCCGTGTGGACCTTTTTGACCAATCACACACACGTTTTATTGTGTCTGTCCAGGGACCCGAGCATGCGCATGCGGGATGTCGCGCGTGAGGTCGGCATCACGGAGCGCGCCGTTCAGCGCATCGTCGCAGAGTTGCGCGCTGCCGGCTATCTGGCCGGGGAGCGCGATGGGCGGCGTGTGGAGTACACCATTCAGCGCGACAAGCATCTGCGGCATCCCCTGGAGAGCACCTGCCGTATCGGCGAAGTGCTCGATGTCCTCGAAGGTGTCAGGCAGGACGTGCGATGAAATGGGCTGTCTTGGGCGCCGGCTGCCTGATGCAGATGATACTTGGCGGAATTTATGCCTGGAGCGAATTTGTTCCACTGCTGAAATCCGGTTACGGGCTGACCACCAGCCAGTGCGGGCTGATTTTTGGGGCTACCATAGCGGTTTTTACCAGTGTCATGATTCCCGCCGGGAAATTCATGCAGCGCCGGGGCGCACGCGTGACGGCGCTCATCGGCGCGCTGCTTTTTGCTGCAGGGTATGTGATGGCGTCCTTTTCCCAGGGCGATTTTCTCCTGCTGCTCATAAGCCTGAGCCTGGTCGCGGGCGCGGGGATCGGGTTCGGGTACATCTGTCCCCTGACGGTGGCCATGCAGTGGTTTCCTGACAAGAAGGGGCTTGTGACCGGCGTCTCCGTGGCCGGTTTCGGAGCCGGTGCCATATTCTTAAGCTTCGTGGCCGAGCATCTGCTTGTCACTCGCGGCATGGACGTCATGCACGTCTTCCGATTCATCGGCCTCGGGTGCGGTCTTGTTGCCGTTTGCAGCGCGTTGCTCTTGCGCGAACCTCCCCGCGGCAGTGGCACCGGAATACAGCGGGCGTCAGGGCGCCAAATGCAGGTTCCGACCGGCGCGCTGACGTCGCGCAATTTTCTGCTCCTGTGTCTGGGCATGTTCTGCGGGACCTTCGCCGGCCTGCTTGTGGTGGGCAATCTCAAGCCCATGGCCTTGTCCCTGGGGCTTGGAAGTTCGACTGCCACCGTGGCCATATCGGTCTTTGCTCTGGGAAACGCCATGGGCCGGATCGGTTGGGGGCAGGTGCACGACCGGTTCGGTTCGCGCATGACCATCTTCCTCTCCCAGGCTTTCCTCGGTCTTAGCATGCTGCTCTTTCTGCTTCCGTCCGTACCAGCCCTTGTGCTCTCCGCCGTACTGCTCACGGGCATCGGGTTTGGTGGCTGCTTCGTTGTCTATGCAGCCTCAATTGTCGAGCAACTTGGGATAGGGCTATTTCCACGTCTTTATCCCATTTGCTTCCTTTGGTACGGCCTGGCGGCGCTCATCGGTCCGCCACTGGGCGGCATGATAGCCGACGCCACCGGATCGTATGGGATATCCATCGCCATGAGTGTGCTGTTAGTCTTGTCCACTGCGCCGCTGACTTGGATGTTGTTCCAGCAGAATCCGTATACAAGAGCGCAAGAAATTGTTTAGTCCTTTTGTTTTGAGGTCTCATGCCATGTGAATGGAAAGCGCTTGCTGGAGGTATGTACACCGGAATGTTATTTTTTGGATATGAAGCAAATACAGAGTCGAGTTTAAATCCTGCTTTTTTTACATTGTCATTTCATCTTTATGAGGAGTTATATCATGAGTATTATGAATCTTCTTGATCAATTGTTAAAGTCAGGTTCTGGGGCACTGCAAAATGCTGGAAACCCCGGGAATGCTCCTGCTCAAGGAAATCCCTTGGGTTCTCTGCTTACGGGAATGGGAGGCGGCGCTTTGGCTGCTGGCACAATCGGGGTGCTTATGGGCAGTAAAAAAGCACGGAAGATCGGTGGATCGGCGTTAAAATACGGCGGTCTGGCGGCGCTCGGAGTGGTGGCTTACAAGGCTTTTAACACCTGGCAGCAGAACAACTCCTCCGCACCCCAAATACCGCAACCCCGGACGGTGGACAGGATTCCTGCTTCCGAAGTCGAAGTTCATGGAAAGGCGGTTCTTCGGGCGATCATCGCGGCTGCAAAGGCAGACGGTCATATTGACGATCGTGAACGGCAATTGATCGACCAGAGTATCGCGCAGTTGACCGATGACCGGGAACTGCAGTTCTGGGTTGACCAGGAGCTGCGCAAGCCCATGGATCCTGCGGAAATCGCGACTTCCGCCACAACTCCGGAGATTGCCGCTGAAATGTACCTGGCCAGCCTGCTGATGGTCGACGAGGAGAATTTCATGGAGCGTGCTTACCTGGACGAACTGGCTCGCCAGCTGAAGCTTGATCCGTCCTTCAAGATGGAACTGGAGCGTCAGGCCAAACAAGCATAAGAGCTCGCGCCTCTTTGCCCGATCGCGAATCTTATCGGCCAAATTGCCATGAAACAGAGTATTCTTTCAGGACTGTCTTGATGAGTTGGTGAGCAGAGAAGTTCTCACATGAGATTGTTGATGAACAAGCGCTATTGCATGGGCTTTTGTTGGCGGCCTTTTCATTGCGGAGGGAGTCTTAAGTCCGGCTGGAGCCGGGTGTCTGTGGTTGATTTGAATGAGTCAATAATCAACGGCAGAGATTTTTTTTGAAAATAGACGTGTAATTTTGGGTTGTTGAATCATGCAGGGCATCAAGTCTTTCTCGTCGCCAAGGAAAATCGGGCCTTACAGTCATTATGCTGCAGGGCCTTTTTTTTGTTTCAAACGGGTTAGTTAATCTTGATCTGCCGGGGTTCGCGAGGATGTGCTGAGATGGGGTATTAATTAGACGCATCAAATAATGCTTGCCAATCCGGACCTGAAAAGACTAGATAGCTCGGCAAGGGTAATTCAGTGTTCGTCCAGATTTGTCCAGTAGCTGGAAAGGCCCGTTTGGCAACGTGTTTCAAGGTCCTGGAAGAATGTTCGATGAGTTGTCAGAATTAAATTGTTGCGGCCCAGGAGGCGGACGGTCTCTTTTTTTGGGAAATTTACCGGAAACTTTTCGTTTTCATGGAGGTTATTTGGCATGAAATTTTCGAGACATAAAACTTTTTTTGGAACAATCTTTTTCGCGCTGGTTGCGACGTTTGGCCTCCTCGGGCAGTCTTTCGCGGCTGAGGTGAACGTGTATTCCGCCCGCCAGGAGCATCTGATCAAGCCCTTGCTGGATGAGTTCTCCAGTCAGACAGGAATATCGTATAAACTGCTGACCGGCGAGGGACCCGCATTGCTGGAGCGTCTTCGCGGCGAAGGCCACAACAGCCCCGCTGACGTGCTGATCACCGTCGATGTGGGTAACCTGGTCGCGGCCAAGCAGGCGGGGGTGTTACAGCCCGTGGCTTCGGATATTTTGACTGGGAACATCGAAGAGTCCTACCGGGACGTCGAAGGTTACTGGTACGGTCTTTCCGCCCGTGCCCGCGTGATCTATTACGATCCGCAGCGCATCGCGCCCGACAAGATCGATACCTACGAGGCCCTGGCAGATCCAGAACTCGGTCAGGTGATTTGCGTGCGCAGTTCTTCCAATGTCTACAATCAGTCCCTGGTTGCATCTTTTATAGCCCACGACGGCGTGGAGAAGACCGAAGCGTGGATCAAGGGGTTCGTGAACAACTTCGCGCGCAAGCCCCAGGACAACGATACGGCCCAGATCAAGGCTGTTGCTTCGGGAGAATGCGCGGTGGCGGTGGCCAACAGTTATTATTTCGCAAGGCTTCTTGCTTCGGATAAACCCGAGGACAGAAAAGTGACCGAAGCCGTGCGCGTGCTGTGGCCCAATCAGAATGACCGTGGTGCGCACATGAACTTGAGTGGGGGAGGCGTGACCCAGAGTGCTCGGAACATCCCGGAATCCATCAAGCTGCTCGAATTTCTCTCTGGTGAAATCGCTCAGGAGATTTACGCACGGGAAAATAATGAATATCCTGTAAATCCCGCAGTCAAAGCCAGCGGCGTTGTTGCCGATATGGGGGACTTCAAGGCCGATGACCTGAACTTGTCGAACATCGAGAAGTTCAATGCGGAGGCTGTCCGGGCCATGGATCGCGGCGGCTGGAAATAGCAAAGGAGCGGATGGTGAATTTCTGGAAGGTAACGGTTGTGGGCATTGCGGCCCTGGCGGCTGTCCCGGTTATTGTGATCGCGACCTTCCTGTTCACCCCATCGCTGGACGTGTGGCGGCATCTGGCATCCACGGTGCTGCCGCACTATGTCTTCAATTCTCTCGCCTTGATGCTCGGAGTCGGCGCGGGGACCATGGTTCTGGGCGTCGGGACGGCCTGGCTTGTGTGCATGACCAGTTTTCCGTTGCGGCGTTTTTTCGAATGGAGCCTGATCATTCCCCTGGCCATTCCAGCCTATGTCATCGCTTTCACTTATACCGGGCTGCTGGAATACGGCGGCCCGGTCCAATCGTTTCTGCGCGACAGCTTCGGGTGGCGCTCTGCGACGGAGTACTGGTTTCCGCAGATACGGTCCCTGCCCGGCGCGATGCTCATGATGACCCTGGTCTTTTACCCCTATGTCTACCTTCTTGCCCGGGCCGCATTCCTTGAACAGTCCGTGTGCGTGCTCGATGCCGGCAGGACCCTGGGCCATGGGGCATGGGGCACTTTTCTGCATGTGGCCTTGCCTCTGGCCAGGCCCGCCGTGGCCGGCGGTGTGGCGCTTGTCCTTATGGAGACGCTCAACGACTTCGGTCTGGTCAGCTTTTTGGCGGTAGATACTTTCGTGACCGGAATCTACCGTACCTGGCTCGGTCAGGGCCAGCCTGCAGTGGCGGCGCAGCTCGGGTCGGTGCTCATGATTTTCATCCTGGCCCTGATTCTTGTGGAGAAGCGGTCCAGACGTGGGCGGGTCAGCCATACCACGGGGTATTATCGCCAAATCCGCCGCTACCGCCTGTCCCGGCCTAAGGCGGCCCTCGCTTTTTGCGTCTGTTTCGTCCCCGTGCTGTTCGGTTTTTTCATCCCGGTGGCCGCCATGACACTGTGGACATGGCAGACATGGGCATTGGTGGATGCGCGCTTTTTCGTCATGGCCCGCAACACCCTTGCCCTGGCCGGAATAAGCGCCGTTCTTGCTGTGGCAGTGGCGGTCATCCTGGCCTACGGGCGTCGCCTTTCACCCGGCAGGCTGACCTCCTTCGCCGTACAGACGGCGTCTCTTGGCTACGCGATCCCTGGAGCGGTCATCGCCCTTGGTGTCATGTTGCCGCTGACTTTCGTGGACAACATGCTGGATCGAGTCGTTGTGAATATGTTCGGAGTTTCGACCGGGTTGCTGCTGACCGGCACCTGGACGGCTCTTGTCTTTGCCTACTTGATCCGATTTCTGGCCATATCGACCAACACCGTCGAGGCCAGTCTGCAGAAAGTGACTCCCAGCATGGACGGGGCGGCCAGGACTTTGGGTCTGTCCGCGACGCAGACCTTGCGCAGGGTGCACGCCCCGATCATGAAAGGAAGCCTGTTCACGGCCGGGGTGCTGGTCTTTGTGGACGTGATGAAGGAATTGCCCGCGACGCTGATGATGCGTCCTTTCGGACTGAACACCCTGGCCTTGCGGTCTTATGAATTGGCTTCCGACGGGCTGCTCAAGGAATCGTCCAGTTCGTCCCTGGCCATCGTCGTCGCCGGGATCATTCCGGTCATTCTGGCCAGCATGCTCATCGCCCGGTCGCGCCCTGGCTGGAACACGTCGCAGTGAAAAGGAACGCACATGTCTCTTTTAATTGAAAAAATAGAACATCATTTCGGGACCAAGACCGTCCTGCACAACATCAGTCTTGAAGTGCATCCCGGGGAGGTGCTCTGCCTTCTCGGGCCTTCGGGGTGCGGGAAGACAACCCTGCTGCGGCTTATCGCCGGGCTTGAGGAGGTCCAGTCCGGGCGCATCCTCCTTGATGGGCGGATTATGGCCGACGGCCGTCAGCAGCTCTTGCCAGAGCAGCGCGGCATCGGGTTCGTCTTTCAGGATCTGGCGCTTTTTCCGCATCTTACGGTGCTCGAAAACGCCATGTTCGGGCTGGTCGGCATGAAGGATCCGGCGTTGCGACGCTCCAAGGCTCTCGCCGCATTGGGCCGGGTGAACATGCAGGATCACGCTGGGGTCTACCCGCACGAGCTGTCCGGAGGCCAGCAGCAGCGCGTGGCCCTGGCCCGGGCTTTGGCCCCGGACCCGCGCATCATGCTCCTCGATGAGCCCTTTTCCAGCCTGGACGCGCGTTTGCGGGTCCAGATCAGGGATCAGACACTGCATGTGCTCAAAGAAAGCGGGGTTGCCACCGTCATGGTCACGCACGATCCCGAGGAGGCCATGTTCATGGGCGACCGGATCGTGCTGCTGCGTGAAGGCCGGGTGGTGCAGACCGGGACTCCGGTGGAGCTGTATTCGCGTCCGTCCACGCCTTTTGTGGCCACTTTTTTCAGCGAAGTGAACACGCTCTACGGAACGGTGAGCGCGGGCCGCGTAGAGACCGTGCTTGGCGGGGTCGACGTCGGAAATCTGCCGGACGGCGCTCGCGTGACCCTGATGTTCAGGCCCGACGCAGTGCAGGTCTCAACCTCCTGCACCTCCCTTGGCACTGGCCAGGTGGTTGCGGCAAAGGTCCTGGCCACGCGGCTCCTGCCTGGAGCCACCCTGGTTCACCTGCAAGTGCCGGACAGATCGACGGGAAACGACGTGCACCTTCATGCCAGGGTTCCGTGCGTTTCGGCGTTTCCGGAGGGTGAGACGGTCGCTCTGCATGTTCCGGGACATCTGATGCACGTTTTTGTCAACGCAGACGCGGAGCCCGACTTTCAAGTATGTTGACTGTGTCCGGTTCGGCCAGACTACGCGGCTTGGTGACAGGTTCGCTGGACATGGGAGCGCAACGCGTTTACCACTTCGAAAGTCAAAAAGGGGCAATGGCAGGACTTTCAGGATGAGGACATCAAGAATCCTTCTTCAGTTCCAAGTGTTAAATTGTCGTACGAAAGAATACTTACCCATCGTTTGCCGCAGAACAACTTTGATATTTAAAATGGTGTGAGATGAAAAAATATTTGACGCGATTTGTTTTATTTTTTGTTGCAATTATTTTTTTAGTATCAATTGTTTCTTTGTATCTGCTGCCGACATCTGGTGATATTATTCATGAGAAGGAATCTCCGTATCAGACTATTTATATCTCTGAGGCTAATGGAATACGTAGGATGCATGTTGGGTCGCTGTTGGACAGGTCGAGTGCCATGGATCTGAATGATCCGTATCGACATGTTTATGAGTACACGGGAATGATGATGCTGGTGTCGGGCTATGTGGATGCGCCGAAAAAAATTCTCGTGGTAGGACTTGGGGGCGGAACTGTCACTCGCACTCTCAGGATGATCTATCCCGATGCGGAAATCACGAATGTTGAATTCGACCCCGAGATCGTAGCAATGGCGAGGCAGTATTTCGGTTATGCGGAAGACGCAAAGATGAAGCTTGTGGTGGAGGATGCCCGTCGCTGGCTGCGACGCACGACAGAGCAGTTTGATGTGATTTTACTCGACGCCTATCATGGTGGCTATATTCCTTTCCATCTGACTACGCGCGAGTTTCTGGAGATTGTCCGTGAGCGGCTCTCGCCGGGCGGCGTAGTCTGCTCAAACACCTGGACCAATCAGGCCCTTGCCGATCGTGAATCGGCAACATACCACGCGGTTTTCGGAGGTTTTCATCATTATATAGGCAAGTGGTCGACAAACAGAATTATTGTGGCCGCGCCAAGCAACCTGCCCTCTCCCGAGGAGGTCCGTAGCAGGATCGTGGAGTTGGAAGTCGCGCGCAAGCCGGAACGTCTCGATTTGAAGGGTATGTTCGACAACCTTTTCGAGTCAAATCCGACTTGGCCTGCCAGTACGAAAATTTTGACCGATGATCACGCGCCGGTAAACCTTTTGAAAGATGAGAAATAACATGCCACGTCCCCTTGATCTCCTCGCCTACAGCGTGGCTTTTCTGTCCGGTGGAGTATTGCTTGGGCTGGAAATTGTAGCCAGTCGGATACTGGCCCCTTATTTCGGAAATTCAGTTTATGTCTGGGGAAGCCTGATCAGCGTCTTTCTGCTGGCCCTCAGTATCGGCTACTGGCTCGGAGGCATCCAGGCTGACAAACGTCCGAGCCTGGTGGTGCTGGCCAAGATACTGGCGTCTGCTGCGGTTTGCATTCTGGTCCTTCCGCTAGTCTATCTGCCGGTCGGCAAGTACATTGCGGATCTGGGTCTTGAATTTCGGTTTTCCGTGCTCCTGATCAGCATGCTGTTTTTCTTGGTGCCGTCGGTGCTCATGGGGATGGTTTCTCCTTTCGTGATCAAGTTGAGCGCCACTGGACTGGATGAAATAGGCCGAACTGCTGGTCGTGTTTATGCAATCTCGACTTTGGGAAGCATTTCCGGCGCCATAGCTGTTTCGTTCTTTTTCATTCAATGGCTTGGAACTCGTGCAATAGTCGTTGTACTTGGTCTTATCCTCTTGCTTCTCGCCTTGGCTTGCATGGCTTATGAAAGAAAATACTTCAAAAAATAAAATGATATATTAAGTGCATTCTTTTTGTTCAGGTTTCAATGCTTCACTATGAGTTTCTGAATTTTTTAAACTGCTGGCTAGAACCTTGTCGACCCTGTTGCCGTCCAGATCGATGACTTCAAGCCTCCATCCTTCCCACTCGGCCACATCACACGTGCGAGGAACGCTGCCGATAAGCCACATCATCATGCCGCTCAACGTGTTGTACCGTGCTTTGTGCTCTTCGGGCACGGTTTTCAAATTGAGTCGATCCTTGAGTTCTGGGATAGGAATGAGGCCGTCAAGAATCCATGACCCATCTTGGCGCTGAACACCCCATACATCTTCAGGGTCGCGTGGTTTGAACTCTCCTGTGAGCACTTCAATAACATCCTGAAGTGTAATGAGACCCAATATTTCTCCATATTCGTCTATGACAAAAACCATCTGAACGCCCGATTCGCGGAATTGCTCCAGCAATTTTATTCCTGTAAGAGTTTCCGGCACAAAAATAGCGGGCTGGAGATAGTCTTGAATGCTGTTTGATTCACCTCTGATACGTTGTTTGAGCAATCTCTTTGCGGTAATGATCCCAATAGTTTCGTGTAATCCGCCACGGCAAACCGGATATCTTGAATGGTCAGAATTCATCAGATTTTCCAGACTGCTTTCCAAAGGTTTGTCTATGTCAAGATAGATAATTTCGCTACGTGGCGTCATCAGCGATGCGATTTGACGATCATCCAGACGGAACACATTGCGCATTATTTCATGCTCTTGCTTTTCAATCAGCCCCGCTTGCGATCCTTCGGCCAGCATGGAGTGGATATCTTCTTCCGTGAGGTTGGCGCTGCCCAATTCCTTTTTCCCCAGAAGTCGCAACAGACCGTCAGTGGAAATGGAGAGCAGGAAGACAAACGGGCGTGATATGGCGGCCAGCAACGAGATTGGTTTGGCCATAAAAGTTGCGATGCCCTCCGCATGGAATTGGCCAATTCTTTTCGGCACCAACTCGCCAACAACAATGGTAAAGTATGTGATGACCACTACGACAAGGGTGGTTGCCGTTATCGAACTGGTTTGTCCGTCAAGGCCAAGTTGGGTGAGCACGCCGGCAAGAGGGCCAGCCAGCGCAGCTTCACCCACGATGCCGTTCATGATGCCGATGGCGGTGATCCCGATTTGGACAGTGGAGAGAAATTGCGTGGGGTCTTCCCCCAGACGCATGGCGACAACAGCGGACTTGTCGCCGTCATCAGCCATTCGCTGAAGGCGGCTTTTCCGCGCTGTCACTAGGGCTATCTCCGACATGGCGAACACGCCGTTGAGTACAATGAGGAATGCTAATAGAGCGATATCCATTCATTTTCTCCTAAATTCATTTGTGACCTTTGCTCAGCGCGGGAACTGTCTGCATTAATCCATGCATATTTCAGATTATTTGGAATAAATCATTTGCAAAATGTTGAGGTCGCCGAGAAGCATGATGAATTCTCCAAGATGGGGTACAGGCCCTGTCTATGAGCACAGATAGCATGTTTGTACACAAGATGTGGGCCGATGACGAGTTGTCAAAATGATCACGGCCAAAACCGTGCCGTTCCCTGTGCTCTCCGACGGTGGCGGCAATGCCGGCAAGCTGTACGGCATCTATGACGAAGCCGGCGGAGCCCGGCACCTGACCGGGCTCGTGCTGAGCCGCTTGGGCTATGTTCCCAAGGTTCGTCACCGGGCGAGTTCCAGTCGGTGTGAGTTCAGGTCACAGCTTTGTTCCGTATGGCGCACGGGAGCCGGAAATTGTCTCCGGCAGCGGGTTTCCGCCATCACCCGGCAAAGGCGCTGCGCGCCAGGTAGGCGTTGTATCCGATGTAGCCGGCCAGCAGGAGCGTTCCCTCGAAGCGGTTGATCCTGCCTGATCCCGGCTTGCGAAAGCCATAGCCGAAGATGAACAGTGACGCGGTCAAGACCGTCATGGTCATGATGTCGCGCGAGAAGACTTCCGGGGCTACCGTCATGGGAGAAATGCTCCCGGCGATCCCGACTACCGCCAGGGTATTGAACAGGTTGGACCCAAGGATGTTGCCCAGGGCGATGTCGTGTTCGCCTTTGCGGGCGGCAAGGATAGAAGAAGCCAGCTCCGGCAGCGAGGTGCCGAGCGCCACGATGGTCAAACCGATGATCAGGTCGCTGACTCCCATGGCGTGGGCGATTTCCACGGCTCCCCACACCAGAATCCGTGAACTGGCTACGAGCAGACACAGTCCGACAACCAGCCAGAACACCGCCTTTCGCAGCGGCATCACGCCGTCCGCCATTTCCTGCTCGATTTCAATACCAAGCGCGTCTGTCTTCTTGCGCATTCCTTGACGGATCGTCCAGAACATGAGCGTCGCGAAGACCAAGAGCAGGATTACGGCATCAAGACGCGAGATCTCGTCATCCAGCAGTTGATAGCCCGCCAACAGCGTTATGCCGGTGAGCATCGGCAGTTCCATGCGCAGCACGCGTGAATGCACCGCCATCGGCCTCATCATCGCGGTCACGCCCAGGATGAGCGCTATGTTCGTGATGTTGGAGCCATAAGCGTTCCCCACGGCAATGCCTGGGTTGCCCTGCATGGAGGCCAGGGCCGAAACCACCATTTCGGGAGCGGATGTGCCGAATCCGACGATGACCATGCCGATGAGCAGGGGGGCATGTGGTAATGGCGAGCGGTGGCGGATGCGCCATCGATGAAGCGGTCCGCGCTCCACACAAGCATAAGCAGGCCGAAAACGATGGCAATGATTGGCAGCAGCATGAAGGTTACTCTTCCTGTTATAAAAATTCCAACGAATCAGATATGAAGCAGCGAGTGTCGTGCACAGAGCGGTATTGGCCGGGCCCAAAGGTGGCCCAGATACCACTCCTCGTTATGGCCGGCGGGGCCCACTCGAATGCTGCCGTAGTGACGGAGTGCAGGATTTTTCTTCTCGGCTTGCTCTTGGGACATGTGGCGTACCTCCTCGGGTTTTGCGGAGGCCAAAAAAAGACCTCCAGCATGGATTGTCATGCTGAAGGTCTTGCTCATCGGTGGAATCCGACAACAAGGCCAAGCGGTTTTAGCGCCAGTGTTGTTGACCTTGTCTCTGGGAGCTACTCCCCTTCATTTGCTAAAATATTGCTTTCGCCGCGTCTGTGTCAAGATGATTTACAGCCTGACGACCACTGCGGACAGTTATTCGGGCTGTGCTGAGGGCTTGACGAAGCGTTCATCCGAGCGGACCTGGTCCGCCTGGGCTTGCTGGGATTCGGCCCATCCCGACACGGCCTCGGGAAAGGCGTCGAAAGTTCTGAAGTAGGGCTTGATGTCTAGAAGAGGGGTGCCGTCGAGAACGTCCACGTCCAGAATGTGCAGCACATTTCCCTCTATCCGTTCCAGACGCACGATGGACAAGCCGATCTGGTTGGGCCGTCTGGGGGCGCGGGTCGAAAAGAGGCCGCGACTGGCCGGGTCCATGAACGGGACCACGGTCAGGTCGAACCCCTGGCTCATGTGGAAGTGGTAGAGCAGATAGATATGGGAAAACCCGGCAAGGTCCTTGAGGCCGGGGGTCAGGGATGCATCGATTTCTACCCGCCCGGTGACATCCCGGGCTCCGCAGGGTTGAATGGGCATGTTGGAGCGGTCGGTGAAAGGGGAGCGGATGATGCCGATGGGCCGCAGGATGATGTCTTCCATGAGAGCGCTCCGAAACATTTTTTGGTTCGCGCAGTGTAACCCTTGATGCGCGACTTTTTGCAAAAGGGGCGGCCTCTGTTCAGGTCAGCGGCTATTATTTCCTATTCCTGAGTTCCATATTTTTCAACTCATCAAAGCTGACATCAATGTTGCGATTGGGTTTGCCAAATCTGCGGGTTGCCACAGTCAGCAAGACGATCCCAGACAAAAAAATAAGTACTGACAAAGTGATAAAGGTCATTTTCATAAAAAAGGCTAACATGTGAAATATGGAACAATCAAGTGATTTGGTGGCATGAAAAGGGCCAAGCAGGGTCAGAGCACATGATGGACACGCCTTAAGCCCCAAAGCACACACGGTGGCTGCGCCGGGGTGACCCGGTCTTGGAATTGCCCTGGCAGGCCAGGCTCTGTGATAGTGGTTGTCTCTTCCGTTCAAGGGGGGGGCGCGAAGTGCATTTTGGACCAATTTGATCCGTATTAACCTGCTCACCAGCAGTGCTTCGGGCGCGCTGGTGGTGAATGCTGCGTTTCAAAAAAATTGTATGTACACGTTTTTTGCTGCGAGATATGGATCACCTTGAACCAGATATTGCGTCATTGCAGCATGTGCTTGCGTTGACTTGTTCTGTTGCGCTATCGTGGCGGATATCAAACAGGAGGTTTGTCATATGCAAATGAAAAAACAGGGTTCCGGTGGTTGGAATCCTTACCTTGCCGGAGCCCTGGTCGGTGTGCTGGCCATCCTTTCGGCCTATGCCACCACCGCGTGGCTCGGAAAAACCAGCTATCTGGGGGCGTCGACCACCTTCGTGCGCGGCGCTGGCGTCATCGAGCAGCAGATCGTGCCCGAGCACGTGCAGGCCAATGAGTATTTCACCCAGCAAAAAATCAAGATCGACTGGCAGTTCATGCTGGTGCTGGGGATATTTGTCGGGTCGCTCATCGCCTCCGCCACGGACAAGAGCTTCAAGCTCGAAAGCGTGCCCCCGATCTGGGCAAAGCGTTTCGGTCCGTCTGTAGGAAAACGCGCCGTCGGTGCCTTTCTCGGCGGCATTGTGGCCATGATCGGCGCGCGCATGGCGGACGGCTGCCCCAGCGGGCACGGCCTGAGCGGCATGATGCAGCTTTCCGTCAGCGGCCTGGTTGCCCTGACCATGTTCTTTGCCGTCGGCATAGTCGTGGCGGCTTTCATTTATGGAAGGAGGTCATGATGGGCACGGATCAGATTCTGGGACTGGTCACCGGCATTCTTTTCGGCTTCCTGTTGCAAAAGGGGCGGGTGCTGCGCTTCGAGAAGCAGATCGGGGCCATGCTGCTGAAAGACATGACCATTTTGAAGTTCATGCTCTCGGCCGTCATGGTGGGCATGATTGGGGTGGCCATCCTGTCCAACGCGGGTATCATCACCATGAGCCACAAGCCCATGAACGTGGGCGCTATCCTCGTCGGCGGAGCCCTGTTCGGCGCGGGCTGGGCGGTCATGGGCTACTGCCCGGGAACCTCCGTGGGGGCCCTGGGCGAAGGACGCTGGCACGCCATCTTCGCCATCGCCGGGATGGTTGCAGGTGCGGCCATCTACGCGGAGCTGTATCCCTTTTTCAAGAGCACTGTTCTCGCCTGGGCGGACTTCGGCAAGATCGGGTTGCCCGAGGCCCTGGGTGTCTCACCGTGGGTCGTGATAATCGTGTTTATCGCTGTTGTGCTTGGGGTTTTCCGCTGGTTTGAGAGCAGGGGGCTTTAGGACTTCCTGATGTTGGCAGGGAAGAAATCACGTTGCGGAAAGCGGCCCGGTGCCGTCATGGTCTTGGGACCCGCCGGAACTCCTTCTCGGGCCTCGTAGAGTTGAATCGTTGCGTGCAGGACGGGAAAGCGGGCGTGCGCATAGGCAACGATTCAACAAACGATGCCTGGTTCAGTCAGACAGCCGACGGGCCCCAAGACCATGACGGTACCGGACCTTGAGCTTCGTTGCGATTTTGTCGTATGCAGCGGGCGTAGGGAAGTAGGAGCAATTTGACTATTATGAAACGAAAAAGCGCCTCCGGCCGAGCTTCGGCGGGAGGCGCTTGATGTTTTGTGAGCTTGTCTGGCTAGTACTTTATTGACGAGAAGCGCATCAGCTTGTCCCACTGGTGGGTGGAGGTGATGCGACGGATGGTGCCGGTCTTGCCGCGCAGGACCAGGGAGTGGGTGGTTGCGCCGTTGCCGGTGTAGGTCACCCCGCCCAGGAATGTGCCGCCGGAGATGCCCGTGGCCGCGAAAAAGACGTTGTCGTCGCGGATGAGGGTGTCCGTGGTCAGGATCTGGTTGAGATCAAGACCGAAGTCGAGCACGTTCTTTTTCTCGTTCTCAGACTGCGGATCGAACCGGGCCAGAATCTCCCCGCCCAGGGCCTTGATGGCACAGGCCGCGAGCACCCCCTCGGGAGTGCCGCCGGTGCCGAACATCATGTCCACGTTGGAAGACGGGTCCACGGCCATAAGCGCCCCTGCCACATCGCCGTCGGTGTGCAATTGGATGCGCGCTCCGGCGGTGCGGATCTGAGCGATAAGATCCTTGTGGCGTGGCTTGTCGAGGACAAAGATCACCAGATCTTCGACTTTCTTGCCCAGGGCCTGGGCCGTAACTTCCAGGTTGTGGGCCACGGGCGCGTTCAAGTCCACCATGCCCCTGGCCGCTGCCGGGACCACGAGCTTTTTCATGTAATAGCTCGGGCCCGGATTGAACATGGTCCCGGCCGGGGCCAGGCCGACCACGGCGATGGCGTTGGGTCGACCGT
>Ga0180016_100201_pt1 | contig 19763 bp, 16 predicted proteins | sample KR46_M_MetaG_FD_129673 | JGI IMG/M metagenome (GOLD analysis project Ga0180016, IMG submission 129673) | Groundwater microbial communities from the Olkiluoto Island deep subsurface site, Finland - KR46_M_MetaG | ecosystem: Environmental > Aquatic > Deep subsurface > Groundwater | place: Finland... | reverse complement strand
CTTGAGGAACCGATGGATGTCCAGACATACCTTGAGGTTTTTAAGGACGGGTGTCCTGATCACCTTCGCCCCCTGCAGTGTCCCCACTGCATCATTGACTGTCGGTTACACAAACACGCCCTCTACCACCGCCAGGTACACACTCTCAGAGAATCCTTCAACATCCCCGTCTCTCGTTGCCAAAGATTTAGCAACTCTGTCATCAACAGGCTAGCCAATGGATTAACGTCTCCACTTGCCTTACCTAGCAAGCAAGAACCGTCCCCACTTGCGTCTGCCTCTTTCTCCCTCTGTATACGAAGAAGAGGGTAAACACGTAAACATCATGGATCTGGAAGGATGGGTTTTACGTTTTTTGCCGGTGAAGACGTACCATAAAGGCCGAACGCGACAGTCAGAAATACCAAGCAAAGTCGTGACTACTTCTTCCTGTAGATGTTGAGACCTATCTTAACCTCTTCCTTACCTGGAACTGACTGATTACCCTCTGTCGAAGCAATGATGATCGACTTGCCCGACGATGAGACCCCGAACTCCTTGGCCAAGTCTACCGTGATAGTAAGGATGCTTCCATCAACAGACAGTTCTATGTTTTTCAATTCGTGTCCTCCTCAATTACTGTCTCTCTTATTCACCGCTATTACCAATTACGACAACGCTTTCCAAAGCCCTGCTAACGCCAGTATCTTTGATCCAGGCATAGCCTATTGTCCATCTGTCAGCACAGATGGTGGGCGCGGGGAGGTCTCGAAGCTAAAGGCGGATTCTGGGGATAGAGAAACTGGGTACGCGAGTGTAAAGATTTTTACGGAGAAATAGGAGCCACTTGGACGGTTTTTTCGTTGCTGTAGATGACGAAGCCGGGTTTGGCTCCTTTCGGTTTCTTTACGAAGCGGCGTAGGGTGTAGTCTACGGCTACCTTGTCAGCCTGTCGCGACTTGCTGAAGGAGGCGGCCACACCCGCAGCGAATTCTAGCGCGGTGTCTTCTGGGGGTTGACCCCCAGTGCGCAGGATGACGTGGGCACCGGGAACGCCGCGTGCGTGGAGCCAAATGTCTGTCTCCCCGGCCAGCCGGAAGGTGACTATGTCGTTCTGACGGTTGTTCCGTCCCACCAACACGATCTGTCCGTTAGGGGCCGTAAACTGGCGCGGCTCAGAGGCAGCTTCGGCTACCCGGCGCCCCTTCTGAACGGTTTCCCGCAAGTAACCCTCCGCGACCATTTCCGCACGAATCTCCGCAAGGTCGGACAGGCTCTCCGCGATCTCGATCGCCGTCTCCAACTCGTCCAGGTAGCGCAGTTCCGCAGTTAAGATTTCGGCCTCTTGTTCAGCCCTTGCTACCGCTTTCTTTTGCTTGTGGTAGCGTTTAAAATAGGCTTGGGCGTTTAGGGCTGGGGTCAGCCGTAGGTCGAGTTCAATGGTCACCGGTTCCCCGGTATAGAAGTCCTCCAGTTCGATCCGGTCAACGGCCTCATTAAGCCGGTACAGGTTTGCGGTCAACAACGCGCCATACACACGATACAGATCCGCTTTGGACGCGTCTTGCAGGGTGCTCTCGGCGTTATGCAGCTTGCGTTCCAGTTTCTTTCGGCTACGTACAATAACTGAACGCACGTTATGCCTGGCTGTCTCCAGCCGGTCTTGTTCCACGCGCCGGACGTAGAACCGGTCTGCGATTTCATTCGGGGTACCTGTGTCGCGGTGCGCATAGGACAGATGGGAGAGGTCGATCGGGGCAAAGTCGACCGGCCTACCCACTTTGTTATAGAAAATGCCGGCCTGGCAGTAGTTTGCAGACACTTCCTGTAGTACTCCCTGAAGGGTTTCCCAGGTGCGGCGCAGTTCATAGTGGCCGCAGAACTCTACCCTAGTGTCCAGGGGCAGGTCACTCCGGTGCACGATTTCTCGGGCAACAGGGAGACTCAGTCCTTCCAGCCTCTTTTGCAGCGCCTCATGCAGCTTTGAGTCCATCGGCTGGCCGGAAATCTCGGCAATGAATTCATCTATGTCCAGCTGAGCGGGACCCAGCTTGTCATTCGGCGGGGCCAGGTAGGGAATCCCGGGCAGGACTTCACGGTGCCGGCTGACGGCGTGGGTGTAGCGCTTGATACCGTCCAGAATCAGTTCGTTAGCTCCGTCCAGCAGAATAATGTTGCTGTGCTTACCCATGAATTCGGCCACCAGTACCCGGTGGCCGAGGATACCGATCTCATTCCGGCCTTCCACGACCAGCCGTGCAATCCGCTCGTACCCGAGCTGCTCCAAACCCATAATCCGCACACCCTCCAGATGCTTGCGCAGCACACTGCAGAACACGGGCAGGGCCAGCGGATTGGTGAAGGCGTTTTCGGTCAGGTGCATCCTGGCGGCCTGCGCATCTGCGGTGATAAGCAGGCGAAACTTCCGTCTGTGGTTGCGCACCTGGACGATGATCGCGAGGCGTTCGGGTTGCTGGACTCGTTCGATGCGACCACCGATCAAAAGCGGGGCCAGTTCCCCGCGAACGGCGGCCAGCGCCAGTCCGTCATACGGCATCAGGCATTCTCCTTGCAGAGTTCGGTGTTGGTTGGTGGCTACCACGTTATTATACCTTATCCCGGCGCTTCGTTGGTCTTTTAGGATACTTTCGGCAGGAGAACCGCAGCAGATCAAGAAAGACGTCAATGGGCTTGAAGGCATTTCCGGGAAATGCTATTTCACAAAAGACAGCCCAAGAACCAAGGAGACAATTGCTTTGATCAGAACGCGCCTTGGAAAGGTCCTGTCCGTCACCGGCGAGCGCCCCGGAATTACCGAGCTGTTGGTCGAGTGTGAGGGTGCAGAGTGCCGTGCCGTGAACTATGACCGGATTACCGGATCGGTAAAGCCGGGGGACAGCGTTATTCTGAACACTACCGCCTTGCATAAGTCTCTGGGCACCGGCGGATATCATTTTGTTCTGGCCAACTGCAGCACCCCCGAACGTGACGCAGCTGAAACCGGCCACATTATGAAGCTGCGTTACACCCCCTTGCAGGTGAAGGTTCTGGCGGCGGAAGAGGAAGAGAGCCCGCTTGCCGAGAGGATCAGGGAAACCAACACACTGGACGGTCTGCCGATAGTTGTAGCTGGACTGCACAGTCATCTGGCCCCCTTTGCTGCCGCGCTTTCCGAAATCCGACCCGGCCTGCGCCTGGTCTATCTGATGACGGACGGGGCAGCCCTGCCCCTGGCCTTCAGCCGGACAGTCGGGGAACTCCGGACCAAAGGCCTGCTGGCCGCCACGGTTACCTGCGGACACGCCTTCGGGGGTGACTACGAAGCCGTGAACGCATACAGCGGCTTGCTCACAGCCCGGGCTGTGGGGGCCGACGTGGTGATCACCGCCATGGGGCCGGGAATTGTCGGGACAGGCACCCGGTTCGGGCACACCGGAGTAGAACAGGGTCAGATGATTAACGCCGTCGCCTCCCTGGAGGGCAGACCGGTGGTCATCCCCCGGATTACCTTTGCGGACCGGCGTCCGAGGCACCAGGGCATCAGTCACCACACCCTGACCGCGCTGCGCTATGTCGCCCTGGCCCCTGCCGATATCGCCCTTCCGGCCCTGCCCGGGGAGCAGCAGCAGCAGATCCTGGAACAGGTTCACTCATCGCAGTTGGATACCAGGCACAGAATCACGATCAGGGACGGATCTGCCGCCCTGACCGCGATGGCCCGGCATGGCCTCCAGGTTACCTCTATGGGGCGGGGAGTCGAACAGATTCCCGAGTTCTTCCTGGCGGCGGGTGCGGCGGCGTCCCTCACGGTCAGTGTGCTTGACGGTTTACATTGACGACCACGCCCTCATAGCCCACGGCTCCGTAACGACCTTCAGTATTTTCACGGACCTCAAAGTGCCTCATTTCACAGTGCCGGACAAGCAATCCGGGCTCAAAGGGGACACCCTCTGTACTATCCCTGTCCACCCCCCCATATTCTAGATAGTAGGGACAGTCCCCCATTCCGGTTTAGCGACCGGCACCACGAATGATGAAAAGTGTTGTGAGGGGTGCTGTGCGCTTTCCCTCGGGATTGCCTACGCAAACACGTACGTGACAGATGAATCTGCTCGTTCGCCTCGGGCGTTGCCGAACTCGCTCGCTACGCTCACTCAGACAGGCGGTCGACGCTGATCCTCGGCTCACTGCGCATTTTTGATCTATACTCCCTAATTGTTTGCTCCGGCAATACCCTCAGCGCGCACTGCACTTACCGGGTGTTGGTATTTTGAAGGTAGGGCTTCAGGGAAGGAGCAGGTGTATGTGCGCATGGCCATTCGGCGGTTCCTGCTGCACTCGGCTAAAACCGGCTGGCCGCTATATCTGATCGTGTTCACCGTCTTAGCCGCCGGAACGGCTGTAGGCGGTTTTCAGGCGGCATGTCTTGGTGCCGAGACGGTCTCGGACTTGCAGACTTACATTCGCTCCATCCTGATGGAAACTGAAGCCGGCGGCGACAATCTCCTGCCCGGCGTCTGGGACGGGGTTATTGATAACCTGCTTGTCTTTGGGGCGGTATACGTTCTCGGCCTTACCGTGATCGGCATCCCGGTAATGCTCGGGTTATTGTTTATCAGGGGATTTGCCCTCGGCTTCTCGGCATGGCTCGTCTGGAATTGCGAGGGCACTGGGACAGCGGTAGCGGTAATGTCGTTTCTTCCTCATAACATCCTGTTCGTGCCCGCACTGCTGGTTGCCGCCGCTGCTTCTCTCTCGTTTTCATTACTGTTGATCAGGCGGGGCTTCGATTCCCGGACGGTAGTCTGGCCCTGTTTCATTAAGTACACCTGGATTTTCTTCGGGGCGGCAATGGTTGGTGTGTCAGCGGCACTGCTGGAGAGGATGGTCAGCCCGTACTTGATCCACTTTATGCTCAGTCTTTCCCGGTAAGTGGGTCGCGTTTTGACCACCTCTGGAGTATGCTTTGACTGGGAGGAATAGGAAGCTATGATCGTGATCTTTATCTCGGCGCTCAAGCGGAAGATGCTGTTTGGGTTTCGGCTGTTTCTGCTGATCATCATTTTGACCATTCTGGTTACCCAAATCTACGCCGTGTTCAGACCAGAACCACCAGACGCCAAACCAACAATGACTCAGATTGAATCAGACAGCGGCATTATCGACGGCCTCACCGAACGACTTAAAGAATACTACCGGGGTAATTCCCGGTAGGATTTTTCTTGTGAATCTAGAAGAACATACAAATGAACCGCTGAGGGCGGGGGAGTGCAATGCATAAGCTGGTGGAACACTTTCTTAATTACGTGGATGTGGAAAGAGGGCTGGCCGACAACACCTTGCAGGCCTACCGCTCGGATCTTGCCGACTATCTGGCCTTCTTGAAGAAACGCGGTCTCAATGATCCGGAACTAGCCGGTAAGGATGATGTAACCGGATACCTTTTCGAACTAAAAAGGCGGGGATACCAGTCGGCTACCATTGCGCGGCGCCTATCTGCGGTTAAGACCTTTATGCGCTTTCTGCGTGTGGAAGGCCACCTCGCCCAGGATCCGACCCATAGCCTTTCCTCGCCGCGTCTGGCGCAGAAGCTGCCCCAGGTAATGACCATCTCCGAGGTGGAGCGCCTGTTGGAGACTCCGGCCCCGGACTCACCGATCGGTCTTCGGGATCGGGCGATGCTGGAACTCTTATACGCGGCCGGACTGCGTGTCTCGGAGCTGCTCTCCCTGAAACCCGGTGATTTGGATACAGCCCGGGGGCTCCTGCGGTGTAAGGGGAAGGGCGACCGGGAGCGAGTGGTGCCCGTGGGGGGAGTGGCACTACACCATGTTTTAGTGTACCAGTCGACGGTAAGGGCGGCTTGTAAGCCGAAGACGGGGATGCCCCTGTTCGTAAACCGCCGGGGAAAGCCGATGACCAGACAGACGGTTTGGAAAATGATCAAGAAGTATGCCCGGGCCGCCGGGATTCGCCGGGAGATAACCCCGCACACGCTCAGGCACTCCTTTGCGACCCACCTGCTCGAGAACGGCGCCGACCTCCGGGTGGTGCAGGAACTGTTGGGCCACGTTGACATTGTAACCACGCAGAAGTACACACACCTGACGACGAAGACGCTTCGCTCGGAGTATGACCGCGCCCATCCAAGGGCCTGACCGGGTACAAGAGGAGGTTCAAAGCGTGCCGAGATTCAGACGGATCATCCTGATGGTTTTGGACAGCGTCGGCATCGGAGCCTTGCCCGATGCCTGTGATTACGGTGATACCGGGTGTAACACGATCGCCAACACCGCGGCGGTGGTGAAAGGCCTCAGACTACCCAACATGGAAACCTTGGGATTGGGGAACATCGCCCCGATAATGGGTGTCGCCCCTGCCACCACCCCCCAGGCCGCCCACGGAAAGATGGCCATGCGCTCCGCGGGCAAGGATACGACCACCGGCCATTGGGAGTTGGCGGGGCTGATCCTGGAACGCCCCTTCCCAACCTATCCGCACGGTTTTCCCCCCGACCTCATTGAGCAGTTCGAACGGGCGATCGGAAAACCGGTTCTGGGTAATAAGCCAGCGTCCGGTACGGTGATCATCAACGAACTCGGGGATGAACACCTCCGAACCGGTTACCCGATCGTGTACACCTCGGCGGACAGCGTCTTCCAGATCGCAGCGCACGAAGAGGTCCTCCCCATCGATGAACTGTACCGCTACTGCCTGATCGCCCGGGAGATGCTCCGGGGTGAGCACGCCGTCGGCCGGGTAATCGCCCGGCCCTTTACGGGAACCCCTGGTCAATTCCAGCGCACGGAGCGCCGTCACGACTACTCGCTGCCGCCGGTCGGCTCCACGGTGTTGGACGTGCTGCAGGATTCCGGGTTGGAGGTCATTGGGGTCGGCAAGATCAAGGACATCTTTACCGGACGGGGGGTCACCAGGAACATCAAAGCGAAGAACAATCAGCAGGCTCTAGAGGGCACTCTGCAGGCCCTGGCCCTCGATCTCCCCGGGTTGGTGTTTGTGAACCTGTTCGATTTCGACATGATCTACGGCCACCGGAACGATGCCCAGGGATACGCCGCTGCGCTGGAGGCTTTTGACGCGGAGATTCCCCGGCTGCGGCAGGCTTTGCAAAAGGATGACCTGCTGGTGATCACAGCCGATCACGGATGTGACCCGACCACGACCGGCACCGATCATTCCCGGGAGTATGTACCTCTGCTGGTTTGCGCGGAAGGTGTTAACCCGGTCGACTTGGGTACCCGCGAGACCTTTGCGGACTGTGCGGCAACCATTGCCGAAAACTTCGGCCGGGGCTGGCCCGTAGGGGAAAGCTTTCTGAACCGACTCTAGAGGCTGTTACAAGAAATCGCTCATACTGCAAGCAGGCGACTCTATGCCGGATGCACAAGTGAGCAACGAACGGTAGAGTGAGCGGTGTGATTACCCTCTGCTGCTCCGACAGTTTCTAAGCCTGGTACCTGAATCTGGATAGGAGCGTTGAACATGCAACCGGCATTTTTGATAAAGAAGAAACGAGACGGTGGGGAACTGACCACCGCGGAAATAGTTTATCTCATCAACGGTTACACCGGGGGGGAGATTCCAGACTACCAGGTTTCGGCCTGGTTGATGGCGGTTTTCTTTCGAGGGATGAGCCGCCGGGAGACAGCAGATCTGACCCGGGCTATGGTTTTGTCGGGAGAAAGATGCGACCTCTCCGAGATCCCGGGAGTGAAGGTGGACAAGCACAGCACCGGCGGAGTAGGGGACAAGACTACTCTGGTGCTGGTACCCCTGGTGGCGGCGGCCGGTGTGCCGGTGGCCAAGATGTCAGGGCGGGGGCTTGGACACACCGGGGGAACGATTGACAAGCTGGAATCGATACCCGGATTTCGGTGCGCGCTCACGATTGAGGAGATGAAGCGGCAGGTGCGTACCATCGGACTTGCCGTGGTATCCCAGACCGGAAACCTGACTCCGGCGGATAAGCTTCTTTACAGCTTGCGGGACGTAACCGCGACCGTAGACTGTATCCCGCTGATTGCGGCCAGTGTAATGTCCAAAAAGATTGCCTCCGGGGCCGACGCCGTACTGCTGGACGTTAAGACCGGCAGCGGTGCCTTCATGAAAGAACCCAAAGATGCGCTGCTTCTGGCCCGCACTATGGTCGAAATCGGAACCGACAACAGGGTGCGCACCACTGCTCTGGTGACGAGTATGGATGAACCTTTAGGTTTCGGGATCGGGAATGCCCTTGAGGTAGCCGAGGCGGTTACCGCCCTTCGCGACCCCCGGGCCGTTCCGGACCTCGTGGAACTCTGCCTAGTCTTGGGCAGCTGGATGCTGGTGCTTGGAGAGCGGGCTCCGGATGCCGCTTCAGCTCGGCAGATACTCGAACAGATACTGGAGAGCGGGCAGGCTCTGGCCAAGCTGCGGGAATGGATCAGCGCACAGGGTGGGGATCCCGGCTTCATTGACCGGGAAGACCAGTCCGGGAATGTAACCCAGATCCCGGTTCGAGCCCCCAGGGACGGGTACGTAACCCGCATCGATACGGAAAACGTCGGTCGTGCTGCACTGGTACTGGGCGCGGGCCGGGTTCGGAAGGAAGACCCGATTGATCCCCATGTAGGGTTATCCATTCATAAGAAACAGGGGGACTTGGTGCGCGCAGGCGAGGAGCTTGGCCGGGTCTACACCGCCGGAAGAGGTACGGACGAGGCCGTCAGGCTTCTGCTCGAAGCGTACCATTTCGAGGCAGAACCGGTCGACCGTCAGCCCCTGGTACACTACCGGGTGGCTTCGGACGGATCGGTTTTTGTAGAACAAGGGGCATAATCCGGGGCGAAATCCAAGAAAGTAAGAGGAGACTTGTCGAAGGCCGCGAATATGTTGTCTTACGTCTTGAATCCATGAATTGCAGTAGGAGGCAGAACAGATGTACCGAATCGCAGTGGTGGCCGGTGACGGAACAGGCCCCGAAATGATCGCTGAAGGGATTAAGGTGCTTCAGGCCGCCGCACTGAAGTATGGCTTCAACTTTGAGACCCAGTCCTTCGACTTTGGTGGTGAACGCTACCTGCGTACCGGCGAAGTCCTTCCCGATGGTGCGATTGACGAATTACGCACCTATGACGCCATTTATCTGGGGGCCATCGGGCATCCCGACGTTAAACCCGGCATCCTCGAAAAAGGAATCCTGCTTCGGATGCGTTTTGAGTTGGACCAGTACATAAATTTGCGCCCGGTGAAGCTTTATCCGGGGGTGGAGTGTCCCTTGGTCGGTAAGGGTCCGGAACACATCGACTTTGTGGTCGTCCGTGAGAACACCGAGGGCCTCTACGCGGGCACCGGGGGTCTCCTTCGCGAAGGAACACCCCATGAGGTGGCCATTCAGACCTCGGTAAATACGCGGATGGGCGTGGAACGCTGCCTGCGATACGCCTATGATTTCTGCCGGCGGCGGGACAAGCACAAGAAGCTGACGCTCTGCGGGAAGACCAATGTCCTCACCTACGCCTTCGGCCTGTGGGACCGGGTGTTTAACGAAGTCGGTGCGGAGTATCCCGATATTAAGCGTGACTACGCCCATGTGGACGCAATCTGCATGTGGATGGTGAAGAACCCCGAGTGGTTCGACGTGATTGTCACCGACAACATGTTCGGTGACATCATCACTGACCTCGGAGCGATGATTCAGGGCGGGATGGGTATTGCCGCCGGTGGAAATATTAATCCGGATGGGGTCTCGATGTTCGAACCGATCGGTGGGTCGGCTCCAAAGTATACTGGGCTGAACGTGATCAACCCGCTGGCCGCTATCTGCGCGGGGGCCATGATGTTGGATGTCCTTGGCGAAACCAAAGCGGCAAACACGATTGAGGAAGCGGTGAAGCAGGTCTGCGCCACGAAACTCAAAAGCCTAGCCGCAGGCCGGATGGGTTACTCTACGTCCGAAGTAGGCGACCTGGTAGTAGCTCACTTGTAAAGCTATTCTATGGTAGATTACACCCGCATTAATCCTGTATCTGTTACGGTTACCGGGCGTTCGTTCGGTAACCGTTGTTCTTTTGTTGAGATAGGTTTACATAAGCTGGTATCTGCCCCCTGCGCATAATCGTGACCTTGGTGAAGGAAAATATGCCTATCAAGGTACGATGCGGACAAACGGTATCAATCTTCCTGTTCCGGCAGGATTTAGAGGGGGCGGACCTACCTGATACGGGAAGAGGGAAAGATCTCGGGCTTTCAGGCGATGAACTACGCGATCAGTATCGTGCTCGCTACGGCAATTCTCTTCGTCCCTTCGATCACCGCCGAGCACGCCCGCCAGGACGCCTGGCTCTCGCTACCCCTGGCCAGTGCCTTCGGCGCCCTGGTGACGTACATTGCAGTCCGCTTGGCCCTGCGCTTCCCGGGAGAGACGGTTGTCCAGTACACGCCGCGGGTACTTGGGCCGGTAATCGGGAAACTGGTCGGTTTCATTTACGTTTACTATTACCTGTTCGTCGCCTACTTCGTGCAGCGGGAGTTTTCGGAACTGATGAACGCGGCCTACCTTGAGCGTACACCGATGATCGTCATTATCATCGTGCTGACAGCCTTGGCCGTCTACTTGCTTTACCAGGGGCTGGAGGTCCTCTGCCGGGTGAACACGGTCGTGCTTTGGAGCATGATTGGCGCCATCTTTCTGATTGTTATGTTTGGAATCAAGGAGGTCCGGCTGGAGGAGTTCCTCCCGGTGCTTGATAACGGGCCCGGGCCGGTAATCCTTGGGGCGGTCGCCCCCGGTTCCTGGTTCGGGGAAACGACAGTGATCCTGATGCTCATGCCCTTTATCCTTGCAACCGACCAGCCTCGCATGGTGAAGTTCAACCTCCTGGCGGTGCTGATCCTCTTCCTGGTCTTACAGATGATCGTCGTGGCCGCCGTGGGCCAGTTCGGGGCCGAGCAGGCAGCAACCAAGCTATTCCCGACCCTCGCCCTCGCGCGGCACGTTGACATCCCGGAACTGCCCATCTTCTCACGCCAGGACGCCGTGTTCATGGTCTTCTGGGTGGCGGGAATGCTCTTCAAACTCACCACCTTCTTCTACGCGGGTACGCTGGCCCTCGCCCAGTGGCTAAACCTCAAGGACTACCGGCCCCTGATCCTGCCCCTGGCGGTGGTCATCACTGCCCTGTCTTTCCATGCGTGGATCGATATCGCCGAGCTTAAGTCCTTCTCCGGGGAGGTCTTCCCCTTTGCCATTTCCTTTGTACAGTTTTTCCTCACTGGGCTGATCCTGGCTGTGGCCGTATTCCGGGGCATCAGACCGCAGCCCGGGAAGGGGGGAGGGACTTAGCATGCCGAAGCGCAAACGACGACTCGTTACCCGCCGGCTGAGCGAGATACTGCGAGAGGCGCAACAGAAGAGAAACGCGGCGGAGGATGAGTCGACTGTTTCGGCGGACGAGGCCGTCAACGAGACCTACCACTACGACCAGCTTGACCAAATGCCCCTTTCCGCGTCTTTGGCCCAGAACATCGCTGTCTTAAAGCGGGTTTTTGTGGACAGCCCCGGCTTTAACGTCCGCGAGTTCTTGATCGCCGGGAAAATTCCGGCAGCTGCCGCCTTCGTTGAGGGCATGGTTGACACCTTATTGGTAAGTGCCAATATCCTAAGGCCGCTGATGCATTACACCCGGGACGAACCGGTACCCCAGGGGAAAGGCCTCTTGGAAATAGTCCAGTTTGCCGGGATAACCACCGCCGCGGTACGTACACGGGATACCATCGGGGAAATAGTTCGAGACGTACTGGAAGGCGGGGTAGTCCTGCTCCTGGACCAGGAATCACGGGCCTTATCGACGGAAGTTGCCGGGTTCCAAACCCGCTCCATCGAGGAACCGGTTAGCGAAAGCGTGGTCCGCGGCCCGCGGGAGGGTTTTACCGAGTCCCTGGCTGATGGCCTGAGCCTGGTTCAGCGCCGCCTGAAGAGCCCTAACTTGGCGGTTGAGAACCACTTCCTGGGCCGGGAAACGCATACCCAGGTCTCGGTATTGTACATCAAGGGGCTGGTTAACCCGGAGCACCTCGCCGAATTGAACCGCCGCTTAAAACGGATCAGCAACAATATCGACGGGGTGCTGGAGAGTTCTTACCTCGAGGAGATGATCGCCGATCAGCCGCTATCCCCTTTCCCGCAGGCTCTGAACACTGAACGGCCCGACAGGGTGGCCGCGGCCCTGCTGGAGGGACGGATAGCGATCCTGCTCGAGAATACGCCTTTTGCCCTCGTTGTACCCTTTGAGTTCCAGGCTCTGATGCACGCTTCGGAAGACTACTACCAGAACTACTGGTTTGCGACGGCAATCCGCATCCTGCGCTATGTTTCCCTGATCATCGCGCTGATCGGCCCGGCGGTTTACGTGGCCATCACGACCTTCCACCAGGAGATGCTCCCGGAAGCCCTGCTTTTTCAGGTCGTGGCTGCGCGCCAGGGGGTACCCTTCCCGGCGGTGATCGAGATGCTGCTGATTGACTACGCCTTTGAGCTCCTACGCGAGGCCGGAATCAGGTTGCCGCGTCCGGTGGGCCAGGCGGTGTCCATCATCGGCGCCCTGGTCATCGGCCAGGCCGCGATTCAGGCCGGGCTGACCTCACCCCTGGCCGTAATCATCGTGGCCATTACCGGGATCGCCTCCTTTGTTGTGCCGGCATTTTCCATGGCCTTCACGCTGCGCTTGATCCGCTTCCCCCTGACCATTCTGGGGGGTATACTGGGCCTCTACGGGGTGATTGCCGGGGTGCTGGCCATCGTCATCCATATGGCCGGTCTGCGCACACTGGGGCTGCCGTATTTCGGGGGTTTTGCCCCCCAACACGTCTCGGACCTTAAGGACTCGATTGTACGCTTTCCCTGGTGGGCGATGCGCGGTCGGCCGCACGAACTCTCGAAGCGCAACCAGCAGCGACAGACACCGGACCTTAAACCAAGACCTGAGGGCGGTAGGTAAAGAGCCGGGAGACGTGACTGATACTAACAACGGTGCCATCAAGCTCCATAAACTGTTTTGGAGGTTCCGCTGGATATGGCAGGTAATAGAATAGCACGGTTCTGCCTGTTCATTATTGCTCTCCTCGTAATCGGGGGGAGCATGGGCGGGTGCTGGGACAAGAGGGAGGCCGAGGACATGGGCTATGTCCGGGCAACGGCGCTCAATTCCGCTCCTAGCGGAAAGGTCCTTCTGCTCGCCCAGGTACCGAACCCGGCCACCTTCGCGGGCGGCGGGATGGCGGCGATCACCCCCGGCGCCAGCCAGGACGCCAAGGCTTACCGTAACTTCGAGGCCGAGGGGTCCACGGTCTTCGAGGCCATCCGGCAACTGGCCATCCAGGCCCCACGGCGGCTCTTCTGGGCGCAGAACACCCTGATCATCTTTTCTGAAGGGCTGGCACGGCAGGGTATCGAAGGTCATCTGGATTTCTTTGAGCGGAGCGTGGAAATCCGGCGCCGCTTAAACCACGTCCTCGTTACTCCGAACGACCCACGCGTCCTTCTGGATGTCCCTGCTCCGCATGAAACCGTCCCGGGGGGACGCATCGAGCGTATTATTATGCAGGAGCAGCAGACGTCACGCTTTGCCGTGGTAAGCCTGAGCGCGTTTCTGCGGATGCTTGCTACCGAGGGGCAGGATGCCTACTGTGGCGTTGTGCGGGCACAGAAAAACCCAGCCCGTCCGGCCCTGGTGCAGCAGGTTAATGCACCGGAACCTGCCCTGACTATTGAGATGAGCGGTGCCGCCGCCTTCCGTGGCACCCGGTTCGCCGGTTACCTTACCGAGCGTGAAACACAGGGTCTCCTGTGGGCACGAAACGAAATAAGGGGAGGCCCTGTCACCGTTCCGAGTCCATCCGGAACTGGGCGGGTAACCTTAGATATACTGCGCGGAAAGGGCCGCATAATTCCCGCCATTCAAGACGGGAGGCTTCTGGCTACGGTAGAGATTACCGATGTAGTGGCCGAGTTGGTCCAGAGCGAGGCCCCGCTTGATTTAACCCGTTCCGAGGTCCTGCGCACTCTTGAGCATGCGCTGGCGCGGGAGATCGAGCGAGAGGTAATCGCGGCGGCCAACAAGTCTCAAGCTCTAGGTGCCGACGTACTTGGGGTAGGGGCGGCATTCCACCGGAAGCTCCCCCGGGAGTGGCGGGAGATTAAGGAAAACTGGCCGGAGATCTTCCCCACCGTGGAAATCACGGCTAGCGCCGAGGCCACGATCCGCCGTATGGGCTTCACCCTGAAGGGGATTACCATCAAGGATTAGGGGCTTATGCTCAAACGGTTGGGTGTTTGAAGCTACGACCCCGAGCTTCTGGATTTGAGCCTATTGGTGAAAGGTGATGCCGATTTGGACCTTCTTCTGTTACTGTTGTTGTTCGCTGCCATTATCGCCGCGGAGGTGCCGAAACTCGTCCGCCGGAAATCATACCGTGAAATCTGGGCCTTTGGCGGCGTAACCCTAATCGCCATGGTACTGAGTTTCGGGCTGGTGCTGCAGCTACCTATTCCGAACATCACCAAGGGCATCGAGGACTTGGTCCGACCGCTGTATCTTGCCTTTGAACGGCTGTTAACACCATAATCTTTGAAAACCAGGGTGTCTTCATCAAAAACAACATTCACATCTTAACCGCCATCGCCTGCGCCCGGCGGTTGATGGTGGAGTAAAGGCTACCGGCTAGAGTCACAAATAAATATTTTTTCGGAAAACAGCCCGGTCTAGAAGGAAATAGCCGCTTGGTGTCGAACCGAAAGACGTCGGTGACACGAAGTCACCTGGGGATAAGGTTTTTGCTGGCTGATACGGAAGATATGGATGAGGTCGGGATATGCACATTAAGGTCAGTGACCGGATCGTCGTCCTGCACACGGGCCGGATCGTCGAGAGCGGCTCTCCCGAACGGGTGACCGACCGACCGGAACACCCATACCAGGGCACTGGTGGCCGCGGCCGGCAGTCAGGCATTACTATAGCAGTTAAGCCGAACTAATTTATAGAATCGGAAATCTTCTTTTTAGCACGCCAATAACCTGCCAGGAGTACCAGCGCCAGCCCTGCGGCCGCCAACAACGCCCAGAAATTCACTGCCGAGGCGCTCCGCCCCTGACCATCTTCCGGGGTCTGCAATTCGTATGCTCTGGGCTGAGCGGCGGCCTTTTGGCCCTCTTTCGAATCGTCCCCTGCGCTGGCCCCGGCCCCGGTCTGTTCCGTTTCCGTTAGCAAAGCCAGCCGCCAAACAACGGTCGGTGGCCTTTCCGCCGCGTAACCAAGCGCCAGCTCCCTCTCCGTGGCGCGGTGGAATATTTCCGCGAATTTCCGCTGCTTGCCGCCGGGCAGGCTGGAAAACTGGGCCAGCCACTCATTGAAAACCACGTTGGCGCAGGTGTGGTGGCAGCATACCACGCCGTACTCCAGCACACTCTCCAGGTACGTGTCGGCGAGTCTGCCCAGCATCTCCCGGTCCGTCTGCCACATTTCCCGCCGGGCCGCCTCCAACCCCCAGCCGGTTATCGCCTGATGTACGTAGGGGGTAAGGCGGCTGTTTACCTTCGGGTCCAGCACCAACTTTTCCATCGTTTGCCGCCAGGTCCAGTCGTCCACCGCATCCATAGTGGCGTCCACACCGAAAAGGTGGGCCACATGTTTGCTAATCTCCGTAGCGCCGGAATACCCTTCGGCCAGCATGCCGTCAATCCACTGGGGATTGAGCAGTCTGGTGCGCACTTCGGTGCCCAGGAAGCGGTCAAAGCTCTGGATGCGCGGCGCGCCACCCTGTCTCGTATTAATAATGAAACTATCCACATCCCGGCCTGCTGCTTCTTTTACCGCCAGGCTCAACCCTCCCAGGTACTGGTAAACATCGTCGTTGTCGAGTACGCCGTAAAGTGAATCCCGCACTTGCGCGGTGACCTCCACATTCCGCAAAACGCGCCGAAAAGCCTCGCCTCCCTCCAGCCCGTACGCCTCCACGCCGTAAATGTAGCCCATCCGGTTCAGATAGGTCTCCGCCAGTTCGGAGCGATCTTCCCAGGCCGTGGTAGCCTCGACCATCGCCGCCACGCCGGTGCCGTAGCTCCCGGGCGCCTCGCTGAAAATCCTGGCGCCGGCAAGCCGGTGCGCCTCGTCCGGCGTCAGCCCCTGCTGCTGATAATACAACAAATCCTGCTGCTGATGCCTTTTCAGCAAATTGTCCTCCGGGCTTTCCGCCAACGCCATGGTATCCCGCAGCGTCTGGTCCAACATCTCGGCCAGGTTAGCGAAGGTGTCGCGGAAAAGCCCCGACATGGTCACCACCACGTCCACTCTGGGCCGGCCCAATTCATCCAGAGGCGTAAACTCCACCCCGGTCACCCGGCCCCGTTGGTCCCACTGGGGCTCGGCGCCCACCAAGCGCAGAATCATGGCCACCGTCTCCCCCTGAGTGCACATGGTCTCAATGGCCCACAGCACTACACCAACTTTCTCCGGGTAACGGCCGTGAACTTCCCGGTACTCCCGCAACAGGCCGTCGGCCGCCTGTCGGCCCGTTTCCCAGGCCGCCTTGTCGGGTACCGTACGGGGATCAAACGAGAAAAAGTTGGCGCCGGTGGGCAGCGCATCGGGAATCCGCACCGGGTCTCTTCCCAGGCCGGGGGACACGTACTCGCCCCGCAGAGCCTTGAGCAGGCTTTCCAGTTCGCGATCAGTCGCCAGCAGTTTTTCCCGCAGTTCGTCCGCCGCACCCCGGCGCACCACCGGGTCGTAACCGATCATGGCCTCGATCATTCTCTCCAGCACCGCGCCGGACGGCGCCCGGCCCAGGGTATGCAGGCCGTAGGGCATCAGCTCCGTGGTCAGCTCCGCCAGGTAGTCATCCAGCACGGCTACCACGTCCGCGAAAGAATCCCTTCCCAGGTCCAGGCCGAGCACCTGGTCCAGGTTATTCTCTTTGACCCGGGCCAGAATCTCCTTTTGCAGCGCCACCACCCTTTCAGCCTTGCCCCGGTTTTCAGCCGCATCCAGGTAACCCAGCTTTTCCTGCAGCCCGGCCAACTCACCGTAAAGTTCCGGGCGCACCACAGGCGGGATCAGGTGGTCGATGATCACGGCGTACCCCCGGCGCTTGGCCTGAGTTCCTTCGCCTGGGTTGTTGACGATGTAAGGGTAGATATTGGGCAAGTCTCCCAGCACCACGTCCGGCCAGTCGTCTCCGCCCAGCCCCACGCTACGCCCGGGCAGCCATTCCAGGGTGCCGTGGGTGCCCAGGTGGACGACGGCGTCGGCGCCGAACTCCCGCTGTAACCAGAAGTAATAAGCCAGATACTGGTGTGTGGGCGGTAAATTCGGCGAATGGGTGATCTTGTCCGGATCGTCAGCCCAACCGCGCATGGGCTGTGGCCCGATAAAGACGTTCCCCAGCACCATCCCCGGAATTACCAGCCTGTCCTCGAGAACCATAATGGTACCGGGAGCCGGTCCCCATTCAGCCAGCACCTGCTGCTGCATCTCCACCGGCAGGGTACGAAACCACTGCCGATAATCGTCCACCGCCACGGTAATCACTCCCTGCCGGAACAGGCTTTTCAGCTCCCCGGGAGCCCAACTACCGACGTTGCGACCGACGGTCATCATTTTCTCCAGTAATTTTTCCGCGGGCAGCTCTTCCGGCGCCCGGTAACCGTCCTCCCGCAGGGCGGTTAAAACCGCGGCCAGGCTTTGGGGTACATTGAGATACGAAGCGCTGATGCCGTCCTTGCCGCCGCTGTAATTGTAATAGACCAGGGCCACTTTTTTCTCCGCGTTGGGCTTTTGCCTCAGTTCCGCCCACTTCAAGGCCCTGGCCGCCAGCCGGTCCACCCGGTCCGGCAAGGAAACCTTCTTGATAACCGGAGCCCCGGTGCCCGGGTCGACACCTTGTTCGTCCGCTCCCCCCATCAACACGGGTTCGATTCTGCCTTCCAACTCCGGATAAGCGATCTGCCAGTAGACTTCATTCGACAATCCGGCAGGGTTGTTTCGCCAGTCCTCTAGGTTGCCGGCATATACCGGAGCAAAAACAGGGATGTCGAGCTTTTGAAACAGTTCCACTCCGGCTTCCGGCCTGCCATAAACAAAATTAAAACCGCTCGCCGCCAGCAGTACATCAATGGCTGCACTGTCACCCTTCATGAAAAACTGCTCTACTGCGCCAACCTTGTCCTTGGCAAACACCAGCATGGCATTGGCACCCTGCTGTTCCAGGGCATTAACCAGATCTTCGTACATTTCTATATCATCATTTTTGTAAAAGCTGTCATAGGTCAGGATGCCGATCCATGGGGCTCCTTCCCTGTACCTCCCGGACTGCTGGTACCATTCGAGGTATTCTACCCTGCTGCCAAAGGTTTGCCCGGCATCAGGGTGGTGTAGGAAATTTTCGGGTAAATTAACCGGGGTATAGTCTTCAGTTACCTCCACTTCCGTATGCTCTGCCAGCAGGTAAAGCAGCAGGCGGCTCATATTCTCCTTTCCACCCTGATCAAAGTATTCTCCGAGTATGGCGTCTTCCGAATCGTCAATCCGTGGCAAACGCGGGAATTCGATGCTCTGCGTGCTGAGGATTTTCACCGTGTCCGGAAGCGGCGGCACCACCGTGTGCAACGCCGCGGCGGTATCCATGCCCACCATTTGCAGCAATACCACATCCGCATCCTCCAACTCCCGGGCTAGCTCTTGCTCTCCTTCCAATCCGGTTACCTGTTCACCGCTAAAGATGCGTAACCGAAAAAGATATCCCTGATCCCCCAGTTTGCGGTAAGCGGCGGTCAGGGCAGAAAAAAACCCGGTACTGTTCGCCACGACCACTATCTTTACTTCTTCAGGCGCGGCCGTCAGGGCATCACCTTGAGGAACAGCTCCCAGCAAAAGAACAAGCAGCAAAATCCACGTCAATTTCTGCCGGCTGCGCCGCCATAAACCTGGCATAGAGAAAACCTCCCCCTAATTCTCAATCAAAATCAATTTGCCTGTTTCCGGATCCTGATAGACCGTACCTAGCTCCTGGTAGCCACTGCCGGAGCCGGGGCCCGTATTAGGTAATTCTTCCAGTTCCCGGCCCTTCTCCACGGTCACCACCTGCTGGATAGTCTGCAACAACTCCTGCCTACGAGCGGCATCCATTTCGCTGGTGAAAATATCCTGCAAATTCCAGGACAAAACCAGGGCCACCAAAAGGCCACAGACAAAGACCAACATCACGTCCACCATGTTGGCCAAACCTCGCAGGGGATCGTTATCCCCGTCCGATGCCAACCAGCGTTTTTTCCTTCGACGCAGCAACGGTTTCACCCCCGGCCTGTAATAGATGCTCCAGCAATAATTCCAAATCCTCCAGATAAGAACGGTACCAGCGACGCCTGGTCTGCGAGACAAGGTAGGCAAGGCCTCCGGCAGCCAGTCCGGCCACCGTAGTGTCAAAAGCAATAATAATCGCCTGAGCGAGGGCCTGCAGATCCCCCTGACCCAGGGCCGCCAAGCCGGGGCCCAGCGGGATAAGGGTACCCATCAGGCCCAATATCGGACCCACGCGGGCGATAAGGTCCGTTTTGGCCAGTGTCCTTTCCAGCCTTCTTTCTTCTTCCTGCAAGAGGTTATCTGCGATCAGGCGGTTTCGTGCCTGGTTTTCACCCTGCCGGTGCTTAAAACCGTGCACAACCGCCTTGTAAGCAGGAAAAAGCAGCCCTCTTTTCTCCAACTGTTCCGACGTGACCGGAACAAAGTCGG
>Ga0180016_100198_pt1 | contig 19936 bp, 15 predicted proteins | sample KR46_M_MetaG_FD_129673 | JGI IMG/M metagenome (GOLD analysis project Ga0180016, IMG submission 129673) | Groundwater microbial communities from the Olkiluoto Island deep subsurface site, Finland - KR46_M_MetaG | ecosystem: Environmental > Aquatic > Deep subsurface > Groundwater | place: Finland... | reverse complement strand
CCCCCCGAAACTCTAGCTCCGTGTTTTTCCGGGGGTGTAACTTCCGCTGTCCTTGGTGCCATAACCCGGACTTGGTTGACCCGAACCGTTATACGGATGTTAGCCCGGCGGAGGATGTGCTGGCCTATCTGGTGCGTCGCCGGGATGTCCTGGATGGGGTAGTGGTTACCGGAGGCGAGGCCGTTCTGACACCGGGACTGCCGGCCTTTCTGGAGGCGATCAGCAGGATTGGTCTGCCGGTGCAGTTGGATACCAACGGCTCTAGCCCCGACAAGCTGTTCCGCCTGCTGGATTCCGGCTTGGTGCACTCGATCAGTGTCGACTACAAGGTGCCTTTCCGCCTGTATCCGAAAGTGGTGGGAGGACTGTCACCGGACGCTGTGCGCAGGACTATAGTATCCGTCCTGGAGCGGGGATGCGGGGAAGTGCGGACAACGATCGTTCCGAACCTGTACACGCCTGAACTGCTGTCCGAAATGGCCTCTGCGATTCCAGGTCTGACTAGGGGACTCTGGCGCTTACAGCCCTTCCGGCCGGGGACGTGCCTGGATGCAACATATAATGACCTGGCACCGACTGATCCAGAGCATCTGGCTTGGCTAAAACGAGAGCTAGAGTTTCGGGGGGAGACCCTACTTAAGTTCTAAAACCGTTTTCGGGAAACCGCATCAGGGATTGATACGATGAAATAATTAAGTGCGGTGGGTTTGTATTTGCTTGTTTCAGAAGGCCGTCTTACTTGACGAGTTCCTGGTTGGGTCCCATCGGTTTACTGGTGTCGTAGTGCCCGGCCAGAGTGTCCATCTTTTCACCTTCAAGCAGGAACTGCACTTTCTCAATGCCGTCCAACTCGGTCAGGGAATTGACGATCGCGTAGATGGTCATGGTCTCTCCGGTGCTGCCGCCCCAGTGCTTGGTGCGGAGTTCTTTGGAGAAGTTCACGTAGGCTACGCCCTCAACCACATTTACCGAAATCACTTTTGCTTCCTCAGGAACGGCCCGCCCGTGGTCGGCTTCCGCGGGACCTTTCACCAACTCACGCAACACCAGCTCTTCCAGGGTTTCGCTGCGCTTTTCCACTTCACGCTGTTCCGGTACCAAATACATCGCTTGGTCATCCGGGAAGTACAGGGTTACATTTACCTTGGTCTCAGCCGGTTGCGAACTGATTGGCGGTTGCCCTTCACTGGGCTTGGTGTCCGGAGCCTTGCCACAGCCGGATACGGCCAGACCGAAAACCAGAATGCCGGTAAGCATCAGCATCCCCACCTTGGACTTGATAACACGCTTCATCATTTCTTTCATCCACTCCCATAATCAGATTTGATAGATTCAGGCGGCGTCATTGCCTGTTAGAGAAGATGATAAACCATAAATATTGCAGCGACATAGACAACTATTAAGAAAGTGTTAAACTCCGTTAATGTTTGACAGGCAGCTTGATTTCGAAGGTCGTTTCGTGCCCCGGCTTACTCCTGACCTCGATCGTTCCTCCGTGGCGGGTCACCGCCTGACGCACGATTGAAAGGCCCAGGCCGGTACCTCCGGTAGCTCGGCTACGGGCCTTATCCGCCCGGTAGAAGCGGTCGAAGATGTGGGGCAGGTCCTCCTCCGGGATCCCCTCACCGGTATCCCGCACTCGGAAAAGCAAGGCGGTTTTCCCCGCTTCCGCTTCCACGGTGACCCGTCCACCGGGCGGTGTATGCCGGATGGCGTTGTCTACCAGGTTGAAAAGTACCCGGATGATCAGGTCACGGTCTAAGGACTGGTTCGGACGCCCGGATGCAGACTTCCCAAGGGTTATGCCCTTTGTTGCGGCCAGTGTGGACATCAGCCCGGTAACGTGGTCTACCAGCTCAGCGACATCACAGTTTTCCATATTCAGCGGGGCGCTTTGTTCCTCCAGCCGCGCCAGATGCAGCAGGTTGTCCACCATGCGGTTCAATCGATCCATCTCGGAATCAATATCCCGCAGGTACTCCCGGTACACCTCCGGGTTTCGCTCATCCCCGTCGGACAGGGACTGGACCAAAGCCTTTACCGAAGCCAGCGGCGAACGTAATTCGTGGGAAGCGTTGGCGACAAAATCACGTCGGGCGCGGTCCACGCTTTCCAGTTGAACGGCCATACTGTTAAAGGCCTGTCCCAGGTCGCCCAGTTCGTCACGAGCAGTTGCGGCGACGCGCTGGTTTAGGTCGCCGCTTTCCATCCGGCGCACGGCACGGGTTAGGGCATTGAGCGGTCGGGTCAGGATACCGGCCAGAGCCAGGCTGAAGAGGGCGGCCAAGAGTCCGCTCAGGAATGAGACCCCGATCATCTGAGCCCGGATGCCGTCCAGGGTGAGGTAAACGTCCGCTACGTCCACGACCACCATTACCGCTCCGATGACCTGCTTGTCCTTAAGGACGGGAACAGCCACGTTCAGTACCGTCTCAGCGTCCGAGACCTTATTCAGGCCTGATCCGCTCGTTCCCGCCAGAGCCGAAACCACCTCAGGATGGCGCAGTACCTGTCCGACCAGCCAAGGCTCGTCGAAGGAGTCAATAATCACGCGTCCGTTATTGTTCAGAATCAATACCCGGGCTTGGATTTGTGCTCCGAAGTTGCGAGCCAGGTAGAAGGCATTACGGTCTCCGTGGACGATGTCTTCACGCCCGGCCAGGGCAATGATATTGGCGTTCGCCAGATGGGTGGCTTCTCTGGCGCCGAGGTAGTTGAGTTCTAGGGTGCGCAGAATGAACAGGTTCGACACCATCAGGACGGTGGCGGTGATCAGAAAGAAGGCGGCGGCCAGCTTCCATCTAATGCTGAGGCGCACGTCTACATCTTCTCCTTGAAATAGTATCCGACACCCCACTTGGTGAGCACCCACTCCGGCTTGCCCGGGTTTTCCTCGATCTTTTCACGCAGGCGACGGATGTGCACGTCCACGGTACGCAGGTCACTGTAGTAGGCGGAGCCCCAAACGGCTTCCAGCAGGTTCTCTCTGGTGTAGACCCGTCCGGGATTAGCAACCATGAGGTGTAGCATATCGAATTCCTTGGCGGTCAGGTCCACCTCGACGCCACGGACGTAGACCTTGCGTTTGGGGCCGTCAATGGTTAGTCCCTGAATTTCCATTATTCCGTTTGCCGCAGTATAGTCTGTGGCTCTTACCCGCCGCAGGACAGCGCGGATCCGGGCGACCAGTTCTCTGGTGTTAAAGGGCTTAACCACGTAGTCGTCGGCTCCCAGTTCAAGGCCGACGATGCGGTCGACGTCCTCACCCTTGGCGGTGAGCATAATGATCGGGGTCATTTTCTCCCGGCGGATGCGGGCACAGACCTCCAGACCCCCAAGGCCGGGCAGCATAACGTCCAGTACCACCAGGTCAATGGCTTCGCTCTGGAAAACCTGCAGAGCCTCCACTCCGTCATGGGCGGTCAAGACCCTGTATCCTTCCTGCTCGAGGCTCCGCTTCAGCCCCTTGACCAACAGCTGTTCATCATCAACAACGAGGATAGTGGGCATTACCGTTCGTCCTTTCACCAGTTAACTGTATTCTAACAGGATCGGTCAGGAGCGGCAAACAGGCGCTATCAAGCGTTAAACAACAGCTTCCACGGAGCTTCTGAGATAGGGGGCTGGTTCCTCTGGCTTATTCGGAAAGTTGTTTGTCTGGCGGTAGATGCTTGTTGGCAAGTTAATTGGCTAGTGATACAATGATGCCAGGTAAACTCCATTAGTTTCATTAGTTTACCGGGAGGGATGAAGGTTTGAAGACGCTATCCAAGAAAAAGCGTGTGGTGGTTGCGGTACTGACAGTAAGCCTGATCGGGTTGTTCGGCTGGTTTGGATGGAGTCACGGGGATCGGCAGAGCCAAGGGGTATTACGCGCCACCGGAACGGTGGAGGCCGCCGAGGTTAGGGTGCTGGCCGAGGTCGGCGGGGTGCTGGAGGCAGTTCTGGTTGTCGAGGGGGCTCCGGTAGAGAAGGGGCAGGAGTTAGCCCACCTGGAATCGGAGCAATACAGGATCAGCCTCCAGGCGGCGGAGGCCGGGGTGAAAGCCGCAACCGCAGCTCTGGCTGAGGCGGAGGCGGGAGTCCGAAGCCAAGAAATTGAGGCGGCTCGTCAGGACGCTGAACGCTTGGCCCGGCAGGCTGGTGCGCTTGAAAGTGAACTGACCCTGGCCACTGACGTTCAGGAACGTTTTTACCTGCTTCACGAGCAGGGAGGCGTGAGTGACCAGGAGCTGGCTGAGAAAGAGACTCGTCGTGCGGTTTTGGAGAACCAGTTCGCTTCCGCATTGGCGGCGGCCGAAGCCGCCCGCTCCAGGGTGCGTCTCCTGGAAGCGGGAACCCGTTCGGAAAGCCTGGACCGTCTTGCGGCCCAGGTCGGGCAGGTGCAGGGCGGAGTGGATGCCGCACGCCTTAGTTTATCCAAGACCGTGGTTACGGCACCGGTGGCAGGCACCGTGCAGAGCCTCAACTATGCGGAGGGTGAACTGATCCGTCCGGGGGCGGAGGTGGCCACCCTACGGGTTCCGGACAGCCTGTGGATCTACACCTATGTTCCGCAGCAGCGGCTTAGCGAGGTACGGTTGGGCGGGATGGTCGAGGTACGGCCTGATTCCGGTGCCGAAGAGGGGTACACGGGAAGAGTCACTTACATTTCTCCTCAGGCGGAGTTCACGCCTCGGAACCTGCACACCAGTGAGGAACGGGCGAAGCTGGTTTTCAAGGTGAAGGTGGAGTTAGAAAGCGGCTTTGACCGGCTCAAGCCGGGGATGTCGGCCGAAGTCTTCTTTATTGGGGACTAACACACAGACAGCGGGTGAGTTTGTTGGAGTATGCCATTCAGGTTGATAACCTGTATAAGTCTTTCGGGCCGGTACAGGCGGTTAAGGGTGTCAGCTTTTCGGTGCCGCCCGGCCGGATCTTCGGTCTTTTGGGGCCCAACGGGTCGGGCAAGTCGACCCTGATCAGGATGATCTGCGGACTGATGCGTCCCACGCAGGGTGGCGGTAGTGTGCTCGGTTTTGATATCGCCACCCAGTCTGAGCCCATCAAGCTGAATATCGGGTACATGTCCCAGAAGTTCAGCCTGTATGAGGATCTGACGATTCTGGAGAACATTGCTTTCTTCGGGCAAATTTATGGCCTGTCCAGGCCGGAGATCGAAAATCGCCGGTCCGAACTGCGTTCCGAGATGCGCCTAGAGGGTAATGATCACAAGCTGGTGGCGCACTTGTCAGGCGGGTGGAAGCAGCGCGTGTCCCTGGCCTGTGCCTGTGTCCACCGTCCCCGTTTACTCATCCTGGATGAACCGACCGCCGGTGTTGACCCTGTTTCCAGGCGGATGTTCTGGGACATCCTGGCCGAGTTGGCGGCCGGGGGCATTACCGTCCTGGTAACCACCCATTACATGGACGAGGCCGAACGCTGCGACACGGTTGCCCTATTGTTTGATGGAACCCTGTCGTCCTTTGGACCACCAGACGTCCTGATGCGGGAGGCAGGCCGGGAGTCGCTGGAGGACGTATTTATCGACATGTTTGAAACGGGGGTCAGGGGCAATGTCGGGGCGTAGGATTATCGCGATTATTAAGAAGGAGTTCATCCACATCAAGCGCGATCGGCCGAGCCTGATGATGGCCTTTATGATGCCGGTCTTGATGCTGCTCCTGTTCGGTTATGCGGTGACCACCGACGTCAACAATATGTCTTTGGCCGTGCTCAACCAGGACCGGCAGCAGCCGGGGAGGGAACTCGTGGCGACCTTGGAGCAGACGGGTTACTTCACGGTATCTCACCATATCGAAAACCTGTCGGAACTGGAGTGGCTGCTCGACGCCGGTGAAGTCAAGGCAGGACTGGTGATCCCCGGTGACTACACGCGAAATCTGCGCCGCGGCGAGCCTGCGGCGGTTCAGTTTTTGGTCGACGGCTCAGACCCCTTGGTGGCCAGAACGGCAATGTCCACCGCTGAGCTTACGGCGCGGGCTTACACCCAAAAACTGCAGTTGGAGCATCTCCGCCTTCAGGGTGTGGAAACCGTATCCGAGGGTCCGTCCCTGGACTTGAGGGCGAGGGTCTGGTACAACCCGGGGATGGAAAGCCTGAAGTTTAACATCCCGGGATTGATCGGCTTGATCATGCAGAACATAACCGTGATGCTGACCGCCTTTGCCCTGGTCCGCGAACGGGAACGGGGAACCCTGGAGCAGTTGATGGTCACTCCGATTCAGGGTTTTGAACTGATGATCGGCAAGCTCGCCCCGTATGTGGTCATCGCCTTTATCGACGTAGCCATTGTGCTCAGCATCGGAATCTGGTGGTTCGGTGTGCCGGTCGCCGGCAGCATCCCTCTGCTGCTAAGCCTGACCCTGCTGTTCCTGATCTTTGCCCTCGGACTAGGGATTTTCTTCTCTACCGTGGCCAAGACCCAGCTCCAGGCGATGCAGATGACCATGGTGGTGATCCTCCCGAGTGTACTTCTCTCCGGGTTCCTCTTCCCGCGGGAGTCGATGCCGCTGGTTATTCAGTGGCTGGGTAACCTAATCCCCTTGACCTATTTCCTGGAGATCCTGCGCGGGATCATCCTAAAGGGTGCGGGACTGGAACACCTGTGGAGCCAGGTGCTGACCCTGACCATTTTCGGTCTGGGCATCATCTTCCTGGCTTCGAAGCGTTTCGTTAAACGGGTAGAGTAGGGGTGAGTGGGTGAACCGTGAAATAGCGACCAGAGTCTTGACCTCTTTTCGTGAATTATCGATGGACAAAGGCCTGAAGGCAGTCACCATGGATGAACTGGCGGCGCACGCGGGGGTCAGCAAACGCACGCTTTACCGGTACTTTCCCAGCAAGCAGGCTCTGGTCGAGGCCCTGGTCGATGATCTGTTAACTGGCTTTGGCAGAGAGATTGAGACCATGCTGGAGGGGCCCTTAAGTCCCATCGAGAAGATCCGATTCATTATCAGTATTATTGCCGAACGGGTACTCGTATTGCGTCCAGTGATCATTGCGGACATCCAGCGCTACTATCCTACAGCCTGGGACCGCATTGACCGTTTTCGGATGCAGCGCATCCACTACATGGGCGAACTCATTGCCGAGGGCCAGAAAAGGGGCGAATTCAGGCCGATCGACCCCCGGATCGTGGTCAATGCGATCGTGGCCGCGGTGCGGGCTACCGCCACCCCTGATTTCGTGATTAGCCATGGCCTGACGATGAGCGCGACCATCGACCAACTGTTCAGCCTGATATTGTACGGGATTGCTTCCGACCGCAGCTCCGGTCCTGCCGAGCCCGATTAGAGAAAGCAAGCAGTATTAATTCCGGTACCTCATCAAAAGCTAACGCTGTATGTTGGTTTTTGACGGAGGTGTCGCGGCGTGCAGAAGGAAACACATCAACAGGACAAACAGGACAAGTCAGCCCACCCAACCAGGGAGGCAACTCCCGACCTGGTCAGCATCTGGATAGACGGGCGGGAACTGCAGGCACCCAAAGGAACCAAGGTTGTTGACGTTGCCCGGGAAAACGGGATTGAGATCCCAACGCTATGCTATCTGAAGGGTGTCAGTGAGCCGGGCTGCTGCCGCGTCTGCCTGGTGGAGGTTGAGGGTGCCCGCACGCTGCAGGCCTCCTGTGTCACCCCCGTGCGTGAGGGAATGAAGGTGCAGACCAATACTCCCCGGGTGCGCCGAGCACGCCGCCGGGTAGTCGAACTGCTGCTCACTGAACACAATCAGGAATGTCCCGTCTGCCCCCGAAGCGAAACCTGTGAACTGCGCAAGGTGGCCTCCGACGTCGGTCTGCGCCGCACCAAACTGCCCGTTGGACGCCGTAAGTACAAGATCCACGATCAAAACCCCTTTATGATTCGTGATTACAACAAATGCATCAAGTGCCGCCGCTGCGAGGCCGTCTGCCGAAAAACGCAAGACGTCAGTGCTCTGACTGCCCTGCACCGGGGAGCGGAAACGGTGATCGCGCCGGCCTTTGAAACCGATCCGGGAGAGGCGGCCTGCATCTCCTGCGGCCAGTGTGCGATGTCCTGCCCCACGGGGGCGATTACGGAACGGGAGTACATCAATGAGGTCTGGGCCGCCGTGGAAGACTCGGCGCAGCACGCTGTGGTACAGACCGCACCCGCCATCCAGGTCACTCTTGGCGAGTCCTTCGGGATGCCGGTGGGTACGGTGGTCAGCGGAAAGCTGGCCGCAGCCCTGCGCCGGATCGGATTTGAGTCCGTCTTCTCAACCGAATTTGCGGCGGACCTAACCATTATGGAGGAAGCGCACGAACTGCTGGAGCGCCTTGAAGGGCACGGTAAGCTCCCCCTGATTTCCTCGTGTAGCCCAGGATGGGTGAAGTTCTGTGAACATTTCTACCCTGAATTTCTGGACAATCTCTCCACATGTAAATCCCCCCAGGAGATGCTCGGGGCGCTTACTAAAACCTATTTTGCGGAGAAAGCCGGGCTCGATCCGGACGTGATCGTGACCGTGGCCGTGATGCCCTGTACCGCGAAGAAGTTTGAAGCCGCCAGGCCGGAGATGGTCAGCGAGGGCCGCCGCGACGTGGACTATGTTCTAACTACTCGGGAATTAGCCAGAATGATTCGCCAGGCGGGGGTGGATTTTAGGAACCTGCAAGACGAGGGCTTCGACAACCCGTTGGGGATTTCCACCGGTGCCGGTACCATCTTTGCCGCCACAGGCGGGGTCATGGAAGCAGCCATTCGAACTGCCTACGCCTTGGTCGAAGACGAAGAAATGGCCCGGCTGGAATTCGACGCTGTACGCGGTCTGCAGGGTGTCCGTGAAGCGGATGTGATCCTGAAGGGTCGAACACTGCGCATCGCGGTGGCTCACGGCACACGCAACGCCAAGCGTCTGATGGAGCGAATTAAACAGGGGGAAGAGTTTCACTTCCTGGAAATCATGGGTTGCCCGGGCGGCTGTATCGGCGGCGGGGGACAGCCCATTCACGGCACAGCTGGGGCCGAGGTGTCCGAAGAGCACCGGCGGAAGCGGGTAGAGGCCCTTTTCGCCATTGACCTCGGCCGGGAACTCCGTCGGGCGCACGAAAACCCGGCGGTGAAGCGACTCTATGAGGAGTACCTAGGCCATCCGGGAAGTGAGCGTGCCAAACGGTTGCTACACACCACCTACACAGCCCGGAAAGGCTACCCCCAACCGGATGCGGAGCCCACCACCCCGCTACACCTCCACTGAGTTGGGAATCGGGGACAGGTAGATTACGTCGTGGAAAAGTTGCCTGTCCCCGTTTCCCGCCCCTTGAGGGCGTGGATCCAGCGGCGACGCGGGGAAAGCAGCATTGCCGCAAAGAACAGCAGGGTGGCACAGAGCACGATTGTGGCCCCGGACGGCAGGTTCAGGTGGTACGAGAGCACTAATCCAGCCATTGCCGTTGACACGCCGCTGACCAGCGAGACCACCAGCACGCCGCGGAAGTTCCGGGCCAGTTCGTAACCGGTGATGGCGGGAATGACCAACAGGGCCGAGGCCAGGACAATGCCGAGGATTTTTACGCAGATCACAATCGTTACCGCGATCACAGTGAGCAGGGCATAGTAAAGAAAGGTAGTCGGTAGACCGGCTGCCTTTGCCGTTTCCTCATCAAAGCAGACGAACAAGAGTTCTTTAAAGAACAGCATCAGGAAAAGGGCGATGGCGGTTCCGACGATTCCAAGGATCCACAGATCCTGGCGAGTGACGGCCAGGATGTTGCCGAACAGGAACCCCATGAGATCCGGATAGTAGCCCTGGGTGAGGCTGATCAAGATGATCCCCAGAGCCATGGTCGCACTGAAAAGGACGCCGATGACCGTATCGGCGTGAATGTCGCCCTTTTTACTGATAAACCCGATGAGCCAGGCGACCGCCGTACAGAATAGACCGGCTGAGAGTACCGGGTTGACACCCGCCAAAAGGCCTACGGCTACCCCACCGAGTGCCGAATGCGAAATACCCACTCCGGCAAAGGCCAACCGTTGCATCACCACAAACAGGGAGACGAAAGAGCAGAGGAGCCCGGCCATAACCCCGGCGATGAAGGCCCGCTGCATAAACTCGTAGGCGAACATTTCCATACTCTACAAAACCCCCAGGCATCCGGTAGAAAGCGGAATTTGTTCACTCCGGCCCCAGTAAGCTTCCTTCAGGTGGCTGCTGGCGAGGACTTCAGCCGGATTTCCCTGTACTAGGACGCTGCGGTCTAAGCAAATAAACCGGTCCGCAAACCGGCTGATGGTATCGACATCGTGGGAGACGACCAGAATGGTCAGGCCGAGGTTGCGCCTTAGGGTCTGTACTACATCGTAGAAGCGTTCCTGCCCGGCCGGATCCAGCCCGGTGGTCGGTTCGTCCAGGAGCAGCAGACGGGTGTGGCTGCACAGCGCCCGCGCCAAAAAGACCAGTTGCTGTTGGCCGCCGGATAACTCACCGATCGGGCGGTGCGTCTGGTCGTCCTTCAAACCGACTCTGCGCAGGGTTTCCAGTGCTGCGTCCCGGTCTTTTGGCTTGGGGAAGCGGAACAGGCCCATACAGGCGACCCGGCCCATCATCGCCACGTCCAGAGCGGAGACCGGAAACCGACGGTCAAACTCTTTCCGCTGGGGGAGGTAGCCAATTCCGTGGCGGCGGTTTCTGGATCGGAGCGGGATGCTCCCGAACAGGTGCACGCTGCCTTTGCCGGGTCGGATCAGTCCCAAAAGAACCCGCACCAGCGTCGTCTTCCCGGCCCCATTGGGACCGATAATGCTGGTAAAGGACCCTTCTTTTACGGTGAAATTGAGGTTGTCGAGAACTAACTTGTCACCTAGTTGCACGGTCAGGTCGGCAACCTCGACTGGCGGCTGTTTATGCTCCAATTCCATTCTTGTTACCCCACTCCAGACTTTACGGATTCACTGCCGACGCAAGATCTACGTGGTTCCCGACATTGCACCCCGCGCAGTACCCATAAACTTCAAAGGCGTGATCGACGACCCGAAACCCGGTATCGGTCTGGGCCTTGGACGAGTAGTGCTCGAACGGGCAGTAACTCACCGGGAAAGATGAGCCGCAGCTCAGACAGATGAAATGGTGTCTGTGCTCCTGGGCGAGTTCAAAGCGGCAGTTAAACTTCACTTTCAGGTTGATCCGGTTGACGATACCGAGCCGGCTTAAGAGTCCTAGGTTACGATACACCGTGTCAAAGCTGATATTCGGAAAGGTACGGCTGACGCTGCTATGGACCTGCTGTGCGGTGAGCGGCTCCGATGATGCCAACAGGGCCTGGACGATCATGCGGCGCTGGGGAGTCAGGCGGCAAGCGTGTTCCTTTAGTTGCTGCGTGATTTCTTCCACGTCCATCTGGTTGCCTCCTAATTAGTACTATTCCTATCTATAGTTTTACTGCCATTGAATCGCCAGCGCAACCAGTTTTTTCTTTTCGACCGCCTCGGATGTATTTTAGCTTTTCAGTGTTCGTTGTAGATGACGATCATCGTTCCGTTCGGTACGTTTTCGTAGAACCACCGGGCGTCTTCGAGGCTTAAGCGCACACACCCGTGACTGGCTGGCTGACCAAGCTTTTCAGCCTCCTGATCTTTGATTTTGCCACTGGTGTCGAAGGGTATGGAGTGGAAGAGGAAGGGCCCTGAAAACTGTACCCAGTAGTAGGCTCCTTCATGCAAACGGGCGTTGTAGAAGCAGTAGCCCCGGTTGTAGACGTAATAGGTGCCCAGGGGGGTGGGTGAGGTAACCTTACCGCCCGAGGCCTTGAAGGTTTTGTACGGTTCACGCCCCTTGTACACCGTCACGTTGTGGGTCCCTTCGAGGTCCACGGCCACCCACATCCGGTTTTGCACGTCTCTGGTCGTGAACTGAAAGGCGGTAGTGACCTCCTCACCGTGTCGCGAGGTAGCCCTGATCTTCACCTTATAGGTTTCATCCGGTATCAATACCTCCAGTGGGGTGAACTGCACTTGGTTCGCCCAAACATCAGTTTTTCCGCGCACACTCTCCACCCGTACCTCGGCCCGTAAGAGGGGCTGATTGTATTCAACCGTAATTTCCGGATGCAGGTCTACCTCCTTGGCTTTATCCGTCGGCTTTAAGGACAACATGGCCAGTGCTGGAGCGGAACGGACGTTTCCCCTGATTTCACTCTTCGGCCTGACCCCGGTCTGGCTGGCAACTGCTGTCTTGACCACGACCGCGTAGGTCTCATCGTGGGGCAGGGAGTGACGGGGTTCAAAAAGCCAGACGCTGGTGTCGACTGTTCGGGATTGGCCGTCCGCACCGGAAGGTTCCCATCGGCCCGCCACCGGAACACCGTTATGCATGAGCACAATGTTACCGGGCACAGTGGACGGATCCAAAGGGGTGTTAAACCGCAGGACCACCGACCCGCGACTGGCTACGGTCGGGGTCAGGTCACGCAATTCAGGCTCGACCGGACGCTGGACCACAATATTTACGGATTTGATCAGGGCACTGATCAGGGTTCGGGCACCGGTCAGTCTCACCCGGATCCGCTGACCCTCCAACTCTTCGTTCTCCCGAATCCTCAATACCATCGTGGACGACCCGCACCAGTTGATGTCTACCTGCGGCTCCACCCTGGGATTTTCCGGAATTACGCGCAACTTCTGCTCGGTGTTCGACTTCTGCATTGGAACGAGAAATGAGATCCGAACCACCGACTCTTCACCGGTGTACTCGACCTCGTAGGGCACCCAAAGGCTTAGCACCAGCCCGGTCAAACCCAGCAGGCAAAGCGCCGCAATACCGAGGATGCGCCCTTTGGTGAGCAGTACAACTCGACGCATGGCATTCAACTCCAATACGGATCAACCCCACCCCGCCAGGGGGCTGTGGGGGATTGTCCTGAACAAAAGGCTCCGTCAATGTAGAATTTATGGCCTGACAAGCCTTAACAGACCACCTTTTTGACGCAGCGCCCGCGCATAATTTGGGATCGGTCTGGGAGGCTAAAAAAGTCAGGACTGCTGAACGGCTTCGCTTCGGCCGGTCACCGATAATGCTACCGTTGGGGGGAACAGGCTCTGTATTACAACAAAGAGGTCGAAGAAGTCTTTCAGGCGCTGAATACCGGATCCAGCGGGCTAAGTTCGGCTGAGGCTGCCCAGCGGCAGGCCCGGTTCGGAACAAATACCTTACAGGAAGCCGAGCAGTTCAACGCTCTGAAGGTGATCCTGGATCAGTTCCGGGATCCCCTGATCTTCATCCTGTTGGTGGCTGCCGCCCTCACAGCGGTACTTGGCCATTTCATCGACACCTGGGTGATCATGGCTGTAGTGGTCATCAACGCCGTAATCGGCTTGACCCAGGAGCTTAAGGCCGAACAGGCCATCCGTTCCCTGGCAACCCTCTCGGCACCCCGGGCGCGGGTCATCCGTGACGGAGTGACGGTGGAGATCGACAGCAAAGACCTGGTTCCCGGTGATGTGGTACTGATCGGATCGGGCACAAAAATACCCGCCGATCTACGTCTATTTGAGGTCACCCGGCTTGAAGTCAACGAGTCCGCCCTGACCGGAGAGTCTCTGGGGGTGCGGAAAGATATTACGCCGGTGTACGACGAGTTCCCGGCGTTGGGCGACCGTCGCAACATCGCTTTCATGGGTACGCTGGTCCTCTCGGGAAGAGGACGTGGAATTGTGGCCACCATCGGGCGTGAGACCGAATTGGGTAAGATCTCCGAGCAGGTGGCCAAGGTGCAGTCCGCACCGACCCCCCTGCAGGTGCAGCTCGGCGCATTTGGACGCTGGATCGGTTATGCCATTCTGGTCATCTCCGCCTTTGCGGTGCTGCTGGGGATGGCTATGGGCATCCCCTTTGTGGAGATGTTGCTTACCGGTATCGCCCTGGCGGTGGGTGCCATTCCTGAAGGTCTGCCGATCGTGGTTACGATTACCCTGGCTGTAGGAGTCAAGCAGATGGCCCGGCGCAACGCCATCATTCGCCAACTCCCCGCAGTGGAGACCTTGGGTGGGACCACGGTCATCGCCTCCGACAAGACCGGTACCCTGACCAAGAATGAAATGACCGTACAGGAGATCTTTGCTGCCGGACGCCGTTACAATGTCAGCGGTGTGGGCTTCGAACCCAAGGGGGACGTCGTCGATCCGGTGTCTGAGGAACCCGTTCACCTCTCGGAAAACCGGATTCTTGAGCTTTGTCTCCAAGGCGGGATACTGGCCAATGAGTCCAGGCTTGGGTTTGATGAAGAGCAGGGTCACAAGCCGGAGGGCGATCCGACGGAGGTGGCGTTAATCGTCGGGGGGATCAAGGCTGGTCTCGACCCCGAGGTAGAGGAGAAACAGTATCCGAAAATTGATGAGATTCCGTTTGAGTCGGATCTGATGTATATGGCCACCCTGCACCGTGAGGCCGGGCGGGACGGCAACATCGTCTTTATCAAAGGAGCACCGGAAAGGGTGCTTGAGATGTGTAGCCACGCCGCTGACACTGACGGGGAAGGCCCGCTTGAATACGACCGGGTGATGGCCGAGTACCGCCGGATGGGACTTGCCGGCCTGCGCGTATTGGCCGTGGCCTGTAAGCGTGTCCCGGCCGACACCGTTAACCTGACCAAGGAATTAATCGCGCAAGAAGTGGTCTTTCTGGGCCTGCAGGGGATGATCGACCCACCGCGGTCCGAGGCGTCTGCAGCCATTTCCAAGGCTAACAAGGCCGGCATTCGGGTGATAATGGTCACCGGAGACCACCAGATCACGGCAACGGCTATCGCCCGCAGCCTGGGGATCATCAAGGGAGAAAATGTGGCAGTGCTCACCGGTCGGGATATTGAGGCTATGTCGGATGAGGAACTGTACCGGCAAGTACCAAAGGTGTCCATTTATGCCCGGGTGGCTCCGCTGCACAAACTTCGGATAGTGCAGCAGCTGATTAAGCGCGGCGAGGTCGTGGCGGTGACCGGCGACGGCGTGAACGATACCCCGGCCTTAAAGGCGGCCCACATCGGCGTGGCCATGGGCCGTACGGGTACGGATGCGGCCAAGGAAACCTCAGACATGATTATTACCGACGACAACTTTGCCAGCATCTTTGCCGCGGTACGGGAAGGTCGGGTGGTCTTCGACAACATTCGGAAGGTGATCCTCTTTCTGCTGTCCGCAGGTGTCGGACAGGTGCTTTTGATTCTGGTGTCTCTGGTATTGTTCCTCCCGCTACCATTGCTCCCGGCCCAAATCCTCTGGTTAAACCTGGTTACCAACGGACTGCAGGACGTGGCGCTGGCCTTTGAACCCGAGGAAAAAGGTGTTCTGGACCGATCCCCGCGCCGCAGGGAAGAGCCGATCATATCCCGCCTGATGGCGGAAAGAATGGCCCTTCTGGGGGTGGTAATGGCCGCTGGAACCCTGTTCACCTTCATCTGGCAACTCGGACTGGTGAACGACGTGGACAAGGCTCGTACGGTGGCGTTGACGACCCTGGTGCTGTTCCAACTCTTTAACGTCTTTAACGTACGTTCTGAAACGGAGTCCATCCTGAAGCAAAACCTGATGTCTAATAAGCTCCTGTTCTACAGTGTCGTCGCTTCCATCGCAGCACAGATTGCGGTGATCTACGTACCGGCACTCCAGTTTGTCTTCCGGACAGTTCCGCTGACGCTCGAAGACTGGGTGGTGGTCATTGGGGTAGCAACGACGGTGCTGGTGGTAGTGGAAATGGAAAAGGCCCTGCGCCGTCAGGTAGCGTTGAACCGTGCCACCGCCCCGGCTAAGAGGAGGTAGCCGGGCAGGAGAATCGACACCAGACGGGGAAATATCTAAAACAGTGACGCATCACAGTTGGTACACAACAGGCGTCGAAAGGGGAGAGGGCATTGGTTGAACGGGCGTCTGAGGAAAAGCTCCGTGCCGCCTGTAATCCGGATGAGCTGGGATTTATGCATACTGATGAACTCGGCCCGCTAAAGGGCATCATCGGACAGGATAGAGCGGTAAAGGCACTTCACTTCGGTCTGGAAATTCGTAACAAGGGTTTTAACCTGTATGTCGCCGGTGAGCCGGGGACAGGGAAGAACACTGCGGTAATGAGTTTCCTGACTGAACTGGCCCAACCAAAGGAACCGGCCTCCGACTGGTGTTATGTTAATTGTTTTAAGGACAACTACAGTCCGCGGGCGCTACGGTTTCCGCCGGGCCGGGCCGCAGGTTTTGCCCGTGAAATGAAAGATTTCGTAGAGGCGGTACAACAGGAGATCAAAGTAGTTTTCGAGAGTGAAGAGTACACCAAGCGCCGCTCTCAGACGCTGGAGAACATCGGTGAGCAAAAAGCCAGGCTACTGGGCGCACTGAATGACAAAGCCGAGCAGGAGGGATTCGTCTTACAGACCACTCCGGTCGGTTTTTACATCGTTCCGGTGATCGATGGCCAACCGGTGAAAGAGGCCAACTACCTGGAACTGCCTGAAGAGAACAAGCAGGCGATCACCGCCAGACGGGAACAGGTCGAGTCGGAAATCAATACCACCCTGCAACAGTTGCAGGTTCTGGAGCGCACGGCCCGGGATTGCATGGAGGGGCTCGACCGGGAGGTGGCGCGATATGTTCTAAGTAACCTAATCAGTCAGTTGCAGAGCAGCTACGAGGACCTTGTAGATGTGCAGCACTACCTGGAAGAGGTTAAGACGGACATCCTGGATAATCTGAGTGTTTTCAAAGGAGAAAAGGGCGACGGGGGAGACGGCCCCTCAGCTCAGAGCACTAAGGATTACTCCCGGCGGTATTCAGTGAATGTTTTGGTTGACAATGGGGAGAGTCAGGGAGCGGCGGTAGTCTTTGAGGAAAGTCCACTGTATAACCGGTTGGTCGGCCGGATTGAGCGGGAAGCCTGCTATGGGACGTTGGTCACTGACTTCACGATGATTAGAGCCGGATCTTTGCACCGGGCCAACGGGGGCTACCTGACCCTGCCCGTTCACGAACTGCTCTCCAGCCCGTTTGCCTGGGAGTCTTTGAAGAGGGCGCTGCGGGAAGGGAAAATTACCATCGATGAGCCCACCGATCGTCTCGGCATCCTGTCTACAAAGAGTATGCAACCCGAGCCGATCCCTCTGGATGTAAAGGTCATTCTCATGGGTGATCCGGGTCTTTACCAAGTCCTCTATGCCTTGGACGCGGAGTTTCAAGAGCTGTTCAAGGTCAAAGTGGAGTTTGATACTCGTATGGACCGTACCCCGGATAATATCCAAAGCTACGGACTGTTCGCAGCGGCACTCTGTCGCAAGGAAGACCTCCGACACCTGGACGCCAAGGCTGTCGCCCGATTGGTAGAGCATGGCTCCCGGCTGACCGCCGATCAGGAAAAGCTCTCCACGCGGTTTGCCGACCTCGCCGATATCGTGCGCGAGGCCAACTACTACGCGGGGGTCGGTGGAGAAACCCAGATTTCCAAAAAGCATATTGCCGAGGCCATCGCGCAGCGGCTTTACCGGTCTAACTTGCCTCAGGAGCGAATGGCTGACCTGACCCGCGAGGAAACCTTGCTGATTGATGTAGACGGTGTAATAACAGGGCAGGTCAACGCTCTTTCTGTGTTCAGTCTGGGCGAAATGGCTTTCGGCCGACCCACCCGGATCACAGCGGTTGTAGGCTGCGGGCGCGGGGGTTTGATTGATATTGAACGCGAGTCCAGACTGGGCGGGCGCTTTCACACCAAAGGCGTAATGATCCTGGGTGGTTTTCTGGCTGATCGGTTTGCCCAGCTAAATGCCATAAACATTTCCGCGCGGCTGGTTTTCGAACAGAGTTATGGTGAGGTAGATGGGGACAGCGCCTCCAGTGCGGAACTCTACGCGCTCCTCTCGGCGCTCTCCGGCTTTGGCATCCGCCAGGGGCTGGCTGTCACCGGTTCTGTTAACCAAAAGGGCGGGGTCCAGGCCATTGGAGGCGTAAACGAAAAGGTCGAGGGTTTCTTTGATACCTGTAGCATTAAGGGGCTGACCGGAGATCAGGGCGTCCTAATTCCCTACTCCAATCTACGCCACCTGGTACTCCGGGACGATGTGGTGGAGGCTGCGCGCAACGGGCTGTTCCATATTTACCCGGTTCGTACCATTGACGAGGGGATCGAGGTATTGACCGGTGTACCGGCAGGCCGAAGGTTGGACGACGGCCGGTTTGAAGCAGGCACTGTAAACGCTGCTGTAGAGGCACGCCTGGAACTCCTCTCGAAGGGTTCCGGCCACAACCCGGAAGAGGCACCATCCAAAGAATGCGGACACGGGCGCGGGTAGATTTTTAAATGATCATTGTCATTTTTGAGTGGTGGTGATAGATTCGTTACTAGCAAGCAGCGCAGGCATACTGGTTCACCCGGTATGCCCTTTTGCCGCCAGACCCTCGGGTACCAGATGGCTCAAGGACAAAAACCCCCCGTCTGGCATCGCCTGGCGGGGTTTTTGTTTCATCATTGCATTGTCCCGGTCGGCGCTGCCAACTTCTCCCTGATTCCAACTGCCGTCTTCTGACTACTGAATCCTCAATCCTGCTTTCGCTTCTCTCTGCTTCCCGCTTCTGACTACTGAATTCTGACGACTGAATCCTGATTAGGCCTATGGTTCAACGTGGATCGTACCGGGATTAATCCCACCCTCGACCCGTCCAATGTCTGCGGCCGATACACCCTGTTGGCGCAGTCGTTCCAAGAGATCAGTCACCTTTTCTGCGGCCACAGCAATCAATAGCCCACCGGAAGTCTGGGGGTCAAACATCAGATCCTGCACCGACAGTGGAACGTCCTGGTCAAAGGAGACCGCGTTGCCGAGGTACGAACGGTTGGCGTGTGCTCCGCCCGGCAACAAGCCCATCGCGGCGAACTCCAGGGTTAGAGGCAGTATCGGCACACGGTGCGCCTCAATGATGATCGCGACACCGCTCCCCTTAGCCATTTCATAGGTATGACCCAGGAGTCCGAATCCTGTGATATCAGTGCACGCGTCCGCCCCGACCTCCTGCATCGCCACCGATGCCGCCTGGTTCAGGGTAGCCATCTGGACTGCGGCCTGTTCCTGAAGCTCGGGCGGTGCCAGCTTCGCCTTGACGGCGGTGGCCACTACACCGGTACCCAGAGGCTTGGTGAGCACCAGTCGGTTTCCGGGACGGGCCGTAGAGTTTCTGGTAATCCGGTCTGGATGAACCACACCGGATATTGACAACCCGTATTTGGGTTCTTTATCCTCGATGCTGTGTCCTCCGACAATCAGGGCACCGGCCTCCTTGACCTTGTCCGCTCCACCGGTCAGAATCCGTGCCAGTGTCTCCAGGTCGCCGTCCTTGGTGGGATAGGCGATGATGTTCAACGCCGTCAGCGGGCGTCCACCCATAGCATAGACGTCACTCAAGGCATTGGCCGCAGCGATCTGCCCAAAGCGGTAAGGGTCGTCTACAATCGGTGTAAAGAAATCCAGCGTTTGAATCAGAGCGATATCCTCATTCAACAGGTAGACACCGGCGTCATCGGAAGTTTCCAGCCCGACGAGCAAACGGGCGTCTTTCATATCGGGAAGATGGCACAAGACCTGCGCCAGGGTTCCCGGCCCAATTTTTGCGGCTCACCCGCCGCCTGCGGTGAGTGCGGTCAAACACTTAGACAAAAAGCAACGTCTCCCCTCGCTTGGGTAGTGGTACAATACTGGTGAAGTCACGCCCCAACAAATGCTACTCTTATTTTAGCACTGTACCGAGATCTAAAACTACTTAATACTGGTTCTATAACCAATCATTATAGATAATGGGGGATTGATGCAATGCTGGTTGCATACATTGCTGTCGGCATCAACCGCACCCCGATTCTGATTCCTTGTCACCGCGCGGTGCGGGCCGATGGCCGTGTCGGCGGCTTCAGCGGGGGAGAAGGGTGGAAAGAGCGCCTGTTGGCCACAGAGGGT